>Ga0163153_10008589_pt1 | contig 10556 bp, 9 predicted proteins | sample OliLakLV19MP6IB1_FD_148629 | JGI IMG/M metagenome (GOLD analysis project Ga0163153, IMG submission 148629) | Freshwater microbial mat bacterial communities from Lake Vanda, McMurdo Dry Valleys, Antarctica - Oligotrophic Lake LV.19.MP6.IB-1 | ecosystem: Environmental > Aquatic > Freshwater > Lake...
ATGTACGGTTTTGCAATATTCGCATTGTTGCTGTTTCCGCTTCTAGGAGGCTTTGCGGTCTTAAACGCAAGTCTAATTTATCTGCTGATAATGACGGTCCTTCTTCTACTAATCTCAAAAATAATGAAACGTAATTTTTCATACAAAACATTGTTTAAAGCGTCGATGTACGGACTCACCGTGCCACTCGTTGCAACCTATGTTGCCGATCTGCTTAAACTACAGATTCCTAACCTTTACAACCTCGTATTCTTAGGCTGGATGATTTGCGTATTGACACTTAATCGTTCTACTGTATATACTAAAAATAATGCTAGATCGAAGAAGGTTTCATCTCGTTAAGCACTATCTTTTAGTAGTGGCTGGTCTTAATCTTGGTGTTGTAGCAATATTCCAAGTAGACCTTTTTCAGACGCTCCTTGGAGCTTCTCCACTTCTCATTCGACTTATTTACGTACTAGTTGGTACATCCGCAATCTTAGACTTAATGACACATCAGACAAACTGCAAACTTTGTCTTAAGAAAAGGTGAACCAACCGTTATAAATTAAACACAAATCTATGGCAAAACGAAAAAGAAAAACAAAAACCGTGGCAAGACGAAGCTCAAATCCTCTTGAAAGTCCTATTGTGCAGATAGGCATCGTCTTTATAATGCTCTGTGCTATCTTCCTGATGTTCTATGCGGGAAAGACTGTTCAGATGTATCAGTAATACTGAACGTTAAACTAAAAACCTCCCGACGTGTCGGGGGGTTTTTTTGACTAGCCGTTATTCTGAGTAGTCCCTTGTCATTCCCGTGCCATTCGGCCTCGAGCTCATGGCCGAGAGGAAAACGGGAATCTAGAGCTGGATCACCGCATGCGCGAGGATGACAAGTGGAGTTTATCCCGTACTCTGATGCGGGACGAAGATGACAGTAGGGATTTCGACGCTGCGCGTCTCAATAATCCATGCCACCTGGCATCTGTGGCATCGCAGGTGCTGGAGTTTTTTCAGGTTTGTCTGTGATCAATGCCTCTGTGGTCAAGACCATAGCGGCAACAGAAACTGCGTTCTGCACTGCGCTACGCACAACCTTTAGAGGATCAATTATTCCGGACGCTACCATGTCGACTGGCACAGCATCCTCAATGTTTTCTAGCTTCATCACGTCGTATCCAAATCCCTTGGCAGAGAGCACTCGTGCCTTAGCCATTACCTCATTTGAGTCAATACCAGCATTCTCCATAAGTTTTCTAAATGGTTGCTCTAGTGCTTTTTTGACAATGTTAAAGCCAAGAAGCTCGTCCCTGTTCAGCTTGTCTGCCTTAGTAGGAGTCATGGTCTGGCTAATTGCCAAAAGCGCAATTGCTCCTCCAGGAACAATTCCCTCTTCGAGCGCTGCTTTAGTAGCTGCCACTGCGTCCGTTACTCGTTCTTTTCTGTCCTTCAGCTCTACCTCAGTAGCTGCTCCAATGTTTATGACAGCAACACCACCTGTGAGCTTAGCAAGTCTTTCCTGAAGTTTTTCCTTATCAAACTCAGACGTTGAGTCATCAACAGTCGCCCTAATCTGATCAATTCGAGCATTAATCTTTGCCTTAACGCCTTTTCCTCCGATGATTCGTGTGTTTTCTTTATCGGCCCAGACCTTGTCTGCTCGTCCACAAACATCAAGCTCAATGCTCTCAAGTTTGGTACCTAGTTCTTCAGAGACTACAGTGCCTCCTGTTAGAATCGCGATGTCCTCAAGCATTTCTTTGCGTCTATCTCCAAAACCAGGAGCCTTTACAACCAATGCATTAAAGGTTCCTCGAAGCTTGTTTACCACCAAGGTAGTAAGGGCTTCACCCTCGACCTCCTCAGCAATAATGACCAAGTTCTTTGAGACCTTAACTAATTTTTCTAAAAATGGAAGAAGGTCTGAGATGGCTGTAATTTTCTTATCGGTGACAAGAATGTAGGCATCCTCAATTTCAGCCACCATCTTTTCCATATTGGTTGCAAAGTACTGAGAAGCATAGCCTCTGTCAAACTGCATACCTTCCTTATGATCTAAGGTCGTAACTGTGCTCTTGCCTTCCTCAACCGTCACAACTCCGTCTTTACCTCCGACCTTGTGAATTGCGTCGGCAATGAGCTTACCCAAAACTGGATCAGCGGCAGAAATTGTTGCAACGCTTGCTGCATCACCTAGCTTAATGTCTTTTTTTACCTTTTTAAGCTCCTCCACTACATGAGCACTTGCCTTCTCAAGGCCTCTTCGCATGATCATAGGATTAGCTTTTGCTTCAATCTCCTTGATTCCTTCTCGAATTATTTCTCTAGCTAAGATAGTTGCGGTTGTGGTTCCGTCTCCTGCAACATCCGCGGTCTTGGAAGCAGCTTCCTTCACTAACTGCGCTCCCATGTTTTCAAACGGATCTTCTAGCTCAATTTCTTTTGCGACAGTGACTCCATCGTGAATTACGCTTGGTCCACCCCACTTACGATCTATTGCGACATTTCTCCCTTTGGGTCCAAGAGTTGTTGCGACAGCATCGGCCAACTTATTTACACCATTAAGAAGTGACAGACGAGCCTCTGAACCGTACTTGATTTGTTTTGCCATAATACTAAAATTTTGAAAAACTTTTAAAAATTTAAGAAACTCTAAATTCTAAATCCGAAATCCTAAAACGTTTCACTATTGTTTTTTGTAATTTGTTTCGAATTTCTCGTTTCTTATTTCGAATTTATTCAACAACTGCCATGACATCATTCTGCTCAATGAGCATCCAGTCCTCTTGTCCGACCTTAATTTCGTTTCCACCCCATTTTTTGTACAGAACCTTCTGACCAATCTTTAGATCAATCGCCATTCGCTTATCCCCATCCTCATTAAACTTTCCTGGTCCAATTGCCATTACCTCGCCGACCTGTGGTTTTTCTTTAGCTGAGTCTGGAAGAATTATCCCTGAAGCAGTTCTGTCCTCCTGATTTGCAGGACGAACAAGTACAAAATCGTGAAGAGGTTTGATTGAAGGCATTTGTGTATTTTTTACCATAGCTTTTACTTTGAATAACTAATAAAATGAAATGACAGTTCTACTGTCATCCCGAATTTATTTCGGGATCTAATACCACTATTAATTAGCAGTCTGAGTACGAGTATGATAGTACATACTCAATCCATTGTCAATGTAATATGAATCCACAGTCTAACGTTCAGGAAATTGAGAAACTAACTCAGCAGGTAAATGCTGCCCAACTGCCACAGGAGCTAAAGGATAAAGCTCTACAGCAGATTGAGCGGATACTTCTGACTCTGAAGTTTGGAGGGTCTCTTACTCAGCTCGACATTGCTCAAAAATACATCGACTGGATTACGCACCTACCATGGAACACCTCAACTCAAGAAAATCTGGACATAAATCAAGTAAAAACAGTTCTAGACAGTCACCACTTTGGACTGGAGAAAATTAAGACTCGCGTTCTAGAGTATATTTCCATTCTAATTTTACAAAAACAGTCTACGGCTCCTCAGATCTACCATGCGCCAATTCTTTTTTTTGTAGGTCTAGCGGGTACGGGTAAGACAACCTTCGCTAACTCAATTGCTACGGCACTTGGAAGAAACTTTGTGAGAATTCCGTTTGGAGGACTTTCCTCAGCTCTGGACCTGCGCGGTCAATCAAAGACCATGCCAAATGCTGAGCCTGGAATGGTTATGAAGATATTGCGACAGGCTAAATCCAACAACCCAGTAATTCTTCTTGATGAGCTGGACAGAATTGCACCCGATGCGCAGGCCTCAATAATGGGCGTGCTTCTGGAGTTGCTTGATCCAAACCAGAACAAGACCTTTACCGACCACTTCATAGACTTTCCGTTTGATCTATCTCGCGCTCTGTTTGTAGCTACCGCAAACAATTCCAACGCCATATCGACCGCTGTACTTGACCGCCTCGAGGTGGTGCAGATGCCTTCATACACAGACATGGAGAAAATTGCAATCGCCAAACAGTACGTTCTTCCCAAAACCTTAAAAAATGCAGGAATGAGTCCTGACGAGGTTGTGATCGATGATGTTCTATGGCAAAAGATAACCAGACCACTTGGATTTGATTCGGGAATCAGAACTCTAGAGCGAACAGTCGAAACTATTGTTAGAAAAATTGCACTACAGATGGTTAAAGGTAAAAAGGGACCTTATCGCCTTAACGAAACAAACATTAGGGAGTTTTTGGAATAAGCTCCAGTATCTTCTTCTTAAATATTTCAAAAGAATATTTTTCAGACTCTTTTCTCGCAGCATTTCTCATTTCCAAATACTTTTCCTCAGAAAGAGACTCGAGTTTTTTAATTTCTTCGTACAAAGACTCTGCGCTTAACTGCTTAAATAGAAAGCCACTCACTCCTTGTGTGACCGTTTCCTTCAGTCCCCCGCTGTCATACGCGATAACCGGAGTTCCAAAACCCATCGCCTCAACGGGAGCGATTCCAAACTCCTCATCGACCGAGGCAAACAAAAAGGCCCTTGCGTTTTTGAGAAGATCGTCTCGCTCTTGATCAGAAGCATCGGTGATAAACTCAACCGTATCACCTGCCAAGGATTTAAGATACGCAAGCTCTCTTCCCTTTCCGACTATCTTTAGTCTTAACTTATTTACATTTGCCGTTTGAATTAGAAGATCAATATGCTTTGCTTTTCCCAGTCTACTCACCGTCACGTAGTATTCTTCGACCTTCGACTTTACGACATTATGGACTTTTGACAGGTCTGGTATTTCGACTGGGGGGTAAACTACTGTCGAATCACGGTTGTATAGTTTCTTGATTCTTCTTTTTGTTTCTTCTGAATTTGCGAGTAGAACATCCGGTCTTTGTGAAGATGAGTAATCCCATCTCCTTAAGAAAAAATTTACAATAGTTGCGTACACCTTAACCGGCCAGTATTTCTGCCACTCAACCGCCGTCTCATACCCATACAGATATCTTGGAGGATGATGAATGTATGAAATATGAACGACAGGCGATTGGGTCTTGACACCTTTACACATGTACCAACCAGATGACGATATCACTACATCAAACTCCGAAAAATCAAAACTCTCCCAGATTGAGGGAGCAAGAAATCGTAAAGGGGAATATAGCTTGCCAATAAACGGAATCTTTGCTGCCCACGAAGTTATAATCTTCCATTTTTCAAAGCCTCTTATGTTCTTTCTAGCAGTATTTTCGTTCAAAAACGCGGTGTAGACAGGCGCACTGGGAAATATGTCGTGCAGAGCCATCAAAACTCTTTCGGCACCTCCAAACTCCTGAAGTTGGTCGTGTACGAGAGCGATTTTCATCTATATGTAATTATATACAATTGTCATGCTGAATTTATTTCAGCATCCTACTATACTTTAGTTTGTCATCCTCGTCCCGCCTTTGGCGGGATAAACTCCAGCGGGGATTCAGAGTTTGTCATGCTGAATTTATTTCAGCATCCTACTATACTTTAGTTTGTCATCCTCGCGCTGCGCCCTTCCGAAGCCGTAGGCGAAGGAGGGAATGCGGGGATTCAGAGTTTGTCATGCTGAATTTATTTCAGCATCCTACTATACTTTAGTTTGTCATCCTGTTTTACCCTGAGCTTGTCGAAGGGAGTGTTAACGAAGGATCTAGCAAAGCCGAGTCTGACTCGGCAAAGCGCTCCCAGAGGTCGCTGGATCCCTCACTAGCGTTCGGGCCTTCGGCTCTGAGGCTCAGGCTCGAAGAGATGACTGACATATATGAATCTCATACACGCAGTAATACTCGGAATCGTTGAAGGTGTGACCGAGTTTCTCCCGATCTCCTCAACAGCCCATCTAATTCTAACTAGCCAATTTCTCGGCCTGCAGCAGACAGAGTTTCTGAAGTTCTTTGAGGTTTTTATTCAGTTGGGAGCGGTACTGGCAGTTATGTTTCTTTATGTAAAGTATTTAGTTGAACATAAAGAAGTAATCAAGAACGTTCTTATATCATTCGTTCCAACGGCAGTTGTTGGTCTAGCATTTTACAAAATTATTAAAACTGTTTTTTTTGGCTCGAACTTACTGATCGCTTTTTCTTTGGTAGCTGTTGGAATTGTCTTTATTATTCTGGAGCAGAAAGTAAAAAATAAATCTCTAACATTGAGCAAGGACCTAAATCAGATGAGCGCTCGTGAAGCATTGGTGGTGGGGTTGTTTCAATCCTTAGCGATTGTACCCGGCGTATCACGCGCAGGAATTGTGATGGTGGCGCTTATGGGTATGAAGTACAAAAGAACAGAGGCGGCGTTGTACTCATTTTTACTTGCGGTTCCAACAATAGGCGCTGCCTCGTTACTAGACCTGTATAAATCAAGAGAATTACTGTTTAACTCACAGACTAATGTTGCGCTTTTGACCGTTGGGTTTATAGTTTCGTTTGTGACCGCCTATTTTTCGGTAAGATGGCTGATCTCGTATCTTCAAAATAATTCGCTTGTAAACTTCGCCTACTACCGCTTCGGTCTTGCTATAATAGTCGTACTTATTCTAGGAATTTAGTTCGTTTCAATTATTTTCCCGATATTCAATCGGGATTCCGACATCGAGATCGTCGGAAAAATAATTAAAGTGTATTGATATGAAATGGTTTTTATACATCGTAGAGTGCAAAGATGCTTCTTTGTATACAGGCATCACAACCGACATCGACCGAAGAGTAAAAGAGCATAATGACAGGACTGGATCTAAATCATTGCTCGGAAAGTTACCAGTGAAGCTGGTTCATTCAGAACCATTCTCCGATCGCTCCTCTGCATCTAAGAGGGAAAGCGAAATAAAAAAACTAAGCAGAGATGAGAAGTTGACGCTCATCAGTCTCGCGTTGAAACCCTGAGTAGTTCGGCAAGCTCACTATCCTGAGCACGTCGAAGGACTTGTCGAATTGTGGACCCGAGGACCTGCCTGCCGGCAGGCAGGGAATTGTCCCGATGATCTCAATATCGGGATCCCGACCTTACGTCGGGAAACTCCGTGGACCTATCGAGAATTGAACTCGAATTTCTCGAATGCGAATCGAGTGTACTGCCGTTGTACTATAGGCCCGACCTAAAAAATGTGCGGAGAGTCAGAGTCGAACTGACATCTGAGGTTTTTCAGACCACCGCCGTGACCACCTTGGCTATCTCCGCTGTTTGTATTTTACTCTGCCCACCGTAACTTAGTATTCGAGCACGTTTGACGTGCCTCATGCTGCGTTTATTAGCGGACATAATCCCGATAACTATCGGGATAATGTGGGCCTGCTTGGGGTCGAACCAAGCACTTCCATCTTATAAGGATGGCACTCTACCGCTGAGTTACAGGCCCAATCCTATCTGTCAATTATTTGGAGCGGGTGAAGGGAATCCCTTCGACAATGCTCAGGGTAAACTTCTCATCCCATCTCCCTTTGTTTCGCCAAACTCACGCGAATGGTGAGCCTGCCGAACCAGAGCGGGTGAAGGGAATCGAACCCTCGGCTCATCCTTGGCAAGGACGCGTTGTACCACTCAACTACACCCGCAATAGTACCCATTATACCATCGATTTGAGCTTCAGGATTTGTTCGAAGGCTTTTTTTTCGGTGTCGTAGGTAAGTGTTTTTCTAACCTCTTCTTCTGTCACGAACTTTGCTTCAGAAACCTCCCAGTCATGATCTTTAGGATCTCCTGAGACATACTCCATAAGAAAGTAATAGACTTTTTTGTCTACCAATGTGTCTCCAAATTTATATTTGTACGATCCTTCAATGGGTTCGGCCAGCTCACCACTAGCAGGGTCAGGATTTACTATCTTAGCAATTACACCACCTTCTTCCCTTACCTCACGAAGAGCGGCAACGTCCATAGTCTCATCCTTATCCTCATCTCCAATTATCCCCTTTGGGAATCCCCATCCCTTATGTTGAGAGTGTTGAGTTATTAGCCAAAGAACTTGACCTCCATCTACTTTGTAAACAATTCCACCTGCTGATATTTCTGTTTTATATTTCATCTCATATATAATATCGGTATGTCGGACAATAAACAACAAAACCCGCCTTCGTCTCGACGAAGCTTTAGCGAAGTTGGAACTTCGTCAACACTTCGGCGAGGCCGGAGGCATTCCTCATTTGGTCGATACTTTGCTAAGCTTGATCAGATTGATACCGATCTAAAAGGATCTCAGGAATTCGGATCTTTTCTCATTCTAAATCTTGTTGAAGAAATCGGTGAGATGGCGCGTGCTTACTTAGCCAAACATGGCAGAAAGCCGACAAACATTGCCGCACAGAAAGACGAAACCTACGAGCAAGAGCTGGGAGACATTATGGTGGCTGTTATTCGATTTGCAAGAATCAAAAACATCGATCTGCATAAACGCATCATGGCTTCTTTAAACAAAATAAAAAGAAGGAAGACTCATCCCAAGGAATGAAATATCTAAAACGTTTCTACAAGCAAATTTTTCTAGTAGCGTGCTTCTTTCTACTTCTATTTATCACTAATCCATCTCTAAATCCCTTAGATAATCAGATGTTTGATTTTCATGATCTCACCCAAGCCGGACGCATTTCTCAGTTCGCATTAAATCTTCGAGAAGGACAGATTCCACCACGACTTGCTCCTGAGTTTTCATTCAATCAAGGCTTCCCTTTGTTTAATTTCTATGCGCCATTTGCGTACTGGGTGACAACATTTATTCATCTGCTGGGAATCCCGATAATGAATTCGTTAAAACTTTCTTTTTTCCTAGCGTTCGTTCTGTCCTTCTTCACAATGTTCGTTTTTCTTAGAAAACTATTCAACTTTCTACCAAGTCTCTTGGGTGCAACTCTATACGTAACCTCCACATACTTTGCTACCGAAATTATAATTAGGGGCAACCTTGCAGAGACATGGTACTTGGCTCTGCTTCCTCTTGCACTATCGGTTTTGATTAGTAACAGCAAGAAGTTTTCAAGAAAGAATTTCGCCCCGACAACCTTGATTCTTTTTTTCACATTCACCGTTCATAACGTATTCTCATTACTGTCCGTTGCAATATTTATAGTTTTTTCTTCGCTTCTACCAAACAGGAAAGCAAATATGATTTCGATAGCGATTGCGTTGTTGCTTGGAAGTTATTTTCTCTTACCAGCACTTACCGAAACTTCATTTATCCAAATCAACAGTCTTATAAAAGGGTACGCATATCAAGACCACTTTCTCTGTGCGTGGCAACTCTGGAACTCAAACGGTTGGCAGTTTGGATCCTCAATGCCTGGCTGCGACAGTGATCTGATGAGTTTTAAGCTTGGAAAGTTAAACCTCATTCTTGGAGCCTTTGGTTTTGCGCTGATGCTGTATAGGTCATTTAGAAATAAAAAGAACGACCCAACAAAAAAAATTAGCATATTTATTGGCGTCCTTTTTGCTTCATCTCTATTCCTCACACTAAGTTACTCTAAGCCAATCTGGGATTTGTTTTCCTCGGTCATGGCTCTATTCCAGTTTCCTTGGAGATTTCTAATCTTTGGAATGGTTGGACTGGCTTTTTTTGGAGCTTATCTTTTCCAGTTTCTAAAGGTGCCTTTCAAAAACGTTGTGATTGTTTTAATAATTTTGATCAGCTTTGTAACCGCAAGAAAGTACCTAATCAAGCCAATGCATTCGTACTCGCAGTACAACGCAAAATATAACTCCCAGACCTACATCGTCAATGAACTGGCCTACATGATGCCTGAGTATATTTCTTCACACACCGACTATAACTACTGGAGTTCATTTGATCCTGCTCGACCAGATCGCATGCCAGTTAATAATGACTCTGCGTTCCCTGTGAAATCTGAGCAACCTTTCACAGTGGAGAAAAATGGTTACTTTGAAAAACGCGTACGAACATTAGGCCCAGCAAACTTAGCCATTAATGTTCAGTACTTTCCTTACTGGAAAGTTTATGTGAACAATAAGCAGGTCGAACTTAATAAACTTGATAAATCAGGAAGACAGGTCTTACAGCTTAGTAAGCCAGCAGAAATCCGTATAGCCTACGAACAAACTCCGATTGAACAAGCTGGGAACCTTATGACGATTATTGGATTTGTTATCCTAGGAGTTATAGTTTATAGAGGTAAACTTTCATGACTAAATTTTTAAAGAAACTACGATTAGGAAAAACCGAGTATTTATTTGCTGTATTAATCATCCTTGCTTGTTTGGCTCTCTTTTTCTTCGGAGTTTCCACATCCTTTCGAATGCCACCAAGCTACAACTACGACTCAGACTTTGGTAGAGATCTGCTTAGAATGTACGAGATACTCCATGGCAAGATGACCCTGATCGGACCACAGCTCAGTTTTGCTGGTCTACACATGGCGCCTTATTCTTTTTATATCTTTGCACCATTTTTATTCTTAGCAAACTTCGATCACAGAGTACTGTTTTATGTTAATGGTCTGATGTTTCTTTTCGGCTTTGTCGCTCTGTTTATATTTCTTAAGAAAAAGTGGAGAAAGAACTTTGCCTTTCTATCTGTACTTTGGTTGCTAACAACTCCGTACCTAATTCTAAGTGCGAGAACTCCCGGAAA
>Ga0163153_10008590_pt1 | contig 10556 bp, 3 predicted proteins | sample OliLakLV19MP6IB1_FD_148629 | JGI IMG/M metagenome (GOLD analysis project Ga0163153, IMG submission 148629) | Freshwater microbial mat bacterial communities from Lake Vanda, McMurdo Dry Valleys, Antarctica - Oligotrophic Lake LV.19.MP6.IB-1 | ecosystem: Environmental > Aquatic > Freshwater > Lake...
GATTGGTACAAATGTTTGAAAGCGAAGACTTCAAACCATCAAACCGTTCCAAACCACTCAAACTTGACTATACCTTTGCATCTATGAAAATCTTCTGGAATGACAGCCTCAATTTTATAGTCAAAATAACGCCGCGCCGCGCCTGGAACTTCGCCAAAGTGCTGGCCTCGTATCAGCTGACCAAGTGGTTGCGCCGGCCGGTGCAATGGGGCCTGCCGGTGACGGTGAGTATCGAACCGACCACTGCCTGCAACCTGCGCTGTCCCGAATGTCCGAGCGGCCTGCGGTCTTTCAGCCGGGAAACGGGGAATTTGAAAGAAGATTTTTTTCGTCGTACCGTGGATGAGCTGCACCGCGATCTTTTTTACCTGTATTTTTATTTTCAGGGGGAGCCGTATATCAATCCTAAATTCCTGGAGATGGTAAAATATGCGCATGACCGGCGAATTTTTACCATTACCAGTACCAACGGCCATTTTTTAAATGATGAAAATGCGCGGCGCACCGTCGAATCGGGTCTCGACCGGCTCATTATTTCCGTAGACGGTACCACGCAGGACACCTACCAGCAATACCGGGTGGAAGGAAAATTAGAAACCGTGCTGCAGGGCGCCCGCAATGTGGTGGCCTGGAAAAAGAAACTCGGCGCCCGTCATCCGCATATTGTTTTTCAATTCTTAGTGGTGCGCCCCAATGAGCACCAGATCCCCGATATTTATCGGCTGGCAAAAGAAATCGGCGTGGATGAGGTGAAACTAAAAACCGCACAAGTGTATGATTATCAACAAGGTAATCCGCTTATTCCCACCATCGACCGTTTTGCGCGGTACCGGCAAGAACCCGACGGGCAATGGTCCGTTAAAAATGCACTGGCCAACCACTGCTGGAAATTGTGGCATTCCTGCGTCATCACCTGGGATGGCCTGGTAGTTCCCTGCTGTTTTGATAAAGATGCGCAGCACCGCTTAGGCGACCTGAAAACGATGCCCTTCAAGGAACTCTGGCATAGTCCGGCCTACAATGCCTTCCGGCGAAATATCCTCCGGGGCCGCGACCAGATCGATATTTGTACCAATTGTACGGAGGGCTGCACGGTTTGGGCGTGAATGGTGTTTTGGTGTTTTCGGGTTTTGGTATTTTAGTGTTTTCGGGGTGCTTCGCCTTTGGCAACTGTGAGTAGTACAGGCGAAGCACCCCGAAAACAAGAAAACACGAAAACACGAAAAAAACGGCTTGGTTTTGGTAGTGCGTAACACTGATAACTAATAACGGATAACTACATATGAGCCGATTGCTACTCTTTTCTTTGCTATTTTTTTTGGGACAATTGAATGCCAAAAGTCCCGTGGCTCACATGAACCATCCAGAAACAAGGCAGGCCGATTCGTCGCCGCCGGCCATCAACTGTCCTGCCAGCACAACCTTTACATTGGCGCCTGGTGCCTGTGACACCTTATTCAACTATACCGTTGTGGCCTACGACGATGAGCCGGGATTTGTGTTGACGCAACTCAGCGGTTTGTCAAACCTGGAGCCATTTCCGATCGGACAAACCATCAATTCATTTCTCGTAACGGATACCGAAGGCAATACGGCGGCCTGTTCCTTTACTGTAACCGTCAACAATTTTCCACATCTCGTCGACTGTTGGCCGGCCCGGGTAGTGAACCTGGGGAGTAATTGTATCGCGACGCCTCCCGCCACTTTTTTCCTGGAGAATTTACAAACAGGCTGCCCGGAAAGTTATCTGCTGGAAGTGGATAAATCGTTGCCATTGGGTAACGGTCCATGGTTGCCCGGCATATTCAACATAGCAGATAAAGATAAAACGTATATGTTCCGGGTAAGGAACATTCACAACACCAACACGTGTTTGGGGAGCATCACCGTACGCGATGTGCAGGGGCCGAATATATTGTGTTCGGATATTACTATTCCCTGCGAAATAAACTCCGTGTCGCCCGGGTTTCTGTTGGATAGTCTTGGCATTGCTACTGCTTTCCCTCAAATCAGTGATGCCTGCGGTACGGTGGAGGATACTAATTTTTTGAGTACGCTTACTTTTGTCGATACCTACGATCCGCTTACTCAAATCCTCAAATTTACGCGCCGGGTATGGATCGCTACGGACGACAGCGGCAACAGTTCAACTTGTGCGCAATATATTTACCAGACCAAAAGTAACCTGGAGGATGTGTTTTTCCCGGCAGATATAATGTATGCGTGCGCCGGGTCGGTTGCGTATTCCCCTGCTGTGGCGGGGCAGCCTTATATCGTTTATGCAGATCAAATTTTTCCGATCGATGCCTGCGCCATTGTGTTCACGCATGTCGACAGTATCGGCTCCGCCTGTGGTCGATCCAGGCAGGTTTTCAGAAACTGGTATCTGCTGGACACGGAAACGTCGGAAGAACGGTCTGGAGTGCAACTTATTGATATACAAGATACTTTACCGCCTCAGGTGGCTTGTCCTGCTCAATTGACCGTAACCGTGAACGCTACTGCTTGTCTTGGAACGGTGCCCTTGCCGGATGTTGTTATCAGCGATGGATGCTCGCATATCGCTTCCATTCAGGCGCGCTGGATGCAGGGTGATACCATGCGGATGCGGGTGGGTACGCTCTCAGATTTCTCCGGCAACGATGCGGCGGCAATTGACACATTAGGCGTATTGGACGATGTGACGCAATTTCCGGTGGGAACAACACTGCTGACGTATATTGCCACCGATGGATGTGGAAATACCGGCAGTTGCCAATTTGAAATTTCCGTGCTTGACATGACGCCGCCTGTCGCTGTTTGTAAAAATTTGATCGTGGTGCAGTTGGGGCCGGACGGGCGTGCTCTTGTGCCCGCTGAGGCACTGGATATCGGTTCGACAGACAATTGCCTGCCTGTCACTTTCAAAGCCAAATTGAATAAACCGGGCGCTTGTCAAACTGTGCCGGATTTTGACGACACGGTATTCCTCTGCTGTGGCGATCTGGGAGATACGCTGACGGCGACACTTCGGGTATATGATAACTTGCCTCCATCGGGCGTGGTGCAGGACACTTTCGGAACAGGCCATTTTGCACCATGCACGACGCGTATTATATTGAGGGATACCTTTCCCCCGCTTTGTGATAATTTACCGGATGTTACCGTCCATTGTACGGAGTTTGACCCGACGTTTGCGGCTTACGGCGATTTTCCCGCTTCCTGCGCAGTCGATTCCAGTTTTATCGAACTGGATTTATCTTTGTTTGATACCTTGTGTAAGGTGGGTCAAATCACGCGTATTTTTTACCTCGTCAATCCGTTTGGGCAAACGTCTTTCTGTTTGCAACAGATTAGAGTCGACCCCGCACCGCAACACTATTATGTACGATTCCCCGACGACTCGAATATGGCGAGCTGCATCGCGTCAGGCGATTACGGGGCGCCTGAAATATTTCTCTTGCCGGGCGGTTGCGAATCCATAGACATTTCTTTTACAGATGTGGTGCATACGAATGTGCCGAATGCTTGTTTTGAAATAGAACGCACTTGGTTCGTACGGAATCTTTGCCAGTACAATTCAGGTACTCCGTTGGTTACAGTTCCCAATCCTCCTTTTTTAACGGGGCCGGTTGTTTCGGCTCCGGGTACAACCGGCGAATGGGCGCCTACCGACCTTTTTGGAAATTTCTGGTCTGTCAATACGAATGGATACCAGTATAAACAGATCATCCGGGTAATCGATGGCCAGCCGCCGGTCATTGAAAATTGTCAGGCGAACCACCTTGTTATAGAGGATTCTTCCAACAACAGCGCACAACTCTGGAATGAAAGTTACTGGGAGGATCCATTACACCTGACAAACGATCTTTGCGAGGCGGCAGTGGATTTTAGTATTACGGCAAACGACGTTTGCAGTGGCGGAGAGTTGACTTTTCGTTACCTCCTGTTTCTTGATCTGGATGGCGATGAAATACAGGAAACGGTGGTGGGAAGCGATAATTTGCCAGGTTTTAATACGGTTTTCTACAATAATGCCAATACGCCGAATTACAGCGGGGGGACGATTCGCCAGTTCGACGAACGACAGGTGCCTATCAATCAAAAGTGGGGATTTACTTTACAGGTAGTACGGTCAACTGCGCAGGCCACGGCTGCTTTGCGCTTTAATACGCTGGTTGACCAGAATGTGTACGTTGTGCCGCAACTGCCTTATGGTATGCACCGTATCGAATGGTATATCACTGATGGGTGTGGCAACCAGTCCGTTTGTTCCCGCAGTTTTACCATCCGCGACGGAAAGGCTCCTGATATCCTTTGCCCCGATGATGTGACGGTCTATTTCGAGGAAGATCCGGGCATTGCCACCCTTCAAATAGCCAATGTATTGTGGAGCGCTACGGATAATTGTACGCCTTCTAACCTCCTGGAGAGGGGTTTGCGCCTTTCGGGCCAGGGGACTGGATTCCCTGCGGACGCAGCGCAGGAGATTGATTTCACTTGCGTTGCAGATGGAAATACGATTAAGGAAGTCGAAGGTTGGGTAAGGGATGCCTCCGGGAATGCGCGTTTTTGCGAAGTAAATGTCCATGTGGATAGTTGCGATCTTGATGTGCCGCCACAAGCCAATCATATTGTGGGAATCGTAACAACAGAAGATGGCGTGGGCGTGAAAGATGTTTCCATACTGGCCTATTTGGTAAAGGAAGCCAACAGCATAACGCTTTCAGATACCACCGACCTGAGCGGCGCGTATGATATTTTTGTAGATCCGATGTCGGTCGGAACGATCTTTACCGGCGGCATAGCGGCCGTTTACCCTTACAAAAATACCGATCCGCTTAACGGGATTACCACTTTTGACCTGCTCCTGATCTCCAGGCATATACTCGGCCTGGATACCCTCGATTCGCCGTACAAGATTATCGCTGCCGATGCAAATAAATCAGGCCTCGTCACTTCTTTTGATGTGGTGGAACTGCGGAAACTGATCCTGGGTCTGTATGATGTTTTGCCGGATAACACGACCTGGCGTTTTATACCCAGCACGTATGATTTCCCGAACTCGATCAATCCGTTTGAGCCGGTTTTCCCGGAGTCTGACACTTCTTATTACTTCCTGAACGGGGGCTTGTTTCATTTTATCGGATTGAAAGTCGGCGATGTAAATGCATCTGTTGATCCGCAAAACTTTGATACTGACATCCCCGAGCGCAGGGAGCAGGTGCTGGATTTGCAAACTAAACAAAGGCGTGTGGTAGCCGGAGAGGATTTCACGGCTACTTTTTCCACCCTCCAACCGAGTGATGGTTTCCAATTTACCATGCAGTATCAGGATATGGAATTGCTGGAAATTCTGCCGGGAAAGGGCATGTCATCCGATCAATTCGCCCATTTTTCTGAAAAAAACGCGTTGACGGTGGCTTGTGAAAATACTGAACCGAGCACATTTTCCCTGCACTTCAGGGCTGCGCGTACAGGCGAATTGTGCGACCTGCTGCATCTCGGCAGCGAAATAACCCCTGCCGCTGCCTGGTTGCGGGGATCGGATAAGCAAGTCATTCCGGCAGATATGGTATTGAGTTTTGTGGACGCCGACGGCTTTGCGCTGTTGCAAAACCAGCCCAATCCGTTTACAGATAAAACGCTGATTCGTTTTCAGTTGCCCCGTGCATCGGAAGCCACTTTACGGGTATTCGACAGCAACGGGCGGGTCGTATTTACACAATCGGGATTCTTTGCTCAAGGTATGCATTCGGTTCAGGTCGACCTGGCAGCCGTTCAGCCGGGCGTTCTGTATTACCAGTTGGAAACGGCGGAGTTCCAGGCGGTGCGGAAAATGGCAAAGTTGTGAGTTGTGAGTGGTGAGTTGTGAGAATATCCCCTTTGGCCTTTTTTATAGGTTTAGGTCGGTTTTTTCAGGCCTGTAATTGATAGAGAGTAGCCATTTTTTGTAAATATTGAAGAATACGGGACTGAAAAGCCCAACCTAAACCTATAAAAAAGACCAAAGGGGATGTTCTCACGATTCACCACTCACCACTCACCACCCGGTTTCGTTAAAAAAAATATGTTATTTTTTATGAATATAGTTATCTTTCGAGCGCTTATTCCACCATAATTGTTCATTATATAAATTTGTTACACATGAAAAAGCGCTTACTTTTTTTGTTGATGATGTATGTGGCATTCACAAACCACGTTTCCGCCCAATGTGAGTCTGATGCAGATTTTTACTATTCTGCGAATCCCAGCCAGCCCTGTTGTATTACTTTTTACCCCTGTAGCAGCGCAGGGTTCGGCACCTGGAATTTTGGAGATGGCAGCTCGCAAGGAGGCGTTCAAGGGACTTCCCACTGCTATGCAAATGGGGGAAGTTATTTGGTCGTTCATACCTTTGGAGGGCGAACTGTGCAGAAATATATTTCGGTGAGTCCGTGTGTGCAGGAATGCGAGCTCGAGGCACGGTATTGTCTGACAAACTGGGATTGTTACCAGACAGGGCCATGGTCGTATTATTGTTACAACACCTATACGGATGTATCGCTAGGCGGCCCACATACATCGACCTGGAAAGTGTGTTACAATACCAACAACGGAATCATTTGTGAAACGCTCACTGGTAGTTCTATCACGATTCTTGATTATTTCTTTGTGTTTTACACACCGGGATATGGATATACCTATTGGTACCGCAAACTTCACAGTTTATGTTTGACCGTACAAAACGGTAATTGTGAAGACATCACATGTGAGTCATATTGCCCGCTTCCAATTGTTGGCCCGGGCGATAGTACGGAGCTGCGCGAGCAAATAGCAACACGGACTATTGAAGAAATAAATGTATTCCCCAATCCGGTTCATGCCGGTGAAAATGTATCGATCCAGGTACCCGCCGGAAAAGAAACGGATGTGTACGAGGCCCGGCTGTTCGACGCATCCGGCAAACTCCTCGTATCACAAACCCTCACTCCCGGATCAACTTCATTCCTGTCTACACAAGGTTGCTCGAAAGGGCTTCACATGCTGATGCTGATTGGCAGCGATGGTCAACAGGTTGTCAGGAAAGTGATGATCGAGTAATAATAGGGATGAGGGATGACCTTCCGTATGTCGGACATCACGCTCGGTCATCCCTCAATCCTCATCCCTCATCCCTCAATCAAGCTGCGTCCCGTCATCACTTCCGGCTGCGCCACACCCAGCAATTCCAGCAAGGTAGGTGCCACATCCGCCAAACGGCCGTTTCGGAGCATTTCGCCGGGGCGTAGTTCTTTGCGAACCAGTATGCAGGGTACCGGGTTCATCGTATGAGCGGTATTGGGCGTGCCGTCTTCATTAATCATATAATCCGAGTTGCCGTGGTCGGCAATAAGGATGCAAGCGTAGTCGTATGCGAGAGCCAGCGGTACAATCCGGCTCAGGCATTCGTCCACCGTTTCAGCGGCTCTTATGGCCGCGCTGAATACGCCGGTGTGGCCCACCATATCGGTATTGGCAAAGTTGAGGCAGATAAAGTCCGGCTGGTGCTCGCGAATATCCTGCAAAATGGCTTCGGTGATCCCGGGCGCACTCATTTCGGGTTGCAGGTCGTAGGTCGCTACTTTTGGGGAGGGTATCATCAGGCGGCGTTCGCCATCGAAAGGTTGTTCGCGGCCGCCGGAAAAGAAAAAAGTGACGTGCGGGTATTTTTCTGTTTCGGCGATACGCACCTGCGTGCGTCCTGCCAGACTGACGATTTCTCCCATGGTCATGGCCACATCGTCTTTTTCAAACATGATGTGTACGTTTTGGAAAGATTCGTCATACCGCGTGATGGTCACGTAGTAGAGCGGCAGGGCGTGCATGGCAAATTCCGGCATGTCTTTTTGAGAAAGCACGGTCGTGAGTTCGCGCAGGCGGTCGGTGCGGAAATTATAACAGATCACAACATCACCTTCCTGAATATTCCCGCCGGCATTGGAGGAAACGACCGGTTCCGCAAATTCGTCGGTAATTCCTTTTTCATACGATTCCCGGAGATATGCCGCAAAATCGGTGGTGCTGCTTGCTGCGGCGCCATGTATCAGCAAATTGTACGCGCGTTTCACCCGTTCCCAGCGTTTATCGCGGTCCATGGCGTAGTAGCGACCGATCAGCGAGGCGATGCGGGTTTTTTTACCAAAAAGAAAGTGCTGGAGTTCGCCGATAAAGTCCTTGCCGCTTTTGGGGTCGCAATCGCGCCCGTCCGTGAATGCATGGACAAAGCAGCGATCCGCGCCGTTTTCTTCCACGATATCGATGAGCGCTTTCAGGTGTTCGATGTGCGAATGCACGCCGCCATTGCTGACGAGACCCAACAGGTGAATCGCTTTACCGTTTTTTTTGGCATAAGCGATGGCGTCCAGCAGCACCGGGTTTTCATGGAGTTCCCGCTCGCGGACGGCTTTGTTGATACGCGCCAGTTCCTGCCAGATGATCCGGCCCGCGCCAATGTTGAGGTGTCCCACTTCCGAGTTGCCCATTTGCCCTTCGGGCAAGCCCACTTCTTCTCCGAATGTAACAAGCGTGCTGTGCGGATAACGCTGCATCAGACTGTCAAAATAAGGCGTATTGGCCTGATAAATCGCGTCAGCACTGTGTTTGGGGCCAATTCCCCAGCCGTCGAGAATGAGGAGGAATGCTTTGTTTGCCATGATACCGGTAAGTAGTTATTAGTTATTGGTTATTTGTGTTGATAATCAATCATTTACAAATAATTTAGCCAAAACTAATTTTGCTTGATTACTTATCAAAATTGATTCAGGCGCAAAGAAACGCCGAAAGCAGGTTTTTATACCTTTTGTTTGGCAAGGTTTACTAAACTTTTTGGCGGAATTTTTTTACCACAACGGACACTAAATGGTTTCACAAAGGACACAAAGCGTAGCGTTGACTCTTCCCGCTTAGTGATTACTGTAGGTTGGCATTAATCATCACAAATGACTATAATAATGTGGTCGACTCTGCGCTTTGTGTCCTTTGTGAAACCACTTTGTGTTCGTTGTGGTAAAAAAATCGTGTGGTATAATCCTTATTATGATACACAATGTAAATGTCCAGTAGTGTGACCGTAGGGTCTTACGACCCCACACATTTTTAATGCACCGATTTAAACTGATCTTGCACCAAATCTGTTTTGATCTGTAAAACGTTCTTTTCCATTGCTAACCCCTAAACAATACAAACTTTCCTCCATGAAAAAACTACTTTCCCTGCTGCATCTCTGCTTATTTCTAAGCGCAATCATGGCCCAAACCGGCGATATGGAAACCATTATCCAACAGGAAAAAGCCGCTTATTTCCGCCGGCAGGTGATGGAACGCAACGAACAGAACAGCGCTGTGAACCGCAGCGACCAGCACTACAGCCGCTACCGCTGGCAGGTTGATCCGGCTGTGCAATACATCCGGGGGGAAGTGATGACGGTGTTTGAACCGTTGGAAAGTATCGGCAGCATAGACTTCGATTTTTCGGCGGCCCTGACGATGGACAGCATCCGATACCACGGGCAGTTGCTGAATTTTTCACAGGCCGGCGATATTCTGACGGTGGTTTTCCCGACAATGCTCCCGGCTTTTTTACCGGACTCGCTTACGTTTTACTACCAGGGCGCGCCTGTTTCCGAAGGGTTTGGTTCGTTTGCGACCGAAGTGCATGGCCCAGACAGCATTCCGGTACTCTGGACGCTCTCCGAACCTTACGGCGCCAAGGATTGGTTTCCCTGTAAAATTTCGCTCGACGATAAACTCGATTCGGTAGATGTTTTTATTACGACGCCCGTGGCCTACCGCGCTGCCAGCAATGGATTGTTGATGTCGGAAACTACGCTGAATGCACAAAAAACGGCCCACTGGAAACACCGGTATCCCATCACAACCTACCTGATTTGTATGGCTGTAACAGATTATGTGACGTTTGAAAACCTGGTGCCTGCAGGCGAGGATACCATTCGGGTGCTGAATTATGTTTACCCGGAAGATGTGGACAACGCCGTCTGGGGCACTTCGTTTATCGTGTCGCAAATGCAGTTGTTCAATAACTTGTTCGGGGTGTACCCGTTCAAGGATGAAAAATATGGACATGCGCAGTTTAACTGGGGCGGCGGTATGGAGCACCAGACCATGACTTTTGTGGGCAATTTCGGGTATGAACTGCTGGCGCACGAACTCGCACACCACTGGTTTGGCGATAAAGTGACCTGCGGTTCCTGGGAAGATATCTGGCTCAATGAAGGTTTCGCTACCTACCTGAGCGGGCTGTGTTACGAATTTCTGGCGCCGCAGTACTGGCAGAATTTCAAGCAGCAACGTATCGACAACATTACCAGCCAGCCGGGCGGCTCGCTGCGCGTAGACGACACCACCAATGTGAGCCGTATTTTCAGCGGTCGCCTGACGTATGCCAAAGGCGCGATGGTGCTACACGCTCTGCGCTGGATGTGCGGCGACAGCGCTTTTTTTGCCGGTGCGCGCAATTACCTGAACGCGCCGGGCATCGCATTCGGCTATGCCCGCACGGACGACCTGCGTTTTTACTTGGAACAAGCCTCCGGGAAA
>Ga0163153_10008592_pt1 | contig 10554 bp, 8 predicted proteins | sample OliLakLV19MP6IB1_FD_148629 | JGI IMG/M metagenome (GOLD analysis project Ga0163153, IMG submission 148629) | Freshwater microbial mat bacterial communities from Lake Vanda, McMurdo Dry Valleys, Antarctica - Oligotrophic Lake LV.19.MP6.IB-1 | ecosystem: Environmental > Aquatic > Freshwater > Lake...
CCGAGCGGCCCGCGGTGGGGGCCAAGTGTCGCGCCACCCGTTTCCATTGTAAGCCGCCGGGCCGCTCGGGGCTTACAATCGGGCTTGGGCTCGACGATGTCATAGCGAGAATCAGACAACAGACCGGACTCGCGACAGACCGGCAATCGGGAGGACACTTTGCGTTACTGGCTGTTGAAGACCGAGCCCGAATGTTTCGGCATTCGTCACCTCGAGGCGGCTCCGAACCAAACGACTTTTTGGGACGGCGTGCGGAACTATCAGGCCCGCAACATGCTCCGCGACGACATGAAGCCCGGCGACCGCGTGCTGTACTACCACTCGAACGCCGATCCGTCGGCCGTAGTCGGCACGGCCAAGGTGGTTCGCGGCGGCTACCCCGATCACACGGCCCAAGACCCCAAGGCCGATCACTACGACCCGAAGCACACGGCCATGAACCCGATCTGGTACGTGGTCGACGTCAAGCTCGATGAGGTTTTTCCCCGCGAGCTGGCGCTCGACGAGCTCCGCAGCGTACCGGCATTGAAGAGCATGGAACTGCTCAAAAAAGGCTCGCGTCTCTCGGTCATGCCCGTGACGAAGGCCGAGTTCGACGTAGTCGTCAAGCTGGCCCACAAGCGCGTCACCGCCTCATGAACCGCTCCGACCGAACGGCGTGGATCGACGACGAACTGGGCCGACTGGCGAAGGCGAATCTCGACCGGCATTTGCAAACGTTTGACGGACGGCAAGGGGTCGAGCTCACGATCGACGGTCGCACGTACGTCAATTTCGGCTCGAACGACTACCTGGGGTTGGCGGCCGATCCGCGTTTGGCGGAGGCCGCGTGCGAAGCGGCCCAGCGCTCGGGCTGGGGGAGCGGGGCCAGCCCGTTGGTCGTCGGCCACTCGGCGGAGCATGCGGCGCTCGAGCGAGCACTGGCCGAGTTCGAAGGGTGCGAAGCCGCGCTGTTGTTCTCGACCGGCTATGCCGCCAACGTCGGCACGGTGACGGCGCTCGTCGGTCGGGGAGACGTGGTCTATAGCGACGGGCTCAACCATGCGAGCATTGTCGACGGCTGCCGCCTCTCGCGGGCCGAGGTCCGCGTTTATCGGCATGCCGATGCCGCCCACCTGGCGGAACTGCTCAAACAAGAAGCTGTAACCTTCAATACGGCGACCTTTCGCCGACGGCTGATCGTGACGGACGGGCTGTTCAGCATGGACGGCGACGCGGCGCCGCTGGCGGCACTGGCCGACCTGGCCGAGCGGTTCGAGGCGATGCTCCTGGTCGACGAGGCCCACGCCACAGGAGTGCTCGGGGCCGGGGGGCGCGGGAGCTGTGAGGCGGCAGGAATCGAGGAGCGGGTCGACGTTCGGGTCGGCACGTTGAGCAAGGCGCTGGGGAGCGTCGGGGGCTTCGTCGTCGGCCGGCGAGCGGTCGTCGAGTGGCTGGTGAACCGGGCACGGCCGTACGTGTTTTCGACGGCCCTGCCGCCGGCGGCGGCCGCCGCGAGCCTCGCTGCTATCCACATTGTCCGCCGCGAGCCGGAGCGCCGCCGAAAGTTGGCCGAGACGGCGGCGGCCCTGCGTCTGACGCTCTCGACGCAGGGGTGGGATCTCGGGCCCTCGGCGAGCCAGATTGTTCCGCTGGTTGTAGGGGACGCGGCAGAAACGATGCGCTTGGCGGCGGCGCTGCGGGAACGCGGGCTATTGGTTCCACCGATCCGGCCGCCTTCGGTTCCGGAGGGGGCGTCGCGGCTTAGGCTAAGCCTGAGCTACGGGCATACGCCGGCGATGATCGGGCGGCTGGTGGCGACCCTCGGGGAGTTGAAAGGGTGAGGGTCGGGACAAAGGGGGAAATGTAAAATGTAAAAGTGAAAATGCAAAAAGACGGAGGCGCTTCTTCATTTTTCATTTTTCATTTTACATTTTTCATTCTCAGAGCGGCTGCACAACCTCTGTCGGCTTGATGAATCGATGCTCGGACGATGTGCCGCTTGTTGGTCACGCGGCGCGGCGTTGCGAATTGGAGGTTGCGGGTACGGCGGCGGATGTCGCTCGGCGCACCCCTTCCCAAGCCAGAAACAGCCCCGGCGTTTCTTGCTGCGGGCCATCGGCCAGCGGGCGGCAGCGGACTTCGTCGCAATGTTTGGCGAGCCAGCCGGTCACTTCCTCGGGCGTGAACCAGCGTTCCCACGGCTGGGCGTGCGAGAGCGCCCGAAACTGTTCGCACTTGTCGATGATCAGCACCCGGCCGCCGGGCCGCACGATGCGGCACAGCTCGTCGACGGCCCGCTCGGGAACGAGGCCGTGCTCCAAGGCCTCGATACAGACGGCTCCGTCGCGCGAGGCCGACGGCAGCGGCAGGTTCAGCAAACCGGCCACCGTCGTCGGAACGCCTCGCGGCACGTGCCGGAGCATTTCGGCCGAGGCATCGATGCCCGAGAGTTGTAGCCGCGGGAATTGCCCGGCGAGGTGCGCCAAATAGCGGCCGCCGCCGCAGCCGACATCGACCACTTCGGCATCGTCGGCCAGGCGAGCGACCCACTCGTCGACGCAGGCGACCCGTTGATCGCCGTCCTCGGGCTCGCACAGGAGCGTCGGGTCGTCGGCGGCGAAAGTCGCCGACACCTGATTCCGAGCCGCGTCGAGATAATACTTGGCCGTCCAAACCGAGGTTCCGTGCGGGAAGTAGGCCGCACCGCGGCCCCAGCTGCCGGGCCATGAGCCGTCGTCGCGCAGATGCCGCTCCAGGCAGGCCATGGTGCGGTTGGCCGGTTCGACCAGGCCGATGCGGAACCACAGTGCCGCCAGATGGGCCAGGCCCACCGACGAGGTCCAGTGGTGTTCCAGATCGACCCGCAACGAACCGTCGGCCCGTTGCCGGGCGGCGAGCTGCTCCAGGGCGCGGCGAGCCGCCATGCCGCACCGCTCGTCGATTTCCGCCAGGTCTAACAAGGCTTCGATGCCGTGCGCCGTGACGTGCGTCGGCGTGCCGCCGGGCAGCATCTCCTCGCGCCGCAGCACGTAATCGACGGCCGACCGGATGGTGCCGTTTGCGTGGGGCGTTCCGCGAACGCCGACCGACGTGTGGCGACCCCAGGCATCGACGACGACGAGCCCGGCCAGGTGAATGGTCGCGGGGGCCCAGCGATCGAACGAGCCCCCGCCGGACGGCAGCCGCATCGCGCCGTCTTCGCCGATTCGCGATTTCAAATAGGAGCAGGCCCGCCTCAGCGCCGGCTCGGCTTCGGACAGGCATTCTTGATCGAGCAGAAAGGCCCAGGCCTTGACCGCTTGCGCGGTATTGAACAGCGACGAGTGAAGCAGCCCGGCGTCGGGCAGCGAGCCGTCGGCTTTTTGCCAGGCCAAGAGCCGGCGAGCCCAGCGGAGGGCCTGCTCCGGCGCGCCGAGCGACCAGGCCGTCGAAACGGTCGCGGCCGTGAGACCGGGGCAAACGGCCGAGCGGCCGCAGGTCGGCGTCAGGCCGTCGTCGTTGGCGCATTTCAGTAATCGCCGCCAGGCCGATTCGGCGGCCGGCCGCTGCGCTCCGACGGTCCAACGCCGCCACCAATGCCGGGCCCGTCGCGCGACGGCGTCGGCGAATCGAGCAAAACGGGGCCCGGCCTGAAAAGTGCCGCGCATCGTGAAATTGTCCTAACGTCGCATGACGCCATGTTCCCGCGCAACGGCGTCGGCCGTCGGAGGCGGAATCGCCAGTACCACTTCTCCGCGACGACGAAGAAAGCGGGGACGGCGGGCCGCGATTTCCGGCACGCCGTTCAGGGCGATTTGAAGGTCGGCTAAGTGTTCATCGCGCGTCACAATGCACGCGCCGGGGCGACGACGGAGCTCGGCGAGCAGTTGCTCGGCCGTGTCGACCGTCGGGACCTCGCCGCGCGAATAGTAAACGAGCGTCGGTTCGTAATGGCGGAAGGCCACGAGCGGCGCCTCCGGCCCGGAAGCTTCCTGAGCGGCCCGGACGATCGCCGGGCTGGTGGCGTGGCGACTAATGCGGCTCGCCGCCCCGCCGACGAGCGACGTGACGAACAAGACGGCAGCGAGCGCAAAGGCGCCCGGCACCCAGGGCGCGCGCCCCGTTCGCAACAGCCAGGCACAGGCGATGCTGCCCGCCAAGAGCGGGACGCCGACCAAACCCAAACCGGCCAGTTCCAACCACGATTCCCCGGCGAGCACGTAGCGGCCCGCGATCGGAAGCCCCACGGCGAGCACCATGCCGACGATCGCCGGCGTGGCGAGCCCCCAATGGAACCAGGCCCGCGGCACGCGCGAGCGCGTCGTCAGCCATTCGTCGATGAGTTTGCCCGTGATCACGGCCAGGGCGGGATAACTCGGCAGCACGTAGCTCGGGAGCTTGGTGCCGGCCAGCGTGAAGAACAAAACGTAAGAGCCGGCCCACACCGCGAGGAACAGGTCGGCCGCTCTGCTTGTGCCGCCGTCGGCCGGATCGCCGCTGCGCAGTCGCACGACCAGCCGATACAGGCCGATCGGCAGCAGGCACGACCAAGGGAAGAAGCCGACCAGAATCGCGATCGGGTAGTAGGCGATCGACCCGGAATGCCCTTCCATCGATCCGGTGAAGCGGGCGACGTTGTGCGTGCCCAAGAAGCCGGTGAGCCAGGCGCCTTCGGTTCGAACACCGACGGCCACGTACCAAGGTAGCGCGATGACCACGAGCGCCGCTACGAGCACATGCGGCTTGAGAGCGAGCGTGGTTTCAACGATTCGCCGCGGTGCCAGGGTGCGGCAAATTGCGGCGAGCGGGCGTCGATACCACCGACCAAAGGCCGCAAAACGAGTGCCCAAACGGTAGAGCCACGTGCCCTCCGGCTGCGATGAGAGATCTCCCTCATCCGGCGTTCCGGCACTTCGTGCCGGACTACCGCCTTCGGCCTTCATCCGCGCTAATCGCTTAGCGGCCTCCGTTGTTCTCTCTCCCTGATCGGGTCGACTTAGAATGGGTATCGTTTCGCGACGAGCAGGGCGCTTCAGGCGGCAGAGCAGGAACAGGCCGATCACGCCCGAGGGAAGCACGAAGCCGACCGGCCCTTTCGCGAGCACGGCCAGCGCCATGGCCCCGTACATGGCCAGGTAGCCGCCGCGTCGCAGCAGGTTCCCTGACGCCGGCGGCTCGCCGGCGCCGCCGAAGCGGACGAACAGGTAGAACGCCGAGGTGGTCGAAAAGATCAGGAGCGAGTCGGGGGTCGCCGCCCGTCCGCTGACGCCGAACATCACCGAGGCGGCCATCGCCAAGCCGCTCCACAGCCCGACTCCGGGCCCGTACAAGCGCCGGCCGAGATGATACACCAGCAGCGAGGTACCGATCGCCGCGGCGGCCGACCAGACGCGGGCCGCCAGTTCCGTCTCGCCCAGGAGCGAGTAGGAAACGAACATCAACCAATAGAGTAGAACCGGCTTGTCCGTCCGGAGCCCGCCGTTGAAGCGGGGCGTGATCCAATCGCCCGCTTCGAGCATCTCGTGCGCGCAGGCGGCGTTCTTCGGCTCGTCTTCGTCCCAAAGCGACGGACGACCGAGCAGCGTGAAGAACACGCAGACCGCCGCAGCGACGACGAAAAGTTGGTGGCGCGCAACCGTAGACATGACCGACCGTCGACTTCCTTGCGACGGCCCGACGTAAGTGCGTGCGAAAGGGTCGTTCACCTCGAGAGGCGAACGGCCGCCGATCCGTCGGCTTGCTTTCGACTTGGCAAAAAGGCGGGCGGCATCGTACCGCCCGCAGGCGGTCGGTCACAACGCGACTTTATGTCGGAGTTTTCTTCGGCCGATTGTGTTGAGCCGGCCTAGGCCGGCGGCGACGCGCGCGATACAGTTTCGGCCCCACGACCAAAGCGTAACGCCGACCTTCCAGGCGCTGAAACCGCACGAAATACGACGAATGTTGAAGCTTTCCGCCCCCGCCCCCGGCCGTCCGACGACCGGCGCCTTTCACTTCCGCGGCACGTGGAAGTCGGCCGCGCTCGCGACGGCGGTGCTGGCGCTGCTCGCGGCCGCCGCCGTGCCGACGGTCGACGGACCGCTGGCCGTGGCCTCCATGCACACCGAGCTGCCCCATTTCATCTTCACGATGATCATCCACAGCGAGGTCTTCGGCGACGGCTGCGGCGTGCTGTTCTTCTTCGTCGCGGTGTGGCTGTTGGATCCGGCTCGTCGCCGTTGCCTGCCGCGGTTGATCGCCTGCGCGTACGGTTCCGGACTGGCCGTGAACGTCGTGAAGCTGTTCATCGCGCGGGCTCGCCCGTTCTATTGGCTCGAGCAAGAGGGGGCCAAGGGCCGGCCGTCGTTCGGCGAATGGTTTCCCTTGGGCGGCAACGGCACCGCCTTTCAGAGTTTTCCCTCGGGGCATACCGCGACCGCGGTGGGCCTGGCCCTGGGACTGGCGGCCCTTTATCCGCGCGGACGGGTGCTGTTCTTATCGCTGGCCGTGCTGGTCGGCTGCCAGCGGGTGGTGAACGATATGCACTACGCGGCCGACGTGCTGGCCGCGGGGATCGTGGCCATCTGGACGACGACGGCCCTGTTTCGCTCGCGGACGATCGCCGAGCGGTTTGAAAAGTTCGAGGCGAAGGGACGGCCGGCGACGGATGAAGAAGCGCCGCGGCGTTTGGCGGCGTGATTCGTTGCCGATGTCCGGTGCACTGCGAGCCGCGGGCTAGGCCGGAAATGAAAAATGTAGAATGTGAATTGAAAAATGCAAAATGACGGAAGCGATTCCGTCATTTTGTATCTTCAATAGGTCGGCCTTACCGGTTGATCACCGGCTGCGAGGCGGTCGGACGGAGGTCGCGGAATTCTTTCAGCGAGGCCCAGGCCTTCACGAAATCTTCGCGGCCGATTTCGGCGGTGGAGGCATTGGCGATCTGCGCCCAATCGGCCGCCAGCGAGATGTCGGCCAGCAGGTCGCCCGCCGTTTTCTCCAGCGCCCAACCTTGCCGTTCGTAGTCGAGCATCATCTGGCCGGCGCCGGTGGCGGCCATCTTCTGGATCACGTCGGCCTGAATGATCCAGAGCTTGGCGGCCGCGGCGATCTTGGCGTCGTCGAGGCCGGCGGCCTTCATGTCTTCGTTCATCCGCCCCAGCAGTTCGGCGATCTTCGCAGGCTGCTCTTCCTTGGCGAGCAAGTGCAGCTTGCGGAATTCGTAACCCCAGCTGTCGACGAGCGTGTAGGTGACGGTGTCGTCGCCGATGGTCGCGCGAATCTTGCGGTAGACCTCGTACATCCGTAGTCGTTTGCCGACGTAGTCGATCAGATCCATCGCCACTTCGTCGCCCATTTCGAACAGGCGAGTGTGGAGATTGTCGTGGACCTGTTTCAAGAACGCCGCCGCTTCCTTCCGCTTGGCCATGTCGGCGATCGTGCACTCTTCGCTGTGAAGGTGCTTGCGGACCGGGCCCCAAAAATCTTGCGTTTGTTGGATGGCCGTCGTCAGGTCGTCGGCGGTGATCGTGATGCCGTGGTCGGTCGTCGTCGGCAGATCTTGGCCGGGGGCGGCGACGATCATGGAAAGGACGAAGCCGACGCCGACCAAGGAGTGACGAATGCGCATGACCGAGAGTTCCCTGTCCGCCCCGAGGGGCGGTGTATTAAGTACGAAAGCGATCCGAACCCGCCTCGGGCCGCTTTTCCCAGGCCTGCGTGCCGAATGAAGCATGGCACCGGCCGCCGGCCACGTTGGTTCCCGAATATGCGTTGCCGCGCCGGGCCCATTCGTCACGCCGACCTCAATAAAAATCGGTTGGATGCCGGCGGCGACTGCAAGGGAAAAAACCGAATTGGCTTTAACTTGCGGCAATCAGTCCCCCCTTTTTGCCGGCCGAAAACCTTTTGACACCGCCGTCCGTTTGCCGGAAGATGGCGGGATTCCCGCCTGTCGGACGCGGTTCGACCGTGTACCCCGCCGCAGAATCACCCCCCATCCCTTCTTCCGGTAACGAGGTTGATATGACCACGCCCGCTCAGCCGGCACCCGATTCGGCTCCCTCGCGTCGCGACTTCATGAAGACCACCGGACTGGCGGCCGCGGCCGCGGCCGTTCCGTTGAGTGTGCCCGCCGGCGTTCACGCGGCCGGCAGCGACGTGCTGAAGATCGGACTGGTGGGTTGCGGCGGGCGCGGCACCGGAGCCGCCGCCCAGGCCTTGCGGGCCGACCCGAACGTCCGCCTCGTCGCCATGGGCGACGCCTTCCCCGACGCCCTTTCGACTAGCCTGGCGAATTTGAAGAAGCTTGGCGATTGTGCCGATCGGGTCGACGTTCCGGCCGAGCGGCAGTTCACGGGCTTCGACAATTACAAGCAGGTCTGCGACGCCGACATCGACGTCGTGCTGTTGGCCTCGCCCCCTCACTTCCGCCCCGACCATTTCGAATATGCGGTGAAGAAAGGCCTGCACTCGTTCGTCGAGAAACCGGTGGCGGTCGACGCCCCGGGCGTGCACCGAGTTTTGGCCGCCGGCGAAGAGGCCAGGAAGAAGAACCTGACCGTCGTTTCGGGGCTCTGCTGGCGATACGATTTCGGGGCCCGCGCGGCGCTCGAGCAGGTGCAAAACGGCTCGATCGGCGAAATCGCCGCGATCCACGCCGCCTACAACTCCTCCGGTCGTCCGAAGTGGCCGATGGAGGCGCGGCAGCCGAAGTGGAGCGACATGGAGTACCAATTGCGTAATTGGTACTACTACACCTGGCTGTCGGGCGACAGCATCGTCGAGCAGGCGATCCACAGCCTCGATAAGGCCGCCTGGGCCATGGGGGATGAGCCGCCCGTGCATTGCTCGGCGCTCGGCGGCCTGCAGGCCCGCCTCGATCCGGAGCGCGGCAACATTTACGACCATTTTTCGGTCGTGTTCGAATACGCCGGCGGCGTCCGCGTGTTCTTCAACAACAGCCAGATTCCGGGGATCGACGGCGACGTTTCGACCCACATCATGGGCTCGAAGGCCAACTGCTCGGTCGAACGCCCGAAGGTGGAAGACCGCAAGGGGGAGACCCTCTGGCGGTACAAGGGCCCGAAAAACGTGATGCACCAGGCCGAGCACGACGAGATGTTCGCCGGCCTCCGCTCGGGGAAGATCATCAACAACACGGTCTACATGGCCCGCAGTACCATGCTCTCGATCATGGGACGCATGTCGGCCTACACGGGTAAGAAGATCACCTGGGAGCAGGCGATGAACTCCCAGGAGAACCTGAGCCCGTCGAAGTACGAGTGGGGTGCGTTGAACGAGCCGCAGGTCGCCATTCCGGGCGTCACGCGGTTCGTGTGAGGCCCGGTAACCAAACCGCCGGGCGACGAACGTCGCAGCGGGCCTATAAAGAACCGGGCCGACTGAATGGAAACGAACGGCGGGCGCTAGCCCGCCGTTCGCATGAGTGCCCGTTGTTTCCCGGTCGGCGGCGGTGCACAATGGGCCGTAGACCCATTTCTCGCACCCGTGCACGTAACTATGCCTCGTTTCGCCGGTTCGGATCACGATTGGCAACTTCCCTCGATTTCGCGGCGCCGTTGGTTGGCCGAGGCGGGCGCGGCCTGTACGGCGCTCGGCGCGGCAAACCTTTTGACGAGCGATTCCGCCGCGGCGCAAGACAAACCCGCCAACCAACCAAAACCGGCGGCCCAAGATAAGCCCGCCGCCACCGTGGACGCCGACGGCTACATCGACGCGCACGTTCACGTCTGGACGCCCGACGTGAAGAAGTATCCGCTCGCGCCCGGCTACAAGCCGGCCGATATGAAGCCGCCGTCGTTCACGCCCGAAGAGCTTTTCTCGCACGCCCGGCCGTGCGGCGTGTCGCGAATCGTGCTCATTCAGATGAGCTTCTACAAGTACGACAACTCGTACATGCTCGAGGCGATGAAGGCCTTCCCGGGAGTCTTCTCGGGCGTGGCGATCGTCGACCACGCGCAAGCCGACGTCGTGACCAAGATGCGCGACCTGGCCAAGCAAGGCGTGCGCGGCTTCCGGCTGGCGCCGTTCGCCGACGATCCGGTGAAGTATTTCGCCGCCCAGGGAATCGACGCCATGTGGCGCACCGGCGCCGAAGACAACCTCAAGATGTGCCTGCTCATCAACCCCGGCGCGCTGCCGACAATCGACAAGCTGTGCCAGAAGTATCCCGAGACGCCGGTGGTGATCGACCACTTCGCGCGGATCGGGGCCGACGGCAAGATCAACGACAACGACGTCGTCTCGCTTTGCCGCCTGGCGAAGCACAAGAACACGTATGTGAAGGTTTCGGCGTTCTACGCCCTGGGGAAGAAGGCTTCGCCGTACGTCGACTTGCAGCCGATGATTCGCCTGCTGACGGAATCGTACGGGTCGCAGCGCCTGATGTGGGCCAGCGATTGCCCGTTCCAGGTGCAGGAAGGGCACAACTACCGCGACTCGATCGATCTGATCCTCAAGCGGACCGACTTCCTCTCTGCCGACGACCGCCGGAACATGCTGACCAAAACGGCCGAAAAAGTCTTCTTCGCGTAGTTGTTTGTTTGCTTGTTCGGCGGCCGCGTACGGCCCGACCAAGTGCCGCGACACGAG
>Ga0163153_10008593_pt1 | contig 10554 bp, 5 predicted proteins | sample OliLakLV19MP6IB1_FD_148629 | JGI IMG/M metagenome (GOLD analysis project Ga0163153, IMG submission 148629) | Freshwater microbial mat bacterial communities from Lake Vanda, McMurdo Dry Valleys, Antarctica - Oligotrophic Lake LV.19.MP6.IB-1 | ecosystem: Environmental > Aquatic > Freshwater > Lake...
CGCCAAGAGTTCGCTGAGGGAGGCGGTCGCCAGGATGGAGATCGAACTCACTGCCGACAAGGACGGCGCGACCGGCAAGTTGTCGATCCGCTGGGGCAAGCACGAGCTGACGGCGCCGGTCAAGTTCCACCTGGCCGCAACCAAAGCCACCGCGGCGCCGAAGAAGTAGCCGCACCCAACTCTTCCGCGGCATTGGGCACGCCGGTCTGGTTCCAACGCGTCGAGCGCGTCGAGTGGAACACCGCGGTGCCGACGCTACCGGTTTACCGCCGATCCGGCTCCGGCGAGATCGTCACCAACGCATTGCTGGCTGATCCTCGCGACGTCGCAGGAACAACACTTTCCACCCGCCCGTCGCAGCGTCCCCGTTCCGTTGCGAGAATCCCACCGATGGACAAGTCCCTGGTTCGCGCCCTGTTCGTCCTCTTGCTGGTAGCGATTGGCGACTCCGTGAGTGCGCAGGAACCGAAGCTCCCGCCGCGCCCCAAGGACCTCGACACAGCACTGCTCGCCAAAGCGGTCACGCCACCGGCCGCCGATGGCCACAGGCTCGAGATCGTCGACCGCGCGACCGACGAGCCGATCGCCGGCGCCGACGTGTTCGTCGTTGAAGCGAGTGCGATCGAGGCGGTGCAACGCACCTTGCGCGACCTGCAGAAGGCGCTCGGCAACGACCAGGGCGCGCTGGACACGACGATCTACCACCGGCTGCTCGCGCACTGGTACGGAACGCGCTACCAGACCGGCGCCGACGGCACCGTCGCGGTGGCGCCGTTCGACCGCGGCACCGTGGTGGCCTTTGCCGGCGATCGCTTCGCGGCGGAGACGTTCCGCAAGTGGCCCGATCAGCCGCCGACGATCCGACTGGTCGCGCAGGAGTACTACGAGGTGTTGGTGGTGGACAGCAGCGGCAAGCCCGCCGCGGAAGTGCCGATCGGCTTTGGCCTGCTGCTCAATCAGGGTCCCCTCGATTCGTTCTTCCATGCGGGGGTCGAAGGCCGAACCGACGGCGCCGGACGATTGCGCGTGCCGCGTGACCGGCTGCAGGCCGATCAGGAACTGACCGTGCAGGCCCTGGTGCTGACGCCCGACCCGATCCGCGCCAAACTCGTTTGCGACGCGGCGGGCCGCCAAGGTGCGATTCCCACGCTGCAACTGCCGCCGTGCGGCATGGTGCGCGTGCTGCTCTACGACGAACGCGAACGGCCGATCGAGCGGCTGCGTTCGGTCGAACTGCAGGAAGCGAAGCCCGAACAGCAGCCTGGCTTCCAGGTGCGATCGGCCCGACCGAGTCAGCAGGACCGCGGTTCGGCGCACTTCCGCTGGGTCGCGCTCGGCCTCAAGGTCCGTGCGGTCGTCGGTGTCGAGGGCGTGGACGGCAGCCTGACGCACGAACAGGACGGCCCGACGCGCGCGGGCGAACTCGTGGTGTGCGGCGTGCGCATGACCGCCGCCAATCCGATTCTGCGGCTTCGCGCCCTCGACCCTGCCGGCAAGCCGATGGTGAATGCAACGCTCGGTCTGGCCCGCACCTCGACCAAACGCTTCCACGGCCGCGAGATCACGACCGACGGCGAGGGACGGCTGCAGTGGACCATCGATCCGGAATGGCTCGCCGCCGACGAGGCCGGTCAGGTGCTTCTGATCGCGCGCGGCAATGGCGCCAAGCAGACGCTCTATCAAGGTGCGCTCGCCATCGACCTGGCCGACATCCAACCGGGCATCACCGACCTCGGCGAAGTCAGGTTCCAAGAGGAGCCGGTCGTACTCGGCGGCGTCGTGGTCGACCCCGACGGCAAGCCGCTGGCCGCCGTCGTGGTCACGACGATGATGAGCCACCTGAGCGAATCGCGGTCGACCAGCCGTTCGAGTTCGGGCCGCGCGCTCTACTTCGACCATCGCGTGCCGACCGACGCGCAGGGCCGCTTCGCGATCCGCGAACTGAATCCCAAGGAGGTGCCGATGCGCCTCACGTTGGTCGATCCGGCGTGGGTGCTCGCGGAAACCGTCGATGCGACACCGGGGGAGACGGAACTGACCTTGCGCGCAGTCCGCCCGGGCACCGCCGAACTCACGCTCGCCGATCCGACGCACGCCGGAGTGCTGCGCTTCCACCTGCGCGCCGCGACCGACGCAGCGCCCGACAGCTACGGCGAGAGGCGCGCGACCGGCGCTGCCTGGCAGAACCTGGTGCCCGGCCACTATCGCCTCGCCGTCGATACGACCGATCGACACGTCGACGTGCTTTCGGATCTCGACGTTCCTGCCGGTGGGGCCTGTGCGGACCCGCGGCTGCAGAAGCTCGATCTCACCGATCGTGTGCGCGTGATCGAGGTCACCGTGCGGGGCCAGGCGGTGCTCGAGGGGTTTCAGGTGCAGTGCATCCACCTCCGCGGCGCCGGCCTGGGCGGCAACGTGCACGGGGCCACCACGGACCGCACCGGCAAGGTGCGGCTCGTGCTGCCGATGCAGGGCAACAAACTCCTGCTGCATCACCCGGACTACCGCAGCGTCGAGGTCGAGGAGCCGACCGCCGATTGCACGTTCGATCTGGTCGCGCGCGCCAACGTCCGGCTGCGGTTGCCGGAGGGTGTGAAGTTGCCCGATGGTGTCGGGCTGCTCGTGGAACCTCACGAGCACATCTGGTGGGCCGAAGAGGAAGTCCGCTGGGAAGGCATCTGGAGCAACAAGGAGGTGCTGGTGCTGCGCCCCGACCGCGACGGCGAACTGCAGATCACACTGCGCGACCGCGGCGGTGAGACGCTGTGGGAGGGCAAGCTCACGGTGCCAGCCGGTGACGCGGTCGAAGCCACTCTGCCGTTGGACGCCTCGACGGCGACCGATATCGGGAAGCTCTTCACCGAAGGCGGACGCTGACGCGCGATTGGGGGGATGGGTGGGATGAGCGCGATTCCGACTGCGCATCGACACGCTTGGCGGTCGGGACGGATTGGACCAACCTGGGTCTGGTCGCCGGCAACCCGGCGCCGTCGCGGAAGCCGGTGGCCGCGATCGCATCCGCGTGCGTCTCACGAAATGGGCGCCTTGACGTCGGCCGCTCTGACCCGCGCGCGATCCCACACCTCGAGCCTCAGCCCCGCCTTACTGCGAGCCTGCCACGCCGAACATCGCGTTGCTGACCACCGCGCCGGCCGGATTGCCGGCGTTCAGATCCGGCACGAAAGCTTGGTGATAGAACGGCTGGCCCAGCAGGTCGAGATTGGCGGGCAGTGACAACGCGATCGACACGGAGCCGCCGGACGGCGGCCAGCAGCCGAGGAAGATCGGGTGGTAGTAACCCGCGCAGCCGGGCATCCCGAGGAACGTGAGGTCACGCGGTAGCGCATGGCCCTTCCACGACTGGGCGTCGAAACCAGTGGTCAGCGCGACGAACGGCGTCGTCGCCGGCACGTTGTCGACCTGCACGACGAAGATCGAGCCAAGCCGGGGCGCATGCCCGGGCTCCGCGGCGAGCACTGGCACGCCCTGGCTGCCCGCGCAACCTGGGCCGAACGACACGTAGCTCGCCGTCAGCGGCTCAGCGTGGTCGTAGAGGTAGGTCCCGGTGCGCGTCGCGAGGTACGGCTGGTTCTGCACCAGCGCGATGCGGTCGAGGTGCGGCATTGGCGTGAAACCCCAGCCGAAGCCGGCGCCGTACTGAGGCACGCGATCGTGTTGGTGGCGCCGCCAGCCGGTGGCGGTGAGCTCGAAAGTCGTCATCTCGTGGCTGTCGAAGAAGCCGATCAACCGCTGGTGTGCGGGATCCCACGCGAGGGTCAAGTACGACTCGGAGAGCTGGGGCGGTACCAGTTCGAGCCATGACTGCATGTCCCAGCTCCGAGTGTGATGCAGGCCGCCCGAACGGTAAACGAGTACCAGTGCGTTCCGGACTGCGTCGTAGGCCGCATCATAGCTGTCGACCTGCCCCGGCAGCGTGGCACGCTGCACCCAGTTCGGCGGCAGCCACTCGAAGAACTGCAGCGACGACTGCGAACCGTTCCCCACACGGGCGACGCCGAACACGGTGCCGCGACCGGCGTGGAACATCAGGGATGCGAACGCGATGGGCGAAGGCCGCGTATTGCGCAGCGTCCACGTGCTTCGATTCCATTCCCAGGTCTGCAACTGGAAACCCGGCGCCGTCACCGTGTGCACGAACACGTCGCGCACCGGATCGTGGACCGCCCGGGTGGTGCCCAGCACGCTGATCGTCGGCGTGCTCGGTTGGCCGACCACGGTCCACGCCGTTCCGTCGAAGGCGTGCACGTCGACCGGTCCGCCGTTGAAACGGAACGACCACAGCAGCTGCTGCACCGGGTCATAGGCCGTCGAGCTGATCCAGTCGGGATAGACGGGGCTCGAGATCGTCGTCCAACCGGGTTGGGCACGCACGATGGGGGTGACGAGCAGGGCGAACGCGGTTGCGAGGACTTTGGCGGACGACATGGATGCGACGATGTTCTCCCATTGTTCCGGCACTGTCCACTCGGTCGGATCTCAGGCACGTCGACCGTGAGCGCAAGTCGTTCGAGCTGCCGATGTCGGGTTTGGCACGGAACGTGGACTCCGCGTCGTGTCGCCGTCGATCGAGCGGTGCCGGGTGCATCAGTGTCAGCTCCCATTGCTGACGCGTCAGGTGCCTGATGTCGAGGTAGTAGCGTCCGGGTGAACTGCGCACCTGGCAGTGCGCGAGTGCCGGGCTGGCCAACCCCGGATTCCCGAGCGCGGGGCGCGCAACGTTGCGCCGGGTTCGGCGCGCCGTCACACTGCTCGTCCTGATGACGGAACCCAACTCGGCCAAGCCCTACCCCGAAGTCGCGGCGCAAGCGAACTTCCCCGCCATCGAGCCGGGGATCGTCGCGGGGTGGCAGAGCGAGGGCACGTTCCGCCGTGCGGGGAAAGCGCGCCGTGCCGCCAAGGACGGGCAGAACGAGTACGTGGTCCACGACGCAGCCGGTCTGGCACCGGAGACGCCGATCGAGGTGCAATAGCGTGCGCGGCCTCGCCGACGTCTGCATCGACCGTCCGGTGTTCGCGACGATGCTGATCCTCGCGATGGTCGTCGCCGGCGCCGTGGGCTTCCACTACCTCGCCGTCGACCGCTACCCCGCGTACGACCTGCCGTCCGTGTCGGTGCGCACCGAACTGCCCGGCGGCGCGCCCGAGGAGGTCGAGGTGTCGGTCACCTACCCGATCGAGGAGGTCGTCAACACCGTCGAGGGCATTCGCGAACTGCGCTCGATCTCGAGTGCCGGCACGTCGCTGGTGATGATCACGTTCGAACTCGGCCGCGACATCGAGACCGCGGCGCAGGACGTGCGCGACCGCGTCGCGCAGGCGGTGCGTCGCTTGCCCGACAGCGTCGAGCCGCCGGTGGTCAGCAAGTTCGACAGCGACAGCCAGGCGATCCTGACGATCGCGCTCGCCGGTGACCGGCCGCTGCGCGAACTGACCGAGATCGCCGACAAGCGGCTCAAGCGCGCGCTCGAGCGCAGCCGCGGCGTCGGCGAGATCCGCCTCGTCGGCGGCCGCGAACGCACGATCAACGTCTGGATCGACGCCGACCGGCTGGCCGCCTACGACCTGCCGATCGAAGCCGTGAGCCAGGCGATCGCGCGCCAGAACGCCGACGTCCCGGGTGGCAACGTCACCGACGACCAGCGCGAACGTACGCTGCGCACGCTCGGCCGCGTCGTCGACCCGGCGTCGTTCGACACACTGATGATCGCGCGGCGCAACGGCGTGCCGATCGAACTGCGCGACGTCGCGCGCATCGAGGACGGCACCGCGGAACCGCGGTCGATGGCCCGGCTCGACGGTATGCCGACGGTCGTGCTCGAGGTGCGGCGGCAGTCGGGCAGCAACACCGTCGCGGTGATCGATGGCGTGCTCGCAGCCCTCGACGGATTGCGCGGGCAATTGCCGCCCGACCTGCGCGTCGACGTCGTGCGCAACCAGTCCCACTACATCCGGGCCGCCTTGCACGAGATCGAGTTCCACCTCGTGATCGGCTCGCTGCTCGCCGCCCTCGTGGTGCTGTGGTTCCTGCGCAGCTGGCGCGCGATGCTGATTGCCGGCATTGCCATCCCGGTGTCGGTGATCGCGACGTTCGGCGTGATGTGGGTGCTCGGCTTCACGCTGAACGGCGTGACGATGCTGGCCCTCGTGCTGATGGTCGGCGTCGTCATCGACGACGCGATCGTCGTGCTCGAGAACGTGCAGCGTTGGGCCGACGAGAAGGGGGTCACGCCGTTCGAAGCGGCGCGCGGTGCCGTGCACGAGATCGCGCTTGCGGTGCTCGCGACGACGCTGAGCCTCGTCGTGATCTTCGTGCCGGTGTCGTTCCTGTCGAGCATCACCGGCCGCTTCCTCTACCAGTTCGGCATCACCGCGGCCGCCGCGGTGCTGATCAGTCTCGTGGTGTCGTTCTCGCTGACGCCGGCGATGTGCGCGCGCCTGGTGCGGCCCGGGACCGGAGGCCACCGGCGCACGACGTGGTCGGAGCGGGTCTACACCGCGACGATGCAATGGTGCCTGCGCTGGCCGTGGGTCGTCGTCGGCCTCGCGATCGTGGTGTTCGCCTCGGTCGTGCCGCTCGCGCGCACCGTGCGGCAGGACTTCGTGCCGAGCGACGTCGACGAGGGTGAGTTCGAGATCAGCGTCACCGGCCCGGACGACGTCAGCCTGCCGGCGATGGACGGCGTGATGCGTGCGATCGAGACGGAACTCGCGCAGGTGCCCGCGGTGCGCACCGCGCTGACCCAGGTCGGCGGCGGTTTCCTCAGCGGCTTGTCGAACGGCAGCGTCTATGTGCGCATCGCGCCGCATGCAGAACGCCGCTTCTCGGTCGGCCGGCTGTGGTCGAGCCTGTGGGCGGGGGAGCCGCTCGCGGCGTTCCGCGGCAACTACACGCAGCGCGAGGTCATGGCCGACCTGCAGCGGCGCCTCGGCCGGCTGCCCGACGTGCGCGTGCAGCTGCGCAACCAACGCGGCATCAACCTCGGCGGCGGCCCGTTCGCGCTCGACTTCGCGATCCGCGGCCCCGACCTGCCGACGCTGGCCTCGAACATCGAGAAGCTGCGGGTCGCGGCCGCCGCGCGCGGCCTGCCCAACCTCGACACGACGCTGCGGCTGCGGCGGCCCGAGTTGCGCGTGCAGATCGACCGGCCGCGCGCCGCCGAACTCGGCGTGTCGACGCAGGACATCGCCACGGCGATGCGGTTGATGGTCGGTGGCGCCACCGAGGTGTCGCGCTTCCGCGATCCACTGCTCGACGAGGAGTACGACGTGCGGCTGCGGCTGCGGCCCGAGGACCGCGACCGCGCCGAACGCATCGGCGAACTGCTGGTCGGCCGTGCCGACGGCGGCACCGTGCGGGCCGACAACCTCGTGCGCATCGAGCCGGCGATCACCAGCTCGCGCATCGACCGCATGGACCGCCAGCGGCAGGCGAACCTGCGCGGCAATCCGCCGCCGGGCGTCGCACTGACCGACGCGGTGGCGCAGCTGCGCGCGCTCGCCGCCGAGTTGCAGCTGCCGGCCGAGTACTCGACGGCGGTCGCCGGCAGCGCGCGCGAACTCGAGCAGGTCGGCACCGAGTTCGTGTTCGCGTTCCTGCTCGCGATCGTGTTCATGTACATGATTCTCGCGGCGCAGTTCGAGAGCTTCGGCCAGCCGCTGATCATCCTGCTCGCGATCCCGATCGCGGCGCCGTGTGCGCTGCTGTCGCTGTGGATCGCCGACGAGACGCTCAACCTCTACTCGGCGCTCGGCGTGCTCGTGCTGTTCGGCATGGTCAAGAAGAACGCGATCCTGCAGGTCGACCGCACCAACCAGCTGCTCCGGGATGGGGCCGCACCGCGCGACGCGGTGCTGCAGGGCAGCCGCGACCGGCTGCGGCCGATCCTGATGACGACGCTCGCGTTCGTCGCCGGCATGCTGCCGCTCGCAATCGGCGCGGGGCCCGGCGCCGAGGAACGCAAGGCCATCGCGGTCGTGGTGATCGGCGGGCAGTTGCTCAGTCTCGGGCTGACGTTGCTGCTGACGCCGGTCGTGCTGTGGCTCGTGCTGCGGAGGCGTGAGTCGGTGGCGGTCGTGGTGGCGGCTGAGGCACCGCGTGTGCAGATCTAGTCGGGAAAACGGCAGGCGCGCTTCACGCCACCTTCGCGACGTTCGTAGACTTCGCTCCCTGGATCTACCCGCATGAACATCACGCTCGCTCCGGCCGCTCCCTCGCGGCATCTCCTCTCGCGCGCTGCCCTCGCGCTGTTCGTCGTCGCCGCCGCCTGCCTCGCCCCGGCCACTGGCCAGGCGCACAAGGAACTGGGCCGCATGTGGACCTTCGAGCATGCGCCGCTCGGCTGGTTCCAGCAGGCCTACGACTGGCAGCCGACCAAGGAGTGGCTCGATCACGCGCGGCTGTCGTCGCTGCGCCTGGGCCGCGTCGACGAGAAGCAGCCGACCGGCTTCGCCTGGTTCTGTTCGGCGTCGTTCGTCACGCCGCACGGTCTGATCATGACCAACCACCACTGCTCGCGCGATTTCCTCGTCGCCGTGCAGGGCGAGAAGGACTACCTCGCCGACGGTTTCTACGCCGGCGCCTACGAGGCCGAGATCAAGGTGCCGGGCGGCGTCGTGTCGCAACTGCTGCAGCAACGCGACGTGACCAAGGAAGTCGCGGAGCAGGGACTCGACGCGGTTCTCAAGTGGGCGACCGACAAGGAGCCCGACCTCAAGCACCAGATCATCCCGCTCTACCAGGGCGGCAACTACCAGCTCTACAGCTTCAAGGTCTACGACGACCTGCGCATCGTCTGTGCGCCGCATGGCCAGAGCGCGCACTTTGGCGGCGATCCCGACAACTTCTGCTTCCCGCGCTGGGGCCTCGACTTCACGTTCCTGCGCGCCTACGAGAATGGCCAGCCGGCCGACACGAGCAAGAACTGCTTTGCCTGGAAGACCGATGGTGCCAAAGAAGGCGATCTCGTGTTCGTCACCGGCAATCCGGGCCGCACCGGCCGGCTGCAGACGCTCGCGCAGTGCGAGTTCTGGCGCGACCACGCCTGGCCCACGCGGCTCGCGACGGTGCACAAGCAGCTCGACGACCTGAATGCCCAGGCGAAGCAGAGCCCCGAGGCCGAGAAGAAGCTGCGCGCCCAGATCCTCAGCATCGAGAACTCGCGTAAGGCCTTCCAGGGTTACCTCGATGGCCTGCGCAACCCACGCATCATGGCGATCAAGCAGAAGGCCGAGTCTGAGTTGCGCGCCGCGGTCGGCAAGAGCGAAGCGCTGCAGCAGAAGTACGGCGACGCGTGGGACAAGGTCGCGGAGCTGCAGAAGGCCAAGGTCGCGGCCCTCGGTGACGCCAAGGCGAGCAAGGCCCTGACCGACGCCGAGGCCGTGCAGAACAAGCGCATCGGCGAAGCGTGCTTCGCGGTCTACGGCACGTCGATCCCGCCCGATGCGACGATGTCTCTGCGCCTGTCCGACGGCGTCGTCAAGGGCTTCCCGATGAACGGCACGATCGCGCCGTACTTCACGTCGCTCTACGGCCTCTTCGCGCGCCACCACGAGTTCTCGGGCGTGCACCCGTTCGACATGCCGAAGGCCTGGCTCGACGCCGAGAAGAAGCTCGACCTCAAGACGCCGTTCAACTTCGTCGCCACGTGCGACATCATCGGCGGCAACTCGGGCTCGCCGATGATCGACAAGGACCAGAACGTCGTCGGCCTGATCTTCGACGGCAACATCGAGATGCTCGGCAACAACTACGTGTTCGACGACGAGATCTCGCGCACGGTGTCCGTGCACCCGGCGATCATCATCGAGGCGCTGCGCAAGATCTACGGCGCCGGCAAGCTCGCCGACGAACTCGAACGCAAGGGTGCTGCGGCGAAGAAGCCGGCCCGCGCGCTGCAGCCGGCCGGCACTGGCGGCGGCAAGTGATCCTCGGCTGCGGCTGCGATCCGCCGACGTACTCCGTCTGCCGCCGCTACGTGGTCTCGTCCGGGCCGCCGTGCCGGTGGAACATGTAGGCACCGAAGGCGATGCCGAACAGGCTCAGCAGGTACAGGGCCGGGAAGATGATCAGGTGCTCGAGCCAGATCAGCCAGAACTGCTGCTGCCCCGAACCCAACACGAGCCGCGGTTCGAACTGCAGCTGCGTCATCGGGTTGACGATGTCGCGGATGCTGCTGATGTCGAGGCACGAGCCGAGCTTCAGATCACTCGCGAACTTGCTGAACAGCGCCGCCGGCAGCCGCATCGCGATCGTCGAGATGCTGACCAGGAACAGCACCGCAGCAAGGCTCGTGCACAGCCGCGCCGCGAGCAGCGCGAGCGCCAGGCCGGCCGGGAACAGGATGCGGTCGAGCCCGACCGGCTGCACGACCGCGGCGGGCGCCGCCAGGTACTGCATGCCGAGCCAGGCCGCGATGGCCGACCATGCGAACAGCATCGGCAGCAGCCACGGGTTGTTTGGCAACCGCTCGCCGAGCCGGCGCAGCACGACGATCCACACCACGGCAAAACCGAGGAACGGCAGCGGCCACTGCC
>Ga0163153_10008596_pt1 | contig 10550 bp, 14 predicted proteins | sample OliLakLV19MP6IB1_FD_148629 | JGI IMG/M metagenome (GOLD analysis project Ga0163153, IMG submission 148629) | Freshwater microbial mat bacterial communities from Lake Vanda, McMurdo Dry Valleys, Antarctica - Oligotrophic Lake LV.19.MP6.IB-1 | ecosystem: Environmental > Aquatic > Freshwater >...
GCCCCAGGAGGAACGCGAAGCCCTGCGGACCACGATCACATCGGTTTTGGCCCCTGGCAGGATGATCTCCACCTCCACCCCTCTTTTGCGTGCCTGGACCAGTGCTTCGATGGAGATTTTGTCCGGTACAAAATATGCCGCAGAGAGCCGGATATGTTTTCGAGCTGCGGCGATTGAAAGCAGATACATTACCTCCACGCTTTCGCTGCCCTCGCGGGGTGAACTCTGAAAAACCTGTGCCAGATGGTGGCCGGCCGGTTCCAGGGCGGGAAAATAATCCTCGCCATGGAGGACTTCGGCCCGGCTTTTCATCCAGTTGTCGACGAATGCCGCCTGCATCTGGCTCACCGCAGGGCCTTCCAGTTTGAAATGAGAATCCCGCCAATGTTCCTCGTCCTGGCTGTTTCCCCCCCAGACATCAGCCACACCAGCACCACCGGTGAACCCCACCTTTCCATCAATGACCAGCAGTTTGCGATGGGTGCGGATGTTTAATCTCCCGATGTCCCACCATTTGAGCGGGTGATAGATTTCGACCTGGACGCCGGACTGGCGCATTTGTTTGATATAAACTGGGTCCATCCTGGAGGTCCCCATCCAATCCAGGATCACATGAACCTTGATCCCTGCGAGAGCCCGTTCGGAGAGGGCATCAGCGAATTGCTGCCCGATCTGGCCTGACCAGTAGATATAGGTTTCGAACGTGATCGATTTTTTGGCCTTGCGGATCTCATCCAGCATCACCGGGAAAAACTGATCCCCATTGATCAGGGCCGTGGCCTTGTTTCCTTCAATCACCCCGGGGCCCAGCAACACGCTGACCGTGCGCAGGAACTGTGGATCGTCCACCGGATAGAGGGAGGAAATCTGATACTTGAGCTTCTGCCCGTGAATTGCCGCGCAGCCGCTCGCGACCAGCGCGAGCAAGCAGAGGCAACATGTTCTCAGAAGTTTTTTCATCTTGGCCGGGTGCGATGCGCCACGGATTTAGCAAAGAAGACCAAAAATTCCAACGATTCGTTCACTTAATTCACAGACGACCTCATTTGACCCGGGTGGGCATGAAGTTGTTTTTTGCATCAACGCTAAAGAAAAATCGAGAATCTAACGATGAATCAGAAGTGAACCTCAGACCCACAGACCGGGCGGCATGGAACGAGAACGTGGCCTGCATGGCAATCACTCAAAACGCGCGGATTGACCGGTCGTCGGCAAACCTCATCCCGTTTTGGTACCTGAAACTGGAGCATCCAAGAAAGGCATGTGATGATTTCTGACCCTGACAAAAACTCCGTGGCGCTCTCAACCGAGGTCAAACCGGAAGTGACGTCCCTCACGGTGCCGGTCCCGAGCCTCTCCTCCTTGCGCAAACTTTTTGCCCACCTGGAGATGATCTCGCTCAAAGAAAAAGGCCGGCTACCGGTGTTTACGGGATCTCAAACTTCAGAGATCCATGGCAACCGTCCGCCCCATCCCAGCTGTCTCGAAGCGCCGGGATGTTTCACGACTTTGGACGGTGTGGCGCTCCAGGTATTGAAGAGTTCCCAGGCTGCGAACGACTTGGTGATCGCGCGGATCGAGGCTATGCAGCTTTTGATTCTCATCAACCGCTGGCCGGTGATACGCCGGATGTGGATCGACCTCATCCCCGATTTCAAACTGACGATGCTCCAGCTCTTTTATCTCCAGGATTTGTGCAATCTGGACTTTGCGAAGGTGCGGCTGGGGCATCTCTCACTGGAATCCCATTGGGCCACGCTGGGGGATGTTCAGCGGGAGATCAAAGAAACCCTGGACTCCGAGGTCAGCCGGGTGGAGCTGTCCAATCTTCTGGAGCAAAAGCTCCTTCCCTGGCTGCGGACCTTGGCTGACCACATCGACGTGATAGAAAACGAGATCAATCGAAAAAAGAATTAAGTTTTTGAGGCGGTGTGTCGATATTTGGTGCACAACCCGGTCCTCCTCAGGCCGCAATCGAGAAAATATGGAACTTCAATCAAAATTCAGGCCCGATGGTTTTCCTCCGGGACCGCGTTCGGACAGTTCCCGCGCCCTCGGCAATATGGCTATTCATCAGCATCCTTTTGGTTGCGGTTCCGAGCGGATGTTGATCGATCTGGCCTCTCTGCCCGAGGTCCGGGATGATCGCGTGGCCCGCTTGAAGAAGGTCATAGAGGGTGACGGGTATCCGCAGGACGAAATCATCCGTGAGATATCCCGTTTGTTGGTGAGAAAGATGTGTCCGCAATAGATCCTTTCATTGGCAGTCAAAGATTCCCTTTTTTCGCCGAATAAAAGCCCGGACTTGACTGGATATCGACCAGCAACGATACAGGGCCATGGCCAACGCTTTACATTGGAAAACGGTCAGCATTCATCCCTACTTCAAAGCTCACCGCGGCGAGTTGGAGAATTGTAAAAACCTCCTTCGCGCCTTCGTGGAAAAGACCGGATCAGAGCACGGGTGCCGGTTCTACGAATTCACGCTTAACGGAGACGAAATCTTTTGTCGCGAAGCTTATTCCGATGCCGAGGCCGCCTTGCGCCACCTGGAGAATGTCGGGGAGGAGCTCGCGGCGTTATTAAAAATTGTTGACCTCACCCGTCTGGAAATTCACGGCACAGAGGGTGAAATTGATAAACTCAAAGGGCCGCTGGCCCACCTGAATCCCCAATGGTTTATCTGGGAATGCGGTTTGGAACGGTGAAGTGGAGTTCATTGAGTTCAGGACACCGCAGTGGAATTCATGGATTTGCGGAAGGATTGGACCTTCAATCAAAATCAATTCTTCTTTTGATTCTCCTGGCTGGAGAGTGACACGGCGACAGAGATAGGTTCTTAAGACTTTGACAGCGGAAAAGCGGTCGTTTAAAACAGCCGGGCGCTTGGCAAACACTGGCGTGACGTTTATCGAAATGAATCCTGAAGCACTTCAATTACCGGGCTCCGATGTATTGATCCGGGTAAAAACGGAAAACATAGTTCATCAGACCATCGACGGAGAAGTCGTCTTGATCAATCTTCTGACTGGACACTACTTCAGCATCGAGGGGGCTGGCACCGCAATTTGGGAGCGCATTTCATTGGGAACGACCCGGATGGAATTGCAAAAACTTTTGGAATCCAGCTATGAGGGGCAACCTGCGGAACTTGAGGCCGGTTTAAGCCGCTTCCTGGCTGATTTGCTGGAGGAAGGCATGATCGAGTATGGCAGCGCAGATTCAAACGAACCTTTGGTTCCAAACAGCGTCGAATCATTATCTCCCGCGACGCGTCAGCCATTTGCCGCTCCTGTGCTCAATGTTTACACTGACATGAAGGATTTTTTATTGCTTGATCCCATCCACGACGTGGGAGAAGCGGGTTGGCCCAATTCGCTGAACAAGGAACCTTGATCCCTCAAGGAACTGTGGTGATAACACGGGAAAAGTTGCGCCATGGTCAAGTTCGCGAGGATGAGCTACTTGCGTTGGGGGATTTGCTCGCGTTGAATTTCGAAAACGCCCAGAAAGAATCGGGCGGCGGGACGAAACGATTTTTCGCAATCGGAGGAACCCGGATAAGATTAAGTTTTGCCGGCCCGGCCCTATTGCCGCTCTTTACGAAAGCCTTTTCTCATCTGGCAATACCTCCGACGAACTCCGTGGATTTAGAGATCTCAGTCTCTTATGGTGAAGAGCGGGTTTCCAATCATAACGGAGAATCGCTGAGTGGTTGGCTGGAAAGACTTGATAAGACAGAAACTGAACTGCTGACAAAAGGTCTTTTACGAGGAGACACCGAACTCAACCCAAACCGAAGGATACGTTGCTCGGCGGGGCCTTTGACGCTGAATGTGGAGCCTTCTTCTTCCTCCATTTATTTACTCGACGAGAAATTAAATCGCGGATTTTTTTGGATCTCCGACCCACGACTCATTTCCTACCAACAAGTGTCAGGCCCGTTGCGGCCGATCTTTTCTCGCTGGCTCCGAAATCGTTCCATGCACATGGTTCATGGAGCGGCGGCAGGCCGGGATGGCAAGGGGATACTTTTTGCCGGACAAAATGGATCGGGAAAATCCACCACATCCCTGCTTTGTATGCAGGCTGGGTTTAAATTTGCTGGCGATGATAATGTGCTTCTTGGCATGGACCCGGTCCCGTCGGTTTTAAGCATTTACGGAAGCGGCAAGCTGACTCCCCATGCCATGGCCGATTTTCCAGAATTACGGCCTGCGGTGAGTCCCATGCAGAACAGTGAAGGGGACAAACATTTGATTTTCCCGCATGAGATTTACCCAGACCGCCTGACTGGTGGATTTCGACTTTCAGCAGTGATACTTCCCCGCGTGTCGGGAGAGGTGAATACAAAATTCTTCCGAACCTCCTCCGTTCGCGGTCTGCTTGCTTTGGCCCCACATTCCATGATGGCTCTTGAAGGTTCAAACAGCGGGATTCTGAATGAAATGAGCCAGATTCTTGCTTCAGTACCCCACTACTCAATGAGCCTCGGAACCAGACGAGAAGGAGTTTTGGAAGCCGTCGAAATCATTTTTGACCAGATCACGAGGGAGATGATATGAGCGACTTACCGAATGATATTTGTGTGGTGCTGCCTGTGTGGAACGGTGCCAGGTTTTTAAGGGAAGCTCTGGAGTCGGTGCTGGGCGAGAAAGGAGAAAACCTCCACGTGGTGGTGGTGGATGACGGATCTACTGATGAAAGCGCAACAATCGCCCGAAGTTTTGGCGAGCGCGTGCGTTGTATCTCTCGTGCTCACCAAGGTCTTGCGGCCAGCATGAATTGCGGTATTCGCGAATCAAAATCTGAGTTTCTTAGTTTTATCGATTCCGATGATCTTTGGGTGCCCGGCAGGCTGGAGAAGATGAACGATTTGCAAAGAAAAAGCGGAAAAGACATTGTTCTGGGGTTGACCCAGCTGAAGGGAACAGAGCTTCCTCCGGGGTTTCGCTGGCCGGTGCCGCAATCCGAACCGGTTTTGACCATGAGTCTTGGAGCTTCACTGATCAGGCGTTCGCTTTTCGATCGCCTGGGACTTTTTGATGAGACGCTGATTCATTGCGGTGATTGGGATTGGTTTTTGCGGCTGCGTGAAGCGAAAGTTCCCGTTGCCATTTTAAGGGAAACCGTCCTTCGCTATCGGAGACACGACGGGAACATGACACTGAACGTACGTCAGGGACAGTCTGATCAATTTAGAATACTCAAAAACTCGTTGGACCGGCGAAAAAACCTCGCCTCGGGAGCTACCCCTGTCTCCCTTCCTAATCTACAGGATCCCAGTTATGGAACTTTCTGAAATGATTGTTCACGACCGACAACCCCTGGTCAGCGTAATCATTTCGACGTTTAATGCCGCCCAATATTTGTCGGAAGCGCTTGGAAGCCTGAGGCAGCAAACATACCGCGCTTGGGAGGTCATCGTGATCGATGACGGTTCAACCGATCAAACAGTTGAGGTTGCCACCTCGTTTCCCGAAGTGAAAATGATTCGGTTGGAGAAGAATCTGGGACCGGGCAATGCCAGGAACATCGGAGTTCAAAATTCCAGTGGGGAGATTCTTTCCTTTCTGGACGGGGACGACATCTGGACCCCGGAGAAACTGGAGCGTCAGGTGGGTTACCTTTTGGAACATCCAGAAACCGGTTTTGTTTTTGCCATGCAGAAGTTCTTTTTCGAACCGGGTGCCGTCGTGCCTTCGTACATTCCTGAAAAATTGCGAAATGAACTCCATATAGCTTACGGCACCGGCGCTCTGGCAGTGTGGCGTTCTGTGTTTGATCATGTAGGTCCGTTTGAATCACGTTTTAGTTTTGTTGCATCAGATACCGAGTGGTTTTTCCGTGCCCAAGACATGAAGGTGGCACACGCTGTTGCCCCTGAATTGTGTTTGTTACGGCGAATCCATGGCACAAACGTCAGCCATCTTAAGATTCAGGAGTGTCGCAGGTTAAGGATGGAAATGCTCAAAATGTCGATAGATCGGAAGAAACAAATGGCGAACAAACTCAAATCAGCATGAGCGCAAAAAAAATAAGTGTCGTCGTGCCGGTTTACAACGCGGAAAAATACATTGCCCAAGCTCTTGATAGTTTGATCTCTCAAACCTTGCCACCGGACGAAATCATCGTGGTGAACGATGGATCGACGGATGGGAGCGCCGAAGTTGTTGCCAGCTTTGCCTCGCGGGTGAAGCTGGTTTCGCAGGAGAATTCGGGCACTGCAAACGCAAGAAATCGCGGCCTTCAGGAATCAACCGGTGATTTGCTTGCGTTCCTTGATGCCGATGATTTTTGGGATCCTCGCAAGCTTGCGTCTCAGAAGGCAGTTCTCGATTCCAATCCGGCGATGGAATCGGTTTTTTGTCTCGCCCGTCAGTTTTACAGCCCAGATTTGGCACCCGAAAAACAGTCCTTGATCCGCAAGGAGGACCGGGATCTGGCGGCTTACACCACTCCCGCAATGTTGATCCGGCGGGGCTCTTTTTTCAGAATCGGCCTGTTCCGCGCTGGCCTCCAAGGGGCGGTGGACATGGAGTGGATGATCCGTGCCAGGGAAGGCAACTTGAGAACTTCCATCATTAGAGAGTGCCTTTATTTTCGAAGAATTCATGCCGACAACTCGGGCATTCGAAACAAACATCTTCTGCCGCAACGGACTCGATTGCTCAAAGAATTTCTCGATCGGAAAAAGGGCGCAAACCAATCTCGTTTTGTGAATGAACCAAACGATCCACAGATTCTGAAAGCCGGTGACGCTCTTGATATAACTTCACGCTGATCGTTCAATGAAGCTTAAACTATGCGGCAACCTGAAGCTGGCTGACGAACTTGAGCTCTTGCTTAAAGCCTGCCTTTGGACCGGACCCACTTCGATCGAAGCTTTCAAATCCTGGAATCGAAGTGTCGATTTGGAAAACATTGATTCAGCAAGCACACGATTGTTCCCGCTTTTGTATGCGAACTTGAGAAAGCAACAGTTTGAAGATCCGCGCCTGCCCATGTTCAAAGGGGTTTATCGAAAAAACTGGTACAGGCAACAACTGCTGCTCAAGGAAGCATTGCCCGTCCTGAAAACCCTTCAGGAGCTCCAGATCCCTTGCATGTTGTTGAAAGGCGCCGCTCTGCAATCGTGCTTTTACGAAGGCCCCGGCCTGCGTCCGATGGATGATCTGGACATCGTGGTTCCTGAACCCCGGATGCGAGACGCCATCGGTGTTTTTAAAAGCATCGGATGGAATCCGTACCCCTGTTGGAGCGAGGATCTTTTACAAATCAAACATGCCCAGGGATTCCTCTCACCAAACCGCATGGCGGTTGACCTCCACTGGCATGTATTGAACTCGGACATCCGGACCGGGGTGGACAACGAGTTTTGGTCGGGGGCGGTCCCTCTGGTTTTGGAAGGTGTGAAAACCTTGACTCTCAACCCGACCGACCACCTGCTTCACGCCTGCGCCCATGGTGAAAACCCGAGTGGAACAATCGCCCCCGTGCGATGGATTGCAGACTGCATGATGATACTCAAAAAAGAGGGTGCCGCCATTGATTGGAACCGGTTTGCAACACTCGCTGCGAAACATCGTCTGGTTCCAGCCATGAAAGATTCTTTAAATTTTCTCAGCCACCTTTTCAAGGCCCCTGTTCCTCCGGAAGTTTTGGAAAAGCTCGAAAATATCCCTATATCGGCACGGCAACGGTTTTCGCGGTTCTTCAAGACTTCCACCAGCGGAAACAGGTTTGCGCTGGCCGGGTCTACTCTGGAGAATTATTTCCGATACGAATCAGGTTTCTGGAAAGCCCGGGGGATTTCGGGGCTCACCGATTATCTTCGCGTGCTTTGGAATCTCGACAGCCGCCGACAGGTTTTTTCCCGGTCATTGAACAGAACGATGCGGCACCTCAAACGTGGTTGATGTTGGTTTTGGAATTCACGGACGACCTCAATTTGCTCGACCGCACAACTGGCTGGATTCTATCCTCCCAGCCTATATTAAGGCAAATTCCACCTTATTCCCCTTCGTTTTGCCCTCCAGGCTGTGTTTCTCCATTTAGGTGTTCTTTTTCCCCATCGGGACTGGGCGTTTGAGAGCAATCTTCAAAACGCCGTAAGTTTCACCTTCCAAAGCATCTGCAAAAACGTGCATAATATCCTCAAAATCTCCTAATTTACTCGTCCAAACCCCGCTTGGTTTCTGTCTTGTTGCATGAGTAAATTCGCCGTTTTTGTCTCCATAAAGCCCCACCTTCTCAAATCCCGACTCTAACTCAAAAAAGTCGCATTGGGAATATCCCGCTGTTTGATATAAACTTACGAAAGCTTCCAATGTTGTTTCACGCGGAACACCTTCAGCCCATTCGTTATGAGGATCCCACCACTCGCCTGAGTGTTGTTCGCCTAGCGCCCAAGACGCGCAATTGTATAGATCGTCCTCGGGACTGGTCACTTCATAACCAGAAGAGTGGAGTCTTGGGAAGAGTTGTTCTCTTTCGGCAGAAAGCCGTTTAGGCATAACCGTTTTCTTCGCCCCACTTTATCCAAGCTGCAATTGCAGCTCTAGCCCCCTTTTCGGACACCAAAACTTTCTGTCGAGTAATTGATTCTAGAGCCCAAAACCAATGAGAACGGTTTCTCCGAAGCTCTTTAAAAATAAATGGAAGCGCATCTTTTCCCATGCCAATTATTTGCTGGTATGCTTGGTGGATGACTTTTTTGTGAGTCATGGAAAACACCCCCGTCTCTCGATACCATTGGTCCGCAAGATTACGAAACTCTGCCTCGATTTCGACATGCTCAACATTGTCTCGAACGCTTACTTTATGGACCATCCATTCATCAATGTCAGAAGTCTTCCAAATGTTGCAGCTCTGCCTAGGGCTGTTCCGGCCAAGATCCGGTCCAAAAGTTGAAGTTTTGTGATTGGTCCTAAGGGAAGCAGGAATCAATCCCTGCCACTCGCGAGTTCTGGTCGAAAATTCGAAAGACTCGTCGTGCTGGTCAAATTTCAAAATTGATTCAATAGACTCTTTGTCAGCTAGGTGCATTCTCTTTAAACCTCCAAGTAGGTTGCTCCAGATCGCTTCAAAACTTCCTGTAAGACAACCGTTTTCTTTTCTGCCCTACAGAATATTTCCTTTAGCGTCCCAATATCATCCGTGTCCAACGCTATATATATCTCCTTGTGACCACCTTCAGCCGAGTCGTGGTAGCCAATCTGCAAATTATGAATTATTACCCCGGCAGACGGCTCTTTGGATGAGCTGGTAAATATCGTGCGAATGTCTGAGAGAATTCGAGCGCCACAAAAAGTGTGTTCATTCTCTGTCATTACGTCCAGAGCTTTAGCTGTTATACCGAGGGTTCCCTCAAAACCGAGTAAAGCCTTAATTCTGGAGGCAAGAATTTTCTCCAATTCTTCTGGGAAAGTAAATTTTTCAGAATTTGCCTCCCGAGCAGAACGGCTAACCTGTTCGGCTAATTCCTGGGAGGATGAGCCTCTCCTCTCTACAAGGACATATAGAGTGCAAATAACGCCGAGAAGCGACACCACAGACTGAAGTCCCCCAGGAACATTGACCTTTTCGAGCAATTGAACCGCAAACTGCTTAATCCTCAACGTCGGTCGCGCGGAAGCAATGGCTTCGATCAGCGAATCAAAAACTTCATCTTGAAGCTCGGCAATGGCTTTTAGCTTTGCCAAATCATCTTTTGGAATTTTTAACGAAGACATTTGGACCTCCCTCGTTTATTGCAGTTTTTATTTCCACTTTTTCGCATTAGCCAACCCTAGGCTCCTCCAGCAGCTCGGTCAATCCGCTACGAAACAAACCTCTTTCTCGATTTGTTGCGCCTGGAGCACAACAAGGAGAATCGTGGTCGTGTGGCGTCCATTCCGTATCGTGCGACGCTTTTTCGTAAGCGCGCGGTCCTTCGCCGGCAGCGCTCCTTGGCTGCGCTGTTTCCCATCCGCAGCGACCCGGAGTTCTACGGGGTGCTGGTTCCAAAAAAAACAGGGCTAAACGCGGTACCACCAATCCAGAAATTCGCGAAACTTTCCGCGGGCGTTCTCCCACGAGGCGGATTCTGAGGGTTGCGGTTCAAAAATATGGAGGTCGCATGAATTGCGGACAACTTCGTGAATCTGCCCTGTGCCGAGAGCGCCGCAGGCCCTGGCTTGAACCAGAATATTCCCAATTGCCGTAGCTTCAACAGGCCCCGCGATCACCGGGCGATTGCAAGCAGATGACGTAAACGAATTGAGCAGCTGATTGCGGGAACCTCCACTGACGATGTGCACAGTTTCGATTTTTGTGCCGGTCAATTCTTCAATGGAATCCAGCACCACAGAATATTTCAAAGCCAGGCTTTCAAGGATGCAACGGGCCAGCCGACTCGCCGTATCTGGAACGGGTTGATTTGTCATCGTGCAAAAGGTCTGGATGGCCTGGACCATGTCGCGAGGATTCAAAAAACTATGATCATCCGGATCGATCAAAGAACGGAATGGTTCGGCCGCTGCCGCCAGCCCGACGAGGTCCCCGTAGGC
>Ga0163153_10008600_pt1 | contig 10549 bp, 11 predicted proteins | sample OliLakLV19MP6IB1_FD_148629 | JGI IMG/M metagenome (GOLD analysis project Ga0163153, IMG submission 148629) | Freshwater microbial mat bacterial communities from Lake Vanda, McMurdo Dry Valleys, Antarctica - Oligotrophic Lake LV.19.MP6.IB-1 | ecosystem: Environmental > Aquatic > Freshwater >...
CTGCGGCTCCGTGATACCCCTGCTCGGCAATCGTCAGGTACCAGACGCTGTCCCACCGCGCCCAGAGATCGATCGGCCACCCGAGGTCGTGGAGGAGCGGGCTCGCGCCCTCGCGCTCGAGGCGCGCATGCGTCGGGAGGAGTGTGGCGAGCAACGCGACGGCAGTGATCGCGACCCTCGTCCAGACGAACGTCCACACCGCGTACGACGCCCGTACCGCGGGCCTGCCCGAGCTCACCTCGGAGGCTCGAGGCGCTCCGCCGCGAGCAGAATCGTCAGGGCGGTCTGCCCCTCGGCAAAGCCGCCCTGTCTGGCAGTCCTCACCGCTTCCTCGAGCGGCATCCGCACGAGTGTGACGCGCTCCTCTTCGTCTGGATGCGCCGCTCCCACGGAGACCCCGGTGGCAAGCCACGCATCCGACCGGAGGCTCAGGTGCGCACTCGAGGAGAAGAAGGTCGTCAGGTGCACCCAGTCCCAAGCCTCACCCCCGACCTCCTCGTGGAGCTCACGTCGCGCCGCCTCGAGCGATGACTCGCCGTCGGCGACCGACCCCGCCGGAACCTCGAGCGTCCAGTCGCGCACCGGGTGGCGGTACTGCCGGACGAGGAGCATTTCGCCCTCGGCGGTAATCGCAGCGACGAAGACCGCACGCGGAGCCCCGAGATAGGAGTACGACGTCTCGCGACCGTCCCAACGCAGCTGATCGTCGAGGTGGTCCCGCCACGGCGACGAGGCCAGCAGCTGGCTCGAAACGAGCTCGAGCGGCGGCGGCTCCGGCAAAGACGGCACGAGCTCCGAGATGAGCCTCGCTGTGTGCGGGGCTCGTTCGAGCATGGGGCCGCGCGCGATGATCGCGAGATCGACGAGCGTGTCGACATCGCGCCAGGCCTGGAGCTCGACGACGCGAAGATCGGCCGCATCGCACCGCGCACGCGTGACTGCGTGGACGGCGGGAGTCGACCAGGGAATACTCTCGAAGGGTCGACTGTCCGCTTCCCGCATCGCGATGAGCCAGTACCCGCCGTCCATCGCCGGGCCGAGGACGACATCTGCCCCGTCGGCGAGCGCCTCGAACGTCGCCGTCAACGAGCCGTGCGGCATACCTGGAATGTCAGAGGAGACGATGGCCACAGGCCCTTGCCCGACATGTCTCGCGATCCCGAGGCGAAGCGCATCCGCAAGACCTCGTCCCTCCTGCTGGACGAGCGGAACCCCCGGAAGCAGGGCCGCGAGGGGTGCTCGGTCGGACTCCGAGCCGTAGAGGACGCGCGTGTCCGCGACTTCCCGACGGCACGCATCGATGGTGTCGAGCAGCAGACAGCCATGGAGCTCAGCCGCCCGCAACGCGGTCAACGGCGGCACGAGCCTCGTCTTCGAGCGCCCCGGCGTAGGCGCTTTCGCGACGACGAGGACGATCCCGGTCACGAGACCCTCCTGAGCACCCCGAGCGCCTGCTCCCGCCAGCGGCTCCGGTGCGCGATGCCCTCGGGCCGGCTGTCCCCTGCCTCCCGGTACCAGTCATAGGAGCGGATCAGCGCCTCCGCCCCGCTCCGAACCGGCGTCCAGTGGAGCACCGCCTCGGCTCGCGAGCAATCGAACACGATGTCCCGATCCGCCGAGAGGCGGTGCCACCGTTGCAGCGGCGAGACGTGCGCAGCATCGAGCACCGCCAGCGCAGCCTTCGCCGGCGTCGCGGGGATCCCGACGACCCTGCTGCGCGATCCGGCGTGCTCGATCAGCGTCTCGAGATCTGCGCGGATCGAGCCACTGACCCGGCCGCCGACATTCAGCACTCCGTCTCCCGGGCGGTCCGCGGCGAGCTCGAGCGCGTGGACGAGATCGGACACGTCGAGCAGCTGGTACCGATTCGAACCGTTCCCGAGCGTGTAGATCCTGCGTCCTTCACCGATCCAACGGAAGAGGATGCCGAAGACACCGAGCCGTTCCGGGCCGATGAACGCCGAGGGTCGAAGAACGAGAGGAGCGGGCGCGGCCTCGAGCCAGGCCCGTTCGGCTGCGAGCTTCGAGCGGCCGTAGGGCTCGCACGGACGGGGCGTTGCAGTCTCCGAGACCGGCGGCGGCAGGATGCCGTAGACGACGCCGGAGGAGACGAAGACGCTGCGGCGCACACCGGCCTCGCGAGCAAGACGCGCAAGCTGGGCCGTCGCCGAGGCATTGACCGCCTCGAGGTTCCCGCCGGACGGGAGCGCCGCCGCGGCGTGAATCAGCACGTCGACCCCCTCGAGCGCACGACGAACGAGACCTTCGTCCCGCACGTCACCCATCACCGACTCGACACCGGCGAACCCGTCCTCGAGCGGCTCGAGATCGAGCGAGCGCGCCGCGATGCCACGCTCGTTGAGGCGTCGGAGGAGATGCACCCCGAGAAAGCCCGAACCCCCGGTGACGAGCCAGGTCACGTGTCCTCCAGGTGCCGGTCAGTCATTCTTCGCCCCTGCCTTGATCCACGCGGCGATGGTCTCGCGATCGTCCCGGGTCAAGACGCCTCGGAGCGACGGATCGGGTGGGTGGGTGAGCAGGTACGAGAACTCCGGCTTGCCCGGTACGACTCGCTCGAAGGCAGGTCGGGTCGCCGCCGAGACGCGAACGAGATCGTCGTACGACTTCCCGCGACGCAGGTCGAGATACGGATAGGCGACCGGGTGGCAGGAGATGCACTTGCCGTCGAAAATCGGCTGCACGTCCGCCGAATACCGGGGCGCCGATCCGCGCGATCCGACGACGATCACGAGAGCCGCAATCGCGCACCCCGCAACGAGCGCAGCGACCGCGATCAGCCCTCGACGGTGAGAAAGTCCGAGACGTTGCACTGCTCGTCGACGCCGAGGAAGACCCATGGCCCGGGAAGCGCCGAAGGGCTCGTTGCCGACCAGCGGCCCGGAGCGTTGCCGGCGTTGTGCAGCTCGACCGTGATCCCGGCCTTCGGGTTGACAGCGAGCGTGTAGTTGCCGTCGAGATTCGACCCGGCGACTGTCATCGACAGGCTCGTGCCCGAGACCGCGGGCTTCGAGATCGTCGGGTTCGGCACGATGCGCGTCGGAAGCCCGAAGTTCACCGTCTCGGTCTCTCCGTCGTCGAGAGCAACGATACGAGAGACGTAGATCGATTTCGGCGCGTACGCCTTGAGCAGGAATCGCCCCTCGGGCGCGTCCGCCAGCGTGTACTTCCCGGTCGAATCGGTCACGGCGACGCGGTAGTGCTCCTCACCACCCTGCAACGTCGATCCCTGGAGCAACAACGTGACGAAGGCGCCCGCGATCGGCTTGCGCGCCTGGTCGATCACGGTGCCCGTGATCGTCCCGTTGCCCTTCTGCTCGGTCGACGACGCGGTTCCCTCGACGCTCGGTGGTGGCGTTCCCGGCGTCGTGACCTCCGGCCCGCCGGTCGTGCCGTCGTCTCGCTTCGCGCCCTGCGCGATCCAGTCGCGGATGATCTTCATGTCCTCGGCGGAGATCGGCGGTGCCCCCGGGGGCATCCGCGTCCCGACCGCGGGGATGTCCGCGATCACGGGAGCCCCACCCACCTTGAGATAGAGGAAGCTGTTCTCGGGGTCGCCCGCGACGACGCGATACAGGTCGGGATCCTCGAGCGCCTTGATCCCGACGAGGTCGTCGTAGGCCTTGCCGTCCTGGAGATCGAGCGACGAGTTGACGCCCGGATGGCAGCCTTGACAGCCGTTCGACTGGAAGACGGACACGACCTGCGAGAACGAGACGGGAGTGCCGGATCCCTCGTCGTCGTCATTCCCCCCGCAGGACGCGACGAGCAATGCCAGGCCGACGCAGACGATCGTCGCGGCGAGCGCGAGTGCTGGGCGACGCCTCATCGCTTTGCAGTCTGGCGGTCACGACCGCTCGCCGTCAAGGCTCGAGTTCTCAACAAGACCTTACGAAGCGGGGAATGGGAACTGGCGCTCATCCGTACCGCGCGACGACGGTGAGCATCCTCGATCCTGCCTTGATCGACGGGCCAAGCTTCCCGGACACCTTTGATTCGCCGCCCCGCCGGGCGCGTGACGGCACGGGGATCTCCATGATCGGCAGACCCTGGCGCGCGGCCTTCACGATCATCTCGGTCGGCCAACCGTAGGTCAGCTCCGCCATTCCGAGCTGCTCGAGCGCGTCGCGTCGAATCGCACGCATCGGCGGAATGTCATGGATCCGCGTACCGTAACAGAGCCGCACGAGGAGAGAGACGAGCGCGTTGCCGAGACGCTGGTGGCCGTGCTGGGCACCCCGCTCGGGGTCGACCCGGGCTCCGAGCACGAGGACTGCCCGCCCTGACCGGATGGGTTCGACGAGTGATTCTATCGCCGACGGGTCGTCGCTCCCGTCGCCGTCGAGGAAGACGAGGATCTCCGCTTCCGTCGCACGTGATCCCTCGAGACAGGCGCGCCCATAGCCGCGACGCGGCTCGAGGACGACGAGTGCTCCCGCTGCCCGAGCGAGCTCTGCCGTTCCGTCGGTCGACCCGCCGTCGACGACGACGATCGTCTCGACGCTGCCCACCGGGAACTCCGCAAGCACCGACGGGAGCGACTCCGCTTCGTTGATCACCGGGATCACTGCGGTCACGCGGGCTTCGGCCGCGAGCGGCGGCGGGCGAGACGCGATGGTGCGGCGGGGCACGAGTACCCGGGCGAGCGCGAGCCCGACGAACGGAACGTAGACGACAACGCGGACCCACCAGGGGAGACCTCCGTAGAGGGAGTAGACGTAGAGAAGCGGAAGCGTCCCGGTGAGCCAGAGCCACGCAGGGGCCGCGGTGACGGCGAGGTACGGGAGCAGCCACAACGTGTACCAGGGCTGCAGGTTCGCGCTCACAAGGAGCAGCCCGCCGAGCACGAGGAGGCAGGTCCGCGCGACCTGATCGATCGAGGCATGCTCGCGGAGGCTCAACATGGCGACGATCAGCAGCAGGACGACGAGCAGAACCCTGAGTGCCAGCATCCAGCCCAGATGCGGGCGCAGAGCGGTCCAGGCGAGCGACCCGAGCTCCTCGTGGCGGATGTAGTGCGGCACGCTGCCGACGATTCCTCGGCCGACAGCGAGGTACGGGATGTACGCGAGGAAGCAGGGGATCACGGCAGCGAGCGCGAATCGCCACCGCCCGCGACGCACGAGCGCGGGCACGAGCAAGATCGGCCCGAACTTCACGAGCGCGCCGAGGGCGACAGCCAGGCCCGCAAGCGTGAATCGACGCGCCTGCCAGGCGGCGAGGAGGGCGGCGCCTGCGAGGAGTGCGAGCGTGTCGACATGGCCGTTGGCTGCGATCTCGCTGATCGCGATCGGATGCCAGGCGACGAGAGCAATCCGCTCGAGGGGGACGCGCATCCGGGAGAGGACGAGGATGAGAAGCCCGATCGCGGCGACCTCGGCAAGGAGGAACAGCCAGGTTGTTGCACGCACGCCGTTGCCGAACACCGTCCGGGCGGCGAGGTACGACGCCTGCGCACCGGGCGGATAGACGGTTCGCCAGTCGCGGCGGTTGATGTTGGGCCAGATCGTGCCGTCCCGATACTTCGCGAGCGCGCGATCGTTCGGCGGGTAGCGGTACGGGTTGACACCCGCAGCCTGGAGCCGCGCATCCCAGGCGTAACGAAACGTATCGGTCGTCAGGGGCGGGGGCGTGCCGGGATCCAGGGCTAGGGCGCGCATCAGGATCGCGAGGCTGAGGACGAGGACGACCCCGCCGCGCCCGATCCCGAGCCCGCGCCAGCAGATCCAGGCGGCAGGCACGAAAAGTGCGAACGCGAGCATCTGTCCCACGACTTGCGTTTGCACATCCGTCTCGCCGCGCAGGCGTAGCTCGATGACGGCGATCGAGATCCCGAGCGCCGCGGCCACTGCCGCGCGCTTCATCGGTGTCGTCTCGCGTCGAGCGTGAAGCGCCACGCCTCGGGAACGAACGCAACGGCGAGCGCGACAACGGCCGGGAAGACGAGCGACCACGCCCACTCGCCGGGTGCGCCGATCTCGCTGATCCAGAGACCTAGGAGAAAAGCCCACGCAAGCACTCCGACGATGCGCACCCAGAGACCGACCACGAGCAGTACGCCGAGGGCGAGCTCGCCGACGAGCTGCAGCCGGGCGAACACCGAGGCATGATCGGCGATGAAGCCCATCATCTCCTTCCACAGCTCCGGCGCCTCGCCGCCGGCCACGTAGCCCCTGATCACTCCGGCGTAGGCGTCAGGCCCGTACAGGCCCTTGTGGAGGTTCGAGCCCCACACGGTCAGGAAGAGGACACCGAGGAGGATTCTCATCCCCGAGAGCGTGATCTCTGCGCCCCGCGACCGCGGGGCCATTGTCAAGCTCACCTGATATTGCGCGCCACGTCGGTTCCGACTGGCTGGTCGGAGACGAGCCGCAGGAAACGCTCAACCGCTCGCTCGAGCGGCGCCACCTGACGCGAGACGAGCAGGTCGAGATCCGTAACCCCGTGCCGCACCGTCGGGCCGAACGGATGCAGGAAGGCGCCGTCCGCCGTGATCGTGAGCTCCGGAAGGATGTCCGTCACACCCGGCGTCATTCCCATCCCGGCGAGCTCGGCGCGTCCCCTGCGCACTACCCCACGAACGATGTGATCGTCGTCGGAGATGCCCCAGCTGCGATGGAGAACGCAGAGGCGGGCCAACTCCTCCTCCGTCTGCTCCTCGACCGTCGTCGCGATCCTCACCGTGATTCTGCGCTCGAGCAGCGCGGGGATAGCACGCTCGACCTTGGCGAAGTTCTCGGGGCCACGGAACGCGTCGTTTCGATCGGGCTGATCGGAGTCGAGGGAGATCTGGAGCGCGATGTCGAGCTCCGCGAGAGGCTCGAGCCGGGACAGCAGCCGATCCGTGAAGAGCGTGGCGTTCGTCAAGGCAACCGTCGGCAGAATGGAGGCGATCTCGGCCAGCGTCTCAGCGGCATCGGGGAGCATGAACAACTCTCCCCCCGTGATCCCGATCGCACCGAAGCCGAGCTCCTGGGCCTCACGCACGACGCGGATCATCGTCTCCGCCGACAGCGTTCGCCGGTTGGCGATCGCCGGCATCGACTCCGTCAGGCAGTACCCACAAGCGAGGTTGCAGTGGTACGTCGCGTAGAGCCACAGCCGGTCGCCACAGCGCCCTTCCTCGACGGCGGTCTCGAGCGTCGCCTGCGTGCTCATGCTGTGGGTGGAACGTCGAAGGCGGTACAAAAGTGGTTGAGCATCTGCGTGGCTCCGATCAGGATCGCGAGCTCCACCATCTGGTCGTCGCGGAGGTGGTCGAGCACACGTGCAACGAGCTCGTCAGTGATCGCGCCGGGATCGAGGACGTAGCGATCGGCCCACTCGATGATCGTCCGCTCCCGTTCCGCGAGAGCGCCCAGAGGGATCTCGTCACACACGGCGGCGAGCTGTTCCTCGTCGACGCCGGATTCGAGTGCCAGCGGTCGGTGCGCCGCGAGGCAGTACCGGCAGGCGTTCAGCTGCGACACCCGGACGACGACGAGCTCCTTCGTCGCGAGATCGACAGCACCCTCGTCGTAGATCTGACCGAGGAATGGCAGGAGGGTCTCGAGGAGGTCGGGTGCATTGGCGAGCGACCGCTTCAAGGGAGAGGCGGAACCGTCCGCGGCGTAGATCGAGCGGACTGGAAGCGGCGCCTCGTCACGCAGCAGGAGTCGAAGGCGGCTCACGGTCAATCTCTTCTACCAGCAGCCGGCGAGCCGGCGTAACGGCTGTAACACTTCGGTAAGGGTTGCCGCCTCACAAGGGCCGTCGCATCGTGACACGGATCAGCCGGCGGGGAAGCACCCCCTCCTCGAACTCCTCGACGTCGAGCAGCTCGAACGATGTGGCCGCGGAGCCTGCAGCGATTCGCTCGACGAGGTCTCGGGCGAAGAAGTGGACGACGAATCCGTCGAGCTCGTAGAGATCGCCGCCGAGAGACGTGCCCCGGCCATAGTCCGGATCGACCGATGTCCGGGCCGTGTAGATGCAGAGGCCGCCCGGGCGCAGGACCCGCCACACCTCCGCCGCGAGGGAACGAAGGTGCGACTCGCTGAGCGCCATGCAGAACAGCATGTGCGAGTAGCACGCGTCGAAGCTCTGATCGGGAAAGGACAGCGGTTGCCTGACGTCGCACTCGACGGCGGCGATCCGGTTCAGCACGCCCGACGCCTGGGCTTTCTCCACGATGGTCGCGAGCGCAACGGACGCGAAGTCCGTAGCCGTCACGGCGAGGCCCGCCTGCGCGAAGAAGAGCGCGTCGCGTCCCTGCCCACTGCCGAGCTCGAGCATGTCCCGAGCGCTGACGCCACGAAGAGCTTCCAGTGTTGCGCGGGCGGGCTCGCTGGCCTCGACGCCGTAGCGATCGGGACGCTCACGGAGCACTTCCTCCCAGTGGGCTCTCTGCTCGACGCCGGGCTTCCGAGGCTCGGGGAGGCCGGCAGGCGAAGCCATACCCGGTAGCTCGTTCGCTGCCAGGCTCTCCGATGCGACATGCGCAACGGGCAGGCCGGCCGCGCTCCACTCCTCGAAGCCTCCGATCACGTCTCCGATCCCCTCGTGGCCGAGGCGCCGGAGCGTCGAGGCCGCGAGGCTCGACGACCAGCCGTGGTCGCAGAGCAGAATCGGTGGCGCCCGATCGATGTCGATGTGCGGGTTGGCCCACGGACTTGCGGAGTCGAGCCGCCATTCGAGCACGGTTCGGGGGATATGCACAGAACCGGGGACGACGCCGTGTCGCTCCCTCGCACTCTCCGAGCGGATGTCGATCATCATCGCCCCTGCGAGCTGGCGCTCGTGCGCCTCCACGGGGGTCAGGCGGACGATCTCTCGCCGCGCCTCCTCGAGGAGCGCATCGGCCGCACAGGATTCGCGGAGCATGCTCACGCGCCAATCGAAGCACGATCTCGACCGGGCCGTAGGAAAACCCGCGGTTGATCGGTCTCTCGTTAGCAACTGTTAAGGACGACGGTGGGCCGCCCCCGCTCGCGGTTCCCGGGCCCAGGGACGAAAACGGCATCTCGGATCGTTACACTCTGCGGACGCCCGGTATCCCGTCGGAACTGGAGCAAGAAGACCATGATCGGAAGCGTCAACGTCATCGGCAGCGGCCGGGTCGGTTCGGCCGTCTCCGCGCGCCTCGCTGAGCGAGGGCTGTCCCTTGACGCTGACACTCCCGATCTCGTGGTGCTGTGCGTGCCCGACCGGGCAATTACCGAGGTCGCTGCCGCGATCGAGCCCGGGCCGTGGGTCGCCCACGTGAGTGGGGCCACCCCACTTACGGCTCTGGCCCGACACGAGCGGCGCTTCAGCGTCCATCCGCTTCAGACCTTCACACTCCGACGAGGCCCGGAGCAGCTCGACGGCGCCTGGGCTGCGGTCACGGCCGAGAGTGACGAGGCAGGCGGTACCGCGACCTGGCTCGCCGAGACGCTCGGACTGCGTCCGTTTCCTCTGCTCGACGAGCACCGAGCGGTCTACCATGCGGGCGCCGCGATCGCCTCCAACTACCTCGTGACGCTGCGTCACGCCGCAGGAGCGCTGCTCGAGGCAGCGGGAGCGCCCCCCGAGGCGCTCGATCCGCTGATGACGAGGACGATCGAGAACGACTTCGAGCTCACGGGCCCGATCGAGCGCGGCGACTGGGAGACGGTCGACCGCCACCTCGCGGCGATTCGGACGACCCGTCCGGATCTCGAGGCGATGTACCGCGTGCTCGCCGACGCAACGGTGGCGTTCGCATGAAGGTCTGCCGCACGATCGCGGATGTTCGCGCAGCGCTCGAGCCGTGTCGAGGCGGCACGATCGGTCTCGTTCCCACAATGGGTGCGCTCCACGGGGGACATCTCTCACTGCTCGACGCAGCCCGCGCCGAGTGCGCCACGGTCGTGATGAGCCTCTTCGTCAATCCCGCGCAGTTCGGCAACTCGGGCGACCTGAACGGTTACCCCCGCGACGAAATGCGCGATCTGGCCGCCGCCGAGGAGGCAGGCGTCGATCTCGTGTTCGTTCCCGACGCTTCCGAGATCTATCCGCCCGGATTCCAGACCTGGGTCGAGGTCACGAACCTCGGAGCGATCCTCGAGGGAGAGCATCGGCCGGGGCACTTCCGCGGTGTGTGCACGGTCTGTCTCAAGCTCTTCGGCATCGTCCGGCCCGACATCGTCTACTTCGGGCAGAAGGACGCACAGCAGGTCGCGGTGCTGCGACAGCTGATCACCGACCTCGCACTCGAGCTCGAGCTGCGGGCTCTCCCGACCGTGCGGGATCCGGACGGCCTCGCACTCTCCTCCCGCAATGTGCGTCTTTCCCCGCCCGAGCGCGAGCTCGCCCTGACTCTGCCACGCGCCCTCGCGACGCGCGATCCGGAGCGCGCGCGTGCACTGCTCGACGCGGAGGAGGGGCTCGACGTCGACTACGTCGAGATCGCGCCGTTCGACCCACCCGTTCTCGCCGCCGCGGTCCGCGTCGGCTCCACGCGTCTCATCGACAACGTCACACTCGAGGAGGACTCATGAGTACCCGCCCCCGCACGCCCGGGCACGGAGCG
>Ga0163153_10008601_pt1 | contig 10547 bp, 6 predicted proteins | sample OliLakLV19MP6IB1_FD_148629 | JGI IMG/M metagenome (GOLD analysis project Ga0163153, IMG submission 148629) | Freshwater microbial mat bacterial communities from Lake Vanda, McMurdo Dry Valleys, Antarctica - Oligotrophic Lake LV.19.MP6.IB-1 | ecosystem: Environmental > Aquatic > Freshwater > Lake...
GTCGCCGAGCAACGGACGCTCGCGTCCGATCGGGTCGTCGGAGCGGTCGCGATGTTGCTGGCAGCGCTCCTCATTTACCAGCCCGCCGCGATGTTCTTCTGGGTCTTCCTCGCGATCGCCGTCGTGGGCTCGAGAACCGATGCCGACCGCGCGGTACGCCTGGTGCGCGCGCACCTCGTGGCTATGGGAGTCGCACTGGCGGTCTGGTACGTCGTGCTCAAGCTGAGCATCCAGCTGATCGGCGGCGACACGATCGGCGTGGCGCGCTCCTCCCTCACACACGACCCGATCGGCAAGGCACGGTGGTTTGTCGAGGAGCCGCTCTACCGGTCGCTCAACCTGTTCGACCTGACGCCGTCCAGGTGGTTCGCTGCCCTCGTCGCGCTCGTTGCAGCGGGGGGAATCCTGCTCTGGCTCGAACGGCACGCGCCGCGCCCGATCCTCTACGCCGTTGTCGCGCTCGCTCTGATTCCGCTCACCTATCTGCCGAACCTCGTGGTCAGTGAGAGCTGGGCGGCAATTCGCACCCAGCTCGCGACCTCATCGCTAATCGCTCTGTACGCCTGCCTGGGAGCGATGGCAGCCTGGATCCTCGCTCGGGACGCGCTTCGCACCCGTGCCGACGGACGGACATCGCGAGTCGTCGAGCGGTGTGTCCTCGGGCTGGCCGTGCTCTTTGTCGGCGTGAGCGTCGTCAGTGCCTCGAGGAACGTGACGACGCTGATAGCCGAGCCTCAGATGACCGAGCTGCGGCTGCTCCGCAGCCAGGTCGCGGCCTTGCCGCCGGGCACACCGCACGTGTCGTTCGTGCAGACGGATTGGTACGGGGGCATGACCGACCTCGTCGTCTACGACGAGTTCGGGCTCGCGACCTCCGTCCGTCCGTGGGCCATGGAGCCTGCGGTGGACCTCATCCTCCGCGAGCAGGGGCGGCTGACGTTCCAGGGGGCACGGCCCATGGTGAGCATCTACCCGCCGAGCGCGACGAGCTTCCCGACCGGCGTACCCGTGCTCGATCTCCGCGACCTCAGGCGGCTGCGCTGAGGTGCGGCAGCGGCAGTTCGCACGCTTCCTCGTCGTCGGCGTTGGCAATACCCTTGTCAGCTTCGTGGTCTACCGGCTTCTGCTGGCGCTGGCGCTGCCCTATGCCCTGGCCGCGCCGCTCTCGTTTGCGGCCGGCGCCCTGAACGGCTACGTGCTCAACGTCGGGTGGACGTTCGCTGCCCGCGACTCGCGGCGCGCCCGGGTCACCTACGTCGGCATCCAGGCGCTGGGGGCCGTCTCGCTGAGCCTACTCGTAGCGTTCTTCGTCCAGGCGGCCGGCGCGGGACGTGTGGCCGCCTTCGCACTGGCGATTCCTCCGGTGACGGTGTGCACCTTCGCCGCGAACCGGGTGTGGGCCTTCGCCGACCGGAACGAGACGCGCTAGCAGGACTGCGCAGCGTCGGCCGGGATGACGACGGCGAGCAGCGACGACCCGAACGGGACGGGGAGGCGGGAAAGAGTCTTCTGCTCGGCGATCGAGATCCGGCGGAGCGTCTCGTTGACGGCGCGTGGCGGGATACGGGGCGGCTTCGGATCGGCCCCGCGCACCGACTCCTGTGCGCGCGCCGCGAGCTTGGCCGGGAACATCCAGTGGAAGAAGTACCGGGAGAGGACGATCTCGCCGCTTGCTGCCCTGACCTGCGCGTCGAGCCCCCGCCGCGTGTAGCGGGTGACGTGCTGGTTCAGGTCGTCATGGCTCGTCCACAGCGCGCGAAACGAGGGGACGGTGAGGAGAAGGGAGCCTCCGGGCTCGAGCAGGTGGAGTGCGCGGTGAAGGGCTGCGACGGGGTCGCCGAGGTGCTCGAGAACGTCGAGCATGACGACGAGAGAATACGACGTTCCCGGATCGAACGACTCGTCGAACGGCTGCACCCGGATCCTGTCGGCCCACGGGCCATTCGGGGTCACGCTGGCGCCGTCGACCTCGACGCCTTCCACCTCTCCGTACACGGACAGGCGATTGAAGAAGAGCCCGTCGCCGCAGCCGACGTCGAGGATCCTCGCCCCCCGCGGGAGCGACAGGCTGGAGAGCACGTCGAGGATGAACGACTCCCGGGCCCTCCACCACCAGTGGCCGTGGAACAGGGTTGCGTACTCGGCCGCGTATTCAGTCTGCACGGCCGGCGCGGCCCGTCGTCCGCGACACGATGTACTGCGGCCGCCGTTTCGACTCGTCGTAGACGCGGCCGAGGTACTCGCCTATCACTCCGAGGAAGAGGATCTGTACCCCCGCGAGGAACGCCATGACGACGACGAGTGCGGTGAAGCCCTGCGGCGAATCCCCGGTGACGAGCCGGACGGCAACCGCGTAGCTCGCGTAGAGGAATGCAAAGAGGGTCGTCAGGAGCCCGACGAGCGACGCGGCGCGGAGCGGAGCGACGGAGAACGCAAAGATCCCGTCGAAGGCGAGCTGCAGGAGCTTCCTGGGCGTGTACGCGGGCTTGCCCGCGGCGCGTTCGGCCCGGGTGACGGGGATCCCGATCTGCCGGAAGCCGACCCACGTGCGCAGGCCACGCAGGTAGCGGTTGTGCTCGGGCATCTTCACGATCTCGTCGACGACGCGACGTGAGATCAGCGAGAAGTCCCCTGAGTCGACCGGGAGCTTCAGATCGGAGAGCCGCGTGATCACCCGGTAGAAGAGGTGGTAGGAGAACCGCAGCAGGCGGCTCTCCTTTCGCTCGACCCGCTGCGCGTAGACGACGTCGTACCCCTCGTTGAACGCCTCGAGGAAGCGCGGAATCTCCTCGGGCGGGTCTTGCAGGTCACCGTCCATGAGGACGACGACGTCCCCCGTCGAGTGCGCGAGCGCTGCGGAGAGAGCCGCTTGGTGGCCGAAGTTCCGCGACAGCGAGATGCCGACGATGCGGTCGTCCTCGGCGGCGGCCGCCTCGATCATGGCGAACGTGCGGTCGGAGCTGCCGTCGTCGACGATGACGATCTCGTGCGACCCGCCCGGCAGCTGGTCGAGAACGTCCGTGACGCGCCGCAGGAGCTCCGGCAGCACCTCTTCCTCGTTGAGGAGGCACGTCGCGAGCGTGACGCGGGTTGCGCGGTCGGTAGAGACCGTCGCGGGCTGCGGGAGCGTCGACGGGGTCGCCGGTGAGCGCCGCTCCAGGTGCTCGACGATCGTCACTCGACGAACGCTTCGCTCATCGGGGGCGTCGGAACCGTGAGCGCGTCCGCGAGTCGGCGGGGCTCGTGGGCACGCCGACGGCGTTGCGCGACGACGGATCTCGCCGGCAGCAAGGGCAGCTGGTCGAAGTTCTCGAGCTCGGCCACGACGTACAACGGACGCCCCTTGACCTCGGCGTGGATGTCGCCGATGTACTCGCCGATCACGCCGAGCACGATGAGCTGCACGCCGCCGAGGAACGTCACCACGACCACGATCGACGTCCACCCCGGCACCTCGTAGAGTCCCGTCATCTTCACGATCAGGCTCCAGATTCCGAACGTGAAGCTGAGGAACGAGACCAGGAACCCGATTCTCAGCGCGAACCGCAGTGGCGCCGGCGAGAAGCTGATCAGCCCCGTCGTCGCGAACCGCAGCATCTTCCGCAGCGGGTACTTCGTCTCTCCGGCGAAGCGCTCCTCGCGCTTGTAGAGCACGCCCGTCTGTCGCAGGCCGATCCAGCTGAACATGCCCCGGACGAAGCGGTTGCTCTCGCGCATGCGGGCGAGCACGTCCAGCACCCGTCGGTCGACGAGGCGGAAATCGCCGACGTCGAGCGGGACGTTGACCTCCGAGATCCGGTTGAACGCCCGGTAAAACCACGCGGCGGTGACGCGCTTGAACCACGTCTCGCCCTCGCGCACGTCGCGAATCGCATACACCACGTCGTAGCCCTCGCGCCACTTCGCAGCGAGCTCGAGGACGACCTCGGGTGGATCCTGCAGGTCTGCGTCGAGGATGATCACCGCCTCACCGACCGTCAGGTCGACGCCTGCGGTCAGCGCGATCTGGTGGCCGAAGTTCCGTGACAGCTTCACGAGCTTGAACCGGGAATCTGCGGCGGCGATCTCGAGCATCAGCTCGTACGTCGTGTCGGAGCTCCCGTCATCGACGAGGATCGCCTCGGCCTCCGCGTCGAGCGAGTCCATCAGCGCCCCGAGGCGTGCGGCGAGCTGAAGGATCACGCCCTCCTCGTTGAAGGCAGGAACAACGAGTGAGTACGTTGGTTTGGGTTCGCTTGACCCGCGTTCCCCGTTCTCGGCGCGATCTCGATCGTGGGGTGTACCGTTCGGCTGCTGTTGCCTGGACTCCGCCTCGCTCGAACGGGACGGCGCACGAGTCGCGGTCGCAGCGGCCACACCGTAAACGCCGTTCTCCGTCCGGTAGTGGCTCATCACATCACCCGTTGCCCGGCTGGCTCGACGATTCGGTCGGCAGCTCGAGATGTGTCGCCCAGGACATTGCGGCTGGAACGCCAATGTCGCGGACGAACGCATGCTCGCCGCGCACGAGGAGCCTGGAGAGGCCTGCCCAGGTCTGACCGAGGCGGTGGAGCCGGGTCGATGTGGCGATCCAGTCGACGTCGCTCTGTTCGAGCTCGAGGAATCGGCTGAACGTCTCCCGATCGGGAGTGAGGACTCCCTGGCAGATCTCCGCGAAGTACCACCGACTCGTGTAGGCCGTCGACAGGTCGTTTGTTCGCTGAGTGCTCATGATTCTGCGTGTACCGGGGCCAGCGCCGGTGAATGTGCTCCGGTGGCGTCGCGCCTTGTGCAAGGCTAGGAGGCACCCTCCCAGTCATGGGTTGGCGTGTGGTGAAGAACCGCCCAAGGTCCGGTAGATTTCGCGCGGGCGGTTCCGCAGTGATGCATCATCCTCTGGCCCGTTGCTTTATTCTTTGAAGCATGCTTGACGTTCGCGCCCGCACTCGACACCGGTAGGCCGAGGAGGCTGTGTGCGCGCGAACTCACGGATATCGAGGCCGGCGATGAGTCATCCCCACGGAGGGAGGGCGCGATGAGCGCGGTGCGAGGGGCGGATACCGGGCTCTACTCGGCCGACTACGAGCACGATGCGTGCGGCGTTGCCTTCGTCGCACGGCTCGACGCGATACCGCAGCACGAGACGGTCGAGCGCGCGCTGCAGGCGCTCGAGAACCTCGAGCACCGGGGCGCGACGGGCGCCGACGCGGGTACGGGCGACGGTGCCGGGATCCTGCTCCAACTGCCCGACGCTTTCTTCCGTGCCGTCCTCGACGAGCCGCTGCCCGAGCCAGGATGCTACGGCGTCGCGATGTGCTTCCTTCCCGTCGACGGGGCGCGGCGCAGCGAGCTCGAGCATCATCTCGCCCGTCTTGTCGAGGAGGAGGGCCAGCGGCTCGTCAGCTGGCGCGACGTGCCGGTCGACCCGACCTTCGTTGGCGTCACAGCGGGTGCCGCGGCGCCGGTGATCCGGCAGCTCTTCGTCGCGGCCGGTGGCGCCGTCGCGGGCGATCAGGACGCCTTCGAGCGGAAGCTCTACGTGATTCGCCGCCGCTTCGAGCTCGAGCTCGGGTCGGACGCGATCGTCCCGAGCTTCTCTTCCCGCACGATCGTCTACAAGGGAATGCTCACGGCGACGCAGCTCCGCGGCTACTTCCCGGATCTCGGGGACGCGCGCACGGAGTCGGCGCTTGCGCTCGTCCACTCCCGCTTCTCGACGAACACGTTCCCGAGCTGGGAGCTCGCGCATCCCTACCGGATGATCGCCCACAACGGTGAGATCAACACGGTTCGCGGCAACATCAACTGGATGCGAGCACGCGAGTCGCAGCTTGCGTCGGAGTTGTTCGGCGAGGATCTCGCGAAGGTCCTTCCGGTGGTGCAGGCCGGCGGCTCCGATTCGGCGACGCTCGACAACGTGCTCGAGTTGCTCGTCCTCGGCGGCCGCTCGCTGCCGCACGCGATTATGATGATGATCCCCGAGGCGACCGCCGGGCGCACGGATCTGCCGCCGGAGCTCCTCGGCTTCTACGCGTATCACCAGTGTCTGATGGAGGCCTGGGACGGTCCCGCCGCCGTCTCGTTCACGGACGGTCGCGTGATCGGAGCGACCCTCGACCGCAACGGCCTGCGCCCCGGCCGCTGGCTCGAGACGCGCGACGGCTGGGTCGTGCTTGCGTCCGAAGCCGGCGTGCTCGACATCCCCGCTGCCGACATTCTCCGCAAGGGTCGACTCCAGCCGGGGAAGCTTTTCCTCGTCGATCTCGAGCAGGGCCGGATCGTGCCAAACGACGAGGCGAAGCTCGCGATCGCGACACGCAAGCCCTACGCCGAGTGGTTCGACCGCGAGGTCGTTGAGCTCGCCGATCTGCCCGCCCGCGAGCCTCGGGCCGCGCCGACCGAGACGCTGCGGCAGCGCCAGATCGCCTTCGGGTACACGCAGGAGGACATGAAGGTGACCCTCGCGCCGCTCGCGCGCAATGCCGAGGAGGCGGTCAGCTCGATGGGTAACGACACGCCGCTCGCGGTGCTCTCGAGCGGCAATCGGATCCTCTACTCGTACTTCAAGCAGCTCTTCGCTCAGGTCACGAATCCGCCGATCGATTCCATCCGCGAGGCGATCGTGATGAGCCTGCAGGCGGGCATCGGGTCGGAAAAGAACCTCCTCGCGGAGACGCCAGAGCATGCTCGCCAGCTGGCGCTCCCCTCGCCGATCCTCCTCGACGCGGAGCTCGAGCAGCTGCGCCAGGTGCACTCCACGATCTTCAAGGCACACACGCTCGATACGACGTGGCCGATCTCCGAGGGCACGGCAGGACTCGATGCTGCCCTCGAGCGCCTCTGCCGTGAGGCCGACGCCGTGCTCGCGGTCGGGGTCAACATCCTCATCCTGTCCGACCGTGCCGTCGGTCCCGACCGTGCCCCGGTGCCGGCGCTGCTCGCGGTCGCGGCGGTTCACCACCACCTCGTCCGTGAGGGCACACGCCTCCAGGCAGGCCTCGTCGCCGAGACGGGCGAGGCGCGAAGCGTGCACAGCATCGCGACGCTGATCGGGTACGGCGCGGCGGCCGTCAACCCGTACCTGATGCTCGAGACGCTCGGCGAGCTCGTCGACCAGGGTCTTCTCCCCGATGGAATGACGGCCGAGGTGGCGCGGCAGCGAGCCGTGAAGGGGATCGGCAAGGGGATCCTGAAGACGCTCTCCAAGATGGGCATCTCGACGGTCCCGTCGTACTGCGGCGCGCAGATCTTCGAGGCGGTCGGCCTTGGGCCGGAGCTCGTCGATCGGCACTTCACCGGCACCGCGTCGCGCATCGGCGGGATCGGCACCGAGCAGCTCGCGCGCGAGATGCTTGCCCGCCACGCACGCGCCTACCCGGGTGACAACGACACGCTCCTCCCGGTGATCGGCCTCTACGCCTGGCGCCGCGACGGCGAGCACCATCAGTGGAATCCGGAGACGATCGCGCTGCTCCAGGATGCCGTGCGCAACGAAAGCTTCGAGACGTATGAGGCCTACGCGCGCGCGGTGAACGACGACGCGGTGCGGCGGCTGACGCTCCGCGGCTTGCTGCGCTTCCGCGAGGCCGATGACGGTGGAATCCCGCTCGAGAACGTCGAACCGGCAAGCGAGATCGTGAAGCGGTTCGTGACGGGCGCGATGTCCCTCGGCTCGATCTCACGCGAGGCCCACGAGAACCTCGCGATCGCCATGAATCGCATGGGCGCGAAGTCGAACACGGGAGAGGGGGGAGAGGACCCCGTGCGCTTCACGCCCGATGCGAACGGCGACCTTCGCCGCTCGGCGATCAAGCAGGTGGCGTCAGGTCGGTTCGGAGTGACGATCGACTACCTCACGAACGCCGACGAGATCCAGATCAAGATGGCCCAGGGCGCGAAGCCCGGCGAGGGCGGCCAGTTGCCTGGCCACAAGGTCGACCACTACATCGCGAGCGTGCGACTCACGACGCCGGGCGTCGGTCTCATCTCGCCGCCACCGCATCACGACATCTACTCGATCGAGGATCTGAAGCAGCTGATCTACGATCTCCGCTGCGCGAACCCGACCGCGCGGATCTCGGTCAAGCTCGTCGCCGAGGTCGGCGTCGGCACCGTGGCGGCAGGCGTCGCAAAGGCGAACGCCGACCACGTCCTCATCTCGGGCCATGACGGTGGGACAGGCGCTTCGCCGCTGTCATCGATCCTCTTCGCGGGTATTCCCTGGGAGATCGGCCTCGCCGAGACGCAGCAGACGCTCGTGCGCAACGACCTTCGCTCGCGCATCTGGGTGCAGACGGACGGGCAGATCAAGACGGGCCGCGACGTCGTCGTTGCGGCGCTGCTCGGCGCCGACGAGATCGGCTTTGCGACAGCGCCTCTCGTCGCGAGCGGCTGCGTAATGATGCGCGCCTGCCACCTGAACACGTGCCCCGTCGGGATCGCGACGCAGGATCCCGTGTTGCGAGCGCGGTTCGCCGGGCAGCCCGAGCACGTCGTCAACTTCTTCTTCTACGTCGCCGAGGAAGCCCGCCAGATCATGGCGCGCCTCGGGATCGCCCGGTACGAGGATCTGGTCGGCCGGGTCGAGCTTCTCGAGGCCGACGAGGCGATCGCGCACTGGCAGGAGCGGGGCATCGATCTCTCGCGGATTCTCTCGCGCACCGCTCTGACCGAGAGCACGCCGGTGCGGAGAACGCGGGCGCAGGACTCTCCGCTCGAGGGCGCTCTCGACTGGAAGCTGATCGAGGAGGCCGCGCCGGCCATCGAAGCGGGCGAGCCCGTCGAGTTGTCGTTGCCCATCCGCAATCTCAACCGGACGGTCGGGGGACTCCTCTCGCACCATGTGACGAAGGCGCACGGCAGTGTCGGCCTACCGGACGGCTCGATCCGCGTTGCGCTCACGGGCTCGGCCGGGCAGTCCTTCGGCGCCTGGCTCGCTCCCGGGATCGAGCTCTCGCTCGTCGGCGATGCCAATGACTACGTCGGCAAGGGGCTCTCGGGCGGAACGATCTCGGTTCGCCCGCCCGACGACGCGGGCTTCCTCGCAGAGGAGAACGTCGTGATCGGGAACACGGTGCTCTACGGTGCGACGTCCGGCAAGGCGTTCTTCCGCGGCCTTGCGGGTGAGCGCTTCGCGGTGCGGAACTCCGGCGCGAACGCGGTCGTCGAGGGCGTCGGCGACCACGGCTGCGAGTACATGACGGGCGGCATCGCCGTCGTGCTCGGGTCGACCGGCCGCAACTTCGCTGCCGGGATGAGCGGTGGGATCGCCTACGTCCTCGATCGCGACGGCACCTTCGCCTCGCGCTGCAACATGGAGCTCGTCGGTTTCGATCCCATGGAGGAGTCGGATGTCGCCACGGTCATCGCGCTCGTGTCCGAGCATGCAGAGCGGACGGGATCGACGGTCGCGGCACGCGTGCTCGAGGGTGCCGATGTGATCTCCGATCTCTTCGTGAAGGTGATGCCGCACGACTACAAGCGCGCCCTCGCCGATCTCGCAATCGACCGCGACGATCACCCGGTCTCGGCGGGCGGCGGCGGATTCTTCACAACCGAGACCGAGGCCGCGCGCTAAGTGGCCTCTCCGGGAACTTCGCCACCTGCTCGCGCGGCTGCAAACGCATCGCATGCCGTCGTCCTCGGTCGCACCCGTACAACCCGGTATGGGAGCTCCCTGCGTCCTCGGCCTGCTCGGTTTTCGCCGGCGAGCAGGCCCCGAACTTCCCGGAGAGACCACTGATGGGCGAGCTCGGTGCCTTCCTCAAGCTCGACCGTGCGGAGCCCCTCGAGCGCGACCCGGCCGAACGCGTCCACGACGTGCGCGAGTTCGTGCGGCCGTTGCCGCTTGTCGAGCTGCGCAAGCAGGGGGCCCGGTGCATGGAGTGCGGCGTGCCGTTCTGTCACTCGGGCTGCCCGCTCGGAAATCTGATTCCCGACTGGAACGACCTCGTCTACCGCAACCGGTGGGACGAGGCGATCGTCGAGCTGCACCGCACGAACAACTTCCCTGAGTTCACCGGGCGCCTCTGCCCGGCACCGTGTGAGGCCGCCTGCGTGCTCGAGATTCGTGAGGGTGACGCGGTCTCGATCAAGCAGATCGAGGTCTCGATCGTCGATCGCGCGTGGGAGGAAGGCTGGGTCGTCCCGCGCCCGCCCGCGCACCGAAGCGGCCGCACCGTCGCTGTGATCGGCTCGGGCCCGGCCGGTCTCGCCTGCGCGCAGCAGCTCGCACGTACCGGTCACGCAGTCACGGTCTTCGAGCGCGACGAGGCGGCCGGAGGACTCGTCCGGTTCGGTGTGCCCGAGTTCAAGATCGAGAAGCGACTGATCGAGCGCCGCCTGGCCCAGCTTGCAGCCGAGGGCGTCCGCTTTCGCTACGGCGTCGAGGTGGGCGTTGACATCTCCGCCGAGGAGCTGCGCGCGACCCATGATGCGGTCGTCGTTGCCACCGGCTCACGTGTCCCGCGGGATCTCCCGGTCGAGGGCCGCGAGCTCGGCGGCGTCCACTACGCGATGGAGTACCTCTACGAGCGCGCGCGCGCGATCGTAGAGGTACTCCATCGCGT
>Ga0163153_10008607_pt1 | contig 10539 bp, 10 predicted proteins | sample OliLakLV19MP6IB1_FD_148629 | JGI IMG/M metagenome (GOLD analysis project Ga0163153, IMG submission 148629) | Freshwater microbial mat bacterial communities from Lake Vanda, McMurdo Dry Valleys, Antarctica - Oligotrophic Lake LV.19.MP6.IB-1 | ecosystem: Environmental > Aquatic > Freshwater >...
CGTGTAGTTGAGCGTCATCGCGCTGCTGCTGGCGTGGCTCGAGCGCCAGCGCCCGCGCGGGCGCCTCGTGTTGACGGTGGCGCTCGGCTTCGTCGGCTGCGTGCTGCTGCTGCGACCCACGTTGACGGTGGAGCAGGTCTGGCCCGCTGCAGTGGGCCTCGCCTCCGGCGCCGTCTCGGCGATCGCCTACTGGAACGTCCGCGAACTGGTCCGCGCGGAGGAACCGGAGGCGCGCGTCGTGTTCTATTTCGGCCTCTTCGCGCTGCTGGGTTCGCTCGTGTGGATGGCGCCGCAGACGTGGCATCCGGTCACCACCGGCAATGTGGGCGCGCTTGCAGGTGTCGGCGTCTTCGGCGCGATCGGCCAGCTGGCGATGACTCGCGCCTACGGTCATGGCAGCACGCTCGCCGCTGCCGCGCTGTCCTACAGCGGCATCGTGTTCTCGAGCGTGCTTGGCATCATGATCTGGAACGACGTGCTGCCGTGGCCGGCGTGGATCGGCATTGCGCTGATCGTCGCGGCCGGTATCATCGCAGTGCAGTCCCGGCCCGGCGCACGCCGCGAACCGGCCCCGCAGATCATCAACGACTGAGGACACCGCCACGATGCACACGATGCTGGTTTCCACCGCCGCGCTGGCCGGGATGCTCGACGATCCCGCGCTGGTCATCTGCGACGTCCGCCACGATCTCGCGCGGCCCGAGGCGTGGGGCGAGGACCAGTTCCGCGCCAGCCACATCCCCGGCGCGCGCTTCGTGCACCTCGACCGTTCGCTGTCGGGTGTTAAAACCGGCACCAATGGCCGGCATCCGATGCCCACGCCCGAGTTCGCGGCCACGCAATTCGCGCAGACGGGCATCGCGGCGGACCGGCAGGTGGTGGTCTATGACCAGGGCCCTGGCATGTACGCCGCGCGGATGTGGTGGATGCTGCGCTGGCTCGGGCACGACGCGGTGGCGGTGCTCGACGGGGGCTACGCGAAATGGCTGGCGGAAAAACGCCCGGTCTCCACCGCGGCACATTCATATGCGCCTGCCGCATTTGCCATTCGCAAGGTGACGCCGCATGTCAACGCCAGCGGCGTTCGCGCAAGCCTGGCGCGGCGCACGCTCTTTCTGCTGGATGCGCGCGCGCCCGAACGCTTTCGCGGTGAGACGGAGCCGCTCGACCCGGTGGCCGGCCACATTCCGGGTTCGCACAACCGGCCGTACACGCAGAATCTTGACGCGACGGGCAAGTTTAAATCGCCCGCTCTATTGCGCAGCGAGTTCGACGCGTTGCTGGGCAGCGCCAAGCCCGATGTCGTCGTGCACTCCTGTGGTTCGGGCGTCACCGCCTGCCACAACATTCTGGCGATGGAAGTGGCGGGCCTCGGTGCCACGCGCCTCTATCCGGGTTCGTGGAGCGAATGGTGCGCGGATCCGCTGCGACCCGTCGCCACGGGCGACGAAGCTACTCCTCGATCGTAAGCGGCCAGCTCGCGATCTCGCGATAGACCGGGCCTTCGGGCTGCAACTCCGAGCCGATCAGGCACAGCCGGTCGGCGCGCCAGCGCAAGGGCTCGCAGCGGGTGCGCGGTTGCGGTTGCACGCAGCGCCGGGCCAGCGTGACATGCGGCCGGAACGCGCGTTCCTCCAGCACGAATCCCGCGCGCGCCAGAGCGCCCGCCAGCGTAGCGTGCAGGTCGGTGATGGGTTGCGGGACGACCGCGGGCGCCACCCACGCCACACCCGACGCGCGCCACGCGCCAAGGGTGTCGAACACCAGCGTGGCACCGAGCTGCGGCATCGCGTCGCCGACGGCCCGCAGCATGGGCATCGCGTGGGCGGGGACGTCGCCCACAAAAGCCAGCGTCAGATGCAGGTGATCGGCCGAGATCGAGCGGCCGCGTGAACGGCGCGCCACCGAACGGGCCAGCTCGCCGAATGCGAGCCGCACGGACGTTTCAGGCACCAGCGCGAAGAACAACCGTACGGATGCCGGCGGCGCGGGGTCCGGGATGGCGAGATCGGGGAGGACGGACAAGGCAGTCATGAAGACTGTGACCGCAATCCATCGCGGGGGTTCGCGGACATTGATCTGACATCACCCTTGTCCTACAGAAAATAAAAACGCCGCGCGACCGGCCCGGAGGGCTGGTGGCGCGGCGATGTTCGATGCGCGTTCGAGGCTGATCAGCCGTTGGCGACGTGCAGCTCGCTCTTCGGCTTGTCGAAGAATTGCTCGTCCTCGGTCGAGCCCTTCAACGCCGTGGTGGATGCGGCACTGCCCTGCACCGTCTGTGTGACTGCATCGAAGTAGCTGGTGCCCACTTCGCGCTGGTGCTTGATGGCGGTGAAGCCCTTCGGCATGGCGGCGAACTCGGCCTCCTGCAGTTCGACGAAGGCCGTCATGTTGTTGTGCGCGTAGCCGTGCGCCAGATTGAACATCGAGTAGTTGAGGCTGTGGAAGCCGGCCAGCGTGATGAACTGGAATTTGTAGCCCATCGCGCCCAGCTCGTGCTGGAATTTCGCGACCGTCGCGTCGTCGAGGTTCTTCTTCCAGTTGAACGACGGCGAGCAGTTGTAGGCCAGCATCTTGCCCGGAAACTTCGCGTGGATCGCATCGGCAAAGGCGCGCGCGAAATCAAGATCGGGCTTGCCGGTCTCGCACCAGATCATGTCGGCGTACGGCGCGTAGGCCAGGCCGCGCGAGACCGCCTGGTCGAGCCCGTTGCGCGTCCGGTAGAAACCTTCCTGCGTGCGCTCGCCGGTGCAGAAGGGCCTGTCGATATCGTCGATGTCGCTGGTGACGAGATCGGCAGCTTCGGCGTCGGTGCGCGCGAGGATGAGCGTGGGCACGCCCATCGTGTCGGCGGCAAGACGCGCGGAGATCAGCTTGTCGACCGCTTCGCGCGTGGGCACCAGCACCTTGCCGCCCATGTGGCCGCACTTCTTCACGGACGCCAGCTGATCCTCGAAATGGACGCCCGCCGCGCCCGCGTCGATCATCGACTTCATCAGTTCGAAGGCATTCAGCACGCCGCCGAAGCCGGCCTCGGCGTCCGCGACGATGGGGGCGAAGAAGTCGGTGTCACCGGTGCCCTCCATGTGCTGGATCTGATCGGCGCGGATGAACGTGTTGTTGATCCGGCGCACGACGATGGGCACGGAGTTGACCGGGTAGAGCGACTGGTCCGGGTACATCTCGCCGGCGATGTTGGCGTCAGCCGCCACCTGCCAGCCGGAGAGATAGATGGCCTTGAGGCCGGCCTTAACCTGTTGCATCGCCTGGTTGCCGGTCATGGCGCCCAGCGTGTTGACGAACGGTTCCTCGGTGACGAGCTTCCACAGCTTCTCGGCGCCGCGGCGCGCCAGCGTGTGCTCGATGTGGATCGATCCGCGCAGGCGGACGACGTCTTCCGCCGTGTAGCCGCGCTCGATGCCTTTCCAACGCGGATTCTCCGCCCAGTCCTTCTTCAGTCGCGCTGCTTCGAGGTCGTAGTTCATCGCTTGCTGCTCCCATTTCGTCGGTCTGGCCGCTTGCGTCGATGCAGGCGGCGGGGGGGTGGCGTCCTGCACGCGCCGCATTCCGTTGCGGCACGTGTTGGAGCTACGTTAACAAGCGAATTGGCTGGTTGCAAGGAAAATGGCGCATTGCAATAGAATATTTATCACTATAAATCAATGTGTTAGAAACCATTTCCATCTAGCGGAAACAATAGTCGCCAAAACATGATGTATCGTGCTGCGAGGCATCTATATCTTATATAAGTTATAGGACATGCAGCATCAATTGTTGATCGCATATCATTGATTTTCATGAAATTGAATTCGACCATCACGCTTCAGATCGTGCCGGACGTCCTTTCCGGCCTGCGGATCGCGTTTCCATTCGGACCGGGGCCGCGCTCGGGCCGTGGCGTTGCATGGGCGCCACAACAATTCGCGCCCAGCCAGCGGCCGCGTATCGACATTTCGTTAGCACCACACGGCATGACGCAGCGCTGCAGTTGCGTCTATCCTATGCATGAACGCGCCAGCAAGCGCGCGTCGATCATCGAGGAGATTCCCGTGCGCAAGCCACTTCTGCTGGCATCGCTGTTCCTGCTGTCCTGCACCGGGCACGCCGTCGCCCAGACCGCAGACCCCAACCTGCCGCGCAATCTCTCCGCCGCGTGCTCGGCCTGCCACGGCACGAACGGCGTGAGCCTCGGCGGCATGCCCGCATTGGCCGGCCAATCAAAAGCCGATCTCGTCCGCAAGATGCAGGACTACAAGGCGGGTCGCACCCCCTCGACGATCATGCAGCAGCTCGCGAAGGGCTACACCGACGAGCAGATCGACCTGATGGCCGGCTGGTTCGCCGCCCAGAAGCCATGAGCCCGCGGAGGCTAGTCAAATTGAGCCCAGGAGAACGATATGTCCATGCAACGACGTGAATTCCTGAAGGCCCTCGGCGCGACCGGCATTGCGGTGTCCGCCCTCGGTGGCTGTGCAAGTGCGGCACGTGGCGGACCCAAGGTGGTGGTGGTAGGCGGCGGCTACGGCGGCGCGACGGTGGCCAAGTACCTGCACATGTGGAGCAACGGCGCGCTCGACGTCACGCTCGTCGAAGCCAATCCGGTCTTCGTCTCGTGCCCGCTGTCGAACCTGGTGCTGGGTGGCAGCAAGCAATTGGCCGACATCACGGTGAGCTACGACGGCCTCGTCAAGCGCGGCGTCAAGGTGATCTTTGCCACCGCCACCGCGATCGACGCGGAGCGCGGCCTGGTCCGTTTGTCGAGCGGACGCGAGCTTCCCTACGATCGCGTGGTCCTCTCGCCGGGCATCGACTTCCAGTACGACCAGGTGCCGGGCCTCAACAATGCCGCCGCGCAGCAGAAGGTGCTGCACGCCTGGAAAGCGGGTCCGCAGACCGTGGCGCTGCGCCGGCAGCTGGAAGCGATGCCCGATGGCGGCGTGTACGCGATCTCGATTCCGCGCGCGCCCTATCGCTGCCCGCCCGGCCCCTACGAACGCGCGTGTCAGGTGGCGTGGTACTTCAAGCAAGCCAAGCCACGCAGCAAGGTGCTGATCCTCGACGGCAACGAAGACGTCACGTCGAAGAAGGGCCTTTTCATGAAGGCCTGGAACGAGGACTACAAGGGCATCGTCGAGTACCGGCCGAACCATGTGCTCATCGATGTCGACGTGGCCACGATGACGCTCAAGTTCGAGACGGCCGACGACGTCAAGGCCAGCGTGCTCAACGTGATTCCGCCCCATCGTGCCGGCGCCATCGCCGCGCAGGCCGGCGTGATCACGGCGAACAATCGCTGGTGCGAGGTGGACTTCCTCACCTTCGAGTCGATCAAGGTGCCGAAGATCCACGTGCTGGGCGACGCGATCCAGGTGGCGCCGCAGATGCCGAAATCAGGACACATGGCCAACCAGCACGGCAAGGTGGCCGCCGCCGCCATCCTCAATGCCTTCGCGGGCGTCGCGCCAAACCCCACGCCGGTGCTGAACAACACGTGCTACAGCTTCATGAGCGACAAGAATGTCGCGCACGTCTGCTCGGTGCACCAGTACGACAAGGAAAAGAAGACACTGGTGACGGTGCCGGGCTCGGGCGGAGTGTCACCCGCCGCCAACGCGGTCGAAGGCGAGTACGCGTTCGCCTGGGCGAAGAACATCTGGGCGGATGCGCTGACGTAACGACGGTTCCACTGCGGGCGTGCAACCGGTTTTACGCTGACGTAACGACGGTTACACTGCGGGCTTGCAACCGGTTTTACGCTGACGTAACGACGGTTCCACTGTGGGCGTGCAACCGGTTTTGTAGGCGAGGCTTCAGCCTCGCAGGTACAACGCCGCGCCAAACCAGCGAGGCTTAAGCCTCGCCTACGGTCATTTCCCGCCATGACAAACGGCGCCTCGCGGCGCCGTTTGTCATGGTGCGTTTGCTGAAGCGAATCAGGCCACCGGCTCCACTTCCTTCGGTGCCTCTTCGAAGGAAAGCTTCACCTTCTCGTCGTCGCCGAGATCGATCGTGACCTTGCCGCCCGACGTGAGCTTGCCGAACAGCAGTTCCTCGGCGAGCGCCTTGCGGATGGTGTCCTGGATCAGGCGGGACATCGGCCGCGCACCCATCTGCGGGTCGAAGCCCTTCTTCGCCAGGAATTCCTTCAGCGCCGGCGTGAACGTGGCATCGACCTTCTTCTCGTGCAACTGGTTTTCGAGCTCGAGCAGGAACTTGTCGACCACCTTTAGAATGGTGTCGTGGTCGAGCGATGCAAACGAGATCGTGGCGTCGAGGCGATTGCGGAACTCAGGCGTGAACATGCGCTTGATCTCGGCCATCTCGTCGCCTGCCTGCTTGCTGGCGGTGAAGCCCATCGTGCTCTTCGCCAGCTCGCCCGCACCCGCGTTGGTGGTCATGATGACGATCACGTTGCGGAAGTCGGCCTTGCGCCCGTTGTTGTCGGTCAGCGTGCCGTGATCCATCACCTGCAGCAGGATGTTGAAGATATCCGGATGCGCCTTTTCGATTTCGTCGAGCAGCACCACGCTGTACGGATGCTTGGTGACCGACTCCGTCAGCTGGCCGCCCTGGTCGAAGCCGACGTAACCCGGCGGCGCGCCGATGAGACGCGACACCGCATGACGCTCCATGTACTCCGACATGTCGAAACGCAGCAACTCGACGCCGAGGCAATAGGCGAGTTGCCGCGCAACTTCCGTCTTGCCGACACCCGTGGGACCGCTGAAAAGGAAATTGCCGATCGGCTTGCGCGGATTGCCGAGGCCCGAACGCGCCATGCGGATGGCCGACACCAGCGCGTCGATGGCCTTGTTCTGTCCGAACACGACGTTGCGCAGATCGCGGTCAAGGGTCTTGAGCGCATTACGGTCATCCGACGACACGTTCTTGGCCGGGATGCGCGCGATCTTCGCCACAATCTCCTCGACCTCGCCCTTGCCGATGATCTTCTTCTGCCGCGACTTGGGCAGGATCTTCTGCGCCGCGCCCGCTTCGTCGATCACGTCGATCGCCTTGTCGGGCAGGTGGCGGTCGTTGATGAAGCGCGCGGCAAGCTCGGCCGCGCTGGTCAACGCCGCCGGCGCGTACTTCACGCCGTGATGCTGCTCGAAACGCGTCTTCAGGCCCTTCAGGATCTCGATGGTCTCGGCGATCGACGGCTCGGGCACGTCCACCTTCTGGAAGCGGCGTGACAGCGCGTGATCCTTCTCGAAGATCTGCCGGTACTCGTTGTACGTGGTGGCGCCGATGCACTTCAGCGCACCCGACGACAGCGCGGGTTTGAGCAGGTTGGACGCGTCGAGCGTGCCGCCTGACGCCGCCCCGGCACCGATGATCGTGTGAATCTCGTCGATGAAGAGGATGGACTTGGGGCTGTCGGCCAGTTGCTTCAGCACAGCCTTCAACCGCTGCTCGAAATCGCCGCGATACTTGGTGCCGGCCAAGAGCGCGCCCATGTCGAGCGAATACACCTGAAACTCGCGCAGCAGGTCGGGAACGTCGCCCTCGTAGATGCGCCGCGCCAGGCCTTCGGCGATGGCAGTCTTGCCCACGCCGGCTTCGCCGACCAGCAGCGGATTGTTCTTGCGGCGGCGGCATAGCACCTGGATGACACGCTCGAGCTCATGCGCGCGGCCGATCAGCGGATCGATCTTGCCGGCCTTGGCCATCGAGTTGAGGTTCTGCGTATAGGCCTCGAGCGCGCCCTGGGCTTCGTTGCCGCCCTCGTCGTCGACCTTGGGCTCGGGTTTTTCCTGCTTCTGCTGCGGCGTCTTGGTAATGCCGTGCGCGATGTAGTTGACGACATCGAGCCGCGTGACGCCGCGCTGGTTGAGGAAATAGACCGCGTGCGATTCCTTTTCGCCGAAAATGGCCACCAGCACGTTGGCGCCGGTGACTTCCTTCTTGCCAGACGACTGGACGTGCAGGATCGCGCGCTGGATGACGCGCTGGAAGCCCTGCGTGGGTTGCGTATCGGCGTCGGAGTGCGGCGCGAGACGCGGCGTATGCTCCTGAATGAAGTCGGCCAACACGCCGCGCAATTCGTCCAGGTCGACGCCGCAGGACTTCAAAACCTCGGCAGCCGAAGGGTTATCGAGCATCGCCAACAGCAGGTGCTCGACCGTAATGAACTCGTGTTGCTTTTGCCGGGCCTCGACAAAAGCCATGTGGAGGGAGACTTCAAGTTCCTGCGCGATCATCGACCTTCCTCATCCTTTCGTCGCCCGCGGGTTACCGGAAAATCCGGCTCCTGCAGGCTATAACGCCTACGTCTCCTCCATCGTGCACTGTAGCGGGTGCTGGTGCTTCCGCGCGATATTGATCACTTGTTCGACCTTGGCTGCGGCTACCTCGCGCGTGAAGGTGCCGCATACGCCCACGCCCTCCCGGTGGATCTGCAACATCACCTGCGTGGCTTTTTCGCGACTCATGGCAAACACAGTTTGCAGGACGACGACGACGAAGTCCATCGGTGTGTAGTCGTCATTCAGCAACATGACCTTGTACAACGGCGGCGGCTTGACCTTGGCCTTCTCCGCCTCGAGGACATTGCCTGTCTGCTGCTGATTGCTCATTGCCTGCCACGATACGCCGGATGAAAGTGGGGTCAATGTTTGATGATTGCAACAGTTTTTACAAGAGGACGGCACCACATTCCGCCGGCGCTTGACGCCTTTGCGCCAAACCGCGTAAATATGGTCTGTTCGGCGTACGGCTCATCCCGCCGCGGACGGACCAGCGGCGCTACCGCCCGCATCCCCGCCCGCCCACCGATGACCACACCCGGACTTCTCGATCAAACCGTAAAGGAACACGCAGTATGGCAACCGGAACAGTCAAGTGGTTCAATGATGCAAAGGGCTTCGGCTTCGTTACGCCGGACGGCGGCGGCGAGGACCTGTTCGCACATTTCTCAGCAATCAACATGCCGGGCTTCAAGTCACTGAAGGAAGGCCAGAAGGTCTCCTTCGAGGTCACGCAAGGCCCCAAGGGCAAGCAAGCGTCCAACATCCAGGCTGCCTGATCGGGCTCGACGCCCGCGATTGCGGCCCTTTCGGCCACGATCGATGCAAGTCCCAAGGCCCGCGCTTGCGCGGGCCTTTTTTGTCGACGACAACGATAACGCCTACATCCGGTCGATCATCGCCTGCCCGAACGCCGAGCAGGACAGCTGCGTGGCACCGGGCATCAGCCGCGCGAAGTCGTACGTCACCATCTTGTCGAGGATGGCTTTCTCGAGGCTGGTTTCGATCAGCGCGGCGGCTTCCTTCCAGCCCATGTGAACCAGCATCATCTGGGCCGACAGGATCTCGGAGCCGGGATTGACGTAGTCCTTGCCGGCGTATTTGGGTGCCGTGCCATGCGTTGCCTCGAACATCGCCACCGTGTCTGACATGTTGGCGCCCGGGGCGATGCCGATGCCGCCCACCTGCGCCGCCAGCGCGTCGGACACATAGTCGCCATTGAGGTTGAGCGTCGCGATCACGTCGTACTCCGCCGGCCGCAGCAGGATCTGCTGCAGGAAGGCGTCGGCGATCACATCCTTGACGACGATCTCCCGCCCCGTCTTCGGGTTCTTGAAGCTCATCCACGGACCGCCGTCGATCGGCTTGGCGCCGAATTCACGCTCGGCCAGTGCGTAGCCCCAGTCGCGGAAGCCGCCTTCCGTGAACTTCATGATGTTGCCCTTGTGCACCAGCGCCAGCGACTTGCGGTCGTTGTCGATCACATATTGCATCGCCTTGCGCACGAGGCGCTCGGTGCCTTCGCGCGACACGGGCTTGATGCCGATGCCCGATGTATCCGGGAAGCGGATCTTCTTCACGCCCATCTCGTTGATCAGGAACGCGATGACCTTCTTCGCCTCCGGGGACTCGGCCGGCCACTCGATGCCGGCGTAGATGTCTTCCGAGTTCTCGCGGAAGATCACCATGTCGGTCTTCTCGGGTTCCTTCACCGGGGACGGCACGCCCTTGAACCAGCGCACCGGGCGCAGGCAGACGTAGAGGTCGAGCTGCTGGCGCAATGCCACGTTGAGCGAGCGGATGCCGCCGCCCACCGGCGTGGTCAGCGGGCCTTTGATCGACACCACGTAGTCCTTGAGGATCGCCAGCGTTTCGTCGGGCAACCACACGTCGGGGCCGTAGACCTTGGTCGACTTCTCGCCGGCGTAGATCTCCATCCAGTGGATCTTGCGCTTGCCGCCATAGGCCTTGGCCACGGCCGCATCCACGACCTTGATCATCACCGGGGTGATGTCCAAACCGGTGCCGTCGCCTTCGATGTACGGGATGATCGGTTGATCCGGTACATTGAGGCTCTCGTCAGGGTTGACGGTGATCTTGGTGCCGCCCGTCGGGATCTTGACGTGTTTGTAGCTGGACATGGGTGCTCCTGTGGAAGGGGGGTGCCGGAGACATCCTGGAGTGGCGCCCGACCGACAGGCGCTTTAGGGGTCTCTCGTCAGCCTTAAATTATCCGTGAAAACCACCGATCCCGCCACGCCGACCCCCGCTTCAGCCCGCCCGACGCCCG
>Ga0163153_10008612_pt1 | contig 10534 bp, 6 predicted proteins | sample OliLakLV19MP6IB1_FD_148629 | JGI IMG/M metagenome (GOLD analysis project Ga0163153, IMG submission 148629) | Freshwater microbial mat bacterial communities from Lake Vanda, McMurdo Dry Valleys, Antarctica - Oligotrophic Lake LV.19.MP6.IB-1 | ecosystem: Environmental > Aquatic > Freshwater > Lake...
ACCCATTTCCAGTTACCCGAAGTCAGCCAGAAACCACTCAACCTCGTCAAAGAATGACTTAACCACCCGTACTTGTGATGATGGCAAGCTACACCCGTCATGTACGCATCGATTTGCCTAGGGAAAATCATGGGTGTCTATATTATTTGTAGCGGCAAGCGCCTTTGTGCCCGGCCGGTCATTCGCGGACGAGATGCTGCGACTGGAAGGTGCCAGCGCGTCTTATTATCCACCCGGTCTCATGGGTTTGCGCGGCAGTCACGTGGGTTCATTTGAAGTCGCCCATCAGCTCGCACGTGAAGGCCGGGGCGATTGGGCTCTGTGCAGGAGCCCGATGCAGACCTCTATGACCTTGTCGTCGTTATTAGGATAGCGTGTAGAAATGAATCCCAGAGCGCTGTTAGATTTACTCGGATTCAGGATAAACTGACCAATAGCGTCACCTTCGCCATGAATTAAAAAAGCTAAGTACGGCCGGGAACCCTGCCGGGAACTATGCTTGGCAGCTCGCTTGGCTATACTGCAACGTCATTGATTTGGGAGAACCAGAATGTCCCGATTGCCTGGGTCGGTGCTTTGCACCATCGTGTGCCAGAGTAAAGTTGATTGGGTGAAATCGTTTGGGTGTGATTGATTGAATGAAATTACCAGAGTGAAAGTGAATGATTTGCTGCAGTTTTCCAGTGAGGTAAAACAAGCTCTGGCGAATGGCCAGCCGGTTTTGGCGCTGGAATCCACCGTTATCACCCACGGCCTGCCGTGGCCAGAAAACCTGGGTATTGCCCAAGCCATTGAGCAGGTCGTGCGGGAGCAGCAGGTAATCCCTGCCACCGTGGCAGTGTTGCACGGAAAGTTGCAAGTTGGGCTCGACGCGAAAGAATTGGAAGCGCTGGCCAGATTGGGGCCAAAAGCAGAGAAGTGCAGCCATCGGGATTTGCCCTTTGTGCTGCAAGCGAGCGGTTCTGGCGGAACCACGGTCGCCGCCACCATGATGATTGCCGCCATGGCGGGAATCCGCATTTTTGCAACGGGTGGCCTGGGCGGTGTTCATCGCGGTGCCAGTGAGACTTTTGATATTTCCGCTGACTTGCAGGAGCTGGCGCGCACGCCGGTCGCAGTGGTTTGTGCCGGCCCCAAAGCCATACTTGACATTGGTTTGACGCTGGAATACCTCGAAACCCATGGTGTGCCGGTGATTGGTTACCAATGCGATCTGCTGCCGGCATTTTATAGCCGTGACAGTGGGTTTGCGGTCGATAAGCGGCTGGATTCGGCTGCCGAGATTGCGCAATTACTGCAAATTCAATGGGCTTTGGGTATGGCAGGCGCGGTCGTTGCCAACCCGGTGCCGCAGGAAATGGCGCTGGACCGAAAAACCACGGAGCTGGCTATTGCAACGGCAATAGACGAAGCGGCCAAAGGCGGAATCAGCGGCAAGGCATTGACACCTTGGTTGCTGGCCAGGCTGGAGCAGCTTACGGTTGGAAAAAGCCTGCTTACCAACCAGGCTTTACTGCTGAACAATGCCAGGTTGGGAGCGGAAATAGCGAGCGCCTTGGCCACTGGTTGAATTCAGTGTCCTCGCTGACGGTCGATCAGGTTTTCCAGCGGCTGGCCCGCCGTGAAGCGCTGGTAATTGGCCGTGAATATTCCGGCAATATCCCGCGGCCAGCTACGCGCTGCGACATGACCCGTGACCACTAACTTTGGCGTTTGCCACAAAGGACTGGATTGCGGCAATGGCTCATGCTGGAACACATCCAGAACGGCACCCGCGAGTGTGCCCGCTGCCAGCGCGGCAACCAAAGCTGCTTCATCCACCAGGTTGCCACGGCCGATATTGATAAACAGGGCAGTATCCTTCATTGCAGCAAAGCTGGCGGCATCCATCATTCCACTGGTTGCGGCCGTGTTCGGTAATACTCCGACTACGTAATCCGACTCGGCCAGGAAGTCGTGCAACTGATCTGCGGCAAACACCTGCTTGAACTCGTCACGGGCAGCGCCACTGCGGCTGAACCCGATCACTTCCAAGCCAAAACACACTGCTGAGCGGGCAATATGGCAACCAATCGAGCCGGTACCCATAACGCCCAGGGTTTTTCCCATTACGCTGCCGGAAGGTTGGCGCCACCACCTACCCGCCGATTGCTTCTGCTGGCGTTGTAACAGCTTTAGTTCATGCGCAAGGATGTACCCCAGGGCGTATTCAGCCATCTGTGGGCCAAAAATATCTTTGACCCCCGTGAGCAAAAAATCCTGCCGCTGGGATTTCAAAAGTGACGTAATGCCGGCCCAGGTGGATTGCACCCAGCGGACGTTTGGCAACTGGTCGATGATGGCTGCGGCCATGTCGGGTTGGGCCAGCAATACGGCCTGGCCCTGGTAGATTTGCAGGGCCTTTGCCGGCGTCTCGGCATAACTCAAAGCCACGCCCTGCGTTGACAGGCTATCCAGCAATGGCAGGTAGTCAGCAGCGTCGCTGCAGACGACGAGCACAGCATTTCCGTGGGCTGGAATCTTTTGGGTCATCTGTCTGCTGCTCGGGGAGTTCGTTTCGTCAGGGCTTGTCGGCCAAATGGCTCAACTTCGATGGTTCTTGCTGAAAGTCCGCCAGATTTGTCCGCACTGAGCACCTGTCCGGCCGCCAAACCGACTCCAATATGGGGCGAAAGCCGGTCCATTCAACGAAGGCCACAAACCTGCGCCGCCCGTTGCAGTATCAGGGTTGATGCCTCATCTGCGTTCTGTAACTGACCGACCAGGCCGGAGTAAATCTGCTGCAGGTCCTGCAATGTCAGGTAACGCGGATCGTGCAGTTCGGCCAGCAGGGCAAAACGCACCTCTTCATCTTCGCGTAAAACGTAAAGGTCGTAGACCTGTACCGCCAACAATTGTTGTGGATGATTTTCCGGCAGGCCGGACATGCAGCGAAAGAAATCGCTGACCGGCACTTCACCAAAATATCGTTGGCGCTTTTCGAGCCGCCAGCCAGCGGCTTGGAGACTGGAGCCCATGGACGCGCCGGCCCGAATAGCCTGGTAAGCTGGTTGCAGATCGCCAGGTATATGGCTGGCAAATTCGGCGATGGCCAGGGTGCGGGTGATGCTGATTTCGGCAGCAAGACTGCCATTGTGCAGGGATGCACCGGTGCCGCGAAGGGCAGGAGTGCGAGAGCGGCCTCCTGCTTGTGGCAGCGGGCCTTGCTCGCGATTGCCTGTCGGATCGGCAGCAAGACTGTAGAGACTGGAGATGCGCAGATTGCCCTGCTGCTCCAGCACCTCCACACCATAGCTGCCAAAACAGCTTTGAATACGCTCACTGTTCAGCAGTGGGCGCAGTTGTGCGTGTGCTGGGCAGGCTTCATCCTTTGCCCAAGCGGCATTGGCAGTGTGTAATAACACCAGCAGCAGGCCAATCGCCCTCAGTGGACGCCGCCATTTACCGGTAATTGTTATTGGTTGAGGCATAGGCCTGAATCGTAGCAGTAGGGTGCAGCAGTGCGGTGGCTCAATGCATCAATCCTCATCAGGCATGCTGCCACTGGGCAGCAGCAAATCATTGCGCCGATCAGCTTCAATATCGGCCGGGTCACGCATGCCCGGCGCCCCCAGGCCGCCGCCACCTGCGGTTTTTAGTACCATGCTGGCACTCGCAGATATCAACTCGCGGCCCATGCCGCGCAAGGGTTTACGGCTGCCGTCCGGGTGCTGCTCATACACCGCGGCAGCAGCTCCGGAACCACCCCCCTGGCGGCCACGCGGCGGATGCCGAATGCGATCAAACATCTTGGATACGGCAAAGGCTTCGCCCTGCGCATGAGCAAATTCAATGGTCTGGCCAAGGCCTCCGCGGCTGGCGCCGGCGCCGCCGGAACCGGGGCGGTACTCTTTGCGCCATAGGATCAAAGGTGCCGCATTTTCGGTAATCTCCACTGGCGTGCTGCGCACACCGGATGGAAAAGCGGTGCTGTTCAAACCGTCTTTGCCGGGGCGGCCGCCGGTGCCACCAGCGTAGAAAGCATTGATGACAAACGGCGGACTTTCGCTGCCGGGTATCAGGCCTTTGCCGCCCAGGAACACCGGCCCAAACAAGCAGGATGCACCTTCGGCTGGAACGTTGCCGCGCAGAGGGGTTTCCAGGCAACCCAACACTACGTCGGGCAACATCTGGCCGATGGCGTGGCGGGCGGATACCGCGGCCGGCCGTGGGGCATTGAGTATGCAGCCCTCCGGAGCCTTTACTTGAACTGCTGCCAATGAGCCCGCGTTGTTGGGGATGTCGTTGCCGATCACACAGCGCACACCAAAGCTGGCATAAGCCTGGGTGTAGGTCAGTGGCACGTTGATGCCGCGCCCGCTGGCTGGCGAGCTGCCTGCGAAATCGACTTCGATAGCATCAGCATGAATGCTGACCTTGCCCAGCAGGTCGATTGCTTGGTCGTAGCCGTCCACGCGCATGCGGTAATTCCAGCTCCCCATCGGTAATTGGCGGATTTCCGCCAGCATCGCGTCGTGCGATTGTTTGATAATGTAGTCGCCCAGCTCATCCAGATCAGCCAGTTCAAATTCCTGCAGCGTTTCCAACAAACGCTCAGCACCGGCCTGGTTACAGGTAGCCAGCGAGTAGAGATCGCCTTCGGCCGCAATCGGATCACGCACATTGGCGCGCAGGATCTCCAGCAAAGTTTCATTGGCAGCTCCGGCTTTGAACAGATAGCCGATCGGAATGTTCAGACCTTCTTCGAATACCTGCCGTCCATCAGCACCAAAGCCCAGCCCGCCGACATCGGCGATATGCGAGGTGGAGGCAAACAGTGCCACAGGCTGGCCTTCATGAAACACCGGGGTGACCACGGTGAAATCGTTCAAATGACCGGTGCCATGCCAGGGGTCGTTGGTCAGCAGCACATCACCCACCTGCAGTTTTTCCAACGGGTATTTCTCGAGGAAAAATCCCACGCTGGCCGCCATGGCATTTACATGCCCGGGTGTGCCGGTAATGGCCTGGGCCAACATGCGCCCCTGGCGGTCGAACACACCAGCAGATAAATCACCGGCTTCACGCACGGTGGTTGAAAAAGCCGTGCGTATCAGGGTTTGTGCCTGCTCCTCCACAATGGCCAGCAAGCGCGACCAAGCGAGTTGGTGTTGGAGGAGGCCGCTCTCGGGCTCCTGCCCTTCGCGGCACCGGTACATCCCTGCACAATGCGCGCTTTGCGCGCGATTGGATGGTTGATCGGCCGCAAGGCGACCGCCTACATGTGGGAGGCCGCCATGCTCGCGATTGACATCATTCCTGGTCAGCACGATATTCAGATCAGCGTCGATCTGGGCAGCCCATAATGCACCCACCACGGTGGTGGTCTGGTCCTCGGTGATCAGCGCTGGGCCTTGCACGCGGCTGCCCACTGGCAATTGGTCGCGGTGAAAGACCGGCGCGGTGGTAGATTCCCCGCTGCTGGCATCGAACAAAGCCTGGTGCGCCAGCGGCTCAAGTGTTGGCTGCACAATGTCCGGCAGGGTGACAGTCGCGGGATCTTCTTTTGGTTCGGCTGTTTCTGACTGCGCCGTGATGGTCAAAGTCCAACTGAGAATCTCAATGCCAACGCCTGCAATACTGCGGCCATAAAGTTTGCGATAAGCCTGTTCAAAAGCTTGCTGGTATTCTGTAGCGCTGTTGCTATCGCAAAGCGTCAAGGGCAGTTTGACCGGAATTTCATGACCCTGGCCGACATAGCGCATATAGGCCTGGCGGGTTTCACCGTGGGGCAATCCGGCAGCGCCCTGGTTAACAACTGCCGCAGCTTCCTGCTGCATTTCAGCAAACAGACGGCTGACCACGGCTGTATCCAGACTGGACAGCAACTGGTGACGACTACGCACCACTTCGTAGGCCACTGGCGCCAGCAAAAACCCCACAGCCGAGCCAACGCCGGCTTGGGCGGGAATGATGATGCGTTTTACGCCCAGCTTCTCGCCCAGGCGCGTGGCATGCAACGGCGCAGCACCGCCAAAGGCCACCATGTCACGACTGCTGATATCCAGACCAAACTCAGCCGCATGGGCGCGCGCTGCTGCGGCCATGTTTTCTTCCACCACCTCGGCCAGCCCAAATGCAGCATGTTCGGCATCCAGCCCCAACTCGAAACCTAATTGTTCGTGCAAAACTTTTGCAGCAGCCGCGGTGTCCAGCCGAAATGCACCGCCAGCAAATGAAGGGGCATGCACACGGCCCAGGCAAACATCCGCATCGGTTACTGTCGCTCGTTGACCGCCGCGTCCATAAGCGGCTGGACCGGGTTCGGAACCGGCACTTTCCGGCCCCACGGTGATGCGGCCGAGTTTGTCGATGGCAGCAATCGAACCGCCGCCCGCGCCGATCTCAACCATCTCAATCACCGGAATCCGCACCGGCAGGCCGCTGCCCTTTTTGAAGCGATAAACCCGATCCACTTCAAAGCTGCGCGAACTTAGGGGCTCGCCGTCATCCAGCAGACACAGCTTGGCGGTGGTGCCGCCCATATCAAAAGACAGTAAGCGGTTCAGTCCGGCTTGCTGGGCGATGCGCTGCGCCAGGATGGCGCCGCCAGCGGGGCCGGACTCAACCAGGCGGATAGGAAACTTTGCAGCAGTCTCCAGCGTAGTCAGACCGCCACCCGAAGTCATCAGTAAAAAGGGGCAATGCAGGCCCATATGCTGCAGTTCCCTGGCCAGCCGATGCAGATAGCGCGCCATCAGTGGTTGCACATAGGCATTGGCGCAAGCGGTAGACAAGCGTTCAAACTCACGGATTTCCGGGCAGACTTCCGAAGCCAGCGTGATGGACAGGCCGGGGCGTTGCCTGCTCAGCCAGTCAGCAGTTTCCAGCTCGTGTTGTGGGTTGACGAAGGCATGCAAATAGCCGATGGCAACGCTCTCCACCTGTTCCTTATCCAGCACTGGCAAGGTGGCTTGCAGTGATTGGTGATCCAGCGGCAGCAGAATCTCACCAGCCGCATTCAACCGCTCTTTGACCGGCAGACGCAAATAGCGTGGCACCAATGGTTTCGGCCGGTCTATCATAATGTCGTACTGTTCAAAACGATCTTCGTGCGCCATTTCCAGCGCGTCGCGATGACCAGCGGTGGTCAACAATGCGGTACGTGCGCCACGTCGTTCTATCAGGGCGTTAGTGGCCAGCGTGGTGCCATGAATGATCAGGCCTACTTGTGACGGCGTGATGCCAGCCTGTTGCAGTACCAGATCGATACCACCGAGCACCGCGCGGCCGGGATGGTCGTAGGTAGTGAGCACTTTGGTGCTGACGCGCCCGCCATTGGCCAGCTCCAACACCACGTCGGTAAAAGTGCCGCCGATATCAACGGCGAGGCGGGCTTTCTGGTCAATCTGCATGGTGGAAGTTTTTCATGCGCGGCAGTGATATGGAGCTCATGCATGGATTATAGTGAAAGTCGGTCAAGCCCATAGCAGAGCGTATATGCGAACACGATCCACTTGGACGGTCATCTGGCAATGGTCACCCAGTTGAAAACACCAAGCAGCCCGAGCTGGTCCTCCGGCCTGACGTTCACATTGGCCGCCATCGGTGCCGCGGTTGGCCTGGGTAATATCTGGAAATTCCCCTACATTGCTGGTGTCAGCGGCGGTGGTGCCTTTCTGCTGGTTTACGTTTTATGCGTGGTTTTAATCGTGGTACCCATACTGCTGGGCGAATTGATGCTGGGGCGGATGGGCCACAAGAGTCCACCACTGGCCATGCGCCAGGTCGCCACGCAATCAGGTTTATCCGGCCGTTGGGTGGCATTGGGCTGGCTGGGCATGGTCATCGGTTTCCTGATTGCGACCTACTACAGCGTGATCGCCGGCTGGACACTTGCCTACATTCTGGAGGCTTACCAGGGGTTTGGCGGCGATCGTTCTTCCGAGCAGGTTTTCGCGCAGTTGCTGGCCAGTCCGGAGCGCATGATCCTGTGGCAGAGCGTGTTCCTGGTCGCGGCATTGCTGATTGTTGGACGAGGTGTGAATCAGGGCATCGAGCGGGCTGTTACCATTCTGATGCCCGCTTTGTTTGTCATGCTGCTGGGCATGATTGCGTACGCGGCCGTAGCAGGTGATTTTCAGGCCGGATGGGATTTCCTGTTCAGTACCGATTTCAGCCGTATCGATGGTTCCGTGGTCCTGGCAGCCACCGGCCAGGCTTTTTTCTCAATCGGCGTGGGTATGGGCCTGATGATGGCGTACGGCGCCTACATTCCGCGCTCGGTATCGCTGGGGCGCTCGGTGCTTTTTATTGCCGGCGCCGACACGCTGGTCGCCGTACTCGCCGGCCTGATGATTTTCCCACTGGTTTTCGCCAATGGTCTGGATCCAGCCCAAGGTCCTGGCTTGGTGTTCGTGACCCTGCCAACTGCTTTTGCCGCAATGCCAGGAGGCAGCATATTTGGCATGGTTTTTTTCCTGCTGCTGGCTTTTGCTGCCATCACCTCGGTTATTGCCGTCCTGGAACCTGCGATTGCTTATGCCGAGGAACGCTGGGCTTGGCAACGCAGCAAGGCCTGCGTATTTTTCGGAATGATGGCCTGGGTGCTGGGTCTTGCCAGCGTTTTCTCTTTCAACATCTGGGCTGGCTACACACCTTTGGATTATTTTTCCGTCTTTGAAGGCAAAACCCTGTTTGACCTGCTGGACTACTTCACCATCAATGTAATGACGCCAGTCAGCGCCATCTTGATTGCCCTGTTCGTAGGCTGGAGGCTCAAACCCGAGCGGGTGGCTGATGAACTGAACCTGGGACGGGGCTGGCTGTTCAAAAGCTGGTTAATATTGCTGCGTTATGTTGCGCCTTTGGCCATCCTGGCGGTCCTGATCAGCGGTTTGCGCTAGTCTTTTTCTGCCTCAATCCGTTTCCTGCTGTGGTCGGTTTGATTCATTCCAGTTATGGAGCAGCAAGAGGTCTGGCATAAGGACTTCAATCCCGTATGATGGGCAACAACAAAGCCATCAGCAGAGTGAAACTTTCCATGTCATTGATCGGGGCTGAGTCCACTGCGCTGCTGTGGGCCGCTATCCTGGGCATCGCCGCCTTTGGCTTCTGGTCAGAGCAGAATACCCGCTGGGGCAAAGCCCTTACCGGCATCATCATTGCCATGGCCGCGGCCATGCTGCTGTCCAATCTGAAAATCATGCCCGCGGAAGCGCCTGTTTACGGCAGCATTTTCAAGCACATTCTGCCGTTGGCCATTCCCATGCTTTTGTTTCGCGCCGATGTGCGTGAAGCCATGCGCGTCGGTGGGCCTACCCTTTGGGCCTTTGGTATTGGTGCCGTCACCGTGATGTTGGGCGTCGCTTTAGCGCATGTGCTGGTTCCCTTGGGCGAGCTGTCTGGAATAGCCGCCGGGCTTTTCACGGCTACCTATATCGGTGGCAGCGCCAATTTTGCAGCAGTCGCCATCGCCACCGGTTTCAGCGAGGGCAATGAGTTGACTGCCATGGTGGCGGCTGATGTTATCGCCACCAATGTGCAGACCATGGTGTTGATTGCTTTACCGGGTATTCCACTGGTCTGCCGCTGGTTGGGTGCTAAAACTTCACAGCAAGCAGGGGCAGTGGACAAACCCATCAAGCCGTTTATCCTGCGTGAGCTGGACCTGTTTGGCTTGACCCTGTCTCTGGCCGTGGCATTCGCCCTGGTGGCGGCCGGTGATGCCATCGCCGCCTGGCTGGCCAAGCCTTCGCTGGCCATTCTGATTACTTCTGCCCTGGCCTTGCTGATCAGTAATTTCTGCAAGCCGTTGGTGACACGCATGTCAGGCGACTACGAGTTTGGTACTTTCCTGATCTACCTGTTCCTGATCGCCGTAGCCGCAGAGGCTGATGTCTGGAAGCTGATCGAAACCGGCCCTATTTTCCTGGTCTACATCGCCATTGTGCTAAGCGTGCACACCTTGTTGCTGCTGTTGGTGGCCCGCTTTATGCGCAGACTGACGCCCATGGATGTCCGCGCTGTGGTGATAGGCTCTACCGCTTGCATAGGTGGCATGGTCACAGCCAGTGCCATCGCTTCCGCCAAGGGTTGGCAAGACCTGATCGTGCCGGGCATTATGGCCGGAACCCTCGGTAACGCTATGGGCTCATTCCTCGGAGTGGCAGCCTGGTCGCTGCTTTCCTGATCGTCAGCCAGTTGCAGGTACAGGTACAGGTGGTGCGGTGACCAAAGTTGGGTCTTCACCCCAAACGCGTGGGCCCTCGAACAAGGTGCCATCGAAGGGTAATTAACCATCTGCATGTGGGTTTACTCTGTCCCTTTAACTTGCAACTTGGGGTCGGACCGTGCAACTTGGGGTCGCACCAGCGCAACACGCTAATTTGATTAAAACTAGTAGAAAAATCCTGTGCAACTTGGGGTCGGACCAGAGGGTGCAACTTGGGGTGGCAACTTGGGGTCGGACCAGCGCAACACGCTAATTTAATTAAAACTAGTAGAAAAATCCTGGGTTGAAGCGGCCTTAAACCCGCCATTTTGAGGCTTAAAT
>Ga0163153_10008614_pt1 | contig 10530 bp, 10 predicted proteins | sample OliLakLV19MP6IB1_FD_148629 | JGI IMG/M metagenome (GOLD analysis project Ga0163153, IMG submission 148629) | Freshwater microbial mat bacterial communities from Lake Vanda, McMurdo Dry Valleys, Antarctica - Oligotrophic Lake LV.19.MP6.IB-1 | ecosystem: Environmental > Aquatic > Freshwater >...
AGATTCCCGCGTGCTACGTTCACGAGCCATGCGCCTGGCTTCATGGCCGAAAGCTCTGCGGGCCCGATGATGCCGTGCGTCTCACGCGTGCTGGGCAGGGTGAGGACGAGGAAGTCGACGTCCGGCAGTCGCTCGTGCCAGTCGTTGGCCGGCACGACGCCGTCTATTTCAAGGATCGGTCCCGAGCGGCGGGCGGCCAGCACCGTCACGCCGAGAGCTGTCAGCCGGGTCGCTATCGCACGGCCGAGCTCGCCGTATCCGAGGATCAAGGCGACAGAGCCGCTCAGCTCGTTGTCGCTTTCTACTTCCGGCTCCCATGCGGCGGCGGCTTGGGCTCGGAAGAGCCCGTGGAGGTTGAGGCGCGCGGCAAGCATGCACATCACGACGTGCTCGGCGATCGGTTGCGCGTAGAGCCCCGCACCGTTCGTCAGTAGCACCTTGTTTGCCAGAAAGAGATCGAGCGGCAGGTGTTCGACGCCCGTCGGGCTGTAGTGCACCCATCGCAGGCTCTCGCGATCACAGAGCAGTTCCGTCACCGCATCGCCGGGAGCAAACTCCGAGAGCCAGACGGCGTCCCAGGCTCCGGGCATGGCGACCGCTTCGGCGATGCTCTCGTACCAGTCTCGAACATGGGGGGCGCTCGTGATTCCGGCGGCGAACCGAGCGGGGAGCAGCATCCGGATTTCCTCCTCGGCGACGCGTTCTTCTTTCATGAGAGCATCGCCCCCGTCGCATCGATCATCGTCCCGGTGATCACGCTCGCGCGGGGGCTCGCCACGAAGAGAACGAGGCGCGCTGCCTCCGTGGCCTCGAACGGGCGGCCGAGGACGTTCATGCTACGCACGAGCCTCCGCGATTCATCGTCCAACGCTGCCTGCATCTGTGACTCCAGCGTCGGCGGTGATACGGCGACGACTCGGATCCCGAGGGGCCCGAGCTCTCGTGCGGCGGCCTTCGTGAAGACGATGAGCGCCGCCTTCGACATGGCGTAGGCACTGACGGGCGCGACGCCTCCGGTAATCCCGGCGCCTGACACGATGTTGATCACAACGGGCGATGGGCTCTCCGAGAGCACAGGGATCGCGGCCTGCGTCAGGAGCACCGGTGCTCGGACGTTGACCGCCCAGGACTGTTCGAGATCGCCTAGCTCTAGATCGACGATGCGCCTGTGTGTCAGTACCGCAGCGTTGTTGACGAGAACGTCGATGCCGCCGAGCTCGGCGTGAGCCCGCTCGATGAGCAGGCGGCATTCCTCAGGTCGAGACAGGTCGGCGACCACACGTTTGGCTGCCTTCGGCAGTGACGCCGCAGAGAGTGCCGGGTCGCGTCCGCTCGCGACCACCGTCGCGCCCTGGAGAACGGCCTCCTCGACGATGGCCCTGCCGAGCGTTCCGGCGGCTCCGGTCACGACGACGCGGAGACCCTCGGCCCAGTCGGGTGCCTCGGTGGGTCGAGCCGGTGAGTAGTCCTCGTGCGTCAAGAGATCTCCTTTCCGAAATGTGGATCGAGCGCGTCGCGGATGGCGTCGCCGCAGAGGTTGAAGGCGACGATGAGGAAGACGAGACCGAGCCCTGGACAGATCACGAGCCACGCGTCGAACGTCATGAAGTTTCTCGCCGCGGATAGCATCGAGCCGAAATCGGCTTGTGGTGGCCGGGCTCCGAAGCCGAGAAAGCTCAGTGTGGCGTAGGCGAGCTGAGCGGTCGACATGCTCAACGCTGTCATCACGATGAGGGGAGCCCGTATGTTCGGGATGATGTGGCGGGCGACGATGCGCGGGCCGCTGAGAGACGCGATCCGGGCCGCTTCGATGTAGGCGCTACCCTCCACGGTGAGCGTTGCCACGCGCGCGACGCGCGCGAATCGAGGAATGTAGACGATTGCAATAGCGATCACCGCCGTCCAGACCGAAGGCCCCAGAGCAGCGATAACGATGATCGCGAGAATCAACTCCGGGAACGCGAACAGGACATCCATGCCGCGCATCGTCAGCGTGTCGGCTGCACCGCGGACGTAGCCTGCGACGATTCCGAAACACCCGCCGATGATGAGGGCGATCCCGACGGAGAGGAAAGGGACGACGATCGCAACGCGAACGGCAGCGATGACGCGGCTGAGCTGGTCGCGACCGAGCTCATCGGTTCCGAACCAATGTGCCGACGACGGAGGAGCGAGGGGAGGCCCGACAGTGAGGGCGTTCGGGTCGTACGGTGAGATCCATGGGCCGATCAGCGCCACGAGAACGAAGAGGATCAGAATGGTAAAGCTGACGATCGCAACGTAGTCCCGCCGACGGCTGCGTCCCCGCGTTTCACCGGCCGAGCGCGAAAGGACGAGTTCCTCACTCATTGTTCAATCACCCTCTTGTCGAGGATGGGGTGGATGATCTCGACCACGGTATTGGCGATGACGAAGAACGCTGCGATGATCAGGGTCTGTGGGATCAGGAGTTGAAAGTCGCGTTGGTTGATCGCGACGACGATGCCTCTTCCCAATCCGGGCAGGTTGAAGATGTTCTCGACGACGACGAGTCCGCCGAGAAAGATTCCGAAGAGGAACGCCTGGAGCGTGATGATCGCCGGCAGGGCGCTCTTCAGAGCGTGAATATAGCGGATGTTCCGAAGGCTCGCTCCCTTAGCGTGTGCCATCTGGATATGCGGCTCCGCGAGCGCCTCGATCATTGCGGTCCTCGTCATTTGCATGGTCAGGGCTGCTGTCGGGATCGCGATCGCGATGGTCGGCAGCGCCATGCTCTGAAGGTTCCCGACCAAACTGGTACTCAGGGGCACATAGTTGGCCTGGTAGAACGGCCCGAGGTACTTCGACCCGACGAGCAGGAGCAGAATGCCAGTCAGGAAGACGGGGATCGAGAAGATGCTAAGAACGACGACGCGGATAGTGGTGTCAAAGATCCCATTCGCGTGAACGGCCGCGACGATGCCGAGTGGTACGCCGATGAGCGTCGTGAGCACGACCGCGAGGAAGGCAAGCTCGAGAGAGACAGGGAGCTGCTGGGATAGCTGTGACTTGACGGAGAGGCCGCTGATCGGCGATGAGCCGAGCCGGAGGAGCATCGTGTCACTGAGCCAATGCACGTACGCCAGATAGAGCGGCTCGTCGAGGCCAAGGTCATGACGGACTTTTGCGATCTGTTCCTGTGTGGCGCCGTCAGTTCCGATGATCACCGTCCCGACATCCCCGGGTGCGACCCCCCGCCCAAGGAAGAAGACGACGATCGAGACGACGAAGATGACAGCAATGAGCGCCACCAGTTTCTTGAGGGTGAATCGCAGCATCAGCCCTGGGGATTCTTGGTGCGTTCGGCGGAGGCTGGGAGGTTGCCGGCGAAGTGGCATGCGGCCCAGTGCGAAGGACGGTGCTCGGTGAGTGGCGGGCGCTCACTCGTGCAGCGGTCCTGGGCGTAGGGGCATCTAGTGTGGAATCGACACCCTGGTGGCGGGTCAGTGGCGCTCGGAACCTCGCCGACGAGGAGGGAATGCTTGCGGCCCCTCTGGACGTCGGGATCGGGGACGAGGACCGCCTCGACGAGGGCGGTCGAGTAGGGGTGCAGCGTACCCTCCTTAAACGCGTGGGCGGGCAGGAGCTCGACGACTTCACCGAGGTACATGATCGCTATGCGCCTGCTGAGCTGGAACGCGGTTGCGAGGTCATGGGTGATGAAGACGTAGGCACACCCGAACTGCTCCTGCAGATCGTGGAGGAGCGTCATGATCTGTCCCTGAAGCGAGACGTCGAGGGAACTGAGTGCCTCATCCAGGACGACGAGTGACGGATCTGCAATCAGGGCTCGCGCGATGCAGGCACGCTGCTGCTGACCGCCTGAGAGCTGCTGCGGGAACCGGTTGCCTAGTTCCGGATCCAGGCCTACGCGTTCGAGCATCTCGGTTGCAGCCGCCAGGCGTTCGGCCTTCTTGAGCTTCCCGATGAGGGGCTCGCCGACACTGTCAGCGAGTCTGCGCCGGGGGTCGAGTGAGCTTGCCGGATTCTGAAAGACCATCTGCAGCTGGCCGCGCAGCCGTCCCCGGGAGCCCGGCGCGTTCATGTCTTCCCCTCGGAGAAGAATCGACCCGTCCGTTGGCCTATACAAGCCTGCAAGGACGCGTGCCAGTGTCGACTTTCCGCACCCGGACTCACCGACGAGCCCGAACGTCTCGCCCTCTCCCAGTTCGAACGAGACTCCGTCGACGGCGTACACAGTACGTCGCCTCTTTCCTCCGGCGCCGCGTCGCACTACAAAGTGCTTCTTGACTCCTCGAACCTCGAGCAGCGGCGGGCGGGGTGAGTCGCCGCCCGGCGCGGTCGCGGTCATCCGGTGCTGCTCTCGGTACGGGGCGCTGATGAGACTTCTGGGGTGTCGGGCCGGGCGGCATCAGGCGTCGATCGGTCGATCGTCTGCCGTGTCCCGCCGTCCTGCGCGACCCAGCATCGGACGGAGCGTGTCGCTGTCGCCTGGAAGAGGGGTGGCGCCTCCGTGCACCGTGCTTCAGCAAGTGGACAACGGTCTCGAAAAGAGCAACCGACGGAAGGCCCCAGCGAGTCGAGGAGCTTGTGTTCCCCGCTCGTACGAGTAGACCGCCCAAGGTCGAGGCGAGGGGTGGACTTGAGCAAGAGGTCGGTATACGGGTGAAGCGGAGCCCGAAAGAGGTCGCGGGTGAGGCCCTGTTCGACGATTCGCCCTGCGTACATCACTGCAACGCGATCGCAGACGCTCGCGATGACGCCCATGTTGTGCGTGATGATGAGAAGAGCCATTTCGAACGAGTCGACAAGGTCCGACATGAGTTCCAGCACCTTCGCCTGCGTTGTCGTATCCAGTGCAGTCGTCGGTTCGTCCGCGATCAGGAGGGCGGGGCGGTTGAGGACGCCCATGGCGATGAGGATTCGCTGCTTCATTCCTCCAGAGAACTCATGCGGGTATCTCTCAAGCTGACCACGGGGGTCTGGGATTCCGACGAGACCCAGAGCTTCGACGACCCGATCACGCGCATCTGCCCCGGAGATCTCCTGGTGCGCCTTCAGGGCCTCCTGCAGTTGCCAGCCGATCGTGAGGACGGGGTTCAGGGCCGACCCCGGATTCTGAGGGATCAGCGAGATGCGCAGCCCACGAAGCCGACGCATCTCCTCCCCGTCGAGTTCGAGGAGATTGCGTCCCTCGAACGCGACGTGCCCACCGACTATGCGCCCTGGAGGGGGGAGGAGGCCAAGGAGTGACATTACGGTTGCTGACTTCCCCGAACCCGACTCGCCGACCATTCCGAGCGACTCGCCGGGCTCGAGGTCGAACGAGATTTGCTCGACGGCGTGAACCACTCCCGTCGGAAGGAAGAAGCGGCTCGTGAGATCTCGGACGGAGAGAAGCAAAGTGTGGTATCGGGTCGAGGATCACCCTGGCCCGGTCATCATCCGATGACCGGGCCAGGGTGCACTTGGACGCGTCGCTACTTCTTGGTGACTTTCGTCAGGAACAGCCAACTGACGCTGAAGTCAATCTTGACGTTGGTCACGTTCCTGCGATACGCCACGAACTGTGTCGGGGAAGCGATGACCAAGTTCGGGAATCCGAGCTGGTCCTCCACGAGTGAGAGATCGCGGATCGACTGGAGATACTGTGCGTTCGTCGTTGCACCTCGTGCCTGAGCGAGCAGATTCTGGATCTCCGCCGGGACCGGCCCGTTGCGCGACGGCCGCGGATTGACGTAAAGCAGCGGGTCGGAGAAGTACGGATACTGGTTGAACGCGAGACCGTAGTCCGCCTTCCCCAGTCGGTCGAGGAACGTCGGCGTATCAACCGGCTGCAGAGAGACGTCGATCCCGACCTCGGCCAACTGGCTCTTGAGGACCTGGGCGAAGCGATCCGATGCTGGAGAAAATGCAGCGATGTACATGTACGACGTGCTGAAGCCCTTCGGATATCCAGCCTGGGCAAGGAGTTGCTTTGCCTGAGCGATGTCGTGCTGTCCCGAGTAGCGATAGTCCTTGCGAGCCGGTGACCACCCGTATCCGGATGGAATGTGGTTCGCGGGAGCGCCGAAGCCGAGATAGGCACCCCGAATCGCAGCGGGCTTGTCGAATGCTAGTTCGATCGCGCGGCGAACGTTGACGTTGTTCATTGGCGCCTTTGCAGCGCTCATCTCGACGCGGAGCGTGGTGGCTGCAATGACGCTGCCGATTCTGATCGATTTACTCGCCCCTTTCAGCGGTCGAACGATGGAGGGATCGGGGAAGATCAGGTCGGCCTTGCCCGAGAGCAGAGCGACCAACTGCGATGATGCCTCAGGTGTGTAGTTCACCTTGAGCGTCTCGATCAGAGGCTTCGTGTCCCAGTACCGGGCGAAGCGCTTCACGACTAACTGACGCGTCGGTGCGTAGGACACCACCGCGAACGGCCCGGTGCCGACCATGGTGGTCGTGAGATCCGTTGCCGCCGCTCGCCGGCTGAGAATGGCGCAGCCAACCGCGAACGGATCGCCCATGTTGAGGAGGAAGCCTGGATCGGGCTTGGAGAGCGTGAACTGGACAACGTTCGCACCCACTGCCCTCACGCTCGTCAGCGTGGGAAACCTGTTTTTGGCGTACGGGATTCCCGATTCGCTGAGGCGCGTGAACGTATAGACGACATCCGCGGCCGTAAGTAGGGCACCGTTGTGGAAGCGCACACCCTTCCGTAGCGTGAAGTCGTAGACCGTGGCCGCCGCGTTTGCCTTGTAGCTCGCGGCCAACAGCGGATTGAGCTTCCCGTTCGCCGCGGCACGCAGCAGGCACTCGTAGCTCAGCTGCCAAGCTGGCCACGTCTGGTTGAGTGCGCTCTTCTGCGGGTCGAGAGTGTCAGGCGGGGTCGTGGCCGCAATGACCAGGGTTGGGCCCGCCGAGGACTGCGACTGAGCCGCCCCCGCCAACCAGATGGCCGGAACGAGAACTGTGACGACCGCAAGGTAGGCGAATCTCTTCGTTGACATGTGCTTTATCCTCTCTCTCGAAAAAGGGCCTGAGCTTGATGCCGGACGTGAATCTCGCTTGTGGTAGAGGGCCTGGTTGCTCGCAGTCCTTCGTCGCCCATGCTGCGAACGGTCGTTCGGTCTGCGCTCCTTTCGTGGTCAGACCAACATATGGCCAAGCTCGTTGTCTCATGATCAGACCAATTTGTCAAGGTGGCGTACGCGTGCTTGCTCACTCGCGCAGGTGGATGTCCTGTCGGCACATCTGCGTCTCGTAAAAGGGGCTGATTGGTCGTTCAACAGCCCAGGATGGACGGGATTTCGGTCAGGACGTCGGCCCATGCGCTTCCAGTCGCCGTTCGCTTGAACTTGACTCTCTGGTCTGACAAAGACAGACTGGTTGTATGCACGAGACCTCAAGCGACCACACGGATCGCCTTCGGCTGCGCAGTGCGGCTCGCAGCCTCATCGACTTCATGCTGATGCGGACGCGGGCGCCTGGCGGGCGGACTATCGTCGTGAGAGATGGGATCGCTCCTCCTCCGGTCGTGACCGCGGCCGAGATCACCGATCTCGCTGACCTCACCCAGGGCCTCGCTGGGGCAAACGAGTACCTCGCCTCCCTGAACGACCCCAAGCCCGACAGGGCGCTCGGCCTGTGAGCGCACCGGGCCTGCTCGCCGGAGCGGCATCCATCTCGATCACGCCCCCGGTCGGGGTCGATCTGATGGGCTACCTGCGGCGGTCCGAGCCGGCGCGTGGTTACGGAGAGCCGATGGAGGCGACGGCCCTCGTTCTCGACGACGGAACGGCGCGGATCGTGCTCATCGGTGCGGACCTCTTCGCGGCATCGGGCCCGTGGGCGCAGACGATCCGAGGACGGATCGGTGCTGCCCTCGGCGTGCCCGCCCATCATGTCCTCCTCAACTCGCAGCACACGCACGCGGCCCCGCCGACCCCCGGCTGGGAGAAGATCGGCGGCGATGCCGACTGGAACGACGAGGAGACCCGATACGGCGACGCCGTCGGCGACCTGCTCATCTCGGTTGCAGTCGAAGCAGCGCGCAGGCTGCGCCCCGCGCTTCTCGGCCTCGGGCGCACGACCGCCGAGGGGATCACCGTGAACCGCCGCCAGAGGTTCGAGGGCGGCACGATCCTGGGCTGGAATCCCGACGAGCTCTGCGACCGCGACGTCGCGGTGATCCGCATCGATGACACGGACGGCGGTGCGATCTGCACGGTCGTTGCCTTCGCGGCGCATCCGGTCGTCGTCGGGCCAGACGTGCCCGAGGCGTCGTCCGACTTCGTGGGCCCGCTGCGCGAGCGTATCCGCGCGTGGACGGGTGGTGAGTGCGTCTTCCTCCAGGGCTGCGCGGGCAACATCGTCCCGTTCGAGTCGTTCCATACCGAGCCCGGGCCCGAGCGACTCTTTGCCGAGCGCCTGGCACTCGCGGCATTGCGGGCGCGGTCCGCGGCGAGCCTCGAGCCGACGAGGCCCGAGCAGATGCCGTTCGCCTCGGCGATCCCCATGGCGATCTGGCGGCACACTTCCACCGGCGAACAGGACGTGACACTTGCGGCCGCGGAGCGCCTCGTCGTGTTGCCCCTGCTCGAGCCGCCGACGCTGGAGGAGATCCAGGGCCTTCGGGCCGAGCTCGAGCAACGGGTCGTCGATCTCAAGGCGGCCGGAGAGCCGCGCACATCCTGGAACCCCGTCGTCCTCCATGTCCGCTGGGCGAAGGCCGTGGAACAGCGGGTGGCCGACGGCACCGTGGAGCGCGCGGTCGAGGTGCCCGTGCAGGCACTCCGCATCGGAGGCGCGTGCATCACCGCGTGGCCGTGCGAGCCGTTCTGCGAGCTCGGGCTCGAGGTGAAGGAGCGCTCCGACGCACCGTTCCCCATCACGCTCGGCTACTCGAACGACGTCGTCGGCTACGTTGCGACCCGCCGGGAGTACCCGTTCGGCGGCTACGAACCGGTCGTTGCCCAGCGCCACTACGGTCGCTCCGCACCGTTCGCGCCCGAGGCCGGCGAGCTGCTCGTAGAGCAGTCGCTCGAGCTGACCTCCCAGCTGTTTCGATCTGCGACAGCGTGAGCTCCGAGCCGAACACCGCGGGGCGGGGCCAGGGCTCCCTCGTCGACTCTGCGACGGAGCAGATCAGCTCACAGATCCTGCACGGTGAGCTCGTGCCGGGTGACCGGCTCCCGACCGAGCGGGAGCTCGTCGAACGACTCGGCGTTTCGCGCACGGTGCTGCGCGAGGCGTTGTCCAGCCTCGAGGCGCTCGGGCTGCTCGAGACCCGTGGCACCCGCGGTCGCTTCGTCGCCGCCGGCGGCTCGTCGGACCGGAGCAGGGCGCTCGTCGGAGCGTGGCTGCACCAGCATGCGCAGGAGATCCTCGAGGTCGACGAGATCCGATCGGTCCTCGAGGCCCACGCGATCCGCTCGATGTCCGAGTGGGATGCGATCGATGCAGCCCGGGTCGGGAATGCGATCCTCCGGGATCAGGCCGACGCGGTCAAGCGCGCTGACCCGGTCGCGGCAGCGGACGGCGACGCCGCCTTCCACCGCCTGCTCAGCTCGTACACCCAAAACGACGCGCTCAAGGCGCTCATGGAAGGCCTCGTCGACGCGAGTCGCAAGGGCGCGTACGCGGCCTATTCCCTCCCCGACACGGCGCACCGCTCGCTCGAGCAGCATGGGCTCATCGTCGACGCTCTCGGGGTGTCCGACGTGGCCGGCGCCGCGCAGTTCGCACAGGAGCACATGCTGGACGTCGCCCGAAGGTACGCCGCGACGCAGCACGAGTCGAAGGACGGATCGTGATCAGGCGGATCAGCCTCGTGCGCAAGCGGCCCGAGCTGACGCGGGAGGAGTTCGCCGCGCGCTGGACCGGTGAGCACATCGAGTACGCCAGGCGGCTGCCCGGACTGCGGGGCTACGTGATCCACATCCTCGACGGTGAGGCCCCGCCGATCGACGGGATCGCGGTGACGACGTTCGATTCGCGGGCGGACGCGGAGCGCGCCTTCGCCGATCCCGAGCTCGCCGCCGGGCTCGGCCGCACGAGAGACGACTTTGCGGAGTCGGTCGAGGTGTTCTTCGCCGAGGAGCACATCATTGTGAAGGAGGAGACATGAGCAACACGGATCGCGGTAGGAAGCGGAGCCTCGAGGTCACGGGAGGGCCGCCCCAGGCGGCCGCCCGCTCGATGCTCCGGGCGATGGGCTGGACGACCGAGGATCTTCAGCTCCCGCAGGCAGGCGTGGCAGCGACCTGGAATCGCGTTACCCCCTGCAACATGCATCTCGACGAGCTGGCTCTCGCCGCCGCGGACGAGCTGAGGTCGCTGCAGGTCCTGCCGCTCGTCTTCCACACGATTTCCGTCTCCGACGGGATCGCGATGGGCACCGACGGCATGCGCGCCTCGCTGCCCTCGCGCGACTGGATCGCCGACTCCGTCGAGCTGGTCATGCTCGCCGAGCGCATGGACGGCCTCTTTGCGATCGCGGGCTGCGACAAGACGCTTCCCGGGATGATGATGGCGATGATCCGGCTCGATCTGCCGTCGGTC
>Ga0163153_10008615_pt1 | contig 10530 bp, 6 predicted proteins | sample OliLakLV19MP6IB1_FD_148629 | JGI IMG/M metagenome (GOLD analysis project Ga0163153, IMG submission 148629) | Freshwater microbial mat bacterial communities from Lake Vanda, McMurdo Dry Valleys, Antarctica - Oligotrophic Lake LV.19.MP6.IB-1 | ecosystem: Environmental > Aquatic > Freshwater > Lake...
CGATATCTTAGCGCTCCGCAATTCATGCAATAGCGACGCTGCTGCCAGCCAAAGTAATTCGTCGCGCGGCCCCGGAGAATTTGCCCGCCACATCGAACGCAGGGTTTGACTTCGACGTGTTTTTCGTTGATCTCGAAGTCTAGCTTCGAATTCTGGCGGCACGGCGACCTATAGGCCCGATCCGTCTGCTTTGTCGCCTGTGTTCGGCGCTTGCGAATCATCCAGGACTTCCATTGACTGTTCCGCTGCCACTGGCAACCAAACATCTTCAGCCTTTCTTGACAGATAGAAGCGTGCTCGAAACCCGACCATCCATGCCGGCGGATGGCGGGGCTGGATAAATACTACGTCGCCAGGCACGAACTGGTCCGTATCATCTTTCTCGATCGATTCCACTTCAAACTCGAGAGTCGTAATGTCATCACTTCGGTGAATCCCGAACACGCGACCGGCCAGGATAACCGCCGCTTGCGTACTCACGTCCGTTGGGGCGCCAGCCGCTAGCGGACTTCTCTTGAAGAGTGCAGCACTGTAGCACCGCACTGTGCCGTCTCTGGATCCAACATATAAGTTTTCTCCATGGTGACTGAAGCTCAGCACGGAAATCCACTTTTCGAAATCGCGGTGCGACGTCTTTTCGTCAGGTTCTCGCAACGACAATAGTTCCTCACCGGTTTCCCCATTAAGAATAACGATGTTAGCTCCACGCGTCGTGACCAGACGCTTTCCGTCCGAAGTGAACGCCATCGGCGGGTGAACACTTCGCGACGCCCAGGAAACTGATTGGCTGTCCAAGCCCAAATCAACGAGGCTCATGCCATCCGCGTTGGAGAGAGCCGCTTGCCGCCGTCCTGGGTGCCATTCCCACGCGTCGCCAAAGTACGTCACGCTGGGCGTCTGCGGTGGGTTGAATAGAACAATGTTGTCTCTCGACCTGCCAACCGCCAGAAGCGTAGAGTCGAGACTCCAGCTAAGAAACGGTGAACTCGGCGAATCAGAAGATTCATATCTTGTGAGCTCGTTGTTCAGACGGCGATCCCAAACGATTACTGTGCCTTTATCACTCTGGGTTGCGAGTTTCGTACCGTCTGGACTCCAAGCCACTGTTATCAAGCTTCCCGTATACGGTGCTGCGGTTCGGGCAAGCTTTTGTGTCCGCACATCCCAAACTGCCACATATTCTGCCTTGCCCACTGCGGCCACTTGGGTTCCGTCTGGACTCCAGCAGACAGCTCGAATTCGTCCGTTGAAGTTAGCAAGCACCGCCTCTACCTTCCCTTCTTGGATGTTCCAGATACGGACCGCATTGTCCCACCCGGCCACTGCGAGCGCATCTTGATTTGGATGCCAAGCGATTGCGTGACCACAAGGCGGTTCGCCCAACTCTCGCTCCAACGTCCACGAATCGGTGTCCCACACCTTGACAGTATGGTCAAAGCTGGCCGACACGAGACGTCGGCCGTCAGACGTCCAAGCTAACGCACAGATCCCATCCTCATGTGCCTTCCACATTTTTTCGCGACCCATATCCAACTCCAAAATGTGAATGGAACCGCTAAATCGCGCCGCCCACGCTAACCGTTTTTTTGGGCCAAATGCGAGTGCCGTAAGGTCGCCGCAAGCAGTATCTTGCGTTCTGTTGCTGTTCAAATTCATGACTTTCAATCGCCCTGCCGATGGCGCGGCGAGCCAAGTGTTGTCCTCCGAAAGGGCGATCCGGGGAAATGAATAATCCTTTAATGTGAGATTATCCAAGCCGGTGGCCGTCGGTTGCCACGTATGCACGTCGCGCCAGTTGATTGCACCCGCACGATCGACGCTCAATAGGCGCGATCCTGCGCGATCAAAAACACCGACGACGGCTTCCAGCTTGATTTCTTGATCAGTGTCTAAATCCCAGACCTTCAATGCATCGCCGCTCGACCAGCTAACATCTTTTGCAAAGTATTCAGTGGTTTCGCCAAGATCTGAGCCTGCAATAAATCTGCCACCGTGCTGGAAGGAAAGGAGGTCGAGAAGGCCGCCCACATACGTGAACCGCTTTTCTTGCTTTCCGCTAACTGCATCCCAAATGCGAATCGTGTGATCGTCCGATGCCGTAGCGATTTTGGTGCCATCGTCACGAAATGCAATCGCGCGGGTGTCGGCAGGAATGTCGTCGAGAGCCAGTAGCACTTTTCCGGTTTGCAGTTCATAGACCGTGACGAGTCGGCCTGGGCCTGACGCTGCAACTTTTTCGTTGTTGGGACTCAGCGCCAAAGCGCGACGTGGACGACCGCACGGCACTTTCAATACCGATCTGCCCGTGCTGGTCTCAAAAACTGTCAACTCTCCGGGTCTTGGCAAATCGAATTCTGGGTCTGAAGCACTGGTCGCGGGCATTCGGCCGCGAATCGCGACATAGCGGTCGCTCGCGTTCGACGAGATCTCCACGATTGGCAAGGTTACGTTCTCAATAGACGCGGGTGTTTTGGCTACATCGACCGGAAGCACCCCTTTTTGCAGCAACATCGGATTGCTGCCAGTCCAACCATCGAATACCACGACCTGTCGGTACTCGTCTACCACGACCTGTCGGTACTCGTCGGGCAGCGACCCCCCTTGACCATATGTCCGGTTCGCCAACACTCCAAAGCGACCATTTGCACTAAACTCGATTCGGGTGAACGGGACCGCGCTCAGCTCATTCACACTTAGGACCGAACCGTCGCTTGCCGCCACAAAGGTGACTGCCGTGCCACCACCGCCGGTGCCGGCTCTGTTGGGAATGTGCCCAAGATGAGCGAAACGATTTTGCGCCGGGGAATAAGCGATGTCATTAAGAGAATAGTTGTCTTGAAAAGCGGCCACTTTGGCGCCAGTTTGGATATCCCACACCCCCGCAGTCGTGGCTAGCGTTCCGCTACTGGTACTATACTCCAGCCCGACGCCCTCAATCGGAAACTGGCCAACAACTTGGGCGGTCAACGTATCTACGAGTGTGACGTTTGCGCCGTCAGAAAACGCAATCTGTCTCTCGTCGCGCGAAAGCACGAAGTCATTCAACCTGCGTCCCTGCAAAGGAAATTGAGCGGCTGTCGTTCCATCGGAAACTTGCCAAAGTGCGAGGGATACGTTTCCATCGCTGAAGAGCACGCGAGTACCATCTTTAATGATGAGAACCTTGGCCGAATCCGCGATGCGCCGCTCGCGAGCACGTACTTTTTCACCGCTTCTTGCGTCCCAGACGGTTACGAGTGGACCAGTGGCCGTAACTAGGCGAGTTCCAGCTGCATCCAGGCAAAGGGACTCTACGGGGTGCTCATGGGAAAACGACAAAATGCGATTGCCAGTCATGGTGTCCCACAAAATGGCTTCGTTGTTGTGAGCAGTGGCGCATAATCGCCCATCCCCGGAGAGAGCGATGTCGTTAATGACCGACGGAGTCAACCATTTCGCCAATATCGGTGTGCACTGTCGTTTCAAATAATTCCACTCCCAACCTCTGAAGTCGTGTTCGCACTGCCTCAGCCACGCATACCCACGCCCACGCTCTCCTCCGAGAAACTCGAAGTTGGCTAGCGCGATTTGATTTGAGTATTGACGAGCTTGGGCAGTGTTGAGCGAATCTTGCGCGCTTCGCCATAGCCAAGTCGTGGTCGCTAGGCCTACGAGTGTAATGGTCACAAGAAGCGTACTAATCAGCGCCATGGCTGGATGTCGACTGACCCACTTTCGAATCCGTTCACTGCGCCGAATTGGCCGCGCGGTGATCGGCTCTCCGCGCATGAATCGCGTAAGGTCGTCGGCGAACTCTTGTGTAGACCCGTAGCGCCGGCTTGGGTCCTTTTGCAAGCACTTGAGGCAGATGGTTTCCAAATCTCTTGGCACGCGGCTGTTGAGTTTTCTCGGGCTGGGAGGCTCATCATTGAGAATCTGCACGATCAACATCCGCTTCTCGCCGCGGAACGGCAGCTCGCCAGTCAGTAGTTCGAACAGTATCACTCCCAGCGCATAGACATCGCTCCTGGCGTCCGCCTCATGGGCCTTGCCCCGCGCCTGCTCGGGACTCATGTAAGCGGGCGTCCCGAGGATTTGCCCGTCGACCGTCATCGTGATCTCGCCGGTCTCCCGCTTGGCCAGGCCAAAGTCGGTCACGTGCGGCCGCCCGGTGTTATCCATCAGGATATTGCCAGGTTTCAAGTCCCGATGGATTACACCGCGCTCATGCGCATGCTGGACCGCCTCGGCGATCTGGGCCACCAGCTCGGCGGCTTCCCGGACGGTCAGTTTGCGGGCGCTCAGCCATTCATGCAGATTGGCCCCCTCCACGTAGTCGCTGGCGATGAACAGGGTGTCGCCGTCCCGCCCTACTTCGTGGACGCTGACGATATTAGGGTGGCGCAATTGGGCGGCCGCCCGGGCGTCCCGCAGGAAATACTCCGATTCGGCGCTCGTGAGTTGACTGCGCCTAGGCACCTTCACGGCCACGATCCGGTCGAGCACCGTATCGTGGGCCTTCCAGACCGCGCCAAAGCCGCCCACGCCCAATTGCTCCAAGAGCTCGAAGTGGGCCAGCCGCCGGGGCTCCAGTCGAACTGTCGTGTCGTCCACGTTCGGCTCATGGCCGACCGTTGTGTCCCGGCTGATCAGCGTGATGTTGCTGCCGCAGGAGGGGCAAGTCAGCTCGTCCAACAGCTTCTCGTCCACCACTTCGATCGGATGATGGCAATGGGGGCAGCGAATCTGCATGGCCGGCAACTCCGCGAACGGGTCAGATGTGCCAGACATTGATTATGCTCCTCTAGGACTCAATCGCAAGCATTGCCGCGACTAAATAAGGGTTGAAAGGGCGGAACGGCCGCCATTCATCTCGTGGCTGGTCAGCTCCTCCTACAGTTCCCACGACGCCGTGAATCCACACTGCCGTAGTTGCAATTCGTGGCGCGATGCCGGGAGTTCGATTTCCGCGTCAGCCAGCAGCCCGAGCCGTGCGCCCTGCTCAGAACTCGCCTTATTTGCCTATGCGGATTTTTGTGGTGCCTCCCAGGCCAGCGGCCGTCGTGGTGGCTTCAATAGCGCCAATGAGTGCAAAGAAAGTCCCGGTGAAAGCCATGAACGAATTCAACCACTCTGGCGGGCAGTACATTCGGAAGAATTGCCACGTGACGACAGCGCCAACTCCGAAACCGAACGCCCCGCCGATGACCAGCGCGAAAACAACTCCCGCCCACTTGGGCTGAATGCGACGACAAGCCGCACCACCGCCTTTGGTCACCAAGACGACGCCGGCCACGATCACGGCGGCCACCAGATTGTTCAGCCAATTTGACATTTGCATCATCCAGTCGAAGCTCAATCCCTCGTCCGAATAGTGCTGGCAAATAGTTTTCCCCCTTGCCAGAACAGTTCCACACCCGCACATTCAATTCCTCAGGCTGCCATCGTCGCAAGACTCGAGTAAGTCCTTGAGCTGCGATACGGAATGCGGGGTCGACGGCTTGTTTTCCCACATCTCAAGGAATACGACAGTCGGTGGTACTTCTTGCGCGTCTCTTGCCAAACTTGATTGAGCTACGCCGAAGGTTATTTGGTAGTGAGATAACCATTGCCACAGCAATTTCGGCCCCGTAAGCACGCAACCTACGGGTCGGCTTGGCCAGTACTTCCAAACCGCATCCAAGAATCCATGCGGCCGGATAAGCACGAAATCGTCGGCGTTCGAATGCTCGTGACGAGGCACAACGCGTGGCCGGCAGAATTGTACCTCGCCCCACGACCGCATCCGAGCCCGTGTCAGACTTCTCGCCCCTGCACAACTCGCTGCCACATCCTGAAGACTACGGCGAAATGCCCTGCCTCCAGGACGCCGAACGCGGTCGACGTCGCGCCAGTGAATCACTCCGCAACATATTACGCCCAAGCTCAATCCGCGACTCCGACCGATCACACGACCCAGGAGACTTTCGCTCAACTAGCGCCGCCAAACCCGAGCGCCCGCGCCGCGACTTTCGACCGGCTCCAACACTTGTCGCATCGTAGCTTGGACGTGCACAGCAGTAGGGGTCTCGGCTTGTTCTGCACGGCAGTGATTGCAATGCGGCCAAATTGATCGGGAAATGCGAGTGCCAAAGTGACATGCGTCCCGAACATTTCATATTCTCGGCCCTCGAACGGGGGACGATCCTGTTTCGCGCGTGTATTAGCTGCAAGTTTCTTCTAGTTTGTGTTACAAGTAAGTTCGCAGGAGTCGTCCGTCATGTAAAAGCGTCACAATTTTAGTCCGTGGCGTTTAGCGTTCGATATACACTCGAGCTCGTGGACTTCCGTCCCACATCTGCAGGGTAAAACAATCATCGCGTTGGCCTGTAATAAACAGCCGTTGCCCATCGCGGCTGAAGTGCACTCCCAGTGGCAACCTTTTTATCGAACCGTCACGGATGTGCAGGAGCTCTCTTCCCGATTCGGTCTCGCACAGAAGGACTCCGCGGGCCACTGAATACGGAAGGCCTTGAACCGCACCCTCTTGAAAGGCGAGGCTTTCAACCGAGATCGCTAGTCGTTGAGCGTCCGGGCTGAAACACAAGCGGTTGGGTGCTAAATCATCAAACGTATGTAAGAATCGTTCAGTCCATTGCTCAGTTTCCCAGACCATCACGCTGTTTTGACTCTTGGCGTCCGCTCCACGCCCAGCTAACAGCTTTCCGTCGGCACTCCAGACGATCGGCGAAGAAATGGGGCAATCCAAGGTCTGTGCTAGAGTCGTATCGGCAAAGTCCCAGACGAAAAGACCGTGCAAAGTTGCGATCGCCAATCTATCGGCAGACGGGCTCCATGCCATTTCAGCGACATCAGCTTTATAATCTAAATCGTAGGACGCCACGAGTTGATTGGTATTGATATTCCAGACCTGCACCTGCCAGGCATCCGTCATCATCACGATGTCTCGATTGTTTGGACGCCAACCCAAACACAGAATAGGGCGCGTGGGCAAAGTCACGACTTTTTTCCAAGTATTCGTGTCCCAAATCTGTGTGCCGTTTTCCGAAGTAGCAACTGCGAGTCGGTTGCCGTCATTGCTCCAGCCGACGCGCGTTGACGACTGAGCCAAGTCCAATTTTGTCGCGCCGGTCCGTGCGTCCGCGATTATCGCTTCCATATCGCCGATAAATGCGACGTGCCGATCATCGGGACTTGCGAGCGATTCATTGAAACGCACGTTCTCGCGAATGGGTCCATTAATTTCCGCTGGCAGAATTGCTGATAAGTCCACAACTTGCAGTTGAGGACCCGAGGGCAAGCGACCAGCGGCGTGCAGCTTCTTCAAAGACTCGCCGAGGTCAAGTTCAGCATCGAAGCTGTTGGCGCACGCAAGCCGGGTGCCAGAATGACTTAAGGATAATAGGCGGTCATGGATCGTGAACGCGGGCCGTCGGCTCACTGGGATTAGTCGCGTCCCCACTGTTCCGACATGAGCGTACATCTCTGATTCGGGCGCAGGCTGCTCGGCCACCACATTGGTGATGTTAACCCCTCCCCCACTGTCCAGAAAGGCTAAGAGTCCACCGGAACGGGAGACCGCACCCACGTGAAACGTGCCCGTAGAGAGGTCCGCGTACTGCATTAATCCTGCGCGATGCAAAGAGTCCACCGTTATAGCGGACCGGTTGTCGGCGAGAAAACCTAAAGGTCTTCCTGTATTGGCGAGTCGGAAAACGGGCACGTTAGTGTCCAATCTCCAGATGAGTGTCTCAAAGCGTACTCGCTTACCAATCCATGAATGATCGCCCGTGCCGGATGCAATGTGGCTCCCATCGGCGCTCACGGCAATCGAAATCGGCTGAGATGTGTGACCCTTAAAGACCTTTTCATCATGCCCAGTCGTGGCATCCCACACGCGCACGGTCTTGTCTGGCGACGGCGATACGAGTTGCCGCCTGCCGGGCATAAATGCGAGACTATGTTCACGACCGCAATGAGCTCTTTTCGAGAGCAGTTTGCCGGTAGATAACTCGTAAACATGGACTTCACCGCCCTGGAAAATGTCTGACGAGTCCGATTCAATTGCTTGAAGTGGTACAGCGTTATTTGAGGTACTTGAGTCTGGCACATTCAAATCGGAACCTCTCGAAACATCCGGTGGGGTCGGAAGACCATCTGGATTGGCTGCTGCAAGTGAGGCCGCTAACAAACTCTCATCATCACTAATTGCCACGCCCCAAACAGGAAGCTTTCCGGTTACAAGACTTTTATCCTGGCCTGTCCGCGTATCCCAAATCATTACCTTGCCGCTCGCATGTGCTGTGGCCACCAAATGACCGGACGCGCTAATTGTGATAGCGGTTGTGTCAAATGCAGCGTTGCGGACACGAAGGATTTCCCAGTTGGCAGTTCGGTCAAGGAAGTACCATTCCCATCCACGCAGGCTTACGGAGCATTTCTGCAGAATATCGAATGCTCGAGTTGTGCTTCCCGTTTCGATCTCGTGATGTGCGTACAAGACGCTGGCAGAATACGCATCAAGATCCGATTCGCGTCGCGCCGCGTCAGCCCGACTTCGTTCGACTGCATTGAAGCATGCGAACAAAACTGCGACGGCGAATGAGACGAGTACGGCCGCTGCCGACGAGGCTAAGAGCGGCTGGCGTTTACACCAACGCCAACCGCGGTCCAATTTGCCCACTGGCCGTGCCTGAATCGCCTCACCTCCGAGGAAACGCCGCAATTCGTCAGACAATTCCGACATCGTGCCATAGCGCTTGTTCGGTTCCTTTTCCAAACACTTGAGACAGATGGTTTCCAAGTCTCGCGGCACGCGGCTGTTGAGTTTTCTCGGGCTGGGAGGCTCATCATTGAGAATCTGCACGATCAACATCCGCTTCTCGCCGCGGAACGGCAGCTCGCCAGTCAGTAGTTCGAACAGTATCACTCCCAGCGCATAGACATCGCTCCTGGCGTCCGCCTCATGGGCCTTGCCCCGCGCCTGCTCGGGACTCATGTAAGCGGGCGTCCCGAGGATTTGCCCGTCGACCGTCATCGTGATCTCGCCGGTCTCCCGCTTGGCCAGGCCGAAGTCGGTCACGTGCGGCTGGCCGGCGCTATCCATCAAGATGTTGCCGGGTTTCAGATCGCGATGGATCACCCCGCGTTCGTGTGCGTGCTGGACCGCCTCGGCGATGGTGGCCACCAGCTCGGCCGCCTCGCGCAGCGTGAGCTTGCACGCCTGGAGCCACTCATGCAGATTGGCCCCCTCCACATAGTCGCTAGCGATGAACAATGTGTCCCCGTCCCGCCCAACTTCGTGGACGCTGACAATGTTGGGATGCCGCAATTGGGCCGCTGCCCGGGCGTCCCGCAGAAAGTACTCCGATTCGGCGCTGGTAAGCTGACTGCGCCTCGGCACCTTGACCGCCACGATCCGATCGAGCACCGTGTCGCGGGCCTTCCAGACCGTGCCAAAGCCTCCTACGCCCAATTGCTCCAAGAGCTCGAAGTGGGCCAGCCGCCGTGGTGCCAGCCGAACTGTCGTGTCGTCCACGTTCGGCTCATGGCCGACCGTTGTGTCCCGGCTGATCAGCGTGATGTTGCTGCCGCAGGAGGGGCAAGTCAGCTCGTCCAACAGCTTCTCGTCCACCACTTCGATCGGATGATGACAGTGAGGGCAGCGAATCTGCATGGCCGGCAACTCCGCGAACGGGTCAGAAACATCAGGCATTGATTATGCTCCTCTAGGACTCAATCGCAAGAGCGCATGCGCGATTGCGGCCGTCGCAAAAACCCCGAGTGCGTGGCTTGTAACTGGTAGATTCCCGACTCGCGTCGGCAACGTCCAGCCCGCCGCCAAATTGTCCGACCACAACAACAATACGCAGGCGGGACATGTATCTTGCGCGCCGAACGTTTGATGCACTCCCCAATACCACTTGCAAGGAACCCGCCCTCGCAGTTTTAGCCAGAATCGGTCAACAAACAGGCACGCAACGAGGAATGTGTCCCACCTTCCGAATTCGGCTCACGCGGTAATTCTTCGGCCTGCTCACGTCGAAACCGCTTGAGATCGTCGAGCAGAGCTCACTGAGTTCCGCTCCGCCAGTTGCCGTTCGGCGGTGCGCCCTCGATGAAGTGTCGGCAGAACACGGGCACGGAGCAGTCTGTTCGATCGCATCCCCGCAACGCTCAGCGCGTTCTGCGCCTCGTTAGATAAAAAGACACACGGATAACAAGGCACCCACGACCCACGCTCCACCGCAGGCCGCGATCCGGATGGCACGTGACTCGCCGAAATAGAATGAAGCCGATGAAACGCGCCCTAAAAAGCGAGACCGGAATAATAGTGGGGCGCTCGCAACCACGAGTGCCGTGCCAAATACAAGAAGGTTTGATGGTCCGGCGAGGCGCGTCATTAAAGAAAGCGCGCCAAGGCCTGCGGCCAAGCTCAGGCCAGCGATCATTAACCGACATTTCCCAGATGGGTTGAGCCGGGAACCGCTCCAAGCTGGGAATGTCGCCTATTTTGACAAGCTGCGTCCCCCTCGGCAAGATTGTGCGGGA
>Ga0163153_10008616_pt1 | contig 10529 bp, 7 predicted proteins | sample OliLakLV19MP6IB1_FD_148629 | JGI IMG/M metagenome (GOLD analysis project Ga0163153, IMG submission 148629) | Freshwater microbial mat bacterial communities from Lake Vanda, McMurdo Dry Valleys, Antarctica - Oligotrophic Lake LV.19.MP6.IB-1 | ecosystem: Environmental > Aquatic > Freshwater > Lake...
CCAATGCGAATGATGGCGCCATTAACCTGGGTGCCATCAGCCAGGAAGAAGTCCCCGGTGGTTTTGCGCAAGGCACCTTGCTGTTTCAGCAGGTCGAGGGTCAGGCCAAATAATGCAGCGATTTTTTCGCTGTCGCTGCCGGTATTCCAATCGCTTTCGTTAATGGGTCGCTGATCAAGATTTTCCAGCGTGGAGCCCGCCTGCAGAAAAGTGGCCTCCAGAGTATTGCGGCTGTCCTCTGCTGCCGAAACCTGGCGCTCGGCATCTTCCAACATTTCGTTGATACGGTCACTGCGGGTTTGTGCGGCAATGTACTCGCCTTCGATGCGGTCGATACTGGCTTGCTTGTCTCGCTGAGCCGTGCTGGAGCTGGCTGCAAATTCGACCTGGCGAGCGCGCAGGTCTTTCAGTTGCGCATCCAGGAAGGCGTATTCTTTCTGGTACGCGGCCTGCAGTTCGTCACGGGTTTTCAATGGATTGATTGCCACTGCCGGAACCTGTTCGACTGCAGCGGTAGCACTTGTTTCATCCTGTGCCCAGGCTGTGGCCAGGCCGCTGAGGCAGAGGCAAGTTGCGACTGCCACTGCCAAGGCCAATGTAAATCGTGATTTGCCCATGACTGGGTTGTTGGATAAAGGCTTCACAGAGTGTGTTACTGAGTGCTTCATTGACCAGCTCCTGTCATGCCAGCCGCTGCCATAGGCAAGGCATTGGGTAATTCGAAGTAACCCTGGCGAATCTGCTTGCGCAGGGCATCAAACAAACGTGCTGTGCGTTCCTGATCAGCGGTAGTTGTGAACAACTCGAAGCGCCAGCCCTGGCTGGTTTCAACAGCACGCCCGTATTTCAGGTCGCGGGTACGGAAATACATCATGGCATTGCCGAGTTTGGCGATATCCACCAGCACGTTGGAACCATCCAGGCTGATGGACTGACTGTAGATGGCGTTTTCGCGGCTGATGCGCATCTCGTCTTCGACGAAGGCCCACAGGCGATTGAATGCGCGTTGCGCTGGCAGTACGCCACCGCTGAGCTGGGACTCAATTTCGTCCAGCTCCGCCAGCCGTTCACCGACCTTGAATGGAAACCCGCGGCTGACCTGCTGCCGCAGCGCAGCAATTTCCTCCATCAATATCGGTTCTAACGTGGTTGAACTGTCACCCGCTGCTGCCACATCAACGCGCATTTTTTCCAGCTCCGTTTCGAGCTGCTGCAAACGCAGTGCTTCACGGTCCCGGCCGGCTTCCAGTTCAGTTAGTTGTGCGGTCAGGAAAGCCATGCGGTTCTTGTGCTCGTCGCGGGAAAGGCTCAACTCGCTCTGCAATTCATCGACCTGGCCGCGCATCTGTACCAATCGGCTGGCCAGGTTTTCGGAAGCTTCATCGGCCCATGACAGGCTGGGCAGTATGACAATGCCGGTGAGCATGGTGCAGGCCATGAAACAACGATTAAGTGTGGTGGTCATGATCCCTCTCGAATTGAATTTACAGACTGAATAAGCTTTGAGTTTTTTTCCAGCTTTAATGCGCCGCAGTCTAGGACGCGTTTATTACATAGTTGTGACAGGCGCGAGCTTTAACGTGTCACGAAGCTGTCACAAGATGGTCACCATCCTGCAACACAACACCCCTAGGATTCGTTTCCGACCACATTGGTAAACACACGTGTTCACAACTGAAAAACAGGTAATGGAGGAAATGAGAATGAACTACAGGAATTCAATAATGGCAGTCATGGCAGTACTGCTGAGTTTCATCAGCGCATCCGTAAGTGCGTTTACCATCGACCGTCAACTGGATGGTTACTGGGTTGAAAAAGACCTGGACACACGCCGGGGCTGGGGTTTGCAGTACATTCCTGTCGGGCCAGAACAAGGCGCCATCTTCATGGCCGGTTTCGTTTATGACACAGCTACAGGCGCACCTACCTGGGTCAGCGGCAGCGCAATTGTAGTGCCAGGCCAATTTGAAGTATCCATTGTGCTGAATAGCGTAAAAGATGGTGTGTTTGGCCCGGAAGCAGGTAGCCCGGTCAATGACAATAACAACTGGGGCACCATGAATATCGAGTTCATGGATTGCAACAATGCCGAGTTCAGTTGGACTAATACCCCGTATGGCAGCGGCGACAATCCGTTCGAGCCCATTTTGCAAGTCACCAAAGGTTCGGAGAATGACAAGTGCGTTTACCAGCAACCGTTTACCGCTTGCCCTGCATTCTCAACCGCAGCCGCAACGCCGCGCACTTGCGTACTGACAGGCACTTATACCGACGACATCACTTTAACCAATAACACCATCTGGGTTTTGAGCGGTGGTGTGTTTATTGGTGCAAAAGATGCTACCAACAACAGCAACACTCTGACCGTTGAGGCGGGTACCCGCATTGTCGGCAGTGGTGGCATCGATCTGCTGGTTGTCAGCCGCGGCAGCAAAATTGTTGCTGAAGGCCAGCCCCATGCGCCGATCGTGTTTTCCGGCCCATTGACGGTAAGTGAAGGCGCTTCTTCCGGCGATTGGGGCGGTCTGGTGATCAACGGTTATGCACCGATCAACACCTGTACCACGCCTCCTTGCACCGCTGTAGGCGAAGGCAACAGCGGAACCTATGGCGGTGACGACCCATCCGACAGTTCTGGCGTGCTGCGTTATGTGCGCGTGCAGTTTGCCGGCATTCTTTTCACTGATACCGATGAGCTGAATGGTATCGCCCTGCAAGGTGTTGGTAATGGCACGGTTATCGATTATGTCCAGGTGCATCGCAACGCCGATGACGGCATTGAATTCTTTGGCGGTACGGTAAATGCCAAGCATCTGATCCTGACTGATATTCAGGATGACAGCATAGACTGGACCCAGGGTTACAGCGGTAACATCCAGTACGCCATTGTCAAACAGATTCAGGACCTTGCGGTAGAAACCGACCGGGGTATGGAACTGGATAACCTGGAGCAGAACAACGACGCATCTCCACGCGCGCGGCCCCATATTGCCAACGTAACACTACTGGGTAGAACCGGAGAACTGGGTATCAATCCGCGCCGTGGCACCGGTGGCAACTTCACCAATATGATCGTGACTGGCTTCAGCACCTGTATGAATATCGACAGTGCAGCCACCTTCACCGCAGCCGGAACACCAGCAGCGCTGACCGGCGTGCTGACTTTTGAAAACACACTGTTCAACTGCACCACCAATTTCGCAGAAGACGCTGCTGATCCATGGACCACCGCATCATTCATCGCTGCACAAGCGGGTAACGAAACCATCAACCCAGGCCTGACGGGCGTATATCCACCCGATGGCGCGGCATACACCGGTGGCAAGACTATCGACTCAGAAAAGTTTGGCGAGTTCTTTGACAAGGTCGATTGGGCCGGTGCAGTACGCAGTGCAGATTCAGCCTGGCATTACAACTGGAGTATTTTTGTAGACTAGTCATCAGTTAACCAATTTTCGAAGTCCCTTGGGCGCACTACGGTGCGCCTTTTTTTTCGCCATGCGTTTTTTCTGCCATGCGCGCCGGGATTGGATAGAATGAACGCAGGCTTCCATGAGTCAAGTGCCCGAAATGCAAACAAATATCCTCATTGCCGATGATGACGTAGAGCTTTGCGAGCTGCTGCAAGAGTTTTTCGAGTCAGAAGACTTCAGGGTCAAGCTGGCTCATGATGGTAAAGCTGCCTTGCAGGCCATGGAAGCGCCTGACATCGATCTGGTGGTTCTGGATGTGATGATGCCGGAAATGAACGGCCTCGATGTGTTGAAGGAATTGCGTCGCGACAGTCGCCTGCCAGTGATCATGCTGACCGCCCGTGGCGATGACCTGGATCGTATCCTCGGTCTTGAATTGGGTGCAGATGATTATGTAGCCAAGCCCTGTAACCCGCGGGAATTGCTGGCACGAATACGCGCAGTCCTGCGTCGCTCTGGGGGAACCGGAGTATCCAATGTGATCCATGTGGATGACCTGGAATTGAATCAGGGCAGCCGCACTTTGTTGCTGCGGGGTGAATCAGTCGAATTGACCAGTACCGAATTCAGCATATTGCACTCGCTGTTGCAGAACGGCGGAGCCGTGGTCAGTAAACGCGATCTCTATTTGGAAGCTTTAGGTCGTGAACCGGTTGCACATGATCGCAGTGTGGATATGCATGTGAGTAATCTGCGGCGCAAACTGGGCCCCGGCCCCGATGGCGAAAATCGTATCGAAACCATACGGGGCATCGGCTATCAGTACCGCGTCGGTTAGGTTTTAAGCAGTGTCACGCTTATTCTGGAAACTGTTTCTGACCATGTGGCTGAGCATAGTCGGGTTTTCGGCTGCCATTGGCCTGCTAAATGACAAACTGGCGCGCGAGCAATGGGCTGAAGAGCCTGCCAATACTTTTTCCCGTGGCATGTATCGCATTTCCCAAAGGCTCAAGATCACGCTGGCTACAGCAGGTTCCGAAGCAGCCAAAGAAGAGCTGGTGGCGATCCCGCGCATGTCGCGTAATTACATTTTTATCGTCGACGAGAACGATGCGGAAATCCTTAGCCGCGACGCCATCTTGCGTGCTTTGCGTGCCCGTCATGGGGGCATGGAAGCTGAAACCGTACAGGCCAAAGGTGGTCAAGAACACACCATCTTCCTGGTCGATCGTATTCCTCCCACCACCATACTTGCGCCTGGCCCGGATGGCACAGCGCTGCGCATCCTGGCGGGCGCAATCATCAGTGCGCTGGTGAGTTTTTTCCTGGCTCGATCCCTGACGGCGCCATTGGAAGCGCTGCGTACGGCGACGCGGCAAATTGCTGCCGGTGACCTGGAGGCGCGCGTGGCTGAGACGACTCCGCAACGGCGTGATGAATTTGGCCAGTTGGGAGCGGATTTCAACCAGATGGCGGCGCGCTTGCAGACCATGCAGCAGGCCAGTCGAAGATTGCTGCGCGATGTCAGTCATGAATTGCGCTCTCCTCTGGCGCGTTTGTCGGTTGCTTTGGAAATCGCCCGCAAGAAAGGCTCCGACGCCATTGCGCCTGAGCTGGACAGAATAGCCCTTGAGGGTGAGCGGCTGGAGTCACTGGTCAACGATGTGCTGGGTCTGTTGCGCGAAACTTCGGAAAACTCACCTAAGCAGGATGAAAATCTGGACTTGTCAGCCTTGTTGACCGAATTGGTTGAAGTGGTTAATTACGAAGTGCCGGATGGCAAACCCGGAGTTCAATGGCAGCCTGCTGAAGCGGTTTTATTTCATGGTGACCGCGAGTTGCTGTGGCGCACCATGGAGAATTTGTTGCGCAATGCTCTGCGGCACACTGCTGTAGAACGTGGTGTGTTATTGGACCTGAAGACCCATAGCAGTGATCGCCAGGTGCTGCTTACCGTGCGCGATTTTGGTACGGGTGTGCCTGAAGTGGAACTGGAGAAGATTTTTGAACCGTTTTACCGGGTGCAGGAGTCGCGCGATCGCCATTCCGGCGGGCACGGTATCGGCTTATCCATCGCCTCTGCAGCGGTAGGCCGGCATGGCGGTGTGATCAAGGCGAGCAACGTGGCTGGCGGCGGTTTGTGCGTCAGCATTTGCCTGCCCTGGCACGAAGGCAAGGTCTGAATCAGTCTTCAGATCAGGCCCCACATCAGACCCCAAATCAGGCTCGGTCAAAGGGGAAAGGCAGCACCATATCGATATGGTCCACACCCAGTAAGGCCATCAACAAACGATCCACTCCAACCGCCACGCCGGAGCATTCAGGTAAGCCTGCGTTCAAGGCAGCCAATAAGCGTTGATCCACGGGTGCAATATCTTCGCCGCGCAACTGGCGTAATTTTCTGTCCTGCTCGAATCTTTGCTGTTGCTCTTTCGGGTCGGTCAGCTCCTGGTAACCGTTGGCCAATTCGGTTTGTCCGAGGTAAACCTCGAACCGTTCTGCCACGGCGATACCGTCACTGGCTTCCTGACGTATCCGTGCCAGTGCGGCCTGTTGTGGCAGGAAATCCCTAATCACGGTAACGCCTTCAGGATTCATGTTGGGCTGAATCAGATGGGTCAACAGCAGGTCCAGCCAGCCATCGAGATCCAGTTGGCCGGCATGAATATCGCGTTCCAGCGCCAGTTCGCGGCACTCTTCCTCGTCGCAATGATGCGGGTCCAGCCCCAGGTGCTCACGAAACAGATTCCGATAAGTAGTGTGCTTGATGGGCCATTGATCAAACTTCCCATGGCCACAATGCTTGACCAAATCCAGTACTTCCTCTGCCAGCTCGCCATAACTGAATTGCTGCCGGTACCACTCCAGCATGGTGAATTCCGGATTGTGACGGGAACCTTTTTCGCCCGCGCGAAATACGCGCCCCAGTTCATAAATATCAGGCAATCCGGCTGCCAGTAAACGCTTCATCGGGTATTCGGCTGAAGTCCTGAGAAATCGGGCGACAACTGCATCCGTTGCAATGCTGGCAATGTTCGGGTCAGAATTACCTGCGCTGGACAACTGCGCAGTTTCAACTTCCAGCACTTTGCGTTCTGCAAAGAACATGCGTATGTCGGCGAGTAGTCGGGCCCGGGCTTCTATGGCTTGCCGTGATGCGGCAGGGCGCCAGTCGTCAGCAGCTCTACTGGTCATGTCGAGCGTTCGTGGTCATGCCTTTGATGGCTTCGACCCGCAGGACGATGCCAGTGGGTCTGAGCTCCAGTGCTTCGGTCTGTAAATTATGCATGGTCAGCGGGTGTGAACGCATCCAGTCTTCAGCCAGCAACAAGGTAAAGGATTTTGGGCTGACCTTGATACCGAGATGCGGAATGGTGCTGCTGTCGCGGGAACGGCAAAAAATACAGGCCAGGCGCAGGCACAGCAGGCATTGTCTGAGGGCATGGTGAACCCGTGTCGGTAAGGCCTGGGTGAAGTCTCCGACGATGACGCGGCGATGATTGCGCACCAATGCGGCGATAAACTGTTGTTCCGTAGTGGTGAAGCCTGGCATATCCGATTGCTGCACCAGGTAGCCGGAATGTTCCGGGTAATGGCTGTGTGAAACACTCAGGCCCACTTCGTGCAGATCCGCTGCCCAGTCCAATATCTGTTGGTGAATGGGACGCAAGCCGCAATCGGCGGCCATCTGTGTGAACAGTGTTGCGACCGTGGCTTTGACTCGTTCAGCCTGGTGTTCGTCCACTCCATGACGTCGTTTGAACGCCAGCACGGTATTTTCCCTGGGATCACGATGTTGCAGGCGACCCAGCATGTCGTACAACAGGCCTTCGCGCAGTGCATAAGGTGAGGTGCGAAGCTTTTGCAATTCAAAAGTTTCAAAACAGGCACATAACATCAGCAGGCCGCCTGCCAGCACCGGTTGTCGTTGTTCGGAAAGGCCCGGGAATTGAACCGCGTTGGTGTTTTTGAATTGCAATAACTGAGCGCGTATTTTTTCCAGGCTGGCCCGATCAATATCGGTTTCGCCCAGTCCGGCCTGGTGGCAGATTTCGCTGATCGCGAGCACTGTTCCTGATGATCCGATGGCGGTTTGCCAGCCCGTTGCCAGGTAACGCAGGCGCAGTTCCTGCAGTTCGGCCATCACGGCGTCCATGCCCTTGTTCCAGCGTTTGCGACTGATCTTGCCATTGGCAAAGAATCGTTTGGTCAGGCTGACACAGCCAAACTGCACGCTTTCCAGTTGCAAGGTTTCGGGGCCCTGCCCAATGATCATCTCGGTACTGCCGCCGCCGATGTCAATGACGAGTTTACGATCCTCGTGCCCAGATACGCCTTGTGACACACCCAGGTAAATCAACCGGGCTTCTTCGCGCCCGGCGATGATGTCGATGCTGCAACCCAGGCTGGCTTCAGCGGCCAGCAAAAAGGCATTGGCATTTTTCATGCGGCGAAAAGTCCAGGTGCCCACCGCGCGCATATTGTCGGCAGGTATGCCTCTCAGCCTTTGACCGAAACGGGCCAGGCAATCCAGCGCATTTCTCTGCGTTACAGGGTCAAGACGCCCTGACTTATCCAACCCGCCGCCCAGCCGCACCATTTCCTTGATGCGGTCCAGCACCCGCAGTTCGCCATGCTCACGCCGCGAAACCAATAAATGGAAACTGTTACTGCCCAGGTCGATGGCAGCATAGGTTTCGGCGCGTTCGGTTTCAGGCATGGAGATTTTTCCGGCTTATGTAGGGCCTGTTAACACTGCTTTGAGATTTGCAGGATTTGCTGGACAAGTATGCCACTTCACTCGCTGGGCCGGGTCAGCAGTTTGACCCGGTCAGCATTTTGCGGTGCGATACAGCCGGTTATTTGTATTTGAACTGCAGGTCCAACTGCAGCCGGTCCACATCTCTTGGGTTGTCACCATCGATGCCTATTTGGTTGATGAAATAGGTCATGCGGAAATTCCAGTTGTCATGTACCGCATACGCACCACTGATCACAGAACCCTTGGCATTGGTTCCGCCAATGCCAAAATTTGAATCGGTCAGAAGGCCAAGGACTGCATCTGCTTCGAGCTTCTTATAAACATAGTTCAGTTCCCAACTGCCTTTCTTCTTGGCTTCATTGAAATTGACGCCCAGGGCGTAACCCGTATCGTTGTCATTCACTTCAAGATTCTGTACATAATCTGCAAACAGCATGACCGGGCGGTCAAACAACTCGAACTCAAACTCGGCAAACGCCTCCACTTCGTTGTAGTCGTAAAGGTAAGTTTTAGTCACTGGATCGAAGCTGTTGCCAAAGAAAATCCTATCACTGAAAAAGGCGGAGTTACCCTTGCTGCCAATACTGTAGTAACTACCACCCAGAATGATGTTGGTTTGTTCGCCCAGCGGCAGATTCAAGCCGGCCTGAAGGCCATAAGCGAATTCCTTTTTGCCCGTGTTACTGTCGCTTTCTATCCAGGTGCCCAGGCCAACCGCGAAGAGCCGACCGTTGTCATAGCGTACGGACGTGCCTTCCGGGCGCCAGTCGCTGTCCCACAGCAAGCCTGAGCCTCCCACATTGATCTGTTGCTGTTTGAACTTACCGCCCAGAACGCTGGTGTTGCTCAAACCAGTCCATTCAACGTATGCCAGGTCCAGACTGATGGGCTTGGATGAACCGCCGCCGCCCAGCGTCTGATTAGCGGATACCGGATTGTCACCACCGGTGGCCAGCCCGAAGCCAACCTGGATCGTGTCGCTGATATCGGCTGAAAGGTGCGCACGGGCCCGAATGCGGTTGCGGTTGCGATCTTCCTGGCCTTGTACGGCGATATTTTCATAGCGATAACGGAAGTCACCTGACCAGCGCATGCGCTCCGCCCATGATACCGCGGCCATGCGCTCGCTAACCTTGGCATCTACTGCCTCATCGATTCGGCGATTCAAGTCCTGCGCAGCGTCGCTTATCGGTGCCGATAATTGTGAGTCTGAGGTAACAGTAGCCACATCGTTCTGAGCACTACCTGGCGCTTGTTGTGAAGATTGTTCCAACTGATCCAGTCGTTCCGATAGTTGGCGAATCTGCTCTCGCAGCGCTTGAATTTCACTGCTGCTGACGTCTGCCGCCCAGGTGCTGGGGCTGATAACGAACAGTATGAGTGCGCAATATGCGACCAGGATTTTCATGTTTGACTCCTGCTGGCTTATAAATTGTGTCTGACCTGCCTGTCGTGGCCTGAAAAAGGTCATGATTTAGCTGCCAGAGGATGTGCGCAGGGAGTTTATTTCGGTTTTGTTACAGTTCTATGACTGATTAGTGACAAGATGACAAAAATCAATCGTAAAATATTGGAGACTGCGTAATCAGGGTTGGGCCAGTTTCTGTAATTCGCGCCGGGTCACAGAGTCAGGTAATGCGGCAAAGCCAGCGCGGGCGACCTGTTGCTGCCCCTGTCTGGACAAAACCATGCGGATGAATTCAGCTTGTAGGGGCTGCCAGGCCTTTGCCGGGTCATGATTGAAATAAATGTACAACAGGCGGGCCAATGGGTAGCTGCCGTTTACCGCGTTTTCGCGTGTGGCTTCAACCAAAGCTTGGCCTGAACTGCTTGCCAGAGGCAAAACCCTTACCGATTTATTGGTATAACCCAGAGCAGAATAAGCTATCCCAAAAGGAGATTGACCCACGGCCTGCACCACTGAGGCAGAGCCTGGCAGTTCATTGAGATCAGGCCGGAAATCCCCATCACACAAGACGTGTCGCTTGAAATACTGGTAGGTGCCGGAAATCGGTTTACGGCCGAACAGCTCTATAGCTTGAGTCGACCACGGGCCGCTCATGCCCAGGGCGCTCCAAAGTCTTACGGGGCTGACTTCTGAACAGACAGGGTTGGCAGAAAATATGCCATCAAGCTGCTGCATCGTCAGCCCGGCCAGCGGGTTATCCAGGTGTACCAAAACCGCCAGCGCGTCAATGGCGACGGTGAATGGTGTGGGCTTATAGCCCAGGCGGGTTTCAAAATCCTGGATTTCCTGCTCGTTCATCAAACGACTCATGGGGCCAATATCTGCAGAGCCCATCGCCAGCGCTGGTGGGGCAGTCGCTGAGCCGCTGGACTGAATGTTGATGTCG
>Ga0163153_10008619_pt1 | contig 10528 bp, 6 predicted proteins | sample OliLakLV19MP6IB1_FD_148629 | JGI IMG/M metagenome (GOLD analysis project Ga0163153, IMG submission 148629) | Freshwater microbial mat bacterial communities from Lake Vanda, McMurdo Dry Valleys, Antarctica - Oligotrophic Lake LV.19.MP6.IB-1 | ecosystem: Environmental > Aquatic > Freshwater > Lake...
AACCGATCCTTTTCCTGTTGAAGTCCGCGACGGCGCTGACAACCTGGTTTTCTCGGTGAGCATCAGCAACAGTCAGCCCTATCGTTACAGTTTGGGCACTTCAGCCAACACTTCGGTACTCGTTGTGGAAAGCCAATTGCATAAACCATTGTCCTCCAAAGGATTGGTTATTTCAGGGCCTAAAAAATTTTATGCCTATTTCCGGGTTCATTCCAATTCGCTGAATCATGCGGGCGACCTGACCTGCAAAGGCCGCGCGGCATTGGGAAAGGTGTTCCGTATCGGGCATTTGATCCAGGAAGCAGACGATCAGGATCGACGCTCCAATTTTGTCGGCGTGCTGGCAACGCAAGATTCTACAGTAGTCACTTTGTCAGATTTTGCCGCTCAAACAGATTTCAGGATTGGTGGTATTGACGTCCCTTCTACCGGCCCCCAAACAGTCCTGCTACAACGCGGGCAATCCGTCGTTTTTTCCAATTACATTACCGATAACAACGTTTCCCAGCCTCCCAACGGGCTGATCGGCGCATTGCTGGAATCCAGCAAACCCGTAGCGGTCAACTGCGGATCCTGGGTTGGCGCGCCGCTGATGGCTATGGCGCATGATATCGGGATCGATCAGATTGTTCCATTTGAACTGGTAGGCGAAGAGTACATTTTATGTCGGGGCAATGGTTCGCAAGTGTTAGAGCATCCCATTATCGTCGCGCATGTGGCGGGCACCCGGGTGTATATCAATGGCAATACCAATCCCAGCGCCACGCTCGGGCCGGGCGATTTTTTTGAAGTGCCGACGAATGATTTTTCCATCAACGGCAATATGTACATCAGTACTTCCGAGCCTGTATTTATGTACCAGATGATCGGCGGGACTTCCTTAGGAATGGATGCAGCCCGAACTGCCGGATTGATTTTTGTGCCACCGATCAGTTGCAGTGTTCCCAATACCGTAGATAATATTTTCCAACCCAACCTCATTGGGTCTATGCGTTTTGAAGGCGGTTTGATGATAACGGCGATGCGCGATTCCAACGTGAGTGTGCGTATCGACGGCGTGGAGTTTGCGTTGCCGCCACCGGCGCAAGTGCCTGGAAACCCTGACTTTGTAACATATCGTAAGTTGAACCTGTTTACGCAGTCAAGCACCATATCCACCCTCAGCGTAGTGGCAGAGGGCGCTGTACAGGTGGCTTTGTTCGGACGCAACGAACCTGCCAGTTTTGCCGCGTTTTATTCCGGTTTCAGCAAAAGTATTGTCCCCAAAATTGACCTTTCTCTGATCGGCGACGGCGTTTGTCCCGATACGCTTGTGGCCGAGGGATTATTTGACGGTGTGCAATGGGTATTTGAAGATTCGATTATTCAGTTTGGTGCCGATACCTTTCTAATTGCTTATGTGCCAGGCCGTTATACGGCAATTGGGTATCTTGGCGTTTGCCGAAAGGCTGATTACGCATCTGATTCATTAGTGGCAGTATTCAATTCCCCGGCCTTTCCATTTACTTCGGAGGAGCCATCCTGTTTTGGTTTTTCAAACGGACAGATAGACTTTGGCACACCTTACGGCGGGTTTCCGCCCTACCAGTATTCTATTGACAATGGTATAAATTTTAGCACCAGTCATCAATTTTCAACGGTCACAGCCGGGACGTACGGTTTATTGGTGCGGGATTCAACAGGGTGTTACAACCAGCCGTTTTCGCTGACGATAGGTCAGCCAGACAGTTTTTCGGTAGAACTGCTCCCTTTGCAGCTTCCCGATCCCCTGAAGCCTGGGGAGCGGGTGGAATTGGAAGCGCAATCCAGTCTTCCGGTTATCGGCGCAACGTGGGAGCCTACCGACAATAATGAGTGTCCCGATTGCCTTGTCAACTCCTTTTTCCCGCAGGAAAATATGTGGGTGAGTGTGACGGTTTACGATTCGGAGGGTTGTCCGGCTGTGGATAGTTTTTTCCTGCTGGTAGAACCGAATGTTTTTGCCCCGAATATATTCTCGCCGGCATCTGTCACCGGCAATGCGCATTTTACATTTTTCACCAAAGAGCCGCTTCCAATTCTGGAACTTTCCATTTACGACCGCTGGGGAGAACAAATGTTTCAACGCAGGGATTTCACGACCAACGCGCCGGAGGATGGCTGGGATGGTACTTTCAGGGGGAAAGAAGCGCTGCCCGGCGTATATGTATTTGTCGCCCGTGTGGAACTCAATCCGGGAAAGGTTGTTGTCTTAAAAGGCGATGTATTGTTATACCGCTAAAATTAACTAAAATTTATTGTGATAACGAAAACGAACAAAAGGGAACAGGCATCGGCTCGTACTATCTTTGTCTTTTTTTTGTATGGTAATAACTCTTTAGATGCGTAGTTTTCCCAAAACAAGTATTGTAGTGCTGATAATGTGTTGGTTGACAAGTCTTGGGTTATCAGCTCAGAATCTGACTATTGTCAATGGCAAGGTTACTGATAACCGGACCGGAGAGGCTATTGCCGCCGCAACGATCCGCTATGACAGCCTCCACCTCGGTGCCAGAACGGATGCTTTTGGAAAATTCAGCCTGAAAAGTAAAGAAAAAGGGAATTTTATTGTCATTACCTGTATCGGTTATGACCCTTTGACTGTACTGATTAAATCGGGCGAAATCAATGAACTCCAGCTGCGGCTCGTTGAAAGCAGTACTTCCCTGAACGAGGTGGAAGTGGTAAGCAGGTCAAAAAAATACCGGAACAAGAACAATCCGGCAGTGGACTTCATGCGGGAAGTTATTGCCCATAAAGAGCAAAATCGCAAGGAAAACTTAGATTATTACAGCCTTGAACGGTACGACAAAATCGAATTTGCTATCAATAATATCGACAACAAACTGCGTCGAAATTTCTTTTTCCGCAAAACGCAATTCATATTTGACAACGTCGATACCAACGCGGTTACAGGAAAAGTAAACCTGCCTTTTTACCTCAAGGAAACCATTTCCGATGTGTATTACCGCAAATCTCCCCGAACGGAACGCGAATATGTACGGGGAGAAAAAAGCACCCGGCTTCCGGGGTATTTAGACGACGACGGTATTTCCAACATGGTGGAAAACCTATACCGCAAAATTGATTTTTATGACAACGCCGTCAACCTCGTAACGGTGGAATTTGTCAGTCCTTTAGCCGACTTTTCTCCGGGTATTTATCAATTCTACCTGCGCGACACTGCCATGCTGGGAGATACGCGTTGTGTTCATTTATACTTTACTCCCAAACAGAAAACAGACCTCGCCTTCAACGGCGATATGTGGATAGCGTTCGATTCTACGTATGCCTTGAAGAAAATTCAGGTTGAAATCCCTGCTCAGATTAACCTGAACTGGGTCAATGGTTTACAGATAGAACAGGAATTTGCCTGGATAGATATTCCCGGCGGAAGGGCCTTGCTGCCCACTTCTGATGTGGTGACCATGGAATTCGGCGTGATGAAGACGGAGCATTCCAAAACAATCCTGGCGCAAAAAACAAGTTCCTATGCCCGGTATCGCATCAATCAGCCTGTATCGGAAACGCTGTTAAATGTAGGCGGTAAGGTGCAGCGCGACTCCGGTGCTATCGAGCGCAATGAAACGTTCTGGATTGCACACCGCCACGACAGCCTCGACAGACATGAGGCCGGCGTTTATAATATGGTAGACAGTCTCAACCGGAACATGAACTTCCGAAGGTTTATGAATATTATGCGGGTGGTGGTCGACGGTTACCACACGCAGGAAAAATTCGATATCGGGCCGATCAATACTTTTTCAAGCTTTAATCCCATCGAAGGCTATCGACTGCGTCTGGGCGGGCGTACCAACCTCAAATTCAACAAACGCCTGTTGCTGGAAGGTTATGGCGCTTATGGATTTACGGACACCCGCCTGAAAGGCTTTGCAGGATTGCGCTACTCTTTCGGGCCGGATCAGGTGATGAAATACCCCCTGCACCAACTCCGTGTCTGGTACCTCAACGATATGCAGATACCGGGACAGGATTTGCAAAACGGCTTGTTGCTGTCATTCAGAAGAGGCGCCAATGACAAGATGTTGTACGCCCAGACTTTGGGCATCGAATGTCTGGAAGAGTGGAAAAACGGTTTTTCGTACGCCGCCTCGTATAAAATAGCGACGCAGGAACCCGCCGGTACTTTGCGTTTCGACTATCTTACGCCGGATGGCATCGCACAGCGCAATACCATCATAACCAACGAGTTGGGCTTGATGTTGCGCTATGCGCCCAACGAAAAATTTTACCAGGCGCCCGATGCCCGGTTATATGCCTTTAACAAATACCCCACTTTTCAACTGTGGTACACCGCCGGTCTGAAAGGCGTCATGGGAGGCGAGTATAGTTACCATGTTCTGCGGGCCAAAGTAAGCAAGGGTATTTACCTTAGTCCGTTCGGCTGGGCTGACGCAACCATTGAGGCCGGGCGCGTTTTTGGTCAGATGCCGTACACCTTGCTGGTGCTGCACCCCGCCAACCAGACTTTTTCTTATAGTAGTAATGACTATAACCTGATGAACAATTTTGAATTTGTCAGCGACAAGTTTGCCTCTGTGAATATCAGCCACAATTTTGCGGGCTTCTTTTTCAATCGCATCCCGCTGCTCAGGAGATTAAAACTCCGGGAAGTGGTAACATTTAAAGCCCTTTGGGGTGGCTTGGATGAACGCAACCGCCCCAAAGCAGACAATGGGTTGCTTTTATTTCCTGAAAATGATGCAGGCGAATCGCTTACTTACACCCTCGAAGCAAGGCCTTACATAGAAGCCAGCGTTGGCATTTCCAACATTTTCAGGGTGTTGCGGATAGATGTCGTTCGCAGACTGAATTACCTGAACCTGCCGAACACAACGCCGATTGCATTGCGGGCAAAATTTCAAATGGAGTTTTGACAAAGAAAAGTGTTAATTTTCAAGGAAATTCCCGCTTCCTTTTGGTGCACAGCCGGGAAGAGCCTTACTTTCGGCTCGGACAAAAATCGTTTTAAGAACAAAAAGATAAATACAGTCAGCCTATGATGAACGAACGGTTACAAACGCTTATGACGACTGAAGTCGTTACCCTGACCCCTGAAAATACCCTGGGGGATGCCAGGGAGATTCTGCTAAAAAATCGTATTCATCACATTCCGGTTGTGGATGCGGCTAATAAATTAGTGGGAATGGTAACATCCTGGGATATTTTCAAATTAGGAAAATCGGCGGACGAGTGTGCCCATATCAAAGTGTCCGAAGTGATGACCCGAAAACTGGCCACACTGGAACCGGACAGCCACCTGGGTGCGGCAGCCGAAGTACTGATGACACACTTGTTTCATGCTATTCCAATTGTGGATGACAACCATGTTTTACATGGAATCGTCACGACGTATGACCTGCTGAAATACGCTTTCCGCAAAGAGTACCCGGAAAACCTTGACAAGTTTGTGCCGGAGAACATGGTTTAGTGTCAAAGGCAAAAAACAATTGGCAAAAATGGCCTTACAGTCAAAAATTGCCTTTTGTTTTTTACCTTTTGCCTTTGAATCAGCCGATTGCTTTTTGGTACCGCATTCCTGCTTCCGACCAGTTCACAACATTGTAGAATGAGTTGATATACTCCGGACGGCGGTTCTGGTTTTTCAAGTAATAGGCGTGTTCCCACACGTCGAGGCCGAGTATGGGCGTCCCGGTTTGTTTCACCACTTGCATCATCAGTGGGTTATCCTGATTGGGTGTGCTGCTGATAAAGAGTTTTTTATCAGCGCCTATGCAAAGCCAGGCCCAGCCGGAGCCGAACACCCCTTTCGCAGCATTAGAAAACTCCTCTTTAAATTTATCGTAAGACCCGAAAGTGTCATTGATCGCAGAAGCCAGCGCACCCTGCGGCATACCACCACCTTTGGGCGACATGATTTGCCAGAAAAAACTGTGGTTCCAGTGTCCGCCTGCATTATTGCGTATTTTTTTATCCGCATCAGCAGTGGAAATACGCGCAATAATATCTTCCAGTTCGTAATCGGCGTAAGCGGTGCCTTTCACCCCGTCGTTCAGGTTGCTGACGTAGGAAGCGTGGTGTTTACCATGGTGGATTTCCATCGTTAATTTGTCGATATGGGGTTCCAGGGCGCTGGTTTCGTACCCCAATGCGGGCAGGTCAAAAGGTTTGCTGCGTCGCAATTTGGGCGGTGGGATGACCGGCGCCGCAGCCGTGGGTGTTTCTTTTGTTGCTCTTTTACAGGCTTCAAAAAAAGGAGCGGCAGCCGCTGCCACACCCAGTATGATACCGGTTTTTAGAAATGTGCGTTTTTCCATGTTTTTCTGCTGTTATGTTTGGAATGATGAATAGTGTTTGGGATATTGAGATATTTAGATATTGGAATATTATTACTCAATTCCTTGATTTTCAATAAAATAACTCAATACCTCAATACCTGAATATCAATAAATTTAACCCAAAGATAGAATGCCAGGTCAGTTTTCTCCGCATCATTTTAAATATGGTTTTTTGCTGCTTATGACGGTGGCACTGTCTCAGTTACAATGTCGCCGTGCTGAAAAAGTTGTGGAAACCCGCAAGTCTTTTCGATACAATCAACACAATCCAGTCACCTCGCTCGATCCGGCTTTTGCCCGCACTCAAAACAACATTTGGGTGGTAGATTGTTTGTTTAACAGCTTAGTACAACTCGACGACAGCCTGCGGGTGCAGCCCTGCATCGCGCTCCAGTGGCGTATATCGCCGGATGGATTGACTTATCAGTTTTTATTGCGGCAGGACGTTTTTTTTCACGATGACGAGGCTTTTCCCGAAGGAAAAGGTCGCCGCATGGTCGCCTCCGATGTGGTATACAGTTTCCGGAGACTACTCGACGATTCCTGGCCCAAACCGGGTTCCTGGATATTTAAGGACAGGATTGCCAAGGATTCGGCTTTTGTGGCTGTCAACGATTCTGTGTTTCAGTTGCGCCTGAAAAGTCCCTTTCAACCCATGTTGCAGATTCTGACCATGCAATACGCCAGTATTGTGCCGCATGAAGCCTGTACTTATTACGGGCGCGACTTCCGGCGACACCCCGTTGGCACCGGGCCGTTTAAAATGAAAATCTGGGCTGAAAACCAGGCGCTGGTAGTCGTCAGAAATGAAAATTATTTTGAAAAAGACCGGGATGGGATGCCCCTACCCTACTTAGATGCTGTAAAAACGAGTTTTATCACGGATCGTAAAACAGCATTCCTGGAATTCAAAAAAGGAAATCTCGACTACTTTTTCGGGCTTGAAAGTTCCTATATCAACGAATTGCTTACGCCGAACGGCGAACTCCAGCCGACCCTTACCGGACAATTTGTTTTTCTGAAAAATCCCTACCTCAATTCTGAGTACCTCGGTATTCGTATGGATAGCAGTGCATCACCACTGCAACAGAAAAAAATAAGGCAGGCGCTCAATTTCGGTATCAACCGCGCCCAAATGCTGCGTGTTCTGCGCAACAATGTCGGTAAACCGGCTTCTTCCGGATTTGCGCCTTCCGGCCTGCCCTCTTTTGATGACCTGCGTGTGCCCGGGTATTATTATGACCCTATGCGGGCAGCACAACTGCTTTCGGAAGCGGGTTTTCCGCAGGGACGCGGGCTTCCGGCCATTACCCTGCTTTGCAATGCGGATTACCTCGACTTATGTACTTTTCTGACCCGTCAATGGGAAGACCTGGGCTTTAATATTCAGGTTGAAATGACGGAAACGGCGCTGCTTCGGGAGCGTATGCGCAAGGGACAGGCGCCCTTTTTCAGGGCTTCCTGGATAGCAGATTACCCGGATGCCGAAAGTTTCTTGACTTGTTTTTACTCCAAAAATACAGCGCCGCCGAATTATACCCGATTTAGCAACCCCGAATTTGACCGTTTATACGAAGCATCACTTCAGACAACGGATACGGAGCGGCGGTATGAATTGTACCGGGCTATGGACCGGATATTGGTCGAAGAAGCCCCGGTTGTTTTCCTGTTTTATGATGAAACGGCGCAATTTGCGGACAGGCAGGTACACGGGCTTTCCCGAAATGCCATTAATTTGTTGTCGCTGAAACGCGTTCGGAAGTGATAATTGGATTGGATGGTTCCCGGATCTAAAACTATGGGCGCAGCAACTAAATCGTTGTGCCGCCGATCCAAAAGTTGGGCGCATCTACCCTGATATTTGGACGCCTCGCCCAAAAACATCGTAAAAAGCACCCAACACATCGTGAAACAACCTAAACATTTGGGTTTCTCAAAAAATCCGGTTAATGTTGCACAAGTTTTACGCGCTGAATAAAACCAAATGAATAAACTCCGCATCTTATCCGTCACGTTCGACACACCGATCGAACCCTGGGAACTCCGCGCCTTTCGCGGAGCAGTGGCCGCCAAGGCCGGGTATCAGCACGAACATTTCCATAACCACGACAGCGAATCGGGCGGCTACCACTACCGGATGCCGCTGATCCAGTACAAGCAGGATCACGGACGACCCATGCTGGTCTGCCTCAACGAAGGTATTGAAGAACTGCACCACTTTTTCTCGCAGCCGGACTGGACGCTGGACCTCAACGGGCGCAGCGCGCCGGTGCGGATTCATAAATTAGACGTGAAACAATTCAGCCTCAGCGTGCAGGACAAATCCTTTCGCTACCATATCCGCCAGTGGATCGGCCTCAACGAAGACAATTACGGCACCTACACCCGACTCACGGGTATTGTCGAACGCCTGTTTCTGCTGGAAAAAGTCCTGCTCAACCAGGTGGTGAATCTGCTGCACCAATTAGGCCACGAGCCGGAACAACAGGTATCCCTCAAACTACTGAACCTCAAAGACGAACGCTGGGTGAGTTTTAAAGGGATAAAAGTGCTGGCATTCTCCATGGAGTTCGAGACGAATGTGGCGCTGCCGGATTATATGGGGCTGGGAAAAGGGTGTAGCAGCGGATGGGGGGTTATTAAAGGGCTGCGATAAAAGCGCTGATGGCACCCACCCGCAATTGTACATTGAACATTGTACATTGAACATTGAACATTGGTCATTGAACATTAACAACTTTCAAATTTCAACTTTCAAATTTAAAATTTTAAAATATCTCATTTTTAAAATGTCCAATGTCCAATTTTCAATGTACAATGTACAAGTTGGGCATCGGTGGAGAGGATGCTGGATTGGGTGGAGGAGGATTTTGACCCGGAAGCGTTTGATTTGGAGAGCGTGAATGGGCGGATGCAGGGGTGATGTTTTTTTACAAAAAATCAATCTTTTAACATGAAATACTTGCGAATATTATGGATTTTGGGGCTGCTGCTGGGTGTGGCGAGCGGGGTGTGGGGACAGTCAATGGATACCATTCCCAAAGAGCATATTCTGACGCTTAATCGCATCGCTGGCGAGTATGATTTCTGGAAAATGGTTTTCAGTATCACAGCAGTCATATTGGCCATCTGGAATTTTGTCGGCTTAAAATTCTTTGTAAAAATGAAAGCAGAAGAATGGGTTTTGAGTAAAATCGCCAAAGAAGCCGACCTGAAAGTTGAACATGTTAAATCTGCTGTCCACGAATTTGCCCGCATCGCTCATCTAAAAAAGAAGAAAATAACGGTTATCAGCGAAAATATAGGGCAGCAAAACAATGTCAAAAAAGTCTTTGACGGCTGCGGTTTTTCCAGTTTCGAATGGAAAAGTATCGCTGACTTGCCGGGATTGGTTCTTCAAAATACAGATTTAATTTTGCTCAACGACCAGCCTGACCACCCCTTGATTCGTGTCGACATTGAATCCGTTTTTGAAAAATTCAAGACTAATGTGGCTTATCAGTATTTCGGACCAAAAAATGATTTGCCAATCGGTGAATACCGAAAAAAGCATCCAAATATTAACCTCGGCCTTTGCAATAGTGCTGACCGCCTCGAAACTGGTTTGATCAGCCTTTTAAAAATCATCTGAACCATGTCCAATCCAGACTTTGACGCGCTGCGTCACGCGGTACAAGAGAAAAAAGAACTTTTTACCATTTTTGACCGTATCGGGCTTGGCAACGCTTCAGGCAAACTGAATCATTTGCATAAGCCGCGCACACTAACTAATCAAAATATCGTTGAAGAACAACCATCTGATTTAGCATTTGAAAGCATTGAAGCCGAACTGGAAAAAGATTTAGAGAGAATCAAAGACTTCCAGGATTCTGCACAGACCGATACGTTTTTTCATCTGCTTCAAAAATACGCCTGGCGCATCGGCGACCCGGAAGCGGGCGAAAAAAGTGCCGCCGTCGCGTTTTGTGATTCCTATCGGATGAAAAAAGCCCTCGGAGGCCATGATGATTTCATTTTGCTGAAAGGGGACCTTGCGGGCATCCAAAAATATATTTACGGAAGCATCCAGCCGAGCCATACGGGCGGGCTGGCCAAAATTGCCAAAAAATTACGCGGGCGTTCCATCATCGTTTCGTTGCTGACCGATTTTTTAGCCACCGCCATTTTGAAAGAATTGGAACTACCCGCAT
>Ga0163153_10008622_pt1 | contig 10526 bp, 6 predicted proteins | sample OliLakLV19MP6IB1_FD_148629 | JGI IMG/M metagenome (GOLD analysis project Ga0163153, IMG submission 148629) | Freshwater microbial mat bacterial communities from Lake Vanda, McMurdo Dry Valleys, Antarctica - Oligotrophic Lake LV.19.MP6.IB-1 | ecosystem: Environmental > Aquatic > Freshwater > Lake...
AACTGCGGCGCCGCCGGAAGAGGACGAATCCGTCGTGCTGGGCAAGTTCGAGGCGCCGCCGCAGTTCGAGGAGATCTCCGTGGGCGACCGCGTCGAGCACGACCACTTCGGCCTGGGTACGGTCGAGACGCTTCAGGGCAGCGGCGTGAACGCGCGCGCGTCCGTGCGTTTTCCGGCCTACGGCACGAAGCAGCTCCTCTTGCAGTACGCGAAGCTCAAGCGCGTCGGGAAGGCCGCACGATGAGCCCCGATGAAGTCGGCACGCAGGACCTGCGCGCGCGGCTCGCCGCGATCGTCGAGGCCGGTCGCGCCTCCGGGCAGATGACCGAGCTCGAGACGGCCTGGCGCGAGCTCGCCGCCCACGCCACGGTCCCGAGCACGACGAAGATCCCGTCGAAGTTCGGGCTCGTGGGCGACAGCCCGAAGATGAAGGTCGTGTTCGACCTGATCGGCAAGGTCGCGCCCAGCGACGTCAGCGTCCTCATCCTGGGCGAGACGGGCACCGGCAAGGAACTCGTGGCGCGCGCGATGCACGACCACAGCCGGCGCAAGTCGAAGCTGTTTTTGGCTGAAAACTGCGCCGCTGTGCCGCCGAACCTGCTCGAGAGCGAGCTGTTCGGCCACGTGAAGGGCTCGTTCACCGGCGCGGTGGTCGACCGCCAGGGCCACTTCGTCGCGGCCGACGGCGGCACCGTGTTCCTGGACGAGATCGGCGACATGCCGCTCTCGATGCAATCGAAGCTCCTGCGCGTGCTGCAGGAGGGCGAGGTGCGTCCCGTCGGCTCGAACAAGGTGCAGAAGGTCGACGTGCGGATCGTCGCGGCGACGAACAAGGACCTGGCGTCCATGTGCAAGCTGGGCACGTTCCGCGAGGACCTCTACTTCCGCCTGAACGTGATCACGATCCCGCTGCCGCCCCTGCGCGAGCGGCCGGGCGACATTGTGCACCTCGTGGCGTTCCTGCTCGGCCGCATCGGCAAGGAGATGAGCCGCGAGATCGGCATCACGCCCGAGGCAGTGACGGCGCTCGAGGCCTGGAGATGGCCGGGAAACGTGCGTGAGCTCGAGAACGTCGTGCGGCGCGCAGCCGTGTTCGCGCAGGGCACGATCGTGCCGGCCGATCTCGGGCCGCCGATCGTCGCGGGGTGACCCCCGTCAGCGTGTGAACGAGCGGTACTGGAACCGGCCACGCGCTGCGCGGATGCCGGGTACCAGCTCGGCCGTGCCGAGCAGGCTGCCTGCCAGACGCGCGACACGTCGCGCGCCCGTCGAGGAGTTGCGCGTGCGGAACTCGACCTCCTCGTGCGGCGGCGCGACCTGCTGCGAGGACGAGCCCGCGCGTCGCAGACCGGCGCGCTCGGCCCACGTCGCCACGTCGCGCGCGCGCAGCGACTCGAATGGCCCGATGCTCGGTTCCGGCGCGAGCACGTACTCGACGCCGCCGAGCCCGCCGCGGCGTGCGCGCAGCCATTCGGCCCAATCGTGGAACGAGGCCGCGTTCACGAAGCCGATCACGAGCTTGCCGCCGGGCTTCAGCCAGCGCGCCATGTCCGCGACGAGCTTCTCGCGGTGCTCCGGGCGCAGGTTCTCGAGCCGGTAGAAGCAGGACACGACGTCGTACGCGCCCTCGGGCGGCGCGGGCAGCGCGGCGCTCGGGCGCGGCCAGCCGAACGTCGCCGCGCGCGGTCGCACGCGTTGCGCGACGAAATCGGCCACTTCGCTCGTGCGCTCGACGATGTCGAAACGGAATCCTGGGCGCAGCTTCGCGAGGCGCTCGGTCACGATGCCCGTGCATGGCAGGACGTCCAGCCAGCGAGGCGCGGCTGCGCCGTCCGCCGCGGCGGTGCGACCTTCCCGCACAAGCTCGTCCAGCGCGCTCTCGAGCGCCTGGACCTCCCACTCGCGCGGCTTGTTGTGGCGCAGTCCGTTCAACACGCGTGCGCGCTGGTACACCGCGAGCAGCTCGGGATCCCAATCGGCCGGCCGCGGCGATCCCGGGATCGGATTGCCGGCGTAGTGATTCCAGTGCGCGACGTGCGCCAGCGGCCTGCGCTTCGGCCCCGAGCGCGGCGGGTTCGCGGGGTAGCCGATCGCGAGCACGGCGACGACGAGCCGATCCTCGGGCAGGCCGACGACCGCGCGCACTTTCTCCTTGTCACCGGTCTGCGTGATCCAGAACGTGCCCAGGCCGAGCACGTGCGCCGCGAGGCTCATGTTCTCGACCGCCGCGCTGGCCGACTGGATATTGGCCCAGGCGTCCTCGCTGAAATCGCGGCCGTAGCTGACGATCACGTTCACCGGCGCATTGCCCATCTGCGACGAGAGCGCCGCGAGCCGCGCGTTGACCGCGGGATCGTCGACGACGACGAAATCCCACATCTGGTAGTTGCACGAGCTGGGCGCCCAGATGCCGGCGTGCAGGATCTGCGTCACGAGCTCGCGCGCGACCGGGTCGGGCTTGAAGCGGCGGATCGAGCGGCGCTCGTAGATCGCGCGCCAGAAATCGAACGCGGGCGTGGGTCCCGGCGCCGCGCCGACGTCGGCTTCGGCCGAGAGTTGCGGTGTACCCTTCGCCTCGGCGGGGATTCCGCGCTCCTCAGGCATGCCGCGCATCCCGGCGGACGGGTCGCGGGCATCGGCGGAGTTCGGCTGGCTCATCGGGAACGCGGAAGTCTACCCCTCGTCGAGGGTCGGTTCAGGACTCGAATCAGCGGCGACGGGCGCGCGTCCAGCCCGTAGCATCGCGCGCCATGATCCTGCGCCGAATCGCCCTTCTTTCCCTCGCGTCCTCCCTGGCCCTCGGCGCGATCGGACGGGCTCAGGCGCCGTCGGTCCCGACACCGGAGCAGCATCTGGGCCACGCGCTCGCGGCCGATTTCCGCTTGCCCGGGTGGAACCAGGTGCGCGGTTATTTCGAGGCGCTCGACCGCGCCAGCCTGCGCGTCCTGCTCGAGAAGGTCGGCACGTCGACGGAAGGCCGCGACTTCGTGCTGGCGACGATCTCGAGCGAGGAGAACCTGGCGCGTCTCGACGTGCTGAAGGCGCACGCACGGCGCTTAGCCGACCCGCGCGGCATCACGCCGGCCGAGCGCGAGAAGGCGCTCGCCGAGGGCAAGGTGTTCCTGATGATCTCGTGCGCGATGCACGCGACCGAATGCGCCGGCACGCCGTTCGCGATGCAGCTCGCGCATCTCCTGGCGACGTCGAACGAGGAACCGTGGGTGTCGGCGCGGCGCGATCTGGTCGTGCTGCTGATCCCCAGCACGAACCCCGACGGCCTCGACCACGTCGCCGACTGGTACGCGAGAACGGTCGGCACGCCGTACGAGGCCAGCGGGCTGACGAAGCTCTACCAGCTCTATTCCGGGCACGACAACAACCGCGACTGGTTCACGCTGACGCAGGACGAGACGCGCATCGTGTCGCGCCTGCTCTACGACGTGTGGCGGCCGCAGGTGTACTGGGACGTGCACCAGCAGGGCTCGAGCCAGGAGCGCATGTTCGTGCCGCCGTTCCGCGACCCGCTCAACCCAAACCTCGATCCGGGGATCATCGCCGCGATCAACCTGCTCGGCACGCGCGCGCAGCTCGATATGACGCGCGCCGGCCAGACGGGCGTCGCGACCGGCGGCACGTACGACATGTGGTGGAACGGCGGCAACCGCAACGTACCCGTGCGCCACAACATCGTCGGCCTGCTGACCGAAGCCGCGTCGGCGCGGCTCGCCAGCCCGGTGTTCCTGGCGCGTTCCGATCTGCGCGCGCCGGACGGGACGGGCGCGTACGCGCCGGGCAACTCGTTCCCCGCGCCGTGGCCGGGCGGCTGGTGGCACCTCTCCGACATCGTCGCGTACGAGACGGGCTTCGCACGCTCGCTCGTCGCCGGGCTCGCGCGTGAGCGGCGTTTCTACCTGGAGAACCAGCTCGAAGCGGCCGAGCGCACGATCCAGCTCGGTGAGTCGGAGACGCCGCGCGCGTGGATCCTGCCCTCCGACCAGGACGACGGCGACGCAGTCGAAAGGTTGTGCGACGTCCTGCTCGCCACCGGCGTCGAGATCGAGGTCGCGCGCGACGCGATCACCGCCGACGGCCGCACGTGGCCCAAGGACAGCGTCGTGATCCGCCGGGCGCAACCGTACGGGCGCCACGTGCACGACCTGTTCGAGGTGCAGCGCTATCCGGTCGGCGCCGCGGCGCCGTACGACGTGGCCGGCTGGACGCTGCCGGCGCTCTTGGGCGTGCACCGCGTCGAGTGCGTCGAAGCGCCCGTCGGGCTGACCGCGCGCGTCGCGACGGCGAGCGCGGCGGTCGCCGGATTCCACGGCCCGCTCGCGCAGCGCACGGAGTCACGCCGCGAGGTGTTCGACACGCGCGACGGGCGCGGCTGGAAGCGCGTGTTCCAGCTCGCGAAGGACGGCCAGGCGTTCGCGTTGGGACGCAAGGGCGACGACGAGGGCCTGTTCTCGCCCAGCGAGCCCGGGGCAGCGGACAAGGTGTTCCCCGACGCGGCCGAGATGCCGAAAGGCCTGCGCATCGGCCTGTATTCGCCCTGGAGCGGCGACATGGACGAGGGCTGGATGCGCTGGGTCTTCGACACCTTCGGCGTGCCGTACGTGACCGTGCGCAACGAAGCGCTGCGCGCCGGCGCGATCGAGCGCTGGCTCGACGTGCTCGTGCTGCCCGGCACGAGCGCACGCGAGATTTCCGCCGGCCGCGCCGAGGGCAGCGTGTTCGGCGAGTACGCCGGCGGCCTCGACCCAGAAGGCTCGGCCGCGATCGAGTCGTTCGTGCGCACCGGCGGCACGCTGGTCGCGGTCGGCGCGTCCGCGCGCTACGCCGTCGAGCAACTCAAGCTGCCGCTGGTCGACGTGACGGCCGAGCCCGACGCGAAGGAGTTCTCGTGCCCGGGCAGTGTGCTGCGCGCGATCCCCGAGTCCGACTCGCGCTTCACCGCCGGCCTGCCCGCGACCATGGCCGTGTTCGGCTCACGCCCGCAAGCCTGGCGCGCGATGACCGAGAAGGAACGCGACGCCGCCAAAGTCGAATCGCGCCCGGTGAGCGTGCTGCTGCGCTACGCCCCGACGCAGGTGCTGCTGTCCGGCTGGATGGCGAAACCCGAGACGATCGCCGGCCAACCCGCCTGGTCGCGCGTCTCGCACGGCCGCGGCCAAGTCCACGTGTTCGGCTTCCGCCCGCAATACCGCGGCTGGTCCCAGCAAGCCTTCCAACTCCTCTTCCGCGCGATGGTGCTGGAAAAACGCGCCGGGTAGACAACGGTGTCAGACACCTTGTCCCGAGTTCCGCCGCCGGGCGCGGTGTGAACACCGAACATCGGTGCCTGGCTCGATTCTTCGGGTTTCGCTGTCCGTGCGCGGCGGTTCCGAAGAATCGAGCCAGGCACCAACGTTGGCACCAACGTTCAGTACGGCACGCGGTCCGGCTTCGCGCGCCACGCGTCGAAGGCGGCTGTGCCTTCCTCGCGAAACACCTGCAACGCCGGCACGAGACGCTCCGCCGGCGGCTTCGGGATCTGCGCGTAGAGCAGCGCGTCGTCGAACCCGGCGCGCGCCGCATCCTCGCGGCCGCACGCGTACCAGACCCGGTCGATGCGCGCCCAGTGGATCGCCGAGAGGCACATGGGACACGGTTCGCAGCTCGCGTAGATCTCGCAGCCGCTCAGCGCGAACGTCTTCAGCTTGCGACACGCCTGCCGGATCGCGACGACCTCCGCGTGGGCAGTTGGGTCGTTCGTGGCGATCACGCGGTTGAAGCCGCGCCCGACGACCTGACCGTCGCGCACGACGAGCGCCCCGAACGGGCCGCCCTGGTTCCGGGCGACGCCGCGCAGCGCGAGCCGGGCGGCTTCGCGCATCCGCTGGCGGTCCGGTTGGGCGCTCATGAGCACGGGAATCGTACGGCACCGTGACCGTCGAAGTGGCGCGACTAGACTGATCCGGGTACCGGTCGGAGAGAGGACCCGAGGATGAACGCTCCCGCCAGGAAGTCCGCCCGCTCGCGCTGGCTCGCCGGCCTGGCCGTGCTCGCGCTGGCGCTGACGCTCTCGCTGATGCTGCTCCTCAGCGACGGCGGCTGCACGCCGGCCGTGGCGTTCGACCGCACGATCGCGGAGGAGGCGCCGAAGCGGCGGCCGCTCGAGCTCGACAGCGGGGTCACGACGCGCACGAGCAGCCCGGCCGTCGCGACCGAGGAAGGCACGCAGCGCCGGCGCGATCCCGTCCTCGCTCCGGCGTCGTCGGTCAGCGGCATCGTCACGGACGTCGTCACGCACGAGATCGTCCCGTACGTCGAGGTGGAGCTCGTGCTCGCCAACCGCTCCGAGCGCATCGCCGTCGGTGACGACGGCGCGTTCGCGTCCACGACCGGCTTCCCGAGCGGCGAGTTGCGCGCGATCGTGCGCGACGACGTCATCGAAGTGGGGCGCGCGTCGATCGCGCACGGCGCCGAGCGCGGGACGCGCGGCTGGCGCGTCGAAGTGCCGATCGGGCCGACGATCCACATCGCGACGATCGACGGCCTGTACTACGACCCCGCGAACTGGCGCGCGCGGATCCGCGAGAGCGCGCTGGAGGAAGACGTCGTCGGCGAGCTCGACGTCGGCGCCGAAGGACTCTCGCTCTACGCACCCAGCCCGGCGTTGCCCGACCGGGCGTGGAGCTGGGCGCGTGTGCGCTCGGGGGGGTGGGCGCGCTACGCGCGTCAGGAGCATCCGCCCATCGCCGGTGTGCGGCCGCGCGTGCAGGTGCGCAACGACGCGGAGAACAGCGACGGACGCGCGCGGCTGAAGAGCACGATCGGCGCGCAACCGACGCTGGCCGTCACGACGACGCGTTTCGGACGCATCGCGGTCGACATCGCGCGGACCAAGGACGCGAAGCCCATGCGCGCCGTGCTGTTCGACTTGCGCGACTCGACGACCTCGACGGCCGTCGGCCCTCCCACCTTCGAAGAGCTCGACGTGACGAGCGAGGGCTATGTCGAGTTCGCAGACCTCGAGCCGGGCCGGAAGCAGCTGATCGCCTGGTCGCAGGACGAGCTGTTCGAGGACAGGTACGTCGCGTCGCGCGGCTCGAGGCTGGAGGCCAAGCTGAGCCCGCGCAAGTCGCGCAGGACCGGCTCCGGAGCGCTCCCGAGGTCGACCGGCGACGTGCCGTACGGCTGGAGCGGGGCATCCGAACGCCTCATCGCCAGCCCCTCGGACGCATCGTCGCGGATGCGTTCGTGGATCCAGCCCATCGAGGACTTCGACTCGTCCACGTCGGATTTCCTGCGGCGTTCCACGTCCGACATCCGCTTCCGCTCGAGCGCGAGCGTGCTCGAGCCGTCTCACGATTTCGTGCAGACGAAGAGCGTGCGTCACGCGATCCGCATGACCTTGGGGCTGGGCGGACCGTCCATCGCCGGCCGCATCTCGTTCGGTCCGGGCGGCGTGCTCTTCCCGTCGAAGTCACACCCCGCGGACGAGCCGTTCGAGCTGCCTGAGAGCATCTATTTCACGTGGTCCGCGTGGGCCGAAGGCATGCAGCCCGTCTTCGGAACGCAGCGCGAGTTCGTCGAGCAGTCCGACGGGACACGCGTCGCGAGCGTGGCGGTGCAGCGCGGCTCGGGCTTCGAGCTCCTCTTGCGCGCCGGCGATCCTGCGCGGATCGCGCAGGATCCGTGGCCGTGGCCCGCGAACGCGGGCGGTCAGGACCTGGCCGTGCTGGCCGCGCTGGCCGCCGCGCCGGTGCCGGGCGTCAAGGTCGAGATCGACACGTACGCCGCGGGCGCGAGCGACCTGGATGGCTCCGTCCGCGTCAGCCATCCGATCCTGCCGCGCCGCATCACGCTCGTGGGCCGCGGATGGCGGTTGTGCGCGCTCGATCGCTTGCCGGGAGGCGAGCAGCGTTACGTCGCGTGGCTGCGGCGCAATCCGTGAGTCGACCCCGCTGTCCGGCCGTGGCCAGGCACCGACGTCACGCGAATCCCGCAGAATCTTGCCAGGCACCGATCGCCGGGATTCGCGCTCAGCCCAGCGCCGCCAGCACTTCCGCTTCCTTCTCCGGCGTGAGGCCCGCGCGCAGCTTGTTGCGGCGTTCCTCGGGCAGCGTCGCGAACCACGCGAGCGTGTCCTTGATCGTCACGTCGATCGGACGGAACGTCATGCCGGCCTTGACCGCGCGCGCGTTGCTCCAGGTGTGGAAGCCCTTGGATTCGCCTTCGAAAGCGGCCCAGATCGGGAAGTCGAGGCCCTCGTGCTTGGACAAATCGGCGACCTTCGTCCAGCGCACGCTGATGTCCTTCGCGGGCGAGGCCTTCTTGCACTCTTCGATCACGGTCCCCCAGGCGAGCTTCTCCCTCGGGCCGCAGGCGTTGAACGTGTCGGTCGACTTCGCTTCGCCGACCTTGATCATGAAGTCCGTCAGGTCGCGCACGTCGATCACCTGGAGCGGATCGGTCGGCTCGCCGGGCACGAGCACCTTGCCGCCGCGCTGGAAGCGCAGGGGCCAGTAGGTGAAGCGGTCGGTGCCGTCGCCGGGACCGACGATGTAGCCGGGGCGCACGATCGTGCACTTGCCGGGGAACGCGGCGGCGGCGGCCTCTTCGCACAGGACCTTGAGCGGGCCGTAGAACTCGCCGCCCTTGCCCATCGTCTCGACGGTCGGATCGTCCATGCGCGCCAGTTCGGCCGTCTCGTCGGCGCCGATCACGTCGTTCTTGGCGTAGGCCGAGATGCTCGACACGTAGACGATGTGGCCCGAGCCGGCCTTGGCCAGGATCTCGGAGCTCTCCTTCACCATGCGCGGGTAGTAGCCCGTGTCGTCGAACACGAGGTCGAACTTGCGGCCCTCGAGCCCCTTCAGGCCCTCGCCCTTCTTCGAGTCGCGGTCGCCCACGATGCGTTCGATGTCGGGGAACAGGTCGGCCTTCGTCTTGCCACGGTTGAACATCACCACGGTGTGACCGCGCGCGACGAGCCCTTCGACGAGCGGTGGGCCGATCAGGCCCGTGCCGCCGAAGACGAGCACATTGAGGGGCTTGGCCGACTTCTTGGGCTCTTCGCCCGCGTGCGCGCGGCTCGCGAGCAGGGCACCGGCGGCCAGGGACATCTGCAGGAATTCGCGGCGTTGGGTGCGCATGGTTCGTCGTGTTCGGGGTCGGGGGGGCGGACGAAGCATGACGCCGATGCCGGCTTTCGACCAGCGCGCGCACGTTCGCGCCTTGTTCACTTGCAGCGACCTGACGCGCCGTGCAACGTGCGCGCAGATGACTTCCGATCGAGAGCCTCCGAGCGGCTGGCGCGAGCCCGAGCCCGCGATCACGCAGGTGCTCGACGCGCCGCCCACGCCCTGGATTCTCTTGTCGCCCGACTCGGCGCACATCCTTCTCGTCGACCACGAGCCGCAGCCGGCGCTCTCCGACGTGGCGCGTCCGAAGGTCAAGCTGGCCGGGCTGCGCATCGACGCGTGCCGCGACGCGCGCCACCAGCTCGCGTTCGGCACCGGTCTCGTGCTGCGCGACCTGCGTGGTGCGCACGAGCGGCGCATCGCGCTGCCCGCCGGACGGCGCATCGCGTCGCTGGGCTGGTCGCACGATTCGCGCGCGTTCGTGCTGATCCTCGACGGCGGCGGTCCGGGCGAGCTGTGGTGGGGGACCCTCGACGCGCCCGAGCCGCGCTTCGTCGCCGCGGGGATCCACGCCGTCCTGGGCGACGGCTTCGCGTGGATGCCGGAGGGCGCGCGCGTGCTGGCGACGTTCGTGCCCGCGGGACGCGGACCTGCGCCGCAGCGTGCGGCGGTCGCGAGCGGGCCCGACGTGCTCGAGGCGCGCGGTGAGCGCACGCCGCTGCGCACGCACCACGATCTCCTGCGCGACGAGCACGACGAGCAGTTGTTCCGGCACCACGCGAGCTCGCAGCTCGCGCTCGTCGATCTCGCAACGGGCGGCATCGAGCCGATCGGCGCGCCCGGGATCGTGGCGAGCTGCGAGCCATCGCCGGACGGCCGTTGGGTGCTCGTCAGCACGGTTGCCGAACCGTTTTCGCGCCTGCACACGGTCTCGGGCTTCGGCTACGTCGTCGACGCGCGCGAGATCGGCGGCGCGCGCAGCCAACGCATCTGGGCCCAACCCATCGCCGAGAACGTGCCGATCGAGGGCGTGCGCACGGGGCCGCGCGCCGTGCAGTGGTCGGCGCACGACGGCGCGGGGATCGTGTGGGTGGAAGCGCTCGACGGCGGCGATCCGCGGATCGCCGTGCCGCAGCGCGACCGCTGGATGGCGCTCGACGAGCCGTTCACCGGCGCCGCGCGCGAGATCTTGCGGCTCGAGCACCGTGCCAGCGGCCTGTCGTGGCTGGCCGACGGCACGACGTTGTTGGCGCGCGAGTGGGACCGCGAGCGGCGCTGGACGCGTCTATGGCTTGCCGCGCCGGGGACAGCCGCATCGAGCTGGGTCGCGCTCGACGACCGCAGCGTGAACGACGCGTACGGCGATCCTGGCTCGATCCTGTTCGAGCCGCGCGCCGTGCA
>Ga0163153_10008623_pt1 | contig 10525 bp, 9 predicted proteins | sample OliLakLV19MP6IB1_FD_148629 | JGI IMG/M metagenome (GOLD analysis project Ga0163153, IMG submission 148629) | Freshwater microbial mat bacterial communities from Lake Vanda, McMurdo Dry Valleys, Antarctica - Oligotrophic Lake LV.19.MP6.IB-1 | ecosystem: Environmental > Aquatic > Freshwater > Lake...
GTGGGGCAGGCGTCCCGCCTGCGAGCTGATCTGTTGTGGGGCAGGCGTCCCGCCTGCGAGCTGATCTGTTGTGGGGCAGGCGTCCCGCCTGCGAGCTGATCTGTTGTGGGGCAGGCGTCCCGCCTGCGAGCTGATCTGTTGTGGGGCAGGCGTCCCGCCTGCCCGCTCCAGGCCTGCCCCTGTGTTCGCCCGAACCAGTGTTCATGGTGTCGCGTCACCGTCCAACCACCGGACGATGTCACCGTCCACGGGAATGGACACTACCGTCCAGAAACATGGACAGTGGCTCGGCCTCGCTTCCCGACATCGTGAGCCCGGGGGTCCAGCCCGGGCAGGCGTTTCCGCAATTCCAACGATCGCTTCCCGCGTCCGCGAGGCCCGAGGTTGGCCGCCGCAATCTCCAAGTCCACCGCATCAGATCAGAGGTCCAGCGCTCCCGCTCCGTCCCCCTCTTCAACGGCTCGCTCTCCAACTCCATCTCACGGACTTCCAACTACTTACGGCTCGCTGCGCAGTTCAAGACGACCACCTCCCACGTCCGTGCGGATCTCTCCGCGTTCCGCGCGGACGGCCTCGCGTTCCGTACGGACGCATTCTGTTCTCCATGCGCTCACCCGCACTCGCCTGACGATCACTTCCCGCGTTCGTTGATGCGCCTTCGCGGCCCTGTGTTAGGGTCTCCGCGGCCGTGGCGCCAAGTCTGCATTGGGGTGCCTCCGGTCAGGACATCGTCGAGCTCCTCTCCTGGCGCATTGCTCCCGTTCGGAGTGGGCAACGCGTCTCGACCGCGGGCCCGCAGGAGTTCAACGCCAGAGGAGGACCGTATGAACCGTGTCGTACGCCGTCGGCTGGACCGGCTCAATCGAGTGTACTCGTTCAGCAAGCAGCACCTCACCGAGGTCAAGGGCTATGTCGCGGCGGTAACCCAGCTCGGTGAACAGCTCGACCGGGTGGGGGTACTGACCCTGCAGTCGGAAGCAGGCGATCTGGAGGAGGATGCGTCGACGGCTCGCAAGAACGAGCTGCGTCAGGTAATCGAGGCTGATCATCCGTCTCACATCGTTCGGATCGCGCGCTCGGCGACGCCGGCCGATCCGGAGCTCAGGAAGCGGTTCCGAATGCCGGGAAGAGGTGTCAGCCTGCAGGCGTTTCTGCCGGCGGCGCGGGCCATGGCCGCCGAAGCGGCCAGCCGGAAGGAGCTGCTGATCGGGGAGGGGCTGCCGGAAACGTTCCTGGAGGAGCTGAACGCCGCGCTGGATGGGTATGCCGAAGCGGTGAACCAGAAGGACATCGGCCGGGCATCGCATGTGGGTGCGCGGCCGGAGCTGGCGGCGATCACCAGGGAGATGGGGCTGCTGGTGCGTCGGCTGGACAGCATCAATCGGTATCGGTTCCGCCAGGATGGTGAACTGCTGGCGGCGTGGAACAGTGTCAAGGATGTCGCATGGCCGTTGACGGACAAGCCCGGGCCCGCGGGCGGAACGGCGGCGGCGTAATGCGATCCTGTCACTGTGCGAACCTCCGGGTCTCGTGGGTGAGGCCCGGGGGTTCCCTGCCCTCTCATCTGCGACTCACGCCACCGCTGCGCCTTCCCCAAGCTCCTGCCGCACCGCCTCCACCGTCCGGGGAAGCCCTTCTTCAAGACTTACGGCCGGCACATATCCGCGCGTGGTTCGGGCCTCGTCAATGGCTGCGAGTGAATGCTCCACATCGCCGCCGCCTGGGAGCCGTCGCCATTGATCGTCGGGGGCGCGCCATGCACTCCATGTGAATGAACTTCGGCACCATGGCGGCGTATTCCGACCTGGGATTCTGCCGCGGGCCGAAGACGTTGAAATTGCGCAGGATCACCGTCTCGAACCCGTAGCGCTCGGTAAACGACTGGCAGTAGTGCTCGCCGGCGAGTCAGGCGGCAAGGCCGCCCCGCTGGCGGATGTGGCGGTGAAGGTACCGAGCGGCGATACCCAGCACATCCCGGAGGCCCACCTCGCGCTGGGGCATGGGCTGGTCGCCACAGTCGAGAATGCGCTCGCTCCCTCGTCTCGCTAGGAAGCCTCAGGGCCCCCGCATTGGGCTGCGGCGCTCGATCAATACATAGCAGCCAACCAGCAGCAGGAGTTGCATCGCCAGGGCGAGCCAGGTCCACACCGGCCGGGACACCGCGACCCACGCCAGGCCCGCGCCGACGCAGGTAAGCCCCAACGCACCGCACGTCACCACCGCATGGCTCCAGCCTGCCTGCACCGCCCGCTGGTAGGCGTGGCTTCGGTGGGCGGAATACCACCGCTCGCCCGCCAGCATCCGCCGCAGCAGTGTGAGCGTGGAATCCACGATGAACACCCCGCCCAGCATCAGCCACACCACCACCCCGGGCCCGCCACTTCGATCCGACAGCAGGGCCAGCGCCGCGAAGAGAAACCCCAGGAGCCCGGAGCCGACGTCGCCCATGAAGATCCGCGCGGGAGCCCAATTCCAGTACAGAAAGCCCAAGCTCGCCCCGGCTACCAGGGCCGAGGCCGCGGCCAATCCACCCGCATCGCCGAGCAATGCGGCGCCGACCGCGCCGGCGACCACGGCCTGGCCTCCGGCCAACCCGTCGATGCCGTCCATGAAGTTGTAAAGGTTTGTACTCCAGACCAGACCGAGCAGCGCCAGGATGTTCCCCGCGAATCCGAGTGGCACGAGTGTCTGGCCCAGGTGGAGACTGTTTACTCCCCCAATCCAATAGAGGAACCAGACCGCCGCCACCACCTGGACCCCGGCGCGCACCCGGTTCGGCAGGCTCCTCACGTCATCGACCCAGCCGACCAGCGCAATGAGGATCGCTCCGCCCGCCACGCCGAGCACCACCTGCCCCGGAAGTACGGCGCGGATGCCGAGCCATCCGACGAGACCGATCACAACCAGCGCGACGGCGAGACCGCCTCCGCGGGGGGTGGGGGTGGTGTGAAGGCTGCGCTCGTTGGGGACATCGAGGACCGCCTGCGCGACAGTGGCCCGCCGAACCACTCCTGTGAGGAACAGGGAGAGGACAGCCGCCACCACGCCGACGACCGGCGCCGAAGACAACCCTGCGAGTCCCTCGATCAGGATCATGGAGTGCCGACGACGACAGCGAGGCTGGTGACCGGGCGCCCGAGCTTGGTCGGCCAGCGGAGCTCGCCGAGTGGAAGCACCTGCAGGCGTGCCCCCTCCTGCCGTAAGCGCTCAACCCCGAGCCAGGGGCCGGCGATGACCACATCCCCGGTCCAGAGTGGACGGCCGTCGGGGAAGTAGTCGTGCAGCAGGATCAGCCCCCCCGGAGCCAGCCGCCGGAGGGCGGCGGGAAGCTCGCGGTAGACCGTGGCAGCGCTGTGGTCGCCATCGAGGAAAATGAGGTCGAAGCTCTCCGGGGCCGTCTCCAGAAAAGCGATCGAAGGGGAGGTGACAAAGCGGACCGCTCCACCCATTCCCATCTGGAAAATCATCTCCGCCGGGGCGAGCCGGGAGCCGTAGTGCTCCCAAGGGCGGGTCGTGGGGTCATTCACATCGACGATGTCGACCGTGGCGAGCGTTCCGCCGCCGTTGGTTCGGAGTGCTGCCGCGATGTGGACGGTCGATGCCCCGATATGCGTCCCGACCTCGAGGACGCGCGCCGGCTTGAAGCCGCGTATGAGGTAGTACAGCGCCCGGCGGTCGCCCGGGTTGACGCCCCCGGCCGATGTCGTGATGGCGAATCGGTCCACCTCCGCCGCCACCGGAGGCCACGCAGCGTCCAGCGTCGGGTCGGCGAGCACCTGACGCACCCGCGCGATGTCGATGCGCGCCAGCGGTGTTGCATCGCACACGCCCGCCGGGGTCCGGGCGAGGCGCCACTGGTCTCGCAGCCGTATCGCGAGATTGCGTGCAGGCAGCGGGAGCGCGCCGGCGAGGCGGCCTATCACGGTCATGCGTGCTCCTTCGTCGTCGCGCGGAACCAGCGTGCGGTCTCGAGCATCCCCGCCTCAACCGAATAGGGCGGCGTGAACCCGGCGTCGGCCCGCAGCCGCCCGATGCTCACTTGCAGGGGGTTGGTCAGCCGCCCGACCATGCTGGATGAAACCGGCAGCCGCAGCCACGGCGCAAGCCCGTCCCCGACTCGGCCCGCCAGATGCAGCAGGGGCTCCGGCATCGGGAGCAGTCGTGGCGGGCGCCCGAGCGCGTGGGCGATGGCCCGGACGAGATCCGGTGCGGACAGATCATGATCGTCACTCACAAAGTAGACCCCGCGGACGCCGGAGTTCTGGGCAGCGCTTTCCAGCGCCGCCGCGGCGTTACCGGCATACAGCAAACTGCGCTGGCTGCGGAGGCTGCCTAACGGGAGCGGCAGTCCCCGGTCCACCGCGCGAAAGAGCTGCAGCATGTTGGCCCGCATGCCGAGACCGTACATGAGCGGGAAGCGGAGACTGACCGTGCGGACCCCGAGAGCGGCGCCACGTTCGGCCAGCATGGCCTCCGCCTCGAGCTTGCTCTGACCATAGGCGTCCACGGGCCGGGGCGGCGTCTCTTCGGTCCACGGCGTGGTGCTGTGCTCCCCGACCGCCTTCACGCTGCTGGCAAAGACCAGTGTCCCGCACCCGGCCGCGGCGGCGGCCTCCAGCACCTCGCGGGTGCGCTTCACATTAGCCTGGCGGTAGGCCGCGAGGGGATCGGGCTCCGGGTCCAGGATCACATGCGCGCGCCCCGCCAGATCGAGGATGACATCACATCCGTCGAGGGCCGCGCGTCGCTCGGCCGCAGTGGCGGCGCGCGGCACCGCGCGTACCCGGTGGCCCCGCGCTGTCAGCCAAGGCGCGACCTGACTGCCGAGAAATCCCGTGGCACCGGTGATGGCGATCGTCAGCCCCAGACCCATCGTTACCACATCTCAGGGAGGGCCCCGGCGGCCGGGGCATCGGACCAAGCGCCGCAAAGGCTCCCGGTCGACGGATGACCCGTCTCCGGGGCAGTGCTACGCCGAGCGAAGTGCGCGAAGTATACGGCGGGCCGTGCCGCTCAGGGAGCGCCGCAGGCTGCCAGCTCGGGCGCCGTCAGCGCACGGAGGGTGAAGGGGGCCTGGGTCCAGGCGTTCGCACAGGTCTGACGGGGTGAGACGGCCAGCGCACGCGGCGCAGCGTACAGATACGCACCATAGGATTCGTAGACCGAGCGGTGCACGTAGACCGAGCCGTAGCCCCAGCCCGGGAACAGCGGACTGATCATCGGCGCCTCGGGCAGCGGGACCAGGACGCGCATCAACGGATCACCGCGCAGATCGAGCTCCGCGGCGTCGGGCACCGACGCCACATTGAAGCGATTGTGATGGTGCAGCGTGTCGGTCTGGAAGGTGATGGCGCCGGTCCGGATCGTGGCAGGCCCGAACATTCCCCCGAAGCCGATCTCGAGTTCGGTGTTGGGCCATACCATCGTGCGCTCGATCTCGGTCCAGCTGAAGTAGCCATACTCCCGCGGGCGCAGCCACAGCGTCCGGGTGAATGGGAAGGGCTCGTTCTGGTAGTAGGACGGGTACTTGGCCAGTACCGGGTCAAACCGGTGGTTGCCGAACCGCATCGCGATCGCCACCTGGGCCGGACCCGCGTCGACCACCGTGATCGACGTGGGTTCCGTCAGGACCGTCGACGTCACATACAGCCAGTCGCCTGCACCCCGCACCGTCGCCCCATTCCACGTCGCCCCGGTCCGCACATCCATTTCGAAGCCGCCCCGCTCACTCAGCCCGGGGTGCCACCGCAGCCGCACCCGGCCGTTGATGAGTTCGAGGCTCCGCGCCACGGCGACCGCGGCGGGGTCGAAAGTCCGCACGCCGTCCACCAGCAGGGCCACCCCTTCAACCGTCACGCGATACGACGCCTGAGCCCGTCCGCTGATCACCTTGAGCGTGGCCTCCCCCGGGAGTGCCGCAACGAACGAGTCGGCGGCGAGTGGGGCCACTCGGCTGACGTCATCGGACTGCAACCGGATCGGCGCGCCGACGATGAGCGTCCCGCCGCTGTCGAACACCTGCGCCGGTACCGAGCCGACCTGGTCCAGGTCCATCGTATCGACGGCGCGGGCGAGCACGACTGACGCCGGCACCTGTGCCACGGCGATGGTCACAGTGTCGTACAATCCTCCGTAACCAACTTCAATGGAACCGGTTCCGGGTGCGAGCGCCACCACGCTGTCGACGCCGGCCAAGCCTAGGATGCTGGTGGTGAGCGATCTGAACTGGAGTCCGGTGGCTCGAAGCGGGCTCCCCAGACGATCCGAGATGGCGGCCGACACATCGGTCCGACCGCCGATGCGTGTGAGCAGGGGCGATGCGGAGGTGGCCTGCAGCGTGACCGGGCGCTGTGTCACCGTCACACGGAGGGTATCGACGGCATCGCCGGTGTTGACTCGGACCATCGTGCTGCCCGGCCCGGTTGTGCGCAAGGTGCCATCCGCCTGAGGCTGGACGACGCTTGAGTCCAGCGTGGCCAAGTGGAGTCGCGGCTGCAGCACTACGTTGCCGTGCTTGTCGCGGGCCGCCGCGAGGATGCGCAATTGAGCGCCAACGGCGTCCGCGGCGAGACTGGAATCGGCGAGCGTCACGCTGGTTGCGGAGGCCGGCAGCGCGGTCCGTCGGACGGTGAGCCGGGAGCCCGGGCTCGACGCCTGCCCCGAACGCACATCTCGCAACTGTAGATCCACGACCCGGCTCTCAAACCGGATGCTGACGCTTTGCGACCCGGCACTCGTCCCCAGATGCCAGTCGACCGTCATACGACCGACCCGATCGGTGACCACCGAGTGCTGACTGGTGGAGCCGCTCCCCACGGGCACCTCGAGTCGCAGCGGGACACCCGGCACCGGCCTGCCGTGCGCGTCGACGACCTCGACCCGTACCCCTTCGCGGACGGTGGCCCCGACCGTATCAGGAGAACCCGGCAGTAGCAATGCGGTACCATCCTCTGAAGACGATGGAGCGGAGGCGGTCGCCAGCCGCACCACGGCGCCGGTCCCGGAACGGATCTCGAGGAACCTGGCCCCGTCCTCCACCAGCCGGTGGGGGCGCCAGACGATATCGGCCCGGCCATCCATCCCGGTCAGCGCCGGACCGGCCACGGAATCGAGGGGCGAGGCGGCGACCCAGGAGAGCGGCGAGCGCGGGAGTGGAGCACGTCCCAAATCCAGCGACTGCACCTCGATCAGGTACTCGTCGGGACCGGAGGAATCGTGGCGGAACCAGGTGAGATGTGCCGTGAGCTCGGCCGCAGCCGCCGTGGGGCTCCCCTCGCCGCCCAATGAGCGTTCGTCGAGTGGGATCGTACACGAAAGGCACACACCAAGTGCGACGACGAGCAGGATGCTCGAGCGCCGATGAATGCCGAGAATCGTGTGGAATCGGGCAATGATCCGCAATGGACCCATCGAACTTAGTGATTGGTAAGTTGCTTGCTGACAACACTTTGAATCTCTGATTCCACCAGGATCCCCGCCGTCTCTTTCCTGACGACGTCACGAAAAAGCAAGAACGCGGCCAAGGCACCGCTCCCTGATTGGAGGGCGCGACAGGGTCGGATACCTGAGGTATCGGCCACCACCTGAACAGATTGAGTTGCTGGAGGGTACAGATCGGCATCCGACCGAGGGCAGAATGTATCCGCCAGGGGGGGCCGCCAGAGGTGAAGTCAGCGGACGCTGCCTGGGAACCACTGACCCTCAGCTCCCGCCGTCATGCTGGCGGGGCGTCGGATCAGGTCGGAAGAGCCAGCAATTCCCGGTAGAGCTGGAGGGTCCGGCGGATCGGGCGTTCCTCCGAGAACTCGGCCACGGCGAGAGCACGCCCCGCCGCGCCGAATCGGGCGCGCAGTTCGGGGTCGCGCAGGAGGCGCTCCACCGCGGCCGCGAATGCCGCTGCATCCCCAGGCGGAACGAGGAGTCCGCTAACGTCGTGGTGGACCACGTCCCGACAACCGGGCGTGTCGGTAGTGATGATCGGCCGACCGGTCGCCGCTGCTTCAAGCAACCCGCGCGGCACACCTTCACCATAGGTGGAAGGCAGACAGACGACGGCACTCTGCCGCAGCACGTCCGCGACATCCTCCCGATGACCCCACCACTCGATGGCGCCGGCCGCCACCCATGCTTGCAGTTGCGCCACCGGCACCGCGGCAGGGTTATCCGGGTCGGCCCGTCCTGCGAGGACGAACCGCGCCTGGACACCCTGATGTCGTAGCGTCCGGGCGGCGTCGACGAAGATGCCGATGCCCTTTGACCAGAGCATGCGCGCAGGCAGCAGTACGATCGGCGGCCCGGGCGGCTCCGATGCCGGCGCAAAGTGATCGAGCGCGACACCCACACCGCCCATGAGAATCACCTGCGCCGCCTGCACGATTCCGGTCGAGAGCAGCACCGCTCGATCGTCTGGGTTCTGCACGATGAGCCGGCTCCGCTCGCTGCGGAGCGCGCCCCGGAGGGCCAGCCCGACAACCGGCCGCAACAGGCGGGCTTTCAGGCTCGGACTCGAGGCGAGAAATCCCAGCCCCGCCAGCGCATTCACGACATTCGGGACACCCGCCGCCCGGGCAGCGAATGAGCCGTACAACACCGGCTTCAGTGCGACGTGGTGCACCAGGTCGGGCTGCCGCTCCCGGTAGAGGGCCACCAGTCGATGCCAGCAGCGCCATTCAGTCCACGGTGCGATCCCCGAGCGCGAGATTTCGAAGGGCACCACGCTGCAGCCCGCGGCACGAAGCTGCGCACCGTGCTCGCGGACCCGACAAGCGATCGTGACGTCGTACCCTGCGGCAACTGCGGCCCGCGCCAGCGGCAGCCGGTGGGATGCGAAGTACCAATCTTCGGTGACGAGATACAGTATCCGTGCAGGTGCCGCCGGTGGTGGCGCCCCTGCGTCCGCGGCACACGCGCTCATCGAAGATCGGGTTTCCGAACCAGCCGCCAGGGAGCCCGGAAATCCACGAGAAGCGCCCGCCAGAGTGCCCGCAGCTCGCCCGCCTCTGGCAGATGTGCCGAGCGCGACTGGTCGACCCCCTGGGCCCAGAGTGCCGCGCCCAATCCGAGGAACAATCCGGCGATCCCGGCCAGCAGGACGCGCAGTACCAGCCTCCGGGAGTTGGGTCGAGCGGGGAGCTCCGCCGGTTCGAGCACGGTGACGCGAGGCGTATTGCGCACCTCCTCGATCCGGGCCTGCTCGTAGCTGCGGTCAAGGTCGGTATAGACCTGCTGCCGCGCCGCGACGACGCGGGAAAGCCGGTCGTACTCGAACTGCAGACTGGGTGACTTGTCATACTGCCGGTTGCGGGCGAGGAACGCCTGCAGGGCATCCTCCGCCTGACGGAGTTCGATCTTTGCATTCGCCAGCCGTCCTTCGGTGAACTCCCGCTCGGCCGAAGCGCGCGACTGCCGGACGTGCAGGTCGAAGTTGATGATCGCGCTGACGATTCGCGTGGCCACCTCGCGCGACAGCGCCGGCCAGCGAGTCTCCACGTTGAGAGTGACGACGCTCGTCTTCCCGTCGATCGCGACCTGCAGGTTTCGCCGAAGTCGCTTGATGGCATCCTCGTGCCGCATGGCGGAGTCCCGGCCGGTGGCGCGCAGCAAGGTGACCAGGGTTGCCGGGGCGAGGTCGGCGGGCACGAGCGAGTCGAAGCGGGCTTCCACGAGGGGGCCGAGGACCGACTTTGCCGTCGCAAGATCCTGGTAGAACTCGGGGGATTCGCCGGAATTCTGTCCCGGTAATCCGGCCACACCGAACTGTGCGGCGAGTCCCGCCAGTCGGGAGAGCGACCCGTCGCCGCTCTGCGGCAGGAACGATGTGGTGGCGGTGTAAGTCCGCGGTGCCAGCAGCGTCACGACCCCCGTGACGAGCACCAGCACGAGCGGCACCACCACGGCGTAGCGCCGGTAGCGTAGCGCGGTCGCAGCGAGTGCCAGCAGCGGGTCCATGGCATTGCTGTCGCGACTGCCCGGCGTCACTCCCGGCTCTGGATGGGTCATCTGACAGCCTGTCTCACTGGGTGAGGTTCGGCGGACGCTGCAGGATTCCGCGAAAGATTTCAGCATACTGCATCGCGACACGGCCCAGCGAAAACTCCGTGATGATCCGGGCGCGGGCGGCGGCGCCCCGTTGGGCACGCGCCGGCTCGGATTCCGCCAGCAGCGCGGCACACCCCCCGGCGAGTGAGGCGGCGTCCCCCGGTGCCACCACGAGACCGGTACTCCCCACAATCATGGCGCTGTCCCCGACATCCGTTACCACGCAGGGCACTCCGCAGGCCATCGCCTCGCCCAACACATTCGAGAATCCCTCACCGGACCGGGACGAGGAAACGAGCAGATCGAGTCCTGCGAGCAGCCCGGCGGTGTCCGCTACCTCGCCCAGCAAGTGCACCCTCGCCGCCAGTCCACGAGCACCAATCTCGTCCGCCAGCTCACGATTGCTGGCCTCGACGCCCGAGCCTGCGCAAATGAAATGAGCGGCGGAGCCGGAAGCAACCAAATGCCCCGCGGCCCGCAGAAAGGT
>Ga0163153_10008626_pt1 | contig 10524 bp, 10 predicted proteins | sample OliLakLV19MP6IB1_FD_148629 | JGI IMG/M metagenome (GOLD analysis project Ga0163153, IMG submission 148629) | Freshwater microbial mat bacterial communities from Lake Vanda, McMurdo Dry Valleys, Antarctica - Oligotrophic Lake LV.19.MP6.IB-1 | ecosystem: Environmental > Aquatic > Freshwater >...
CGCACACACCATGGCGACGGGGATGCACGCCAGGACCGCCGCATCAGGTATCCAGAAATCAGCGAGGGCGTACTTCAACCCCCAACCAAACGAGAAGAAGAGGAGCGTCACAGCCAGCGCGACGGCCCGGCTGTATCCGCGCGAGCGCCCCAACACGAACATCGCCATACCGGCAATCACCACGAAAGAAGCCGAAACAGCAAAGAATCCGGTTTGCAGGCCGCCAGGGGCCGCCTTCGCAAGCGCGGGAATAAGAGGGCGCCGATTGAACGGGGCGAGACCGAAGTCGAACGGATCGTCGGACGCCATTGCAACGTAGACGTGGCGGTCCCAACCAGGGTCCGCGTACTCGGCCGTGTCCTCCGTCCTCAACTTCGTGCGGGAAAGAAGCGTGACCACGAGCATGAACGAGAGCAGCAATCCGATCGCGATGTCGCCACTTCGCAGCGGGACACGGACGCCATCGGCGCCGTCGCGTTGTTCCGGTCCGCGCGGGCGCCACCACCCGCGGATCATCTCCTGGATGCATCCGGCAGGGCGCGGCCACGGATCACATCCCGCAGCTTCTGGCTAAGTTCGTCAAAGGCCACGATGAGCCGTTCGTCCAACGCCGACTGTTCGGTGTACGTGTAGATCGAGATGGACACGCGGTCCGCGGGGTCATATTCCAGCACGCCCGTCGATCCGAGGTGGCCCCACCGTTGTCCGCGCAGGCGGCCGTCGGATATCCAACACGGGCAGAAGGGAAAGGTGGCGAGCCCCGTGTACTGGAACTCCGGGCCACGGAACGTGGTCATCGCGTTCAGGCTTTCAGCGGAGATCACGGCACCGCTATCCCACAACAAAATCCCCCAGTAAGCGAGATTCACCACCGTTGAATGGAGGCCCCCCGCCGACCACAGGACACCGCGGTAATCCGAGCTGGCAACGGCGGACAGGTGCAGCCCGCCCGAAGTCCAGAGGACACCCCCGTACTCACTGGTCGAGGGTACCCCACGGTACGGGTGCGTTGAATAGTCCAGTGGATGAAGCTCCTCGTCCATCTTCGTGTCTATCAGCTCGAGGGGATCGAGGATCCGGCTGTGGAGCGCGGCGGTGTAGCTTTGCCCGGTGACCTCTTCTATCACCAGCCCGAGCAGGAAGTAACCGGGCGACGAGTACTCGAACCCCTTCCCCGGTTTGAAGAGAAGGGGCTGATTCGCCGCAGCCTGCAACGCATCGAACGGCGCCACCCCGTCGGTGCTGATCAGGCCGCTTGTATGCTGGAGGAGCTGCCGAATAGTGATCTGGCCGGCGCGAGGGAAGTCCGGGACGAAACGCTTCAGGCGGTCATCCAGCGAAAGCCGGCCCTCGTCCACCAATTGCATGATCAGCGCGCCCGTGAACGTCTTCGTCACGCTGGCGATGGGGTTCACGTCGCTGGTCCGTGACGGCTCGCCCGTGGCTGTATTGATTCCCGCCGCGCCGGACCAACCGGATCCATCGCCGCGCAGCAGCGCCACGCTCGCCCCCGTTATCCGGGAAGTCTGCAACCACGACGCCAGCACGGCGTCAAGTTCTTCGCGTGTGACCGGGTCCGTGGATATCGGCGCTTGGCGCTGCGGCGCATCAGCGTTTATCAGCGCTCGGGCGGTGCGAAGCTTCAGCCCAACACCAGATGGTGGCGCCGCTCGTGCCACCGAAAGGGCCCCCGGCGCCTCCTCGCGCACGTTGGCCACGGTCAGCAAGAGAACCCCAAAGCCCGCCACGCAAGCCGCGCCGATGGCCGCGACGCTCCCGGCTCTGCGCACGCGCCAGCGCCCCGTCGGCCCGAGTCCCCCGGGCCAAATGCGCATCGGCCGCCGTCCAGACGCATCTTCGATCCATCCGAAGACGAGAACGCATGTGAACGTCACGGCCGCAACAACGGGCAGCGCCAACCAGAGCCGTTCCCGTTCCGAAAAGGAACCGCCCCACAACAGGTGATAGGCCGCGAACAGTCCGGCGGCGTGCCACAGGTAGATCGAAAGCGCCCGCTGGTTCACCCACGACACGATCGGGCGCACAAGGCGCACGGTTGCAACCTTCGCAATCTCGCGTTCGAAGGTGAGCGCCCCGAAGAGCCACGCCAGGCCGACGAACAAGTGGAGCGGATACGACGAGTTCACGATGTTCCCGGGCACGTCCTGCGTGATCGCCCAGGCCGCGGCGGCGGCGGCGGCGACCAGTGCGATTCCCGCGCGCCCAACGCGCGGCAAACTCCCCAGGCGGCCATCCCGGAAGGCGAAGCCCAGCATCCAGAAGAACGAGTACAGCGCCAGGTCCTGCCATTGCCATCGCACCTCGAAGCCGCGCCGGCTCGCCAGTTCGAGCAAGTAGACCGCGGCGAGCGGCGCAAGCAGGACCGGCGCCCACATCCGCCGCATCAGCCAGAGCAACAACGGGCTCAGGAGGATCAGCCAGGTGGTGCATCGCAGATACCAGAGCGCAGCCCACCAGGTCACGCCCCATTCGGACCCCTGCGGATCCCACACGGGGAAGAACCAGAAGATCAGCCGCGCCCAGTCCAGGTCCCCGGCCGGGTCCGGGCGCCGCGCGGCGTATGTTGCCATCACGGCGATTACGAGCACGCTGAACACCCAAAGCGGGATAAGCAGCCGCTGGAAGCGGTCCCGCAGCACCTTTAGCCCGCCCGACCGGTCCAGCGAACCCGCCATCAGCGTCCCCGCGACGAAGAACATCGCGGGCATGGATGCGATGAAGAAGGAGATCCAGGCCGTGCCGTAGGCATGCCAGACGAGCACGCGAAGGATGGCGACCGTCCGGACGACATCGAGGAAGCCGTTTCGCCCGCTTTGAGCCGGTGTTTCGCGGTTCATTTGGGCGCCCTTTCGACCCGAGGCATTCGGTCTATGCTCAAACGTTGTCCTAACCGATTATCCCCGTACAATGCCGGAGATTCCGAAGCCGCGAGAGTGACCCGTTGGCGCTGCCTCCCGCCCGAAGACCGCGCCCACGCCATGCTACCACGGCGGCGATTCTGCTCGTCCTCCTCGCTGCAACCGCGCTCGCCTTCCAGTGGGGACGTTCAGACGGGGCGGAGGCAGCTCTCAGCCCCGGAATTCCTGATACGCAGCCGACGCAGGTGAGGGTCTCCATCGCCGAACCGGCGCAGTTCGACGACACCCAGGCAGCACGCGGACTGAGCGCGGGATGTTCCAATGGCGCCCCGCAAGCCGCGGCCGGGACCACGGTACAGGCATTCAAGAGCGGTCCCATCGACCGGTCTTACCGCGTCCACGTCCCCGTGGCGGTTCAGCGCCCGGCCCCCGTCATTATCAATCTGCACGGTCGATATTCGAATGGCGAGTACCAGGAACGCTATTCGGGGTTCCTCCCGGCCAGTGACCGGGAAGGCTTTCTCCTTGTCAGTCCCGATGGCACGGGCGCGATTCGTGGTTGGTCGGCGGGCGCCACGACTGGCTCATCGGTCGATGATGTCGCGTTCTTGGGCGACCTGATCAGCCGTCTCGATCAGCAATACTGCCTGGATACGGGCAGGGTCTTCATCGCCGGGATGTCGAACGGGGCTTTCATGGCCGCGCTTGCAGGTTGTCGTCTCGGCAACCGCGTCACCGCCATCGCGATGGTGGCGGGGACGGCCGGGCCTTCCCTGCCGTGCAAAGGTGCGACGCCTGTCATTGCTTTCCACGGGACCGACGACACGATTGTGCCCTTTCGGGCCGGTCGCGTGCGTGGGACGATGGCCTATCCCGGTGCGTCCGCGGCAATGGCCGCGTGGGCTGCCCAGAATGATTGCGGCGCGAACCCGGAGGACGCGCCTACGAGCGACCACGTCATGCGCTTCGTCTACGGCGGCTGTGATGCGAAGACGGAGTTCGTCGTGATCCACGGTGGTGGGCATACCTGGCCCGGCGCAACCCCCAACCGCGACCTTGGGCCGACGACATCCGAGCTGAACGCCGCCGAGGTGAGCTGGGCGTTCTTCGAATCCGTGGCCGCCGAATAGTCCTTCGCGCCGGGGAGGTCGGAGCGCTCGCAGCAACAGCGGCGTAGAATCGCCAACAGTCCGCCCTTCGGAATTTCGCCATGCCTTACGCACATGTCAACGGCGCCCAGCTCTACTACGAACAGCACGGCCATGGCGCGGACCTCGTCTTCCTCCATGGCGCCGGCGGCAACCACCTCTCCTGGTGGCAACAGCTCGCTGCCTTCAGCGCCGACTACCGCTGCACGGTGTTCGATGCCCGTGGCTGGGGCCTCAGCCGCGGCGATACCACCATCGGCCGCTTCGTCCTCGGTACGGACCTCGTTGCGCTGCTGGACTACCTCAAGATCGACCGCGCCCACGTTGTGGCCCAGTCGATGGGTGGCCGTGCCGTGGCCGGACTCGTGCGCCTGGCGCCGCGCAAGGTCGCTTCGCTGATCCTCTGCGGCACGACGGCTGGCGCCACCAACGACCGGGTGCGCGAATTGCAAGACGAACTCAAGCAAGTGCGCGGCGATGTCAGTCTGCGCGAATACGCTCTCGCCGACGAATTTGAAGCTGCCAACCCCGCCATGGCTGTGCTCTATCGCCAGGTAAACGCCCTCAATCCGCCGCGGCCGAAGGGTTTCCTTGGCCGCCCACCGGCAACCTATCGCGGCAGCATGCACGGACCGATCTCCGATGCCGGCGTACCTGTCCTCTTTGTCGTCGGCGAACACGACCTCATTACCTCCCCGGAAATGATCCGCGAAGCCCAGGGACTGATCCCCGGCGCACGGTCCTACGAGGTCAAAGGCGCCGGCCATTCCGCCTATTTCGAACGCGCCCAGGAATGGAACGAGGTCGTCCGCGAGTTCATCGAAACCGCTTCACAAAGGTAACGCCGTCTTCGCGGAAACATCTGTTCGGGTTGCCCCCGTCGAGTTCGTCCTTTATTGTCCACAGGTTATGACAGTCCTGACGCGCCCCTGGCGGGCGCTTCTTGCGCTCTTCGCTGGCCGAACAGGCGACGGCCACGATGCGAAGTGGGTTGAACCGTGGAATGCGATCACCCGCGCCGTCCTCCATGGCGATCCTGGCCGCTTCGAACGCTTCGCCCTCGACGCCGTTCGCCGTGCCGCGGAGCGGCCCGTCGAAGTCCTGGCTATGGAATCGACTGTCGCCGCGCCCGAATTTGTCCCCACTGCTCCGCAACCCGCCCACGACTACTTCGCCCAAACCGATGCGAGCGAGCAATCCGTTTCCGATGCTCCGCCCGAGCCAACAGCGCCCAGCGTCGAATCCGAAAAGACCCGCGCCGCATAGCAGGCCGGTCAGTCAGTGCCGCGAACCCCACAACGCGAATCCGAGCCGCGCGCGGGAGCAAGCGGGCTGGGCCGGGCGATGAACAACCCTGGGCTATTGGCGTCGCGCTCCACCGCCTGCTACCGGGTTGCCTGCCGCCTGCCGCCTGCGCGCCCGCACCCCGCGCACAACCTCTGACCCCACAACAATCGCCGCCACGCCTGGAACAACGACCGTCACCATCAGCGCAAGGCTCATTGGGATAGCCCCCACGATGAGTATCGCGCTACCCGACTTCGCATGCCTCGGCAGGCGGCGCGAACCGATCACGATGAAGGCGCTCGCCAGCAGACAGAGCCCGCCAAACCACGCGAGATCAGCGTGCGGCGCGTTCTCGTTGAGTGGGATGGTAACAAGCACGATGAATCCGAGCAGCGCATAAAACCCCGCGAAAAGCACGGTCAGTCCCGGCAACCCGCGCCGAACAATCCATCGCCCGCCGTTCTCCGCGATCGCCAGAAGGCGGAGCGCGGCGCGACCGGGGGCATGCGCCGTCGCCGAATGTTCCAGCCGCCATGAAAGGTCCGCGGGAACCCCCAGCAAACAGCGGACGAGCACCCAGGCTCCCGAGGCATACCTGTCTCCGTGGACCTGGTCCCAGGTGTCCGAGGCGATTTCCGCCCGGCGGCTCTCTCGCAATTCCTGCGCAAGGCCGCGGGTATAGCACCGGACCCACAGCAGCGCGAGCCATGTTGCCAGGCCCTTCGCACGAAGGGCAGCCAGCTTCATATCGGCGCCAGTCCAGGAGTGCCAGGCGCCGTCGCAAGGTGAGCTGACCGCAGGGCTTCTTGCCAGGCAGTCTCCCCGGCGGCCGTAATCTTGTAGAACCGGCGGCGCGGGCGCTCCTCATTGGCGGCGGTGTCGGGGTCTTCCCAGCGGCTCTCGAGCAATCCACCCACCTGGAGCCGTTCGAGTGCCTTGTAGAGCGTGCCATGTGCCGTGAGCATCTTCGCCTCCTCGCGCTCCTTGAGCAGGCGCGCCGCCTGGTAGCCGTGGAACTCCCCCTTCTCCTCGCCGCGAATATCGATGGCCACACCAAGGATGGCGACCTCTAACGGCAGCAAAGTCCCAGGTTTTCGGCGCATGCCGACAGTATAGGAAGATGCATTCCGTGTGTCATCGCAGATTCGAAAGGTTGACAGCGTAGCTTCAAGCGATCATCATGCTTCTTGGCCGCAGAAATGCGGAACTGCATATACGGTCGATCAGTTCGGCCGCTGCCCGGCACCCGCCCGGGCGAAGGAGGAAACCCATTGGAAGCCTATTGCTTGAAGTGCCGTGAAAAGCGCGAGATGAAAAATCCCAACCCGATCACCATGAAGAACGGCAAACCAGCGACAGAAGGCACCTGCCCGACGTGCAGCACGCGCATGTTCAAAATCGGCAAGGCGGCGGTCTAACCCGTCCAAACCAGGTGGCATCGCCGGGCGGTGGACGTCCGGCGATGCTCAACTCACCATCTGCAGCGCCGCCCCTGGCGCTATGCCGCGCGCAGTGCATCCAGGGCGATCGCGTGCAGCAGGCCGTTCGTCGCCACGGAACTGTTCCCCGGACCGGGTTCGCCCTGCCACGTGGTAATCCGGCCGCCTGCTTCGCGAATCACGGGGTAGAGCGCCGCCACGTCCCAGAGGTTCATGATCGGGTCCAGCATTACATCCGCGCGGCCCGTGGCCACCATCATGTAGCCGTAGCAATCTCCCCACGCGCGCACCAGTCCCGCGCCTTCGGTGATGCGCGTGAAGGCACCCGGTTCGTACTGCGGCATGCGCTTGAAGCTCGTCATCGAGACTGTGGCTTCCGCCAGCGTCGCCGTCTTCGAAACGTGCGCACGCTTCCCATTCAGCCACGCGCCCAATCCTGTCGCCGCCGAAACTGTCTCGGCCACGGCATGGCAGGCGATGACGCCTACAACGGGCTCGCCATCGCGTTCCAGGGCCACGAGAGTGCCAAAGAGGGGGACGTGATGGATGAACGACTTGGTCCCGTCAATGGGGTCGAGAATCCAGCGGTAGCGGCCGTCGCCCCTGGTCTCGCCGAACTCCTCCCCAAGGATCCCGTGGCCAGGGCACTCCTTCGCGAGGAACCTCCGGATCGCCTCCTCGGCGTTGCGGTCGGCCATCGTCACGGGCGTGCGGTCGCTCTTGAACTCGACCGTGGTGCCGCTTTTGTACAGCGGCATGATCACTTCGCCCGCAATCACCGCTGCCCGGCGCGCAATCTCCAGCAGTTCAGCCAGTTCCGTCGGCGAATCGCTCACCGCCCGGCGTCCCCGCGCCGGTACTCGGCCGTCATCTCGTCGATCTTCGTCTTCAGGGCGGGATCGAGCGGAGAGGCCACGGCGGCGAGTGAATCGTCGAGCTGCTCCGGGCGACTGGCGCCGATGATGGGCGCGGTTATCGACGGGTTCGCGAGCACCCAGGACACCGCCAGCGTTGTGAGGCTCATGTCGGCCGCCTGCGCGATCGGGCGGAGTTCCTCGACCGTGTCGAACATCCTGTTGTGCCAGTAACGGTCCTGGTAGCGCGGCCCGGCGGTGCCGAGGGTGAAGCGCGAACCCTCTTCCGGCCCGGCATCGCGGTTGTGCTTACCGCTCAACATGCCCCCGGCGATGGGGTTGTAGGGGATGACGCCAATGCCCTCCTCTCGGCAGAGCGGTAGCAGTTCGCGTTCGATTTCGCGGAAGAGCATGTTGTACCGCGGCTGAACGGAATCGAAGCGCACGACGCCCATCGTCTCGCTCCTTCCGATCGCCCGCGCGACCTGGTAGGCCATGAAGTTGGAGCAGCCGACGTAGCGCACCTTGCCCGCGCGCACGACATCCTCGAGCGCCCGCACGGTCTCGTCGATCGGCGTCTCCGGGTCCGGCCCATGGAGCTGGTAGAGGTCGATGTAGTCCGTCTGGAGGCGCCGCAGTGATTCATCGACGGCGTCGAGGATGTGCTTGCGGCTGTTGCCCTGGTCCCAGGGCCTGCGGCTCATCGCGCCGAAGCACTTGGTCGCGAGCACGAATTCGCTCCGTCGGCCCTTCAGCCAGCGGCCGACGATCTCCTCGGTGCGCCCCACGGTCGTGCCGGTACCGCCGAGGGGGTAGACATCGGCTGTGTCGAGGAACGTGATGCCCCCTTCCGCCGCCTTGTCCAGGATGGAGATCGAGGTCGGTTCGTCGCATTGCAGGCCGAACGTCATCGTGCCGAGACAGAGCCGGGATACCTTCAGGCCGGTGCGGCCGAGGCGTGTGTGTTGCATGGGGGAACTCCGGGGAGGGATGAGCCGATTGTACTCCAGGGTCCGCCTTTTTCCCGCGCCGCTTTTCGCCTACCCTCCACGCATGAGGTTGTGGATGGAGGTGGAAGGCGTGGAGGGTACGACAGAAGCGCCCGGAGGCGGCGCCACGCTGATCGCCTTCATGTCCTTCGCCGTGATGCGCGGATTCGGGGCGCAGCACCCCATGATCGCGCTTGCGGACCGCCTCCACGAAGCCCACAAAGTGCGCCTCGGGCCGCTCACGACCTTTTACGAAGCGAAGGCAGAGGACGCCGAGGACCGCGAGAAGCTGGAGCTGGCGTGGCAGGAGGCGTGGCCTCTCGCGGAGAGCATCATGGCCCTCGCGTCGGCGATTGCGGGCGACGAACAGTGCAAGGCCCTGGTCCGCCGCGCGGAGGCGGAATCGCTCGCTACGGAAGGCGAAGCGTTGCTACCGGCGTTAACCGATGCGGCTTCGGCAGCGCGGCGCGTGCGGCTGGTGTACGAACTATGATGCGTCGGCGCCGCAACGCGCGGCTGGCGCGGTTCGATTGGGTGCATGGCCGCGCGGCGCCGTTGGCACGACTCGTCAATTCGCAGGCGGGGATGGGCGCTATGACGCCACGTGTCGACCGCATCATCGACCTTCTCGAACTCGCCCCCGGCAAGCGCTACCTCGATATCGGTTGCGGCACGGCCCCTTTCGCCCACCTGATTGCGAAGCGCGCCGGGCTGGAAGAGCCGCCCTATGCCCTCGACCTGCTCGACGGACCCGGTGTAGACGCGATCGCGTGGCCGGAGCATCTGCCCCTGGCGGACGCGTCGTTCGATGTCATCACGTGCTTCTACTACATGCGGCGATTCGATGACGATGTGGCGCACGGTTTCGGCGGCGAACTTGCACGCATTCTTGCGCCGGGCGGCCGGGCGCTGGTCATCGAAGTCGCCCCCGTCAAGAACGCATCGATCGAGCGGTTCCATCGCAGACTGCTTTCCGCCGGATGCGCCGAGATCGACCTCCGCGGCTGGGGACGGCTCGCGGCCCTTTTCACCGAGTGCGGCTTCGACGCCATCGATCTCGTAAACGTCGGTCCGTTCATTATTCCGCCCATCCCGCGGGTAGGTGTGCTCCTGCGGCGGGCGGCGGAAGGCGACAAGCAAGCGGAATCGGAGACGCACGCCTAGGCAAGCGGTTTAGGCCCGGCATCGAACACACGCCCGGCGCCGCGCCCTCACCCCCGGCCCCTCTTCCGACTTCGCGGGAGAGGGGAGACAGAGAAAGCGGAATCGGAGTCCCGCGTGTAAGTAAGCGGTTGGGGCCTCGAACGATGCCCGGGCGACCAGGAATACCGCAACCGGCCAGGGCTACAAACCGTTCACGATACGTGTAGCATGGCCGCATCCAACCCCCGGAGGATGCGCCATGACCTTGCACTTCACCATCGACCTGCGAGCCGTGCTCATCGGCTTCGCCCTGCTCGTCGCCGTGGGCATCGCCACGCCCTTCGCGATCTCCCTCGCGGACGATGGTCCGACAGGCGACCGCGTATCGGAACAGCGCGCCGTCCTCGGCACGGCGTTCACGTACCAGGGACGTCTCGATACGGGCTCCGGGCCTGCGAACGGGACGTACGACTTCAAGTTCACGCTGCTGGATGCCCTTACCGTAGGGAATGTCGTCGCCGGGCCGTTCGCGGTGGACAACGTCAGCGTCGCCAACGGCCTCTTCTCCGCGGACCTCGACTTCGGGGCGGCTGCGTTCAACGGCCAGGCGCGATGGCTCTCGGTCGAAGCGAAGGCCCATGCCGCGATAATCTATGAGACACTCGCCCCGCGCCAGCCGCTCACGCCGACACCCTACGCGCTGTTCGCGCTCAACGCCTGGTCACTCACGGGCAACGCGGGCACGACGGGCGCGAACTTCCTCGGCACCACCGACAACACCGCCC
>Ga0163153_10008627_pt1 | contig 10523 bp, 6 predicted proteins | sample OliLakLV19MP6IB1_FD_148629 | JGI IMG/M metagenome (GOLD analysis project Ga0163153, IMG submission 148629) | Freshwater microbial mat bacterial communities from Lake Vanda, McMurdo Dry Valleys, Antarctica - Oligotrophic Lake LV.19.MP6.IB-1 | ecosystem: Environmental > Aquatic > Freshwater > Lake...
AGCCGCGGGTACCCTCTGGGTGCAGAGTGACAATTCGTTACCGGTCTTCTAAAGTGCCAAAGTAGAATTAGGTACATTTCGGTAGTAAAGCGGTCTTTCCGAACCAGAAGCGTTAGCGCCCGGCGTCCCTGGCTCACGCGGCGGGTTCCGAACTCACCCTGAAACACTTTGTGCAGCCAGCAGAGCATCCAGGACCATTGTCGGCAGACGATGGCGGAAGGGCAAAATATCGACAAAGCCTACATGGCCGCCGGTTGGGTGTAAATGGCGCGTCAACAGCGGGTGCGGCGGATAGGCCAGCAGATCCGTTGCGTCAATCACCGGATCGTCCAGCGCCGAGATGATCGTCGTCGGTACCGTGAGCAAGGCCATCTCATCGACTGGGACAGTATAGGCAGCAAAATAGTCGTCGGCTGTTTGAAAATCGCCATAGTAGTGACCATAGCGACGCACCAGCCAGTCAGTCATGCCGCGAATGGTCGGAATGGCGGGCAACGCTGCGAAATCATAGAGCGACGGGAAAAAGTGCTCTTTGGCCTGGAGTGATGCCAACCAGCGTTTGCGAAAATAGTGGCGATAGACACGATGGTGATCGATCAGATCGGTGGCGCGCGCTGGGTTGACCGCGGGATTGACCGCAATGATCTTGGCTAAGTTGGCAAAGGGGTGTAGACGATGCCGGCAGGCCAGGCGCAACGCAAAATTCCCGCCCATGGACACGCCCACAATCGAGAAGGGCAGCCCTCCGGCCAGGCTGGCAATCTGACGGATCGCGGCAGCCGCTTCGTCCAACAGCGTCCCCAGAAAAAGACCAGGATTTAGCGTGTAGCGATTTAGATGAAGGTTAGGGCCATGATCGCGAAAATTTAGCCGCACCACATCAAAACCGGCTGCGGTAAAAACATCGGTCATCATCAGGTCATAATTAGAATGGCTGCACCCTTCCCACCCATGCAGCAGCACCACTAGTCCATGCCGTTCCTCCGGCTTGTGACAAGGGATGTAATAGGCCAGAAGACACACCCCTTGGCCGCCATCCAGCGGCGTTGAGCTGGGGCCGGCGTCCAAGAGGATCGGCTGTTCCTGGGCCGTGATCTGCGAGCGGAGAGGCCGCCGGCGCGCAAGCAGGGTTTGGATATGGCCGGATCGAACAAACCGATGGGGTAGAAACAGCTCTGTCTGCGCAATGGTTTCAACGCTATTTTGGGTCATATCTTGCAGGATGCCAGTCTTCAGTGTGTCAGTGTTCAGTATGTCAGTCATGATCATTTGTTATTCTTGGTAGTCCGCAGTCGCGAAGTGTACTCTGGGCCAAGGACCCAGGACTACGCGACTCAGGACACTGACTCTAAAGGAATCATCAATTCCACAATGGTGCCAGACGCATCGATGCGGTTGTGCAGACGGCAACTACCACCCACCTCCCAGATCAGGGCAGCCACCATCGTCAACCCCAAGCCCATCCCTGGCACTTCACCCGTAAAGTATTTCTCAGCCTGGTAATAAGGCTGCCAAACTTTGTCGATCTGCTCTGGCGTTAATACAACACCGTTGTCTACGACACGCAACAATGCCAATGATGGCGTGAGTGGCGCCAGCTCTACCGCGATGGTTGGTGCATTCTTGGGATGAAATTTTTTCGCATTCTCCAGCAGCTCCCACAGAATACATTCGACGGCGCGTGTCGTTAAAAGCAACCGTTTTTCTATAGCAAAGTGATTGTTAACTGCAAACTGTTTGAGTTCAAGCCCCGTCCCAATTTGTTTAATTAACTCTTCCAGTTGCGTAGTGAGGAAGGCATCGCCAGAGTGAGCGCTTACAGGCATTCGCAGATATTGGAGGATGTCGCCAATCGTCTCATTCAAACGAAAAACGCCGCTAGAGATCAGGCCGGCAACCTCTTGAATCTGATTCCTTGATAAATCTTTCAACATGTCTGGTGTCAATAGTTGTAGACCGCCAGAGATGGCCATAAGGGGCGTATTGAGTTTGTGCATCACCATGGAATGAAAGGTCCAAATGTCGCGTTGTGTGCTCATCTGCCCGGTGACATCGCGCAGATGGAGCAGGCGCTGTAATTGATCCCCTTCCACTTGATTGAGCAAGGTCACTTCCAGCCAGAGCGCTTGGGCGTTCACCGTTTCCGGTCGAATCAAATAGATCGGTAATTCGGGCTGGACTGCGTGTTGATCAAGCAATTTGCGCCAGGCATCGACCGGCTCACGGCGAAAGGCCTGTTCAATATGGGCCAGGAAATCATCTTTGGTAGGCAAGACCGATTTGGAAGGGAGATCAAGCAGCCAGCGGGCGCGTTCATTGGCATAGATCATTTCATTTTTTTGACCCAACAGCACATAGCCATCCTCAGCCTGCTCAACTACCCATTCAAAGCGGGCGCGCTCATCTAGCAACCGGCGATAGCGGTTTAGGCGAGTGATTGTGCGCACACGTGCCCGCAGTTCAGCATGATCAAAGGGTTTGGTGACAAAATCATCGGCCCCCGCTTCAATGCCTTGCAAGCGCGATTGGCGATCATCCAACGCGGTGACAAGAATAATCGGAATATGGGCTAGCCGTGGATTGGCCCGCAAACGGCGACAGACCTCAAAGCCATCCATCCCCGGCATCATAACATCCAACAGAATTAAATCAGGCGTTAGTTCTTCAGCCTGCTTTAGCGCCTCTGGACCATTACTGGCAAAGGCAAGCTGGTAGGCAGGTGAATATAATAGGGCTTCCAGAATTTCGCGCCCGGTTTCTGTATCATCAACAATCAGAATAATACTTTTTGTTTGCAAATTGCGCCCTCCAACATCACGATAAAAACGATTGTCTGTAGTTTACCGAATATAGGGTGCAGTTGGCGAATCAGCCTAATGCGCGATGAAAGATAAGCTACTGATCATTGTATCATTTTAACGACTTTCGTCACTAGCCAGTCTACGTATCTTCTGCTACACTATATGGCAATATGTTTTACAATTCACTTACAATTGGTCTTGGTAAAGGTTTATGGCCCATGCAGGTTTGCCGCAATGATAGTCATAACAGCAATCACAGTTACAATAGTAATCGCAATCATATAGTTTCCCAGAAAAGTTTTGTACCACATTGCTCAGTGCAGAAATGGGACAAAACTTTTCTGGACAAGTATACTATGTTACGCAGATTACCGATCATTTTGCTTGTGAGTTTGGTCCAACTCGTATTGGTAAGCACGTTGACAGCTTGTGGTTCGGAAACGCCAGCCCCAACCAGCCAGCCAACCAGCCAACCGAACGCTGTAGCCACAGCAACGGTTGCCCTGGCGCCAACACCCACACGCCCTGCACCGACCAGCCAACCAACATCACCCTTGGCAGCGATCTCACCGCTAGCGACACCTAAAGGCGCAACGCCACGTTATACGTACGAAGTTGTAAAAGTCTTTCCGCACGATTCGTCCGCATTTACACAGGGGCTGCTCTTTAATGAAGGCATCCTCTACGAAAGCACAGGGTTAAATGGTTCTTCTTCCATTCGCCGCGTTGACCTCGAAAGTGGCAAAGTGTTAGCCCTTGTCCCGTTGCCGGAAACATTTTTTGGCGAAGGCATTGCCATTGTTGATCAAAAATTATACCAATTGACCTGGCAAGAGCAAACCGGTTTTATCTACGATAAAGAAACGTTTGACCTACAGCAACAATTTTCCTACCCAACCCAAGGGTGGGGCATTACTTTTGATGGCAAACAATTAATTATGAGCGATGGCACCCCCCGTCTCTATTTTTGGGACCCGGCCACAATAGCCCAGATTGGCGCCATCGATGTTTATGACGAAAGAGGGCCAGTGGCAGCGCTCAACGAGCTTGAGTATATTAATGGAGAAATTTTCGCCAATATCTGGCAGACTGACCAAATTGCCCGCATCGACCCAACGACCGGCATAGTAACAGGTTGGATCGATCTTACTGGTCTGTTGCCGCCCGAAGATCGAACGCCAACCACCGATGTACTCAATGGCATTGCCTATCTGCCGGAGGGCAACCGTCTCTTTGTCACCGGCAAACGTTGGCCCAAGTTATTTGAGATTCGTTTGCTGCCAGAGAACTAGTCGTACAGTACATCAGTAGGAGAGTGAGACAGTGAAACAGTGAAACAGTGACTGACTTGCTCTCCTACAGGCGTATTCTTTGTCCCGTAGGGACACTTGACTATGGAGTCCATCATCCATTCCCATGCGTGGGTGGTTCGCGCGGGCGCGAAGTCTAAAGTCAGGTGTCCCTACGGGACAGGAGACCCTGCCTGGCATTAGCCGAATCGTAAAATGCGGACTGCGCCCCTATCCTACCGATTTACTGTCCTACTGATGTACCGATTTACCCAAACCTATGCAAAAGCTGCTTAGTGCTATCTTAGCCGAGAAATCCTCGATCAATACAGCCCGTGACTATTATGTCTTGCAATATCTCACGCTGACCATTGTTGCTATGGGTGTGCTCCTCATTGCAACCGCGGTCTTTGTGATCATTCCCTTGCAACAAGGATTGCTGGCGCTGTTGACGATTGGCGTGGGCATTCTTTATCTCGCTAATTTATCCCTCTTACGATACACCCATTCTCTAAAACTTACAGGGCTGGTTTTTGTCATTGAGCAGTGTGCGTTTCTGGTGCTGCTCACCTATCTTCAAGGTGGCAATAACCCAATTTTTTATATTTGGTGTCCTCTGACTGTCTTGGTGGCAGCCTTTGTGTTGGGCAGGTGGTGGGGCATCAGCTTTGCCCTGCTGCTAGGGATGAATTTCTGGCTCTTTGCCTACTTAGAGGGTACTGACTATACTTTTCATGGCGCATCCCCTGTCCTCGCCGATGGTTGGCAGGCGCTGGGCTTACTGCTGTCGCTGCCCTTTGCGCTCCTCTCAACGGCCATCCTCTGCTGGTTCTTTGAAGATGTCCGCAAACAGGCCGAGAACCAATCGCGCCAGGCCGAACAGCGTCTGCGTATGTTTCTGGCCAATATGAGCCACGAAATTCGCACCCCCATGAATGGGGTGATTGGGATGAGCAATTTGCTCCTGGAAAGCGAACTGAATGAAGAGCAGCGCGATTTTGCCGAGACGATCCGTAGCAGCAGTGAAGCGCTGTTAACCCTTGTGAATCAAGTATTAGACTTCTCCAAAATTGAATCCGGCAATATGAGCTTGGATGCGCAACCATTCGATTTACGGCGTTCAATTGAGGATGCGCTTGATCTCCTTGCACCACAAGCAGCCCAAAAGGGGCTTGAGCTGATCTTCTTGGTCGAAGATAGTGTGCCAACCAAACCCACCGGCGACGCCACCCGTCTCCGGCAAATCCTGGTCAATCTCCTATCCAACGCCATCAAATTTACGGAACAAGGGGAAGTCTTTGTCCATGTTGGGGCGCGCCGCCTACAACGCCAAGCCTATGAAATTCACTTCCGGGTGCGTGACACAGGCATTGGCATTCCCAGCAGCCAGATTCCCCAACTCTTTCGTTCGTTTACCCAACTGGGCCATTCCGCCGCGAACCGCGTGGGTGGCACAGGGCTTGGCTTGGTGATCAGTAAACAACTGACCCAGATGATGGGCGGCGAATTGTGGGTAGACAGCAAAGAAGGAGCCGGTTCCACTTTCCATTTTACCATCCAGGTTGAAGTGGCGGAACATGAACCGGCCCACCTGCCTGGGGTTCATCCGGCCTTGGTAGGGCAGCGGGTCTTATTGATTGACGATAATGTCACCAGTCGTCACATTTTGCGCCGTCATCTGCTCAGTTGGGACATGGTGCCCATCGAAGCCAGCAGCCAAGAGGAAGCCCTTGCCCAGGTAGAACAGGGGCGTGAAATTGATGTTCTCTTGGTCGATTCAACCATGCCGGAAATGGAAAATTTTGCCTTGTTACAGGATCTACGCCGCTTTGCGCAACTGCGCGAGAGGCCAATCATCCTGTTAAGTCCTGTCACCAAGGCAAATTTACAGCAACAGAGCCGGGGGCTGGGGTTGACCGCCGTCTTATATAAACCATTGAAACCAGCCGAATTGCAAGATGCCTTGATCCGCTATTTTGACACTTCCCTGGCTGCCGCACCGCTCGCTGGACCACTCGCGTCACTGTCGCAAACCACAGCGGCGAATCGGATCCACCATCGACGTATGTTGACAATCTTGTTGGTGGAGGATAATGTCGTCAATCAAAAGGTAGCATTGCGCATGTTAGAGCGGCTGGGGTATCATGCAGATATGGTGGATAATGGGGCTGATGCCATCCGTGCTGTGCGCCGCCAACCCTATGACGTGATCTTGATGGATATTCATATGCCAGGCATCGATGGCATTGAAGCAACCAGCCAGATATTAAACGACGAATTACTCCAGTATCGCCCCTACATCGTGGCCTTAACCGCCGCCGCCATGAGTGAGGATGAGGAGCGTTGTCGCGCCGTCGGCATGGAGGATTTCCTCACCAAGCCGGTGCGCACAGGTGACATTCTGAGTGTTCTGGAGCGGTATCGTCTGCGCCATGACCAGCCACCCAAGCGGGGACGTAAAGTCATACCAGCGCGCGCGAAACATTCATAGGAGTCGCTTAGTCGTGGTCGTGTAGTCGCGTAGTCCGCATTCCAGAGTCAAAACTAATTCCAGAACCATGTAATTACGGACCACACGACCACGCGACTATGCGACACCACGACTAGACTATACTGAGCAAGGCCATAGATGAGAATAAAAACGCACCATCTACACGAGTGCGCTATTCTCATCTATGAGCGCTTGCGGTATATTATAAGAATACAGGTATCTATCTATGCGTGTTATGGTGGTGGGCAATGGGGGGCGTGAACATGCCATTGCCTGGAAAGTAAGTCAATCTCCACAGGTTCAAGCAATCTATGTGGCACCGGGCAATGGCGGCACGCTTTCTGTCCCCAAAACCCAAAATGTGCCAATTGACGCAGCCGACATGGCAAAATTGCTGGAGTTTGCTCAGCAACAGGCCATTGATTTGACTTTTGTCGGTCCGGAAGGCCCGTTGGTGGATGGAATTGTGGATCACTTTGCGGCGGCGGGGTTGACGATTTTTGGCCCAAGCCGCGCCGCCGCCCAATTGGAGGGTTCCAAAGCCTTTGCCAAAGCTTTTATGCAACGGCATGGTATTCCCACCAGCCAGTCGGAAAGCTTTACGGATTTTGATGAAGCTATGCGCTACCTGCGCGTCCAAGATGATGTACCGGTGGTAAAAGCCAGTGGTCTGGCCGCCGGCAAAGGGGTTATCTTACCCGCCACGATCGAAGAGGCAGCCATCACGATTAAGTCCATGTTGCTCGGAGGGCAATTCGGGCGCGCCGGCGAAGAGGTTGTCCTGGAAGAGCGGCTCGCTGGCGATGAACTTTCGGTGCTGGCTTTCTGTGACGGCAAACAGGTGATCCTGCTCCCTGCTGCGCAAGATCACAAACGGTTATTGGATCGTGATCGCGGCCCTAATACCGGCGGCATGGGCGCATTTGCCCCCTCACCACTGGCCACGCCCGCACTACTAGACCAAGTGACGCGCGAGATTCTGCTGCCCACGCTGGCAGGGATGGCGGCGGAAGGGATGCCCTATAAAGGGGTGCTCTATGCGGGGATTATGTTGACCCAAGCCGGCCCAAAAGTATTAGAGTTTAACTGTCGTCTGGGTGACCCAGAAACGCAAGTGATTCTGCCCTTGCTCAAGAGCGACCTTCTCGACCTGGTGCAAGGCGCGCTTGATGGCACATTAGAGAAGGTAACACCGCTTTGGTCAAAGGAAGCAACGGTGACAGTGGTTATGGCCTCACGCGGCTATCCAGAGGAATACGAACCTGGCTTTGAGATCACAGGCATTGGCGAGGTGGAAAAGACCGGCGCGCTGGTCTTTCATGCCGGCACAAAATATGTCGATGAGCGGCTGGTCAATTCCGGTGGACGCGTTCTCAGCATCACCGGTTGTGGGGAAACGCTCGCTGTCGCCGGTACCTGCGCCTACAATGGCGTGCGCCGCGTTCACTTTACCGGCGCCCAATACCGCAAAGATATCGGCCAACGCTATCAGTAAGTCATCGTCCAAAAATAAAGTCAATGGTATAGTGCGCCTAAATGATTCGTATAGGACCTGACAGGTTTCGCAAACCTGTCAGGTCTCCACAACTCAAATAGGAACACTATATCAGGTATTGGATATTGGTAATTGAGCTTGTCGAAATCACCAATATCCAATATCTAACCCTACAAGTTATTGCTTGACGATGACTAAGGAGCCCTATGACGGAAGAAAAAGCCTCAGAAAATAAGCAAATGACGGAAGCAGGTAAGGTGACAGAACTGAAAGATGAAGTTGTCACAACCACCCATGAAATAATCATCCAGGGTCAGCCACTGCATTACACGGCGACGACTGGTATCATGGTGATGAAAGATGAGGAAGGCAAGGCTAGGTCTAAAATTTTCTTTATTGCCTACACGAAAGCAGGGTCAGATACGAACAGCCGACCCCTGACAATTTCCTTTAATGGCGGCCCTGGCTCTTCGTCCGTCTGGCTGCATTTGGGGGTGCTTGGCCCTAAGCGCGTGCTCAGCGGCGATGTGGGGCGCGTTGAACCCCCACCCTATCGCCTGACGGATAATGAATATACATTGCTCCAAGCCAGTGATCTTGTCTTTGTTGATCCGGTCAGCACAGGGTACAGTCGGCCTGCGCCAGGAGAGGAAGCCAGGCAATTTCATGGCTTGGAAAAGGATATCGAATCGGTGGGCGACTTTATCCGTCTCTATGTTACCCGCTATAAACGGTGGAATTCGCCTAAGTTTCTCATCGGCGAAAGCTATGGTACAACCCGCGCTGCCGGTCTGGCCGGTTATCTCCAGGATCGACATGGGATGTATTTGAATGGGTTGATGTTAGTTTCAGTTATTCTAAATTTTCAGACTGCACGTTTTGATCCTGGCAATGATCTACCCTTTATCCTCTTTTTACCAACCTACGCGGCCACTGCTTATTATCATAACAAAGCTACGCTGGGGAATGGCAAACAGGATCTCAAGAGTTTTCTGACGGAAGTCGAGCGTTTTGCCACCCATGAATATACGCTGGCCTTGATCGAAGGCAATCAGCTAGCCGAGCCGGAACGACGTCAGATTATTCAGCAACTGCTAGCCTATACGGGCCTTTCGGCAGAGTATCTGCAACAGACGAATCTGCGCATTTATATTCACCGATTTGTCAAGGAACTATTACGCGAAAATCGGCGCACCATAGGACGATTGGACACACGCTTCAAGGGGCTAGATCGCGATGCGGCCGGCGAGAGTTTTGAACATGACCCCAGCTATTCAGCCATTCAAGGTGCCTATACTGCTACCCTAAATGACTATGTACGGAGCAATTTGGCCTTTGAAAGCGACATCGCCTACGAAATTCTGACTGGCCTCTATGAGAAATGGGATTACAGCAAACATCAGAATCACTATGTCAATGTTGCCGAGACGTTGCGCAGCGCCATGAGCAAAAATCCCTTTCTCCAGGTATTGGTTGCGAATGGGTACTATGATCTGGCAACGCCCTATTTTGCCACCGAATATACGATGAACCATCTGGAACTTGATCCCACCTTGCGTAACAACATTACACTGACCTACTATGAAGCGGGCCACATGATGTATGTTCATGAACCTTCCTTGGCCCAACTGAGTCAAGATTTACTTGCCTTTGTGGAGAAAAGTATCCGCGTCAACCGCCCCGCGGAGTAAGGCCTTGTTCTATGGAAATTCAGCAATTGCACGCAGCAACTCTCCCAACTTTGCAACAACAGTCGTCGGCAAAAACGCTTGCTGGTCATTTCATGACGGAAGTTGTATCATCCAACTCTGGTGGAGGCACCTATCCCGCCACCAGCAGCCAACTTCGGGAAGCAGCGGAGTGTTATCGCTCCCTGCTGTCAAACTTGCCTTGTGTTGTCTATCGTTGTGCCAACGATGAATTTTGGACAGCGGAGTTTATCAGCGCAGGAAGCGATCAGATCACGGGCTATCCGGCTTCGGACTTTCTGCATAACCAGAAGCGTTCGTTCGCCAGCATTGTGGCGCCTGAAGATCGCGAACGTGTATACCGCACGATCAATCAGGCAGTTGCCCACGGTCAAGCCTATTTGCTGGAATATCGCATCATCCATGCGGATGGGCGTGAATGCTGGGTAGCTGATCGGGGGCAAGTTGTGGCAGAGGGAACCGGCTTTGGGCAGAGACGCGATGGTGCGTTGTTTGACATTTCTGACCAAAAGCAGACAGAAGCGATGCTGGCCAAAGTAAACCAAGAATTACTGGAGCATACGCGCCTTACAGGTGAGTTTTTAGCCAACATCAGCCACGAAATACGCACACCGCTGAGTGTCATCTTAACCATTGCCGAGTCACTGCAAGAGGGCATTTATGGAGCTGCTACCCCGCGTCAGGGCGAAGCGTTGAGCCGGCTCCGCCGAAGTGGACGCCATCTGCTCGGTCTAGTCA
>Ga0163153_10008629_pt1 | contig 10522 bp, 7 predicted proteins | sample OliLakLV19MP6IB1_FD_148629 | JGI IMG/M metagenome (GOLD analysis project Ga0163153, IMG submission 148629) | Freshwater microbial mat bacterial communities from Lake Vanda, McMurdo Dry Valleys, Antarctica - Oligotrophic Lake LV.19.MP6.IB-1 | ecosystem: Environmental > Aquatic > Freshwater > Lake...
TTAAAGCCACCGAACTGGCCACCATGGCCAATGTGCGGGCCCAGGGCGCACGCGCCAGCTTGCTGCTGGAGCCCGATGTAAAACGCTTTGGGCTCACCGAAGTGAATGCCTTTGATCGTATCGTAGCGGCCGGATATGATTGCGCCAGCGCCGCTTTGCACGCGGGTGCCATCAAAAAATAGCCGTTAATTGTTAAAATTCGGGCCTATGCCCGGCAGCAGGTTGGCATGGCAGAAATTCTTATGAACAACAAATATTTCACTATTGGCCTGAACATAGCGTTGTTGGCCCTGCTGTTGATTGGCCTGGCGGCTTGCAAGCCGGCCGAGCAGGCGCAGTCTACAATGGCCGAAGACAGCGCAATTGCTGTGGTGTTACCCCAGGCTTATCGGCAAGTGGCCCTGGCTGACATCAACAGCGGCGCAGCCATGCAAAGCCGTTGCGACGCAGAGGTTGCCGCTTTCGCAGAGGGTATCAAAGCGCTGGAGGCTTTTGATGGCGAGGCGAGCGTTGCAACGTTTCTCGAACCGCTGAACAGGGTGAGAGTCAATTCGCTCAATATGGAATTTGCTGCCGGCTCCCTGGCGGCGGTGCATCCGGATGCCGCAGTGCGAGAAGCAGCCGATGCCTGTACCCAGGCTCTGAGTGGCGTGCAATCCGATTTTTCTTTATCGCGACCTATCTATGATCACGTTAGTTCGGTAGACACCTCCATGGCCGATGCCGGGACTCAGCGTTTTCAGGAAAAGTTGTTATTGAGCTTCCGCCTGTCGGGTGTGGACAAGGATGAAGCCACCCGTGCCCGAATCCGCCAGCTGAATGAGGAAATAACCGCGGTTGGGCAGGAATTTGATAACAACATTCGCGACGCCGTGTCCTATCTGGAACTGGAATCGGCTGAGCAACTGGCCGGTTTGCCGGATGATTACATTGCTGCTCATCCTCCCGGCGAGGACGGTCTGATCCGCATATCCACCCAGTACCCGGATCTGTTTCCGTTTATGAGCTACAGCGAGAGTGACACGCTGCGGCGTGAATTGATGGTGCTATCCAACAACCGCGCTTACCCGGCCAACGATACCGTGCTGCATCAGTTGCTGGCTCTGCGTTATGAGCTCGCCCAATTGCTGGGTTTTGAGAACTATGCCGAGTGGGTCACGGCTGACAAGATGGTCGGCTCCCCGCAACGGGTGGAGAGTTTCCTGTCTGAACTCTCAGGCTATACGGTTGATGCGCAGCAACGAGAGTACGCTATGTTGCTGGCCCGCCTGCGCCAGGATCTGCCCGCTGCCGAGCGGGTGGAGCCCTGGCAGAGCAGCTACCTGATGGAGAAAGTCAGCCAGGAACAGTTTCAGGTTGATTCGCGTGAAGTGCGGCAATACTTCAACTACGCTGCCAGCCGCGACGGCCTGTTTGCCCTCACCCAGGAGTTGTTCGGCGTGCAGATCAAACCCTGGGCTGATGCATCGGTTTGGCAGGAAGAGGTCGAAGCTTTTGAATTGTGGGATGAAGAAGTACTGATAGGTCGTTTCTTTCTCGATATGCATCCACGCGATAATAAGTATCAGCACGCGGCTGCTTTTCCGTTCCAGTTGGGCATCACCGGCGAGCAGACTCCGGTCTCCGGATTGGTGTGCAATTTCCCGCGTGGAAACGAGCCCATGGAGCACAGCCAGGTTACGACCTTCCTGCATGAATTCGGCCACCTGATTCATACCCTGTTCGCCGGCAATCACCACTGGTATGAAGTCAGCGGCATCAACACCGAGTGGGATTTCGTTGAGGCGCCATCGCAAATGCTGGAAGAGTGGGTGTGGGATTACGACACCATCGAGACCTTTGCGCGCAATGCCGAAGGCGAAGTCATGCCACGCGAATTGCTGGACAAGATGATCGCGGCACGTGATTTTGGTTTGGGCATGGGCACCCGTCGCCAGCTTTCATTGGCCGCCATGTCCATGGGCATCTATAACCGCAATCCGGAAGGCCTGGACCTGAAGGAATTTACCGACAACATCAGCCGTGAATACACTCTGCTGGAACCGCTGGCTGAAGGGCATTTTTATGCCACTTTTGGCCACCTCAATGGCTACTCGGCGATTTATTACACTTACCAGTGGTCCTTGGCTATAGCATCCGACCTGCTGACGCGTTTTGAAGCCGAAGGCATGCGCAATGTTGAAACAGCGGGCGCCTATCGTGAAAAAATTCTTGAACCGGGTGGTGGCAAACCGGCCGCTGAACTGGTTACCGACTTCCTGGGTCGCGATATCAGCTTCAAACCTTATGCGGACCGCCTCAGCAGAGCAGGGCTGCCAGCAGCAAACACAGATTAGTCCAAAACCGCTATAGTTCGCTGGTGAGTAGGCATTTGTTCAACACGCAGCGGGGGATTTTATGAAGCCAATGTCGAAGCCTGGGTCGAAACCTATGCCGAAACCCGGGCCGAAACCCGGGTCGAAATCTGGGTCGAAATCTTTGCGATCTGTTTTTTGTTTTGCATTAGTTGCTTTACTTTCTGCCTGTGGCAAGCCGGAGCAAGCCGCAGAACCAACAGAGTCTGCCGATCTGATTCTCAATAACGGCTATGTCTATACCGTGGATGGCCAGCGCAGCGTGGCTGAGGCGGTGGCGATTCGTGGCGAACAAATCATTTTCGTAGGCAGTAACGAAGCAGCGATGGCTTTTGCCGGTGCGAAAACCGAAGTCCGCGATCTGCAAGGCGCCATGGTCTTACCGGGCTTTCATGATATGCACCTCCACGCGCTGGGTACGGTGCCGCCGGAAATGTGTGATCTGGATTCACAGCCTTATTCACTTGAAGCGCTGGTGCCCTTGCTGCAGCAATGCATCGAGACCTACCACATTCCTGCCGGTGAATTCCTGATCGTGTTGCAATGGAATTTCTCCGGAGGCAATCAACCCAGTGAAAACCTGCCCAATATGCGCGCTGCATTGGATGCAGTATCCACCGAGCATCCGGTGTTCCTGTGGGGTAACGATGGCCATCACGGCGCTGCCAACAGTGCAGCGTTTGCTTTGGCAAAAAACGCTCAAGGTGAGGTTCTTGGACTCAGTGCGGAAACGCTGGCTGGAGAATTTTCAGGTTTTCGTCCCATGGTTGCAGCGGATGCGAATGGGCGTCCCAGTGGTGGTATCCATGAGACCGCCCGTGCCTTGATACGGCCCGATTTTTTTGCTGATTTTCTCGGCGGCGGCGCCAGTGCTGAGTCTGTTATGCCGCAGGTAGCGCAGAATCTGGCGGGGAACGGTATTACCTCTATCCAGGATGCCTGGGTCAGCCCCGATGTGCTGGAATCCTACGCCTGGCTGGAGCAGAGTGGTGGGATGACATTCCGGCTGCGGGCCGCGTTGGCAGGCCCCAGTAACAGCAATATTGACGACATAGACGCCCATCTGGCCATGTTGCAGGAATTGCGCGAGCGTTTTGCAGACTCCAAACTGATTGAAGCCAATGCGGTAAAACTTTTTTCCGATGCGGTGCTGGAAGGCAATCCTTTGTCATTCCCACCGACTCTGCCCGTAGCCGCCATGCTGAGTGGCTACCAGCAACCCATCTTCGCAGGTAGCATTGAAGACGGCAGTTTCGACGTTGCCGGTTATGTCGATCAGGGCAGTGAGTTGTGCCAGTCGGTACAAGCCAAGCCTGAAGATTTTATGGCCAGCGATGTGCTCCACGCATTTGCTGCAGAGCAGGGTTTTTATCCGCAGCAATGCATTCCTTATGGCGGCATTCTGGAACACCCGGAAGATTACCTGCGCAGTTACATCCGCAAGGCCACGGAAGCGGGTTTCCATGTGCACGTGCACGCGCTGGCAGACAAGGCCATCCGCATCGTGGTGGATGAGTTTGCCCAGGTCAAAGCACTGGCCGATCAGCAAGGTTTAACCCAAAGCATTGCCCATGCTCAGGTGGTTCATCCGGACGACCAGAAACGCATCGGTGAATTGGGTATCGCTACGGTATTTACCCTGGTTTGGGCGGCATCAGGCGTGGAATACGAAATGACCGTGGCGCCATTTATCGATGAAGTAAAAGGTGTGGCCGATTTGTTTAACCCCGAACACTATTACATGCAGAACGTGTATCCAGCCCGCAGCATTATGGAGTTCGGCGGCCCGCTGGTACATGGCAGTGATGCGCCGGTGGGTACGCGCAATCCGATCCCATTGGTGAACCTGCAGATGGCCATTACCCGGGGTGGCACAGCTGAGGGGGAAATTGCACTTAATCCCAAAGAGGCCATTGATGTACACCAGGCCATCGCGGCGTTAACCATCAATGGTGCACGGCTGTTCAAGCACGAGGATCGCCTGGGCAGCATAGAAACCGGCAAGACGGCTGACCTGGTGGTTCTCAATCAGAATATTGTTGAGCTGGCCGAATCCGGCCAGGCTCAACTGATTGGTGAAACCGCCGTCACCATGACAGTTTTTAATGGCGCCGTCGTGTATGACTCGCTGAATCAAGCCCCATAAACTGGGTCCTCAAGGAGCAGGTTCCAGGTAAGGTACCAGTTGCTCACCAATCCGGGCTCCATCACCGACCACCACCAGCGTCATCTCATCCGGCTTGAGGTATTCCTGAGTAACACGGGATATCTCGGCTGGGGTGAGGGCGTAGACGCGGCTCACGTAATCGCTGAGGTAGTCGTCGCCCAGGCCATGCAGATCCACGTAATTCAGCACGTTGATAATGCCCTGGGGAGTGGAGTTCTGCAGTGTGAAAATACCGGCCATGAGGTTTTGGGTAGCCAACAATTCCTGCTCGGAGGGTGGCTCATCGCGCAAGCGGTTGATCTCGCTGTACACCTCTTTCAGTGCTGCAGCGGTATCGTCGGTGGCGATGGCGGCATTCTGCACCCAGTAGGCATCCTGCTTACGCGCTGACAGAGCGCTGTTGGGTGAATAGGTGTAACCCTTGTCTTCACGGATATTACGGGTGATGCGCGAAGAGAATGCGCCGCCCAGCATGGAGTTGGCTGCCTGCAGGGCCACATAGTCCAACTGGCTGGGATCCGGGGTGACAAGGCCTAAATAGACATTGGACTGGCTGGCATTATTGCGGTTGATCAGATCAACATATTGACGATCTTTGGCGGGCTGCGGTGGCATTAGCAATGGGCCTGGGCCGCTTTTCCAGCCGCCGAAAGCCTGTTCGATTGCGGCACTGACGGCGGTGGAGTCAAACATGCCGGCGACGAAAACGTGGGTGCGCTGTGCACCAAAGTTTTCATCCCAGAAAGTACGGATTTGTTCCACCGTATAGGACTGCAATTGTTCAGCACTGGGGAACAGGCGGCCATAGGGATGATCGCCGTAGAGTGCTTCACGGAAAGCCACCAAAGCCATGGTGTCCGGATCATTCAAGGCCACCTCGAGGTTGCGCAAAGAGTCACGCCGCAAACGTTCCAGTTCATCGGCCGGCAATGCCGGATGCAGCATTACATCGGCCAACAAGGCCACCATGTCAGGAGCAAACTCGGCCAGCGACTGGCCGGTGACAAAAGTCTGGTCCAGACCGACGCCTATGCTGAGGCTGCCGCCCATTTCGGCCGCTTCACGCGCTACATTCTGTGCTGAGCGACTACTGGTGCCCTCTTCCATCAGGCTGGCGGTGAGATCGGCCAGCCAGGTGTCTTTGCCTTCGTTCAGGTTGCCGGCCATAACGATGGCTGAAATCGTTACTTTGGGAATGCTGCCATAGGGCACCAGGGTTACTTTCAGGCCATTGGGCAACTGGTAATGCTGCTTGGTGGGCAGGATGAAGTCCTTGGGAGTGCCGCCTTCGGGTGGGCTTTGCCTGACCTTTTCCTGAGCCCACAGCGAAGTGCCTGGGGAGGCTCCGAACAGCAGTGCAACTGCCAGGACAAAGCCAGCGGTTTTTCCAGAAGATATGTTGGGAGTATTAACCATTGTCCTGCTCTCCGTTGTTCTGTTCTGCACTGCCCTGTGCTTCGGCAGCCGACTCTGCAGCCCCGGCAACCAGTGCCAGGGTGGTGCGATTGCTGCTGCGCAAATATTCCTGTGCCGTTTGCTGTATCAGTTCCGGCGTCACGGCCTGCATGCCTTTTTCAAATTCATTGAGCAGGCCAGGATCATCATCAAACAGCGCCAGCGAGGCGAGCAGGTCAGCCCGCCCGAAGCCAAATGTGGCGCTGACCTGGTCGTAATAGTCCGAGCGCCATTTCACCAGCGCCCGGGCCAACTCTGCGGGGCTGACTGGTTGGTCTTTGAGCTGGTCGATCACGCCATCGATGATTAGCAGGATTTCTTCCGTGCTGGTGCCCGCATCATGAATGAATGAGCCGGACCACAACATCGGGCCTTGGTAATTCAGCATATTACCCAGCAGGGCATTGATGCCGCCGCCTACGCCATCGGTGATACCGGCTTGCTGAACCAGCGCCTGGTGCAGCAAGCTGTCGTCACCCTGCAACAGCATTTGGTCAATCAGGCCCATGGCATACCATTCTGGCGTAAGCCGTTCCGGTACGTGATAGGCGAAAGCAAAGCCAGGGCGGGTAGCCAGAGCGTCTGTCATGGACTCGGTTTTTTCAGCTTCCTGACGCGGCTCGGAAATATCCGGCAGCTCTATGGGTTCTGGCGCTGCTGGAATATTCGCGAAATACTTTTCCACCATGGCCAGTGCTTCAGCCGGGTCAAAGTCACCAACGATGGCCAGCGCGGCATTGTTGGGCGCGTAGTAGCGTGCGAAAAAATCGGCTACATCGGAAAGGCTGGCGGCATCCAGGTCGTCCAGGTCGCCATAAAAGTTATGTGAGTTGTACCAGTTCTCGTTGGCATATTGCGGCAGCCACAGCCAGGGAAAACCGCCATAGGGTTGATTCAATACATTAACCTTGACCTCGTTTTTCACTACGCCCTGCTGGTTGGCCAGGTTCTCGTCGGTGATGTCCAGGCCGCGCATGCGATCGGCCTCGGCCCACAACATCGTTTCCAGTTTGTGTGCCGGGACGATTGCAAAATAGTTGGTGTAATCAAAGCGGGTGGAGCCGTTCAGCACCCCGCCATTGGCATTGACCAAGCTGATGAATTCCATTTTGCCCAGATTTTCCGAGCCCTGGAACATCATGTGCTCAAACAAATGGGCAAAGCCGGTGCGGTCTTTGGGCTCAATGCGGAAGCCGATGTTGTAATACACCGCCACTGTGACCACTGGTGCCGTGGTGTCTTGCGAAAGGATGACTTTGAGGCCGTTGTCCAGCGTGTGGTAGTCAAAATCAACGGTGAATGGCTGAGGTTCAGGTACAGGACTTGCGGCCACTGTTGGGGCGTCCGTAACTTCGTTGGCAGCGCCTTGTGACTCCTGCGGTACTGAATCTTTGCCACAGCCGTAGAGTAAAAGTACTGCGGCGCCAGCCGCTATCCAGCGTAATCGCATGTGATGCCTCCCAAGAACCTGTTCGTTTGTGTGCCAGCAAGCTTACCGCAATCTTCGTATACCGCCATATGCCGTTAGGCACGGTTGGCCCGATTGCAGGTACAAATCACGTAGCCGTCACGAGATGACTGGCATCGTTTGCCTGTATCTTTGAAATCAATATGAATTTGTAATACTTTCGGCGCGTAAGGCTTTGGCTAGAATGAAGGTCTATGGACGAGAGTTTTCAGTTGAAGTTTTCAGTAGCATTGGGGTAGTGATGAAAAACAATATCATTCAGATCAAGCCATCCGAAATTACCTCCGAGGGTAATTACCTGAAACGTCGCGAATTGCTGGTCGCTTCCGGCTTTGCGCTCGCCGCTATGGCGGGGTTGCCGCGTTTATCTGCTGCTGCGGTAAAGGATTTGAAAACAATTCCCGGGACTTTCAGTAGCTCCGAGACACCCACCAGTTGGGAAGACATCACCACTTATAACAATTTCTACGAGTTTGGCACCGGCAAAGAAGACCCGTACCAGAACGCGCAGGATTTTGTAACCGACCCTTGGACCGTGAAAATCAGCGGTGAGTGTGACAAGCCGGGTAACTACAGCTTTGCAGACATCATCAAGCCGCATGCGCTCGAAGACCGCGTGTACAGACACCGTTGCGTAGAAGCCTGGTCCATGGTGGTGCCCTGGGTGGGCTTTCCTTTGGGTGATTTGATCAAGCGCTTTGAGCCCAATTCGAATGCCAAATTTGTCAAATTCAAGACCTTATATGATCCGATGCAGATGCCAGGGCAAAAATGGCGCAGTCTGGAATGGCCCTATGTTGAAGGCTTGACCATGGCCGAGGCCATGAATCCCTTAACTCTGATGGCAGTGGGCGTTTATGGCAAAAGCCTGCCGAATCAGAACGGAGCACCGCTGCGTCTGGTCATTCCCTGGAAGTACGGTTTCAAGGGCATCAAGTCCGTCGTTGAAATTGAATTCACCAAACGGCAACCGCGCAACAGTTGGCAGATATCGGTTCCCAGTGAATATGGGTTTTACGCCAATGTGAATCCTAAGGTTGACCATCCGCGCTGGAGCCAGGCGCGTGAGCGACGCATTGGCGCCCGCCCGTTTGCCGAGAAGCAGGAAACCCTGATGTTCAATGGCTATGAAGAACAGGTGGCCAGCCTTTACGATGGGCTGGATTTGCGGCGCAATTACTGACGCCCCAATTTTGAATATTCGTATTTGAATAATAGTATTTGAAAAAGCGCATTTGAAAAACCGCACTTTCACATGGCTTAAGGCCGGCTTGTTTCTGGTTTGCCTGGTGCCGCTGGTAACCGTGGTGCTGGGTGTTTTCAACCTGCCCGGTTTTGGGCTGGGTGCCAACCCGGTGGAAGAGTTGATTCACCGCATGGGACTTTGGGGACTGCGGTTCCTGTTGATCACGCTGGCTATAACGCCGCTACGTAAGCTCAGTGGTTGGAATTGGACGCTTCGACTGCGGCGTATGTTTGGCCTGTTTGCCTTCTTTTATATTTGCCTGCATTTTCTGGTCTATGCCGGTCTTGACCAGCGCTTCAATGTGAGCCGCATCATCGAAGATGTGCTCGAACGGCCTTATATCACCCTGGGTATGACGGGTCTGTTATTGCTGATTCCTTTGGCTATTACCTCCACCAACGCCATGATGCGGCGCCTGGGACGGCGCTGGCAGAAGCTGCACCGACTGGTTTATGTCATAGCCATACTCGGAGTTTGGCACTTTTTCTGGCAAGTGAAACTCGATATCCGCGAACCGCTGATCTTTGTTGCTATTCTGACCGTGTTGCTGGGCTTTCGTGTTGTGGTAAGTTGGCGTAAGTCACGGCAACGCCGTCTTCTGACACAAGGAAACCGAAGCAATGACCATACTGCGAACGCCCGATAATCATTTTGAGAAACTGCAGGGCTTTGAATTCCGGCCGCATTACCGCGAAATTGACGATGATGATTTCGGCCCGCTGCGAATTCATTACCTGGATGAGGGTCCGGCGAATGGCCCGATCGTTCTGTGTCTGCATGGCGAACCCACCTGGTGTTATCTCTATCGCAAAATGATCCCGCTGTTTGTTGCAGCGGGTTTCCGCGTTCTGGCTCCCGACCTGGTGGGCTTTGGTCGATCCGACAAATTATCGGAACGTGATGACTATACTTATGAGCGCCACGTAGCCTGGATAAAATCCTGGCTGATTACGCTGGAAGCCAGCGACATTACCCTGCTGGGGCAAGACTGGGGCGGGCTGATTGGACTGCGACTGGTGGCGGAGAATCCGGAACTGTTCGCCCGTGTTTCAATTTCCAATACTGGCTTGCCCACTGGCGATCAATCATTCGGCGAAGCTTTTTTGAAATGGCGCGCTTTCAGCCAGAGCGACCCGGAATTCGACATTGGTTACATCGTTAACCTGTTTGGTCGTGGTGATCTCTCCGAAGGTGAAGTCGCGGCTTACCGAGCACCGTTTCCGGACGATTCCTTCAAGGCAGGCGCGCGGCAGTTCCCCATGTTGGTTCCCGCTGAGCCCGATAACGTCGCCGCCGATGACAACCGCCGCGCCTGGCAGTCATTGATGCAGTGGCAAAAACCTTTTCTGCTGTGCTTTTCCGACAGTGACCCAATTACGCAGGGTGCCGACAAAGCCTTTCTCAAGCTAGTGCCCGGAACCAAAGGTCAGCCGCATATCACCCTCAAGGGCCGGCATTTCATTCAGGAAGAGGATGGCGAAGCCTGGGCTGGGGCGGTGGTGGAGTGGATAAAGAATCTGCAAAACGCGGATTAGTCCGCAAATCGATCATCAAATGATCGTATAAATACGATCAAAAATCCTAATTCTGATCGCCTGTTTACGCTCAATAATGCTCAAAGCGTCCGGGCTATTCCCTGAACAGAAGCCCCTCAACCGCCAGTTGATCATCCATTTTTTCCCCCATCCAGTGGCTTTGTGGTGATTTCGGGGTGATTCGAATGCCTCGATTCTGGTTCAGCTTGAACAGCTCGTCCGCGTTCCCGCGGAGCGTGTGTGAAAACGCGATTGCAGATGCGATAATGAGCCATACCCATCAAGGAAGAAGCGATG
>Ga0163153_10008630_pt1 | contig 10522 bp, 3 predicted proteins | sample OliLakLV19MP6IB1_FD_148629 | JGI IMG/M metagenome (GOLD analysis project Ga0163153, IMG submission 148629) | Freshwater microbial mat bacterial communities from Lake Vanda, McMurdo Dry Valleys, Antarctica - Oligotrophic Lake LV.19.MP6.IB-1 | ecosystem: Environmental > Aquatic > Freshwater > Lake...
GGCGACGACCGTGCAACCGAGAAGCAAGAAACCGCTGGCGGATTCGACGTGCAAGAACCGCACGAACGGCCGAACCCAGCGACTGGCCGGAGTGACAGGGATGCCACCTGGCGGGCCGGCAGGAGCGGGTTCGCCGATCAATCCAGCAGATTCTTTTCCAGGTGAATGACTTTCCATGCTCCGATTCTACAGGGGAGGCATGAGAGTGCGAGGTGCCCCGGCCGCTTGGGCCTTTACGAAGCAGGTGTGTCCAATGTGGGATCCGCAACTTGTGAACGTGCCGCAAGGTGAAATGAAAAAGGCCTTCGACGTTGTCGTCGAAGGCCTTCGTTGAAAAGAATCGGGAGGACAAGACGGCTATTGAACTTTTTCTGACCGGAGTTCAGGGCTGGGAATCGGGTCTTCGGCGGCAGTTCGACGCAAGAAAGCCGTTATCCTGATTGGAGTTAGGAGACATCCGGATTCCATTCTCCTTCCCGCACACGTCCGCTTCAGCCGGTCGCCTGTGCCCGAATCAATCGCTCGTGCCTGTCTTCTCCTGGAAGTCCTGTAAGGAATTCTACCCTGTTTTCCTTACAGCATCAAAGAGAGACTGTTCCGGTTGGCTCCTCGGCTGGCCTTACGCAAATGCCGCACAGGCCGTCCACGAACACTTCTCATTCCCGCGCTGGTTGGGATGATGGGCTAGGAACTTGTTACCACACCGAATGCCACGCTGAACGTCTCCATGAGGTAGTTGTCGGTCACTGCAAGCAATTCAAGTTGCTCCAGCTTGATGAGTGCCTTGGACATGCCTGGTTGGACGATCATTACCCGCAACTGCACACGCTGCACATCGGTCTTTTCCCGAATTCGCAACAGGTCTGCCTCCGCTCCTACCTGGTATCGCGTGTACCGCTTGTTCTTGGACAGGCGTGGCTCCCGGCGTAAAAGGTGCGTGAACAGATCTCGCGGTTTCTCCAGCCAGCGAATGCTTTTCTGGGCCTGGCCGCAGACTTCGTAGAGTTCCTTGATCCGGCTACCCGGTTTGTCTTCGGTGGAGTATTTGCAGTGCCAGAATTCGACTTCGATGTGATCGGCTTGCTCGGTAACGCCAACCACGTCGGCAGCCTCGCCATGATCGTCATCGTCGAAAATGACGCTGAACTGGCCCTTCTTCAACTCTTCGATGACACGATACTGGATGGACTTCCGATTGCGGCGGGCACCTTGTGATTCCATTCGGATGTCGGTTCCGGACCAATCCCATTCGGCAATCCGGTCGCGCGCGAAGGTTACTGGCTGCCGACGTAGCGCCACATACTCATTCCCCGTCAGGGACGAGCCATCAGCGAACCAGAACGTAGGAGGATCATCCTTGAAGAAGTCGGCGACGGAGATCGAACGGCCACGGTGTTTGATCGAAGCAATTGAGTTGTGGACACTTTGAATCGTGAAATCCGGATAGCCATTTCGTTCAAGCAGCACCAACTCAAATGATGCCCTGGCCGAATCAGACACCAGGGAAAACGCAAGCGATCCATCCGGGGCCGGATTGTCCAGCGCAAGGCTCGTTTCATGAAGGAACGCTTCTTTGCCGCGCAGCGTAAATGCAAAGCATCCTTCCGGTTCCTTGTAAAACGCTTCTGGCCAGTCGATGGCTATCGGCATCTTGTTCGGCCTGACCTTGACGAATTCAGGGACGAGTGTGCCCTTCAGCACTTCCTCGGGATCGAGGTTTCGGTCAATCAACCTACCGCCGATGCTACGGCACCAGTTTGTTAACTTAAGGAGATTGGTTGTCTGATAAGACCAGAACCGGCCCTTGTAGGAGCAGCCTATCGTCGTCCTGTGGCCATCCTGGAAGCCCTGGCCAAAAAGATTTGCCTTCACAGCTTTCTGCTTCTGCGTCTCGGTCATCCCGGATTCCACGTCGCTTCCTGCCCGCATCGTGTACCGAATGAGCCGTCCAAGTTGCTCCAGAAGTCCGACGTTCTGCAATCTAAGGCGGTTGACTCCGGCCAAGCAGCGAAACACTTCCGGTCCGCGAATCTGTTCAACGTCATCGCCTGCCACGGCCTCGGCCAGCTTCTTGAAAAAACCAGAGTTGCTCGAATTGTGGATGAACAGGAGTTTGTTCTGCTGGTCCCAATGCAAAACATAGAGTTGCCAATCCCAGTCATAGATGTCGTCGATCTGTGCCCATTCCACGGGAACGCGCTGGGTGGTCACGATAACCAGCGTGTTTTCCTGCGAGTTCAGAGAGTGGTAGACTTTGTCGAGGGTGTCGTGGCCTTGAATACCTTTGCTGAAATTCTCCGGGTTCCAGGTGCGGTTGCTTGTGCGGTAAACCACCGTGCTCATCGCTGGCTTGACATTCCGCAGCGAAATCTCATCGGGCAGTTCCTGGAAGCCTCCCAGAAACTCGGCCAGGCTGAACTGGGTCTCGCTCACGCCGTCGCCGAGAATCGGCAAAAGCGCATTCCAGTCGCTGTCATGCCGGTACAGTCGTCGAAGTTCGTCACGAACTTCGAGATCAGCGATGTTGGCGATGAACGTGGCGGAACCGAGATTCGGCTTTTCCCGAGTGAAGCGTCCTGCAAGCTGTAGGGTGACGGAGAGTGTCTTGCGGATGTCATGGAAAGCGGCGATTTTGAGTTCGGGCAAATCGAATCCCTCGCCAAGCATATCTACACAGACGACGATTCTGGACTTACCCGTAATGATCTGGTTGCGGACAGCGTCACGCTCTTTTTTGGAAGAAATCCCCGTGTGGATTTGTACCGGATTGAACTCAGTAAACTTGCGATAGCACTCGAAGACTTCCGCCGCTCTGTTTACATTTGCTGCCCTGGCCATGAGGATATGCCCCAAAGGAGCGTCCGCTCGAAGCTGCTTGACGGCCGCTTCCGCAATGGCTTTGTCCTTCCTGGCCGGATTGAACTCGGTGACGGGCATAAATCGAATCTGTTTGAAGTAGCCTTGTTCCTGTGCCTTTCGCAGAGGGAATGTAAAAATGCGGCGTCCGTCAACCGGCTTGTCGTCGTTGCGAAACGGCGTGGCGGTAAACTGGATGATTCTGGATTTCTTGAAGGAATCCCGGAACTCCCGCCATTTTGGCGCTCCAACATGGTGGGCTTCGTCGATGAACAGATACTGACATTGCTCGGCCATTCTGGCGATGACATCTGCCTGGCATTGGCCTGCAAGCGCCATCGTGGTTACAACGACATTGCATTTCCTGAACACTGAATCCACTGCCTCTGCGTCCTTCGGTCGTCGGTTCAACATGCCGACAATGGGATACATTGCATGATTGGAGACAACCTGGAAGCTCGCTGACTTCAGCAGGCCAAGCGAAATAAACTTTTCAGCGATCTGGGTGCGCAGGACATCGGTCGGAACGACAACGAGAAGACGGTGGCATTGCTCGGCGACAAGTGCGGACAGCATGGTTTCCGTCTTGCCCACACCGGTTGGAAGCACAACGGTTGCTGGCTCGCTACTCACTGTCCAATGCGACTGAATGGCATGGATCGCACCGATCTGCGGAGGACGCAGCCCTTCAATTCGTTGAGCTGCATCTTCTTGCTTGTAGTCAAAGGCACGGTGCCATGAATCCTTCGTCGCGATAGCGTGGGATTCGTAATCCGCAAGCGTCTTCAGCGGTGCCGACTCGTTAGGGTGCGTCACCCAGCGCCCGGCTGACAAATCCAGTAGGACGCCCGACTTTGGAGAAGGAGTGTCAATTCGCAAACGCAACGCGTAGCTGAAACCCGATCCCGGACGGGCACTATTCGTGATGACCAGGACCGAAGGGGTTTTGTCCTGTGGTGCAACCACAAATCCCTTCACACGGCCTTCTGAATAGGACTGAATTGAGGCTTTGACCGTCAGTGAGGGTACGGATAACTGAACGACGGAGTTTCCATCCTCCTGGATGTTGATGCGATTCAGCGGTGGAAACTTGACAAGCATGGCTCATGTGCTCTGGTTCAATCCACATCAATCTTCTTCAAACCCAAAGTCCGTGAACTTCAGGGTCCGGCAGTTCTCGGTTACGTCACGCACCAACTTGTCCCCGGCTCCCTCGGCAAGGTCGGCCTGGATTTCGATGGTGATCTCGACGTTCGATCCCACCAAGCCGGTCAAGTGCTGGACGATCTCCTCGGCAATACGGGCCGCGTCCCGTCCAAGGCGGAGCGGGTCAACCGGCACGGAACCGTGGAACCTCGATAGCTTTTTGGCCGGAGCAGGCCCCGGTTGTCCCGGCTGCGGTGTTATCGTCGTGCCGCCGGTCGCAGGTATCGGGCCTGGGTTTGGCGTAACAGGATCGCCAGCAGTAGCCGATCCTTGTGGCTTTGCAGTGGCCTCGGCTGCCTGTCGGTCCTTCTCCATTTGGGCAAGTGCCGCTTCCGGCTTCACGATCAGACTGCGGTCGTCAACGACGACGCGAATTGCCTGAGCTGCTCGCAGACCCTGGTATCGTTGTCGCGGCTCGTCCCAGCTTTCGGCATAGGCGAACGTGTCGCTCTGCCACATCAGGCTGGCAGCACCTTCCTGGATTGCGGCAATCAGTACCTGTTCGTCGCGAAGCCTCGGCAGGTAGAGGTAACGAGCCATGTACTCGCAAAGCTGCTTGATACTGACGTGGTTTCCGGTCCATAGCGGGATGCGGTCGAGTTCCGTCCGAAGCCTCACTCCGCCCATTTGTGTGACGAGCGATTCTTCGTTCTTGAGCTTTTTAGCAGCTCGGGTGGCAAGGCCGTCCTGCCCCTGGAGCTTCAGATCGGTCCAGGTGACTTCACCCTTCGGGTCGGGCTGCCCCGGAACGAGCAGCCAGTGGTAGGCTTCGGTGATTCGCAAATCGACCGCCTCGTCGGCGCTCTTTTTCTTGGTCTCGGCCTGTCGCTTCTGGAACTCATCGAGATTCAGGGCTACGCGGTCGTCCGAAATCGAAGACCATGCCAAGAATTGCCGTGCGGACTGCTCCAGTTCTCGCAAACGATTGCCATCCCCGGCAAGGAAGACGAGCGTGTTTTTGAAGTTGCGTGGCGAGCTCCCACGGGAATCGAGGATTGCCGCTGCTTCTTTCCTGGCGGCGCTCTTCTCGTCACGGTTTGCGTGCGGGAACTCGGGGCTGAGGATGACGAGCCGTGCTTCCCGTTCATCGGGTACGTCGCTGCTCTGCACACAAGCGTGAACCTTGGAAAAGTCCGCCCGTGTACGGGCCTGCTCGCGAAGCCTCTTAATGATTTCGTCGCCGATCTGGTCGTCCGATAGCTGGCCAGCGCGGTCGTCGGCCAACCGGGTCACGGTCGGTTGAGTCGAATACCAGTACCGCTTCCCGTCCACGTAGAGATAGGTCGCACTGTCCGTGAGCCGACGGAGTGCGTCACCGAAGGTGGCAACGGCTTCGCCCGGTTGCACGCAACCGAGTTTTACCTGTCGGTCGTCGATGCCCCGATGTGATGCCCGAAGGGTGGGGGCCGAACCCATGTAGATCGTCCGCGACACACGGCGGCAAGCCGAATAGCGGCCAAGATTCGGATTGTCGCGGTCCAGACTGAGCGGCAGGGAATTGCTTCCGTCAACGTCTTTCTCGATGACCGGAACCCAGTGGTCTTCGAGGTAGCGGGTCAACTCGAATTGCACCATCTGGTCATCAATGGGGACGTTGCCAGGCATGATGAGTACGCTGCTGTCCTGTCGTTCCCAAAGGGAATGGATCACAGCGGCCATGAGTCGCAACACGCCTCGGGTTCGCTGGAACTTGTCCAGCGTGGACCAGTCGTTGTAAAGCCGGTCGAACATCTCCGGATGGATCGGGTAGGCCATCTTAATCCGGCGTTCGTAATCGGCTTCACGGCATTCAGAGGGGAACTCCTGCTGCTGCGAACCGTACAAATCGACGAAAGCGCGGGCAACGGCGTCGCGGGTAACGAACTGGTCGCCCGTTAGTGGCTGGAACAACCGGCGGCGGACAATCTCGAAGCCTTCATCTGGACTGGCCGGACGCCAGGATGCTTCGACGCGACCAACGGCGTTCTTCAGCCGGGCCAGTGCTTCGCGGCCACGTTCCCCGCCGACTTCGATGTCGGTCACGCCGCGCTCGGCCTTTTGGTGCGGGCTTTCTGACGCTGGGATGCTCACCACAAGCAGCGTGTTCTTGGCTGCTTTGGCCGCTTCGCTCAGGGCCTGGGCGAAGGTGAAGTGCGTCTCAAACGATCCGGCGGGTAGGTCGGCTGTGGTGTGCAGTTGCCGGGCGTAGGCAACCCATTCGTCGATCAGGATGAGGCACGGACCATACTTGTTGAAAAGCTCTTTGAGTGAGTTGCCGGGATTCGTGGCTTTCTCGTCGTCTTCCTTGACGAGCTTGTAGCCTTCCTTGCCACCAAGCTGCCAGGCGATCTCGCCCCAGAGGGTGCGAACCAAGGTGCCGTCCGGCTTCTTGTGAGGCTTTCCCGGAGAAATCTGAGTGCCGACGAAAACCGCCCGGCGGACGTTCTTCGGCAGGTCAATGCCCTGTTCCTTCAACAATTCCTCGGCTCCCGGCAGTTCGCCGATGGCCGTGCCGGAGAACAAGTGATGCAGGGCCAGCATCGAGTGAGTCTTGCCGCCACCGAAGTTGGTTTGCAACTCGACTACTGGGTCTCCTCCCTTGCCGGACAATCTCAGCACGGCCTGCGACAAGAGTCGGCGTAGTCCCTCGGTCAGAAACGTTCGGCGAAAGAACTCGGTCGGATTCTTGTACTCGTCCGATCCTTCGCCCTGATAAACCTGCCATAGGTCAGCCGCAAACTCGGCCTGTTGGTAACGACCGGACGCCACGTCCGGGTGAGGGGTGACGACTTCCCGCCACGGCTTCAGGGCACCATGCGGTTTGCCTTCGGTCGGCTGGACTGATTTCTTTCGCATCTCCTGGCGGCGCTGGTCATCGAACATGGTCCGCATCAGGTCCATGCGCATCTGGCCGACTTCCGTCCCGGCTTCGGCGGCTGATACCGCGTTTAGCAGACGCTCCATCGAATCGAGCGCACGAATGGCGTCGTTGCTACTGAATTGCTCGTTGTGTGCCCAGCGGTTGCGAACGTCTCGCAACTCGCTGACGATGCTCCGCTCGGCGTGGCCCAGAGTGTTCTTGAAAACCGCGTTCCATTGGTCCCAAAGAATTCCAAGGAGAATCTGCGGATCGTCGAGGTTGACTGGCTGTGCCTTGGCACGCGCGCCGCGCCCCGTGGTGTCCGGCAAAGCGGTTTGCCAATTATCGCCGAGTTGCGATTTCAGTTCGCGTTCAACAAAAGGGCGCAGGCCGGACGCCAGAAGGTCCAGCCCTTTGCCAACACGTTCACGGTTCGATACGGCCATAGCTCAGCGTTCCATCAGGAGAAGAGGTCTTGTTGTGTGGAAGATTGCCGGTTTCTGGTCGAAAGCGCAAGCTTTGAGAGTTCCGGCCAGGCGATGACAAGACCGTTGTAGGCCAGAGCGTCTTCCACCCACTTCTTGCGTTCGCAGATCGAATAAAGCCTGTAAGCCAGTTCACGGGCTGATTCGCCGTTGCCACCCAGCTTGTTGAGTAAGGTCGCGGCCTCGCCTTCGCCTTTGGTCTCCAGGGTACGGATCAGGTGCTGGGTGGTTTCCCAAACGGTGAGTCGCTCATCCGTCTCGGGGTTCCAGTCCACGGGCAGTTCCGGTCGGCTGACGAGCTGCACTTTTCCACTTTTTGCCTTGATGATGCCTGCATCTACCAAGCCGTTGACCGCCGTATTTTTGGCGCGGGCGAGAACGTCGGCATCGCCGAATGCTCCTTCCTGGTGGCCTTGCTGTTCAAACCATGCAAGTGCCCACCGGGTGTCGGCATCGAAATCGCCTTCCTGCTCTGCCAGCACTTCATCGAGAACCTGGTTGATGATGCCAAGGGCGGTTCGCACTGACATCTGTGAGCCGGCCGATTCGATGACTTTGGCATACCGGGAGTACACGGCCATCCCAGGTCCGATTGCTGCCTGTGCGAAATCCACCGGAGCGATGTTGCCTTGCTGGAGGTTCTTCAAGGCCCGAGGGAGTTCATTTCGCAGTACGTTCATGAACTCTTTTCGCGTGGCAATCGCGGCGTTCGAGGAACGGACGCGGCAGGCGAGAACGATATACGAAGCCAGAGCGTTTGACCCCATCGCAACCATGCGCCACTTCTGAGACGCACGTACCGGCCAAGTGCCGGTGATCTGAAAGCCGCTTGATATGAGGGCATCCAGGAGTGTTTCCCAACCGGTCGTCAGGTCGATGACGGTCGAAGCATCGCCGTCTGCTTCCTCAGCATCGCTACCGGCCTCTTCGTCCGATTGCTTAAAGGCGTAGTAAACGGTCAGTGGAAAGCGGTGATCCATCTTGGACCGAAGCGAGGTGAACGCCTTGCGGAAGCCCGATTCAAAATGCTCCTTGGCCTTGTGCCTGTCCCCACCAAAGCGTCCGGGAGACGCCGTTAGTTCGGGCAGCTTCGGTACGAAGACGGTTCCGAAATGTTCCGGGTAGAGGTCGCCGATCGTGCGGCGAAGCCAGACGTAAAAGAAATCCGACAATGTCGCGTAGCCGATGTTGTCGTAGTACGGCGGATCGGTGCTGACGAGAAGGTTCGTCAATCCGTCCGACCCGGCGGCAGCGTCTGCTTGATGCGCCACACCTGTGCGGTTCCCAGCTATAGTGAGAATGCACTTGCAAGTCCGTTCCAAACACGTTGACCATCCGCCAACCACGTCCCCCATGATGTTGGCTTCGGCAAAATCCCAAACCATCGGAATTGCCTGCCGCTTGAACAAGTTCCTGAGAACCTGGTCACTTCCATTCCATGTACACAATGAATTGTTCAGGTCCGCGCAGCGGCTAAGATTGAGAGCAAGAAAAGTGACAATGGCATGTGCGTATGCAACGGCGTCGGTCTTTTTAAGGCCAGCATCAATTGCATCGTTTTCAGCATCGGCCCGTACCATCTTTACTTGGTCACTGTAGCCGATCTGCGATGAAAGTTGCCTGTCAGTAAATAGCTGCCCCCATGTGTTCAGGCCGTAAGCTGAGCAGACTCCTCCGGTGATACTTGCCCGGTCTGGAAGTGAACCGGCGAGGAATGTTGAACGGGCCAGTTCAATTGCTGGAACTTCGGCAACTGCCGCTGCGGTTCCGGCGTGATCTGGTGTCGCCTCCAAATATAGCTTTCCTCCCTTACGCTCGGCGACGATAGCGACGAGTGTCTCGCGGAGACGCTGTTCCTTCCCTTCTGTCTGGATGTAATCGCGTGAGATCGGTTCCTTGCTCAGAATGCAGAAGAAGTCCTGGGCTTTTCCAAGTCGTGTTCCGAGCTTGTTCTTTGCCGTTTGTTCCTTGGTTGCGGCCCCGGTTTGTACAGTGAATCGCCATCCACTGGGAATCTTGGGGTCCAGAATCGGTTCTAGCCAGAACTGCTTGCCTGACTTGGAAGAAAGCCAATACGTACTCATCAGCGGGACGTACTTGCCTTGCATTGCGGGGTTGGGGCTTGCGACGGTTCTCGCCCATATCCAGGCAATGACGTTCGTTTCGCCACCACCCTGTTCTTTGGGTAATCGCGCTTTGGGATACAGGTGTCCGATGCTCTTGGTTGCCCGCTCTCTGACGAGCGAGCCGTAGTACCGAACGTCGGCAGCAAGCCCATGTGTTCCATTCCAGGAATCGCTGCCGCCGATTGTCTTGCGATCAACGGGATTCACTGGAGGCGTACCTGTCCAACGCGGGGCAATCTCCAGATTGCACTTGTTGAGTAGAACCGCAACCGGATTGAGATCTGCTCCGTGTGACTCGAATCCCAACCGGTTTGCTTCAAGCGGGATCGTGCCGCCTCCGGCGAAAGGATCGAAGACAATTGGCAGTTTCCCGTCGCACTGCTTTAGCATCTCCGCATGTGCTGCGGCATACACCTTCGGCTGGTCGTGGAGCTTCTTGGCCATCAAGCTGCGGATGATTTCAAATAAGCGTGTCCTCTCAGCGTTCTGCTTCTCCTCTGTCGGGAATCGTTCCGGGTGTTCGGAAGGATCATCGACGACGGAAGCGAAAAGGATTGCACGGGCCGTGGGTAGCGGGAGCCGTGCCCACCATTGATGAATCCCTTTGGGGTGCGCGCCGATTCCCGGCATCTTGTCGTATGCCGAAGCATCGTTGATCTCCGGCAATGGCAGCGCGACCTCGATCAGCTTTTTGCGGTAAGGTACTGTCATTTCTTGCGGCCCTTTCGCGGCTTGGCCGCCGTCTTTTCCTCGATGGCCGGTGGTGCCGCTTGTTCCTGGGCCAGTTCGTAAAACTCGTGGAGCTTGGCTTGGAGCAGCTTCTTGTCGGGCATTCGGGTCTGGTATTCGGAAACGAGCGCGGGCGACATCGCCCGGCTCAGAGCGTATTCGACGACCTCGTGATTCTTCGTCGCACAAAGCAGTACGCCAATCGTTGGCCGCTCGTGCGGCTTCTTCACGTCGCGGTCGAGGGCCTCCAGATAAAACTGGAGTTTGCCAAGGTGTTCAGG
>Ga0163153_10008633_pt1 | contig 10520 bp, 8 predicted proteins | sample OliLakLV19MP6IB1_FD_148629 | JGI IMG/M metagenome (GOLD analysis project Ga0163153, IMG submission 148629) | Freshwater microbial mat bacterial communities from Lake Vanda, McMurdo Dry Valleys, Antarctica - Oligotrophic Lake LV.19.MP6.IB-1 | ecosystem: Environmental > Aquatic > Freshwater > Lake...
GGGTAGCGGGCCCGACGTGAAGCTTCCCGGGGTCCTCACCCACCGTCGTTTCACCTCGTTGCGCTCCCCGAGTGAACGATGTCCGGGCGGTCACACCGGAACGATGTCCTGGCGGGTGTCACATAGCCGGGTTGGCGTCGCCGTGGACGCGTCACACCCGCCCGGGCGAGTTCACGTTCGATCGTCCAACGAGCCGGGACCGCGAATGTCCGGCCGCCCATCCCGCGTCGTGGCCTTCCACGCCGTGCCGACCGACCCATTTACGAACCCGACGATCCGTGCGTCCCAACGCTCGTGCGATGCCTTGCGGACTTTCGCCCGCCAACCGTCGCCGCACCGCCTCCTCATCCGAAACTCGAACGACGGACCGACGAAGCAAAGCGGAACGACGCCTTCAGTTGTGCAGACCTAATCTCCTTGCATGCGGGTCGGAGTCATCGGGGTCAACGGCATCGGCAACGCCCACCTCTGGGCGCTGAAGAAGCTCGTCCAGGAAGATCTGGCGACATGCACCGCCGTGTGCGATGTCGACCCGGGCCGGGCCGAGAAGGCCGCGGCCGACTTCACGGTCGCCGCGTTCACCGACACCAAGACGATGTTCGCAAGCGGCGAGGTCGACGCGGTGATCATCGCGACGCCGCCGGCGACGCACGGGCTCATCGCCCGTGAAGCGCTCGACGCGGGCCTGCACGTGTACTGCGAGAAGCCGATCTGCCCGACCGCCGACGAGGGCTACGCGCTGGCGCGGCACGCGCACGAGCAGGGGCGCGTGCTCGCGGTCGGATTCCAGTTCCGTTTCCACACGGGGTACGCCGCGGCGCGCGCGGCGGCTGCCGAGGTAGGCCCGCTGTTCCGCGTGCAACTCACCGCCACCAACTGGTTCCGCACTCGCGCGTACTTCGACGCGAGCGGGTGGCGCCGCACGTGGGCCGTCGCCGGCGGCGGTGTGTTGATGAACCAGGCGATTCACCAACTCGACGCGCTCGTCTCCATCGCAGGGATGCCGGCGACCGTGCGCGCCACCGTCCGGTCGGTGCGTCACGACGCCGAAGTCGAGGACGACGCGCTCGCGATGCTCACGTGGGCGAACGGCGCTACCGGTGTGGTTGTCGCATCGTTGAACGAGCCGGCCGGTTCGGAACGCATCGAGCTGTACGGCGAACGCGGCGCGGTGGTGCTTACAGATGGTTATGCAGTGCGCCGCGTCGATCACGACGACGCGCAGCAGACATGCGACGAAAACCCGGACGAATATCCCACGCTCGAGAACGAGTGGCACGATGTCGAGGTCGCCCGGGCGCCGTCGGAGTGGCTCGACATGCTCATCGCGTCGGAGCGCGACTTCGTTCTCGCCGCGACGAACGGGACGGCACCATCGGTCGACGGGACCGAGGGCACCCGGGCCGTCGAACTCGCCAACGCGATCTATCTCTCGTCGTACTACGGCGAAGAAGTGGCGCTGCCACTGAATCGTGGGGAGTACCCGCGTCTCTTCGAAGACCTTGCGACCCGGGCAGTAGCCTTCCCGACCCGTGGGTGGTAGACGCCGCGAGCGCCCTCTTGGCCGAAGGCCCGTTGTCGCGCGACCAAGTGGGTGGGAGAAGTATTGACAGCCGACAATCGCACTCTCGTTCTCTGCAAGCCCGACGCCGTCGAGCGCGGCCTCGTCGGCGAAATCCTCGGCCGGTTCGAGCGTAAGGGCCTGAAGCTCGTCGCGCTCGAACTGCGCGCGCTCGACGCCGCGACCGCGAAGCAGCATTACGCCGAACACGACGGCAAGCCGTTCTTCGACGATCTCGTCTCGTTCATCACCCGATCGCCGCTCGTGGCGATGGTGGTGGAGGGCCCCGAGGCCTGGAAAGTCGTGCGCACGTTGATGGGCGTCACGAATCCGCGTGACGCGGCACCGGGCACGATCCGCGGCGACCATGCCATCGAGCTGACCGAAAATCTCGTGCACGGCAGCGACGGCCCCGAATCCGCGGCGCGCGAGATCGCGCTGTTTTTTCCTGGCCTCACGTAAGCGTCTGGACATCTCACGCTGAGCGACTGGACGAAAGCCGCGCGTAAGGCGCGGGGTGGCGCGTGGGGCGCCGGGCTCCTAGCCTTGCCGGACCGCAGCGTCGGAGGCCCACGGGTGAGCGAGCCCTGGTATTCCGCCTTCCTCGGCCGTGACATGGCGGTCGACCTGGGCACAGCCAACACATTGGTATACGTGCGCGGCCGCGGCGTCGTGTTGAACGAGCCGTCGGTCGTCGCCGTGAACGCGCGCGACGGTCGCCCGCTCGCGGTCGGACTCGAAGCCAAGAAGATGATCGGGCGCACGCCCAGTCACATTCAGGCCATCCGCCCGCTGAAGGACGGCGTCATCGCCGACTTCGACATCTGCGAGAAGATGCTCCGCTACTTCATCCAGCGCGTGCACCCGCGCCGCTGGGCCAAGCCCCGCATGGTCATCTGCGTGCCGTCGGGCATCACCGGCGTCGAGCAGCGGGCCGTGCAGGAAGCGGCCGAGTCGGCCGGCGCCCGTAAGCCCGCGTACATCATCGAAGAGCCGATGGCCGCCGCGATCGGCGCCGGGCTCCCGGTGCACGAACCCGCAGGCAACATGATCGTCGACATCGGGGGCGGCACGACCGAAGTCGCCGTCATCTCGCTCGGCGGCATCGTCGCGAGCGAGTCGATTCGCATCGCGGGCGACGAACTCGACGACGCGATCATCACCTACGTGAAGAAGGAGTACTCGCTCGCGCTCGGCGAACGCACCGCGGAAGAGATCAAGATTGCACTCGGGAGCGCGTACCCGCTCGAAGAAGAGTTGTACGCCGAAGTGCGCGGGCGCGACCTCGTGACCGGACTTCCGAAGACGATCATGGTGTCGACCGAAGAAATCCGCGACGCCATCGAGGAGCCCGTGTCCGCGATCACCGACGCGGTGAAAGTGACACTCGACAAGACACCGCCGGAGCTGGCGGCCGACATCATGTCGCGAGGTATCGTCTGCACCGGTGGTGGGGCGCTGCTCCACGGCCTGCGCGAGCGGCTGAGTTCGGAAACGGGCATGCCGATCATCATCGCCGACAACCCGCTGTACTCGGTTGCGCACGGCTCCGGCCAGTGCCTCGAGGAGTTCGACGCGTTGAAGCAGGTCCTGATCTCCTCGCAACGGCATTGACGTTCGGGGTCGGGCGGTAGGCAATGGCGGTTCATCGACGCGCGAGCCGCCGTCGCTACGTGCTCCTCGTCCTGGTGCTGACGAGCGTGACCCTGATCACGCTCGACACGCGGAGCGACGACAGTGGGCCCCTCGGGGTCGTCGGTCGGGCGGCCCACACCGTGGTGTCGCCGGTGGAGAAGGCCGTCGACAGCCTGGCCGATCCCCTCAACGACTGGTGGCAGGGCCTCACCGATCGCGGCTCCTTGAAGAAGGAGAACGAACGGCTGCGGCGCGAACTGTCGGAGCTGGAAGACGAACGCCGCCAGGCGCAGGAAGCGCTGCGCGAGAACGAGGTGTTCGAGGCGCTCGCCGGGCTCCCGATCTACAGCGATATCCACCGCGAGACGGCGCGCGTCGTGAACCGTTCGACGGGGAACTTCGAGTGGACGATCACGCTGAGCAAGGGATCGGAGTCGGGGATCTCGCCGAACATGGCCGTCATCGGTCCCGACGGTGTCGTCGGCAAGGTGCTCGAGTCGTGGACCGGCGGGTCGAAGGTGCGTCTTCTCATCGACCCGGACTCGTTCGTCTCGGTGCGCGTGTTCGGAAGCCAGGTCACCGGACTCGCCCGTGGACGCGCGGGATCCGATCTGCTCCGGCTCGAACTCGACCCCGGCGTCGACGTGCAGGTGGGTGACGACGTCGTGACATCGGGCCTCGAGAACAGCGACTTCCCCGCGGGCTTGTCGGTCGGAGAAGTGGCCGAAGTCGAGGAGCAACCCGGCATCGGGCTGTTGGTGCGCGTCAGGCCGTGGACCGACTTCGACGACCTGGAACTCGTGCAGGTGCTCGACTGGGTTCCGGGCGGGCCGCCCGTCGTCGTCACGACGACGAGCATGGCGCCGGCCGCGACCACGACGACGCCGACGACGGTGGCCGAGGACGACGAGTAGTGCGCACCCTGCGCGTCGCCGTGCTGGTCGTCGTGCTCGGTGTCCTCCAGGTCGCCTTCTTCACTCATGCCCGCCTGTTCGGCGTCGTCCCCGACCTCGGCCTGCTCCTGGCGGTCGCTATCGCGTACCGCTACGGGCCGGAGGCGGGTGCGCTGACCGGCTTTGCGTCGGGCTTGTTCTTCGATTTCTTCCTCGAGACCCCGCTCGCGCTGTCGGCGTTGTCGTACGCGTTGACCGCGTACGCGGTCGGGCTGATCCGGGCGGGCATGTTGCGAGAACCGCGCGGCATCACGCCGGTGATCGGACTGCTTGCGGGTCTCGCGGGCGGTTTCGTGTTCGCGGGGCTGGGCATTCTGTTCGGCGTCGACGCGCTGCGCGACACCCGGACCTTTCAGGTCATTTTCGTGTCGGCGATGTACGACGCGCTGCTTGCTCCGGCCGTGTTCTGGCTGGTCAACCGGTTCACACTGCCGGAACGGGATGCCCCGTCGGCATATCGCCTGCGACCCTAGCTAGCGTTGCAGCCGCCTCATGAGTGACAACGGACGCGTTCGCGTCAGCATCGTCGGCGTCGTGATCGTCGCCCTCTTCTGCGCTCTTTTCGCGCGCCTGTGGTTTCTGCAAGTGGGCACCGACGCAGAGGCTCGCGTCGAAGCCACGACCCGCACGACGCGCGTCGTGCAGTCGGAGATGCCGCGCGGTCGCATCCTCGACCGCAACGGGGTCGAGCTGGTCACCAACCGCACCTCGTGGGCGATCACGGTCGACCGCGGGCTTCCCGAAGAGGAGCGGATGGTCGTGCTCGGCCAGCTCGGCGAACTGTTGGGCGTTGCCTCCGAGGAGCTGGCCGAAAACTTCGACGACGTGCAGCAGTCGCCGTTGAAGCCCGCGGTCGTCGCGTTCGACGTCGCCGAACCGATCCGTATCGCGATTCTCGAGCACATCGACAGCTATCCGGGGACGCGCGTCGAGCGTCTGACCGTGCGCCAGTATCCGGGGCTCCTCGCGAACGAGACGCCGCTCGCTTCGCACCTCCTCGGTTATGTCGGCGAGATCAGTGGCGACCAACTCGCGGAACGCGTCGACGAGGGTTACGTCGGCGGCGACACGATCGGGCGCTCGGGTGTCGAGCGCGCGTACGAAGACGACCTGCGGGGCGAGCCGCGCCGCGAAACCCTCGAGGTCGACCCGACCGGCAGCCCGGTCGGTTCACCGGTCGACGTCGAGCCCGGTCACGTCGGCCACGACGTGTACCTGACGATCGACGCGAACTGGCAGCGCGCGGCAGAGGAATCGCTCGCGCAGGGCATCGAAGCCGCGCGCACGATCCAGAACGAGAACGTCGTCGAAGGCTACGAAGAACTGAAGGCGCCGGCCGGTTCGGTGGTCGTGCTCGACGCGCGCGACGGCTCGGTCGCGGCGATGGCGTCGTATCCGACGTACGACCCCCGCGCGTTCGTCGACGGCATCAGCCAGATCGAGTGGGACCTGCTCGGGCTCCCCGACCTGCACAACCCGCTGCTGAACCGGGCGAGTCAGGGCGAATACGACCCGGGCTCCACGTTCAAGCTCGTGTCGTCGGTGGCGATGACCAGGTACGGCATCCGGGGTGCCGGGCAATGGTTCGACGACAACGGCCACGTCGAGATTCGCGGCACCGACTTCCAAAACGCCGGCCGCCAGGCTCTCGGAAGCGTCGACCTCACCCAGGCCATCTCGAAGTCGAGCGACGTGTACTACTACACGGGTGGCTTCGAGTTCTGGAAGCTTTGGAAGGCCGGCGAGACCGAGCGCGGCCTCGGTATGCAGACGGTGGCGCGCGAGTTCGGTTTCGGCGCGACGACCGGGGTCGAGCTCGACGAGACCGATGGTCGCATTCCCGACCCCGACCAAAAGCGCGAACTCTCGTACGCGATCAACGAAGGCGATGCGCGCGAGAAGAACGCGACCTGGTTCCCGGCGGACCAGATCTACATGGCCATCGGGCAGTCGGTGTTGGTATCGCCCCTCCAACTCGCCAACGCGTACGTGTCGTTCGCCAACGGCGGCACGTTGTTCGAGCCGCGACTCGGCTTGCAGGTCGCCGACGTCGACGGCAACGTCCTGCGTACCGTCGAGTCCACGGTCGTGCGGCAGCTCGAGTTCGACCCCTACGTGCGCGCGCAGATGTTGTCCGGGTTCAACGGCGCGGTGCAGGATGACTCCGGTACCGCGTCCGCACCGTTCGCCGGTTTTCCGCTCGACGCCATTCCGGTGGCGGGCAAGACGGGGACCGCACAGGTCGCGGGTAAGGGTGACACGTCGTTGTTCGTCGGCTGGTTCCCGGCGAACAACCCGCAGTACATCGTCGCGGCGGTCGTCGAAGAGGGCGGCCGCGGGGCGCAGGTCGCGGCGCCGATCGTGCGGCGCGTCATCGAGGCGATGAACAACATTGATGTTGCGACTCCCGTCGAAGTGCTCGACGAGGCGAGGGACTGATGGCGACGATCACCCTCGCCCCGGGCGCCGCGACCCGCCGTCGCGACGACGCGACGAGTCCGCTGCGGCACGTCGACCTCGTGCTGCTCATGCTGCCGTTCGCGATCAGCGCGCTCGGCCTGCTGATGATCTACTCGTCGTCCCGCACCCGGCTGGGAGCCAACGGCGTCAGCGAGCTGTACTACGTGCAGCGCCAGGGCATCGCCATCGTGATCGGTGTCATCGCCATGGTCGTGGTGATGCTGGTCGACTACCGCCGGCTGCGCGACCTGTGGGCGCTCGCGTACATCGCGATCCTCCCGCTCCTGTTGGGTGTGCTCGTGGTCGGCGCCAGTCGCAAGGGTGCGCAGGCCTGGTTCGACATCGGGCCACTCCAGTTCCAGCCGTCGGAAATCGCCAAACTTTCGATCATCGTCGCGGTCGCGGGCTATTGCCACGCGCACCGCGGCGACCTCGACGCGTGGAGGCTGGCGACGGCGGTGGTGATGGCCGCGCTCGTGATCGGCCTCGTGCTGATGCAGAACGACCTCGGATCGGCCGCAGTGCTCTTGGTCTGCGCGGGCGCCGTGCTCGTTGTCGCCGGAATTCGCCCCCATCATCTCGCGGTGCTGCTGCTCCTTGGTATCACCGCGGTGGGCGCGGTGGTCGTGACCGGCACGCTCGACGACTACCAGATCGACCGGCTCTCGGGCTTCATCGACCAGTCGCCCGACGGCACGGCGTCGGAACAGACCCAGTCCGAGTACAACCTCGAACAGTCGAAGAACGCGATCGTCGCGGGTGGGCTCGACGGTGAGGGGTTGTTCAACGGCACGAACACGAAGCTGTCGTACGTGCCCGAGCAGCACACCGACTTCATCTTCACCGTCGTCGGCGAGGAGTTCGGGTTCATCGGCGGCGCGACGGTCATCGGTCTGTTCGGCCTCCTCGCGTGGCGGCTGTGGCGCATCGCGCTGCTGTCGTCCGACTTCTTCGGCACGCTCGTGGTCATGGGCGTGCTCGCGATGTTCTCGTTCCAGGTGTTCGAGAACATCGGGATGACCATGGGGATCATGCCCATCACCGGGCTCCCACTGCCGTTCATGTCGTACGGCGGCTCGGCAATCATCGCCTCGTTCATGGCGATCGGATTGGCGCTCAACGTCCATATGAGACGCTTCACCTGAGGCGGATTGTCCCGTACGGGGCCCGTCCCGGGCCGAACCCGCCCGGCGATAGACTGCCCCCGACATGTCCGACCTGTGGCCGCGGCTCGAACCGCTCCTGGCCCGGGTGGAGAAGCCCGCTCGATACATCGGCATGGAGCGAGGTGCCGTACGGCCCCAACCGGGACCCGGCCAGGCCGCCTTCCTCCTGATCTACCCCGACACCTACGAGATCGGCCTCCCCAACCAAGGCCTCCAGATCCTCTACGAAATCCTCAACGAGCGCGCCGACGCGACCGCGGAGCGGGCGTACGCGCCGTGGACCGACATGGAGGGCGAACTCCGGCGGTCCGGGCTGCCGTTGTTCAGCGTCGACACCCACCGGCCCGCGTCCGAGTTCGACGTGTTGGCCTTCAACCTGTCGGCCGAGCTCGTCTACACGAACCTTCTCAACTGCGTCGACCTCGCGGGAGTGCCGATCCGCAACGAGGACCGTGGCCCGCAGCACCCGGTCGTGATCGCGGGCGGGCACTGCACCTACAACCCCGAGCCGCTGGCCGGCTACGTCGACGCGTTCGTCATCGGCGACGGGGAGGAAGTGATCTCCGAGGTAGCCGTTGTGGTGGGCGCGTGGAAGCGGGGCGGGCGCGCGTCGCGCGAAGCGGTGCTGCGCGACCTCGCCACGATCCCGGGTGTCTACGTGCCCGCGATGTACGACGTCGAGTACGACGGCCAGGCGTTGCGATCGGTGACACCGCGCTTCGCCGATGTTCCGGCCACGGTCGACAAGCGCACGGTCGCCGATCTCGCCGACTGGCCGTACCCGAAGAACCAGCTCGTCCCGCTCGTCGAAGTGGTGCACGACCGGCTCAACGTCGAGATCTTCCGCGGCTGCACACGCGGCTGTCGCTTCTGCCAGGCGGGCATGATCACGCGCCCGGTACGCGAACGGCCCGAAGAGCAAGTGCGCACGATGGTGAGCGAGGGCTTGAAGCGCACCGGTTACGACGAGGTTGCGCTCACGAGTCTGTCGAGCGCCGACTTCTCGGGCATCGACGGTGTCGTCGCGAGCATCGTCAACGAGCAGGAAGGCACGGGCGGCGTAAGCCTCTCGTTGCCGAGCCTGCGCGTCGACGCGTTTACCGTCGGCATCGCGAGTCAGATCCAGAAGGTGCGCCGCACCGGCCTCACGTTCGCACCCGAAGCCGGTTCGTGGCGTTTGCGGCAGGTCATCAACAAACTGATCCTCGAAGACGACCTCTACGGCGCGGTCGACTCCGCGTATTCGCAGGGTTGGCGGCGGGTGAAGCTCTACTTCCTCACCGGCCTGCCGACCGAGATGGATGAGGACACCCTCGGCATTGCGGAACTGGCGAAGAACGTGGTCGAGATCGGTCGCAAGTACACGAAGCAAGCAAGCGCGACCGTTTCGGTCGGCGGCTTCGTCCCGAAACCGCACACGCCGTTCCAGTGGTTCGGTCAGAACGGCACCGAGGAACTGCGGCGCAAGATCCACCTGCTCCGCAGCGAACTGCGCGGCAGCAAGGCGCAGATCAAGTGGCACGAGCCCGCGGCGACGTTCGCCGAAGGCATCGCGAGCCGTGGCGACCGCCGGATCGGCCGGGTCATCGAGCGGGTGTGGCGCGAGGGCGGCACGTTCCAGGAGTGGAGCGAGCACTTCGCCCTCGACCGTTGGATCGACGCCATGGCCGCCGAGGGTCTCGACCCCGACTGGTATGTGACCCGGCACCGCACCTTCGACGAGGTCCTTCCTTGGGACCACGTGACCGCCGGGCTGCACAAGGACTTCCTCTGGCAGGACTGGCAGGCGGCCCTGGCCGAGCACGGGCTCCCCGATTGTCGGTGGACGCCGTGCTACGACTGCGGGGTATGCACCGACTACGCCCTCGAGCACGTGGTGGCCTCACCCGTTGCGCCCGCGGGCGGCAGCCAGGGCACGGGCCAGGACTGGTCGAGCGGCGGCGCCGTTCCGGTACGTCTCTTACCGTCTCGGGCCGCCCCATGAAGGGGACCGCCGGGTTCCCGGTCCGGTTGAAGTACACGAAGCAGGGCAAGGTCCGCTGGATCTCGCACCGCGACGTGGCCCGCGCGCTGGAGCGGGCGTTTCGTATCACCCAGCTGCCCCTGGCCTTCACCGAAGGGTTCTCGCCCCGGCCCAAGGTCAGCTTCGGGCTGGCCCTGTCGACCGGCCACGAGAGCGACGGTGAATATCTCGACCTCGTCTTCACGGGACCGGTCGAGCTCGACACCCTCCCCGCGTTGCTCGGCGAGGCACTGCCCGCGGGCATCGACGTCACCGACGCAGTCGCGCTGAACGACCGCGCCCCTGCGCTCCAGGAAGCCGTCACCGCAGTGGGGTGGAAGGTCGAAGTGGCCGACATCACGGCCGCCGAACTCCAGCGTCACGTCGACGCTGCCATCACGTCGCCGACACTCGTCATCGAGAAGCGGCGCAAGGGACGCGATGTCGCCGAAGACATCCGCCCGATCATTCGCCACCTCGCCGTGCTCCAAGGAGTTCCGGCGACGGTGGTCATGGAATTGGAAACGCAACCGCGCAGCGCCAAGCCGGGTGACGTGCTCGCCGCCATGAGCAGCATGTCCACGGGAGTTGGGCTCATCGAGGCCCGAGCGTTGCGCACCCACCAATGGATCGAGCGCGACGGCGCGCGGTGTGAACCGCTCGACGCCGATACGCGCCCCACGAGAGAAGGCACTGATGCAGGAGTTCGATCGCCCCGAGAACTTGGGGCCCGAGACCGAGAT
>Ga0163153_10008636_pt1 | contig 10518 bp, 8 predicted proteins | sample OliLakLV19MP6IB1_FD_148629 | JGI IMG/M metagenome (GOLD analysis project Ga0163153, IMG submission 148629) | Freshwater microbial mat bacterial communities from Lake Vanda, McMurdo Dry Valleys, Antarctica - Oligotrophic Lake LV.19.MP6.IB-1 | ecosystem: Environmental > Aquatic > Freshwater > Lake...
CCCATAATCTGCCCGTTGCGGACAACCATTGCGGACAAGCCGGCCCCCATTGCGGACAAGCAAACCGCGTAAAACGCTATAAAGGACAATGCGGACAAGCAACTAAGGCCGCCGAGCGATCAGCGAGGGGCGAGGCCGCAGGCGGTAGTTTGTGCCGTCAGGCACGGGACAATAGCGCCCCAGCGATCTATCTGAGGCAGAGAGCAAGCTAAGTCCCGGTTGAGTCGGCCCGGACGCGTTCGGGCGAATTTCAGCCTCAAAACATCCAGTGCGCCGTTTGTTCCGGCTTGAGCCCCTTCTGCACCAGCGATTTCGAGATTTTCTCAAAAGTGGACGCCTTTTGCGTGCACACAATCACGAACGAATCCCGCAGTTCCTCACTCGACATCTGTTGGAGAATCGACGACGGCTTGACGATTACGCCCCAAACGGGCAATCCGGAATACATTTCGTTGTCATCGATCACCGCTTCCACCGCGCGTCCGGATTTTTGCAGCGTCGTCAGCACGGCTTCACCAATCGGGCCCGCGCAATAGACGAACAGTCGGGGTTTCGCTCCCGCCGGAAGTAACGCCAGGATGGCCGAAGTGAGATTGGTCTTAATCTGACGCAGGATTTTTAAGATCTCGTCGTCGTCGCGCTCCCTGGCCGCCAAACCGAATTCCGGCAGCAGGAAACCGATGGCGGTCAAATCGACGTCTCCCAATTCGCCGGCAATTTGAGAAACTTCCTCGTCATCGGCCAGGCAAAGTCGTGCCAGGAAAATGCCGATCGCGTGCCGAACCTGGTGCAATACGAAGCGGGTCCGCACGTCGACCAGGCGAAACATCTCCAGCGAGTTCGTCACGAAGCAGGTCGTCTGGGCGACGCCTTTCGTGTTTTTCAGGCTGGCCGGGCGTATTCGATACCAATAGAAGTCGCCCGGATACAGGCAGATGGACGTCGCCTTCGAAAGCAGGCTGATGATGAACTCGGAGTCTTCGCCGATGATCGCATCGACGAACCTCGCACCATGGTCGTTGATGAACGACCTCCTGGCGATGTAGTTCCAGCAATGGTCGACGTGGTGTCCGTGCTCGACGACAAAGGCCAAGAACTTTTCCGGGCGGCGAGTCTTGACGATTTCGTGCTGAAACAACGCCCCGTTATTCAGCACGCCGCATTCGGAAACAAAACGGCACACCATGATGTCGACGTCGCCGACGCTTTCCAGATGCCGGCGCACGCCCGAAACGGCGTTCTCCAGCAAGCGATCGTCACCGTCGACGAAAATAACGTATTTCCCGCCGGCCTTCGCCAGGCCGAGATTGCGGGCCGCGGCGACCCCCTGGTTCTTGGCGGCGTGAATCACTTTGACGAACCCGTACTCGGCCGCGAACTTATCGGCGATGGCGCCGCTTTCGTCGCTGGAACAATCGTCGACGAGGATGATTTCGACGTCGCGACAGTCCTGAGTGACCAGGCTCTCCAAACACGGCGTCAGATACGGTGCGACGTTGTAGACCGGAACGATGATGCTGAATTCGGGCGCGACGGGTTGAACCATGGGTGATCGCGTGAAACCTTATTCGACAGGCTTGGCGGGTGCGGCCGACAGCGACCCCGAACCCGACGTGGATGCCGACCGACGTACTTTCCGCAGTCGTCGCCATGTGCGAAACATGTCCACGATCGTCGAAAAACGCAACGAACGACCGCTCCGCAATTTCTCCGGAAGCATGGTGAACGGCGTCTCGGCGATCGAGCAACCGCGGCGGTGCAGTTGCACCAGAAACTCCATTTGGTACATGTAGCCGGTCGATTTCAGATCCAATTCGCGCACCATCCGAGTCGGATAGATGACGAGCCCCTGAAAGTCGCTGAGCCGGATACTGTGCAGCCAACACATGAAATTGCTGAAGCTGCGTGATATCAGGTAGCGAATCCAAGACCGATTCGTCCGTTGATTGACGCGACAGCCGACGATGATGTCTGATTTTCCCAAGACACCGAACATCGGCCCCCAAGTCATCGGGTCGACGATGTTGTCGCCCGGAACCAACGTGACGTAATCCATCCGGGCTTGCTCGATGCCGCTACGATAGGCGACCCCCACCCCCCGTCGTTCGGGATGGTGGATCACCACAATTTCCGGCGTTTCACGGGCCAAACGCTCCATCACTTCGCCGGTTCGATCGGTGCTGCCGTCGTTGACCAGCAACAACTCAAATCGTTCGAGCCCCGCGCGACAGGCGGGCAGCAGGCTTTCGACCGTATGAACGATTTTCTCTTCTTCGTTCAAAGCGGGTACGACGATCGACAAACTCTTCATGCTCGGGAAGTGCTCCGCTCGATGCTTCGGACGCCGTCGCCAGATGCGGTGCGCTTTGGAGCGAAAGAGTAGGAAAATCTACGTTGAATGAACGCCAAATCCGTACGGGCCCGCCCGCAGGGATCGGTCGACGAGCCAAACCGCAGGCCGCGCGGCCCCAAATGTCCATGTTCCCGATTGCGCTCGCCAGATCGCTATCGTTCAGGCTGCCGTCGTCCTGGCGTGCCGCCCGCCTGGACCGTTTGTCGGGAGCAGTCCCCTTTGGGGTCGGGACGTATCCGGCTAGACTCGCTTCCGGCTCGACTCTCTCTGGACTAAGTCAACGCAAGCCTTTTCCTAATAACATGTTACACCAATTGCCGTCTAGTCCATTCGCAGTCCGGCAAATGGTAAGCCAAAAATCAGTCTAACATCCCTATCGCGTTGGGCTAGGCAGACTTACGGAGAGCCGCTATTTCGTTTCCCGCCGGCGCAGAGCAGGTCCGGCACCCCAGCGCAGCGCAGGATCAGCACAGTGCCCCGCCAGAGGCGGAATGCGAATTCCCTCGACCAATTCGCTTTCCGAACAAGGGGTCCGAGTTTATAATACACTTCTGAAGCAGTATCTCTTCTCAGAGCAAGGGTTTTCGTCGTTTCGGCACGAAGCGGTCGCGTTTCCCAAACACATCGCTGCCAAACACATCGCTGTACGACACCCCACCCATCTCAGGGGAACGGTCGTCCGTCGTTCGCTACCCGTCAAGCAGTTTTCGCCGCACCGCATCGGTTCCGTCGTTACACTCGCGTCCAACTCTTCCTTTCGACTGCATTCCTAATGAAGCCTTACGATATCGCCTCGCTGGCTCCGATGCTCCGTAGCGGCGGCGCTCCCGTCGTCCTATTCGGCGCCGGGCGCTGGGGCGGTCTCGTCTTACACGCGTTGCGACAATTCAACGTCGACGTGCGCTGTTTCTGCGATAGCGACATGAACAAGCAGGAGACCGAGTTCTGCGGTCTCGAGGTCATCTCGCCGGAAACGCTCGCGACGATGCCGACCGACACGCACGTCTTCATTTCCTGCAACTACATCGTCCCCGTCCTGAGCGCGACGAAGGGGATGAATTTCGAGAACGTCTACAACTGCGTCGACCTCTTGGAAAAGGCGCATTTTGTCGAAGGCGACGACGACCTGGCCCTTTCGGCGATCACCGTCATGATCGAGCGCCATCGGGCCGCCTGCATGGTCTTAGACGCGGCCGAGGATCCCGTGCTGACGGTTCGCGGCATGGACCTGATGGTGACGGAAGGCTGCACGATGCGGTGCAAGGACTGCTCGAACCTGATGCAGTACTACGATAAGCCGCGCAACGAAGACCCGGACGTCCTGTTTCGGGCGTTCGATACGCTCTCCCGCGTGGTCGATCGGTTTCTCGAAGTTCGGATGATCGGCGGCGAACCGTTTCTCAATAAGCGGTTGTACGAAATCATCAACACGGTGGCCGGGTACGCGCACGTCGAGAAAATCGCGGTCTTCACCAACGCCACGATCATTCCCAAGGCCGACACGCTCGAGGCCCTGAAGCATCCCAAGGTCTACCTCGACATCACCAACTACGGGCCGGACTTGTCGAAGAATCACGACAAGATCATTCCGATCTTGGACGAGCACAAGGTGGTCTACACGACCCATCACCCGCATACCTGGACCGATTCCGCCAAGATCGAATACCGCGAGAAGTCGGAAGCGGAGTTGGAATTGATGTTCTCGCGCTGCTGCGTCAACGACGTGTTGACGCTGTTGCACGGCAAGCTCTACCGTTGCCCGTTCTCCGCCAACGCCATGAATCTCGGTGCGATTCCCCGCGTGGCCCGCGATGTGATCGACCTGACGCAAGAGAATCCCGATCTGGGCGAAATTCGCAAGCAGGTGCGGGATCTCTACACGGCGCGGAAGTACATTTCCGCCTGTTCGTTCTGCAACGGCCGCGACTACACCGTCGCCAAGGTCGAGCCCGGCCTCCAGACCAAGACGGTTCTGCCGTTCACGTCGTATCTTCCCATCATCCAATAGTCGCGCGATGGAGCGGCCGCCCCGGAAGCCGTCGCTTACGGCCGATATCGGGTGTCGCCGCGTAGCGGTTGAGGTCGCCCGCATTCACGTTCGCGTTGATATCAACGCCGACGGCCTCACCGCTTCCCTTCAATCTGCTCCAGCCGACCTTCCAAGGTGAAGTCGGCGGTCCCGCGTTCTTCGGGCCGCAGAACGGCCGGCTCCGCCGGGGCCAGGGGCACGATGTTCAAGTCCGCGAGCGTCGCTCCTCGCCAGTGGAGTTGCGTACCGTAGAGCTTCTCCAGTTCGATTCCATACCGATCGCACCACCGTCCGGCGTTGATCGTCGGCAGCGTCTTGAGCATTTCCTCGGTGGCGCCCGGCAGCATCCCTTGGCCGCGCAGGAACTCGAGCGCCTCTTTGTAGGCGAAGAACGGGCGATGGCCGGCGTCGGGCTCCAGGTACGACTGCGGCGCCCGCTCCGGTCGCTCGGCCCACCGCGGACGGGCGGCGTCGAGATTCGCTTGCGATCGTTGCCACACCCCTCGGTCGTTGCGGTCGATCACCGCATCGGCATCGCCATTGGCAAAGTAAATCGCGCAGTGCGGTGCCGCCAAGCCGATGAACTTCGGCCAATCGGCCCGATTTCGCATGGCCGTGAACGAGACCTTCGTGCAGAGTTTGGTAGGCAGCACGATATCGTCGTAGGCCCAACCGCAAACGAGCGCGGCCCGCAGTCGGCCGTCGAGCGCCGCCATCCAGGAGGCCTTCGCCCCGCCAAGCGAGTAGCCGGCCACGGCCACCCGCGACATATCGATATCGTCGCGCGTCGCTAGCCAGTCGATGCCGCGCATGGTATCGAACACGAGCTTCCCCATGATCAGCCGGCCCGCCTCGGCCGCCCGTTTGTCCGCCGCGGCATGGTCATGGGCCCGGCTCCCCATCCGGCCGTCGACGTGCCGTTCCTCTTCGCCGATCGGGTCGATCGCCAGCGTCGCGAGCCCGAGCTTGGCGTACGCCAGGGCCGCATACTGATATGCCCAAGCGCTCTTGCTCGAGCCATGGCCGTAGGTGAATACGACAACCGGCATTTTGCCCGTTGGCTTTGCCGGTCGAAACAAGAGCGCCGGAACCCTCGACCCCGCTTCGGCCGTGAAAACCCACTTTTCGATCGTGATGCCGTCGTGCTCAACCGTGCCCCGCGATTCGGCCTTCGTCGGGCCCCTCAACGCCGGAATGCCGAGCATCTCGACGAGCGATCGCCGCAAGTCGTCGGCTTCGGCGGCAACCCCCGATCCGAGTCCGCAGATTCCCGCGAAAACCAGGCCGATCAACCCGAAACGGCCGAGCATGGCACACCTACGTGAAGAATGGCTCGGCGGCGGCAGGTCGAGTTTCAACGCCGACTCGAACGCCGCCGTCCGGTGCGGTGTCGCCGCCGGCTTGCAGTAAGATACCGCACGGGAGGCTCGGTTCATAACTCCCCGGAGACACTCCATGTCCGACGTCAACCACTTCAACCGCAGAGACTTCACGAGGCGGACTTCGGCGGGCGTCGTCGGCCTGATGGCGGGCTTGCTCCCCGGCGGCGCCGGGGCGGCCGAGCCCCGGCAGGATTCTTCGGATAAGCGTCTGGTGCTGCTCGGACTCAACGCCCTCTCAAGGGCCCCGGAACTAAGTTACTTCGCCGACGGGCATCGCGGCGCCGCCTTGGTGGCGGCCCAGCAGATGTGCGTCGAGAACGAGCTAGACCAGCCGACGACGGCGCGAATCGTCGAACTGTTTGAGCTGAACTGGGCGTCGACGGCGCTCTGCAAACCGTTCCCGGAAGCCGACGCCAAGCCGGCCGAGATCAATCGGATCGGGGAGGCTTTTGCCGAAGGGGCCGACGTGCTGCGCGAAGTCGGACACAACGCGATTTTCGCCATGTTGGCGATCAAGGCGTTCCGCATGTTGCCCGACGCCGCCACGCCCGCGCGAATCGACGGCGTGTGCCGGCTCATGCGGGCGTTCCAGCCCCGGCGCGACGTGGAGCCCGACGCGGACGTTGATCCGCCGCCATTCGCCGAGTCGGAGGCCGCATCGCGGTTCGTTCTCCGCGAGGCGAATGCGGCCATCGATCGCTTCGTCGGTTTCGGGCAAGGGTTTGCCGGCCACATGCTGACTTTCGGCCATGCCCTGGTCGAACTGGCGGCGATGGGGGACGTCGAGTGGGCCGAAAAGTGTCGGACGGCATTTCGCCAGTACGTGACGATCGTCCGTCGCGGACCGGATAAAGACGCCCGACGGATCGCCGATCACAAGCAGAGCGAATTGCGGCCGAAGGACGCGGCGTACTGGAAGCAACGGGGCGATCGGGCCGTCGACATCGGCCACGTGTTCAAATACCCCTACAGCTACTACAACCTCATGCGCCGCGCCAATGACCCCGATCTGAAGAAGGCGATGGACTCGAAGGCGTGGCACCTTTTCTAATCGGAGTGCCGGTCACGAACTCGCCGACGACCGCCAACTAGCCGCCTAGGCCCGCCGCGCGAGCACCATCTCCAAGTAGCTTCGCGTTTCGACTGCGGTTAGCTCCAATTTGGCTTGAAGCAAATGGATCCGCTGCTGCGCTCGCTCGCGCTCGCTATCATCTACGACAAGTTCCGCCTCGAAGAACGTGCCGATCCCGGCGACTTCGTCCCAAGCCAGCTCGAATCGGACTCCGTCGAGCGTCACGTTTCCCGGCGTACGATGCTTTTCGACTACCGCCGACGGTCGAAATCCCAGCAGCTTGAGCATCTCGCCCAATTGCTCGGCCGTTTCCGTACCCGCGCCGATCGGCAGTTCGATCTCGCGGCGCGTCTTCACGCCCCCGCCGAGCTTCTTGCCTTTGTAGGTAATCACGTTGTCGTCGCCGACGCTCCGGATTCGCAAGGCCTCGTCCGTTTCGGCGAAGTCGCGCGCCGGGTGATTAAAGTACGCGTCGCGCTGGATTACGGCGGCGCGGAATGTTGCCCCAAGTTCGGCGAGCTTCGCGCGGAGCGCCGCGGGGTCGATGACGCGGAATTTCTGCTCGATCTCAAGCTTCATACCCGCATCCATTCGTTTCGAAAATGCGGCTGATTACGTTTCGTCCCGCTCACCCGTGTCGCGGTCACCCGAGTCGTGGTCACCCACGTTCAGGCCGCCCGCATCGAGACCTGCCCGCGCCGGGTCGATCGCCTGAAACTCGGCCGATTCGCCGATCCGCGTCCCCTCGTCGCGGGCGATCTGCGCCTCCATCACCTGCTGCCGGCGCACCTTGCGGACCAAAAACCGCAGGCCCGAGGTCCGGATGATATCGCCGCCGCGCACCGGACGGCCGAGCGTGTGCTTGATGAAGTCGTTGAGCGTCCGAACTTCCTGCGGCAAGTGCGCCCGATCGAAGCGAACGCCCGAGGCGTGCTCCAGACGGTCGAGCGTGATCCCGCCGCCGGCCACCCAGCCGCTGCCGCTGAACGCCAAATGGCTCGGCGCGCGGTCGAACTCGTCCAGGATGTCGCCGACGAGTTCTTCGATGATGTCTTCCATCGTCATCATGCCGGCGATTCCGCCCTGCCCGTCGCGCACGATGGCGATATGCACGTGTTCGCGAATCAACGATTCCAGCGCGACCGACAGCGTCAGGTCCGACGCCAGCGTGGGCAGCGAGCGGACGATTCCGCGTAACGACGGTTGGTCGGGCACCAGCCGCAGCTCGGACACGATGTCCTTAAAATTGACGTAGCCGCAGATCGTTTGCAGGTCGCCCGAGTGCTCGCAAACCGGAAACCGGGTGTGCATGTCCGTGTGGGCGATCACCAGGCTCTCGGCCATCGTGTGGTCGAGGTCGAGCGTGACGACTTCGATGATCGGAATCATCACCTCGGCGATCTTCCGCGACGAGAGGCGGGCCGCGCCGAGGATGATTTTCTCTTCCTGGCCGCCGATCAGCCGCGAGGTGCGGGCCAGCGCCACGATCGCCCGCAGCTCTTCGATTTCGGCCGTTTCCGGCCTGTGGCCCCCTTCGACCTTCGGCCGCCAGCGGCGTTCGCTCCAGGCCATCAGCCGCATCACGCTTCCTTCCAAGACCCAGACGGCCGGGTAGACCACAATCGAGAGAATGTGCATCCCCGAGGAGAGCTTCAGACAGACCCACTCTTTGTTTTTGAGGGCAAAGACCTTGGGGATCAGCTCGCCGGCCACGATCGTGATGGCGCTCAGTGGTATGACGAAAATCGCCAGGGCGAAGACGTCGGCCCAGCGGGGCGAGAGGTCGAAATGGGCCATCAGAACCGGCGAAATCGTCTCATCGACCCCCGCTCCGCCGGTGGCCGCGGCGATAGCGCCGACCAGCGTAATGCCCAGCTGGATGACCGCCAGGCTGGCCTCCATGTTCTCCTTCATCATCAGGGCCGTCTTCGCCCCTCGCCGATGGGCGTCGGCCAGCATTTTCAGCTTGCCCAGAGTGACGCTGGCCAGGGCGATTTCGTAGGCGGCAAAGAGCGCATTGAGCGCCACCATGCACAGAATGATGAACCAGACGCCGAACGACATGGACGATCGCGGGATTTCAGCGGGGGCTAGAGCTTTCCGGGCGAGCTTATTCGGCGGGTGCCTAGTCGCGCGGCGGCCGGAATTGTACCGTGAAAGAGGGCGGCGGCCTATCGGCCGCTTTTACCCCCCTTCGCCCAGCCGCCGATTATTCGCTACTTCAAGCAATTTCCCTTGCCGCCTATGACGGACGCCCAACACCCCGATTCGCCCCCTGCGAAGATTTCGACCGGATTGCAGACGGCGCTATTTGCCTTAGCATTCCTCGTGGTGGCGCTCCTTGCTTGGCGATTTCTCGGGCCACGTGCCTTCGCGACGTCGAATTCAGCGGTTCCCCCTGACACGCGGCTGGTGCAATTGGACCTGACGCCGCTCACGCCGACGTCGCCCCCGTTGAGCCTCGACGACCTCAAAGGCAAGGTTACGCTCGTGAACTTCTGGGGGACCTGGTGCCCGCCCTGCGTGCAAGAGTTTCCGCATTTAGCGGCGATCGAGAAGCAAAACCGAAGTCACGCCGATTTTCGCTTCGTCAGCATCTCGGTCGGCGGAGGCAACTCCGAAGATATCGTCGAACTGAGCGAGGACACGCAATCCTTTCTCAAGAGGGGCGGTTACGACGTCGCCGTTTACGCCGACGCTCATAGACGAACGATCGACGCCTTAGCGCCGGCCATCGATACCGGCGGCGTGCCGCTCACGCTGCTGGTCGACCGCGACGGAACGATTACCAACGCCTGGATCGGCTACACGCCCGCCGCCGTCGACGAGATGCGTCTTCGTCTGGCGACGCTGTTGGGGCGAAAGTAGTGCAAGCGTCGCCCCCTCTCCCCGCGAACGATTATCCATTTCGAAACGGGGGGATCGGGGAGAGGGTGGCCGAAGGCCGGGTGAGGGCGAAACCCTTCGCGGCCGTAGGCCGCGCTCCGCCGGCGCTTGGATAGCGTTGTTACGCGTAGGGCTCGGTAAGTCGGCCGCGAATTTCGCTGACCGCCGCCGCGGGATTCGCCGCGCCGACAACGGCGCCGGATAGCGCCACGCGGCCGATACCGGTCTCGACTACCGAGGCGACGTTTTCGAGCGTGATTCCGCCGATCGCGAACGCCGGCAGCTTGGTTTCGACCGCGGCGGCTCGCAGAAAATCCAACCCCGGAAAGTGTGCGAACTGCTTCGTTCCGCTCGCGAACGTCGGACCGAGCCCCAGGTAGTCGGCGCCGTCGAGCACGGCCTGCCGCACCTGCTCGATCGAGTGGGTCGATACGCCGACCAATCGCCGCGGACCGACCAGTCGACGCGCGTCGCCGACCGAGAGTTCTTCCTGCCCGACATGAACGCCGTCGGCGTCGGATGCCACCGCCAGATCAGGGCGATCGTTCATGATGAACAGCGTACCGGCTTCGCGAGTTAGCCGCCGCAGCCGCCCGGCGCGGTCGGCGAGCGTTCGGTCGTCGAGTCGTTTATCGCGCAACTGCACCACGTCGGCACCGCCCGCCAATACCGACTCGACGAGCGACTCAAACGCCTGCGGCGAATCGCGGCCGTCGACTAAAACGTAAACACGAGCCCCTTCGAGCCGGGCTCGCGCGTCGACCGTGCGTCCGATGACTTGGTGCAGCGTGTACGA
>Ga0163153_10008641_pt1 | contig 10513 bp, 6 predicted proteins | sample OliLakLV19MP6IB1_FD_148629 | JGI IMG/M metagenome (GOLD analysis project Ga0163153, IMG submission 148629) | Freshwater microbial mat bacterial communities from Lake Vanda, McMurdo Dry Valleys, Antarctica - Oligotrophic Lake LV.19.MP6.IB-1 | ecosystem: Environmental > Aquatic > Freshwater > Lake...
CACGCTGACCGACGCCAAGGCCAGCACGGGCAATACGGCGTGCGCGACGACGTCGAGCGCGCGCTCGAGTCCACCGGCGCTTTCCTTCGCGCTGCTGGCGAGCCCGAACACGGGCAGCAGGTCGAGCCCCGTCGGCCCGAGCGCCAGGATCAGGAGCAGCGCGACCCAGAACGTCGGCAGCGCGTGGACCGCCAGCAGCCCGCCCGTGACGAGCGTTTCGCGCCGCTTCCCGTCGCGCAGCGCCAGCCACGCGCCGAGCGGCACCGCGAGGAGGTACGCCAGCAACGTCGCCGCGGCCGAGAGCGGCACGGTCACGAGCAGGCGGCGCGCGATCTCGGGCGCGACGCGCACGCCGGGCCGCGCCCATTCGTCGCCGAAGTCGAACGCCAGGAGGCCGTGCCAGGGTCGGTCTCCGCTGCCGCCGAACCATTGGTGCCCCCGCGGCGACAAGTCGAACGGTCCGAGGAAATGCAGGTACTGGCGCACGAGCGACGCGTCGAGCAGGTGCTCGGCGCGGAATCGCGCGGCGTCCGCGGCCGCGTCGATCGACGGGTTCGCCGCGTTGGCCTCCTCGAGCACCGCGGTCGGATCGCCGGGCGCCGCGTGCACTGCCAAGAAGACGACCAGCGTGATCCCGAGCAGCGTCGGCCCCATCCACGCGACCCGTCGCAAGATCCAGCGGGTCAAGCTGGGGCCCGGTAATCCCGCAGAATCGTGCCCGGCTCGATTCTTCGGGATTGCGCATTTCGTCGCACGCTGCGCGCGGTCTTGCGCGGCGCCCCCAGGATCGAGAGGCCGTACGATCGACTTCTGTTCGGCCGTTTCAGGGCGATCCCGCGGTGCATGCTGGCGCGATCCCTCACGGCGCGTCGCGCGTCCCCGGCGTCCCGGCGACGTAGTGCATCGTGCGCAGGTTCCAGTTGGGGTCGAGCGCCGTCTCCTGGAAGCCGCGCACGGTGCGCAGGAGCGCGAACTTGCGCAGAGGCGCGTAGCAGAAGAGGTACGGCTGCAGCTCCATCAAGCGCGCCTGCAGCTTGTGCCAGATCGCCGCGCGGCGCGCGGGATCCAGCTCGCTTTGGCCGGATTCGATCAGCGCGTCGACCTCGGGGTCCACGAGGCCGACGAAGTTCGAGCTGCGGTCGCCGGTTCCGGCCCAGCGCGAGTGCCACGTCTGCTCTGGGTCGGCTTCGGGCGCGACGGCCCAGGCGGCCTGCACGGCTTCGAACTGACGATCGCGCTTGCGCGTCTCGAGCACGTTCTGCTCGATCGGCTGGATCTTCAAGCGCACGCCGCCGCGCGCCAGGTCCTCCTGGTACTTGGCCGCGAACGCCAGCGCCGGCGCGTTCTGCGCCGCCACGAGCATCTCGATCTCGAGCGCCACGCCCTCGCGGTCGCGGATGCCGTCCGCATCGCGGTCGATCCAGCCCGCCTCCGTCAGGAGCTGCTCCGCGCGCGCTATGTCGTGCTTCAGCGACGCGATTGCCGGATCGCGCGCCGCGGCGCCCGGCAGGAACGGGCCGGTCATGATCTCGGCCAGCCCGCGGTAGTAGCTCTGGCGGTAGCCCTCGAGGTCCGCAAGGTGCGCCAGCGCACTCCGCACGCGCGGATCTGACAGCTTGGGCGAGCGCGTGTTCCAGCCCACGAACCAGTAGATCTGCGAGCGGTGCGTGCCGGCGTAGAAACGGCGCTGGAAGTCGGGCGACGCCGCGACAGAGCCGAAGTAGTCGTCGCTCGTGACCGCGTCGTCGAAGTCGACCTCGCCCGCGACGAGCGCGCGAAACGCCGCCCCGAAGTCGGCCACGCGCCGCCAGCGCACGCGGTCGAAGTACCCGGGCTCCTTGAACGCACGCCAACCGGGTGCGCGCTCGATCTCGAGCGCGTCGTCGCTCCAGGACGACAGCTTGTACGGCCCGAGCCCCACGAACTGCCGGTTGTGGACGTTGTCGTTGACGCAGTCGGCCACGTCCGTGGGCCCCGGCTTCCAGGCCGGATCCTTGGCGCGCCGCGCGGCGTGGAACTCCGGATCGGCCTGCGCGTGATCGGGATCGGTCGGGTCGTACAAATGCCGCGGCAGGAGGAACATGTCCCCCACCGTAGTCAACGCGTTGAAGTACTGCTCGGCATAGACGAAGCGGACGGTGAGCGTGTCGAGCGCCTCGGCCGAAACGATCTTCTGGTACTGCCAGCGGCGCGCCTGGCACTTGACGTCGGGGTTCCCGTAGATGCTCCAGGAGAACACGACGTCGTGCGCGTCGAACGGATGACCGTCGTGCCAGCGGATGTCGTCGCGCAGCCGGAAGGTGAAGACCGTGCTCTTCGCGACGCTCGCCGCGTCGCTCTTGGGCACGCGCGTCGTGGCACCCTTCGCCGTGACGATCCATTCCTGGCCGCCATCCTCGACGCGCCCGTGGAGGACGGTCGGCTCGCCGCTCGTGCGCGTGAGCGTGTCCTCGATCACGAGCGACTTCGCCAGCTCCGGCACGAGCTGGAGCGTGAGCGGGTCGAAACCCATCAACCAGGCATGGACCTCACCCGCGATGCGGCGCGCGTAGGCCGAGCTCGTGAGCGCCAGGTTGAGGTGGATTGGCAGGAGCTCCGTGTGGATCGTGAAGCGCCCGCCCCAGGCCGGCGCCGGCGCGGGCGGCCGCTTCCCGTCCGCCCCGGGCTGGTTGTCAGGGTGCAGCGCGTCGATCGCGGCCAGCTGCGGCGCGCGAGCAGGACGCTGGTCGATCGCGCCAGGGGGCGCCGCCGACGTCCTGGGCGCGCCCGCGAACGCCACCCAGCCCGCCACGAGGACGGCAGGGACGAAGGCGGCCAGGATCGGGGCGCGGAGGCGCATCAGCGGAGACGCTACCCGGCCGCGCGGGCCGGGTGACGCTCCGATCCGGACCGTAGCGCCGTGCGTGGCCGAATCGCAAGGAGGCGGGCCGTTCCCCGGATCCGACACCGGGGCCGCCTGACGCCGAGGACCTTAGGGAAGCCAGGTCACCTCGTAGCCGTTCGTGAGGTTGAACGTCGCCGGCGTGCAGAAGCTGGCCGCGTTGCGATACCAGATCTGGTACGTGCGCACCCCCGGCGTCGTCACCAGGCCGCGGACCGAGATCGGCGGATCCCCGGGACCGGGGTACCACGACCTCCCGTTCACGTTCACCTTGGTGCCCAGGCGCAGGACGTTGCCGCCCACGCAGCGCAGGCCGTCGCCGAAGACCGCGCCCGCGCCGCCCGCAACGCGCGTCGTGCCCTGGAAGTAGAGCGCCGAGCTCTCGGTCATCCACACGCCGGAGAGCACGAGCGAGTCGGCGGACAAGCTCTCCCGGCCGCTCGCGCCCAGGTGCGCGCCACCGAACCAGGTCGAGTTCGGGCATCCGGCGCCGGTGTAGCCCGAGGTGCACGGACAGGCTGCAGCCGTGCCGTCCCCGGAGCAGAAGCCGGCCGGCGGCAAGGATCCGCTCTCGCGCACGAAGACGTCGCGGTGGAAGTTCGTGTCGCCCGGCACCAGGTTGTCGGCCAGGCTATCGAACGCGACGAATCTGCCGTCGGCCGAGATCGCCGGCGCGATGCTGTGCGAATTCCCGCCCATCCCGTGCGGGTCGACGCTGGCCTGCGTGGTCGTTCCGGTCTGGCGGTCGTTCACGAAGATGTCGGGGACCGTGTCGGCCGCCGGGAACCAGAGTTGGATGCTGTCGAACGCGACGAAACGGGCATCGGCCGAGATCGAAGGGCGGCGGCTCTCCCGGTACTCCAGGGCCACGGCCACCGTCGTGCCGAAGCGGCGATCACGCAGGAAGATGTCGGAGCTGTTGTCCGTGTCCGCCGCGACGAGGTCCACGGCAAGGCTCTCGAACGCCACGAAGCGGCCGTCGGCCGAGATGGAGCCGTTCCCGCTGGGCGAGAACACCTGCGCGCCGGCGGTGGTCACGCTCACGCGCTCGGTCGTGCCGAGCTGGCGGTCGCGGACGAACACGTCCGTCACGTTGTTCGTGTCGCCCGCGACGAGGTTCGTGGCCGTGCTGTCGAACGCCACGAAGCGTCCGTCGGCGGAGATGGCGGCCTGCACGCAGTCCTGGTTCGCCTGGGCTCCGCCCGTGGACACGCTGACGCGCTCGGTCGTCCCGTTCTGGCGGTCACGCACGAAGACGTCGATGCTCCCGTTCGAATCGCCCGCGACGAGGTTCGAGGCGCGGCTCACGAAGGCCACGAAGCGCCCGTCGGCGGAGATCGCGGGCTGCATGCTTTCGTCGTCGCCCTGGCCCGGGCCCGAAGGCCGGCTCACCCGCTCGACCGTGCCGAGCTGAAGGTCGCGCACGAAGACGTCGCCGTTTCCGTTCGTGTCGCCCGCGTCCAGGTTCGTCGCGAAGCTCTGGAACGCCAGGAAACGGCCGTCGGCCGAGATCGAGGGGAAGGAGCCGCCGTAGTTCGCCGGGATGCCGCCCGCGGCCATGCTCCCGAGCTCGGTCGTCCCGGCCTGGACGTCGCGCACGAAGACGTCGGACGTGCCGTTCGTGTCGCTCGCGACGAGGTTCGAGGCCGCGCTCTGGAACGCCACGTAGCGCGCGTCGCCGGAGATGGAGACCGCCACGCTGTAGAAGTTGCCCTGCGCTCCGCCGGTGGCGACGCTGGCGCGCTCCGTCGTCTGCGCGTGCGCCAGGCTGCTGCCCAGCGCCACAGCCACCGCGACGCCGTTCCAACCTGATGCTCGAGCCATTGGAAGCCTCGCCACCAAGCTACCCTTCGACCGCGCGATCCGCCTAGCGCGGCCCACGGCGCTTCACAGCGTCCAGGCCACCTCGAAGCCGTTCGTCAAGTTGAACGCTGCGGGCGTGCAGTAGGGCGTCGGATCCCTGTACCAGACTTGGTACGTGCGGCTGCTCGTCGTGGTCAGCCCGCCTACCTGCGAGATGGATGGATCACCCGGTTCGGGATACCGCGACACCCCCGCCACGTTCGTCTTCGTTCCCAGGCGCGTGATGACACCTCCGGCGCACCGTAGGCCGTCGCCGAACGACGCGCCCGAGCCGCCGTCGACTCGATTGGTGCCTTGGAAGTAGAGCGCTGAGCCATCCGGCATCCCGGTGCCCGAGAGCACGAGCGTGTCGGACAGGATGCTGGCCGTTCCGCTCGCGACGAGGTTTGCGCCACCCAAGTTCACCGAGTTCGGACAGCCGTTGCCGCTGGCGGAGGGGGTGCAGGGACACACGGCGAGCATGCTGATGCCGAAGCAGAACGGGAACGAGGGTGGCGGGCCGCCGCGGTCGCGTACGAAGACGTCGGGAGCCTGGTTCGTGTCGCTCACGGCGAGGTTCGCTGCGTAGCTCGTGAACACCACGAAGCGGCCGTCGGGCGAGAGTGAGCCCGCGCTGCTGTCACCTTCCGCTGGAAGCGAGGTCGTCGCCAGGCTCACGCGTTCGGTCGTCCCACTCAGGCGATCGCGCAAGAAGACGTCGATGCTCGACGAATCGCCTGGGATCAGGTTCGAGGCACCCGTTTGAAACGCCACGAATCGGCCGGCGGCGGAGATCGAGGTGCCGCTGCAATAGGAATTCGCCTGAGTCCCGGACGTGGACACGCTCACACGCTCGGTCGTTCCGTTCGATCGGTCCCGCACGAAGGTGTCCCACCATCCGTTCGTGTCGCCCGCGACCAGGTTGGTGGCGTAGCTGGTGAACGCCACGAAGCGGCCGTCGGCCGAGATCCGGGGAGCGCCGCTGCTCGAGTCCGCCTGCGCCCCGGCCGTCGACAGGTTCACGCGCTCGGTCGTTCCGCTCTGGCGGTCGCGCACGAAGACGTCCGTGCCCCCGTTCGCGTCGCCTGGAACGAGGTTCGAAGCCACGCTCTGGAACGCCACGAAGCGGCCGTCGGCCGAGAGGGCCGGGAAATCGCTCCGGAAGTTCCCTTGCGCCCCGGTCGAGCTGAGGCTCACGCGCTCGGTCACGCTGCTGCGGCGGTCGTGCACGAAGACGTCCCAGATCCCGTTCGTATCGCCCGCGACGAGGTTGAAGGCTCCGCTATGGAACGCCACGAATCGGCCGTCGGCCGAAATCGAGCACGCCTCGCTGTGATGGTTCCCTTGGACGCCGGCCGTCGACACGCTGACGCGCTCGGTCGTTCCGAGCTGTCGGTCTCTCAGAAAGACGTCGGAGCGGGCGTTCGTGTCACCGGGGACCAGGTTCGTCGCGCTGCTCACGAAAGCGACGTAGCGGCCGTCCGCCGAGATCGCCGGGCTGCCGCTCGAGAGGTCGCCCCCGGCTCCGCCCGTGGACACGCTGATGCGCTCGGTCGTGCCGCTGCGGCGGTCGTGCACGAAGGCGTCGTACAGCAAGTTCGTGTCGCCGGGGACCAGGTTCGTGGCCCCACTCTGGAATGCCACGAACCGCCCGTCGGCCGAGATCGCCTCTGAGAACGAGTTGCTCCAGGCATTCGTCTGCGTCCCATCCGTCGCCACGTTCACGCGTTCGGTCGTCTGAGCCGTCGCGACGCCGCCTGCGAGAGCCACGGCGAGAATCGTGCACGTCCGACGCGATGTGTGGTTCATGAACCCCTCCTGACGATCGTCACGGTGTCATCGGTTCCCGCGAGCCTGGCTCCCTCGCCGGAACCTCCGCCGGTGCTGGGTCGGACGGGAGGATCAGGGTACACCTCCAAAACTCTGCGCGTGCGCACACCACACGGGATGGTTAGAACGGCCTGCCCATGAGCCCCGCGCGCGCGTCGCGCACGATCGCCCTTGTCCTGGTGCCTGTCCTCCTGCTCTTCGCAGGGGCCAGCGCCCTGTCGCGGGCCCGGCTGGAACCGGCCGACCTCGCCTGGTGCAACGGCGCCGAGCCGAGCTCGCTGGATCCACAGCAGGTGACGGGCGTGCCCGAGATCCGGCTCGTGCGCGCGCTCTACGAAGGGCTCGTCGTGCGCGATCCGCGCACTGCCGTGCCGATCCCGGGGATGGCCGAGTCGTGGACGACGTCGGACGACGGGCTGACGTGGACGTTCCGCATCCGCGCCGGGTCGCTGTGGACCGACGGGCACGAAGTGACGGCCGACGACTTCGTGCACTCGTGGCGGCGCCTGCTCGATCCGCGCACGGCGGCGCAGTACGCCGACCTCCTGTTCTGCGTGCGCGGCGCGCGCGCGTTCGCGACACAGGTCGGCGACGACGGCGCGCCAATCCTGCCGTTCGAGAGCAGCGTCGGCATCCGCGCGGAGGGCCCGCGCACGCTCGTCGTCGAGCTCGAGCATCCGGTCGACCACTTACTGGAGCTGGCGGTCTCGGCGCCGCTCTGTCCCGTCAGCCGGCGGGCCCTCGAAGCGGCGCAGGCGCGCTGGCCCGAGCGCTGGCGCGTGGAGTGGACGAAGCCCGCGAACCTGGTCACGAATGGGCCGTACCGCCTGCTCGAGCGGCGCATCAACGACCGCATCCGCCTCGCGAAGCACGAGCGATACTGGGACGCGGACGAGGTCGCTCTGCGCACGATCGACGTCCTGGCGTCCGAGCACCTGGCGACGAACCTCAACCTGTATCTGACCGGCGCGGTCGCGTACCTGGACGAAGTGCCGGCGACGGCGATCCCGCTCCTCGTCGGGCGCGAGGACTTCCAGCCCACGCCGTACCTCGCGACCTCGTTCTTCCGCGTCAACGTGACGCGGCCGCCGCTCGACGACCGGCGCGTGCGCCGCGCGCTCTCGCTCGCGATCGACCGGCGCGCGATCGTCGAGAAGGTCACGCGCGGCGGCGAGCTGCCGTCGTGGAGCTTCGTGCCGCCGATCCTGGCCGGATGGAGCGGCGCCGCGATCGCGCACGCCGGCGATCCCGAGCGCGACGGCGAGGAGGCGCGGCGGCTCTTGCGCGAAGCCGGCTACGGTCCCGATCGTCCGCTGCCGGCGATCGAGCTGCACTTCGCGTCGCAGGCGACGAACAAGGACGTGTGCGAGGTCGTGGCCGACGGGTGGCGGCGCGAGCTGGGCATCGAAACGCGCCTGCGCAACCAGGAGTGGAAGGTCTACCTCGACGCGCAACGAAGGCTCGAGTACGAGGTGTCGCGCTCGTCGTGGATCGCGGACTATGCCGACGCGGCCACGTTCCTCGAGATCTTCGCACCCGGCTCGGACAACTCGCGCACGGGCTGGAGCGACGCGCGCTACGGCGCGCTGCTCGACGAGGCGCGGCGCGCGCGCGAGCCCGAGCGCGGCCGCCTGCTGGCCGAAGCCGAGCGGCTGCTGCTCGAGGACGGGCCGATCCTGCCGCTGTACACGTTCGCGGTGACGTCCTTGGTCGATCCGCGGCTGGGCGGCTTCCATCCGAACCTGCTCGACGAGCACTATCCGAAGTTCTGGTCCTGGCTCGACGACGCCGAGCTGGCGCAGAAGCGCGCCGCGTTGCCGGCGGACGTGCGCCGCGTCGAAGGCCATGGTCCGCCCGCCGGCCTCCGCTCCCCCGCAGAGGAGCTGAGAAGGACAGCGGAACGGCGCCGGGCCGGCCAATGAAGCGCTTCCTGCTGCGGCGCTTCGCGTGGGCCGTGCTGACCGTGCTGGCCGTCGCGACGCTGTCGTTCGTGCTGATGCGCAGCGTGCGCGGCGGGCCGTTCGACTCCGAGCGCAAGTCGGCCGAGGCGGTCGAGAAGAACCTGCGCGAGCGCTATCACCTCGACTGGCCGATGTGGAAGCAGTTCGCGCAGTACTTGGGGCCTCTCAACCTCGACGCACACGGCGCGCGCATCGTGGGCGGCGACGGCACGCGGCCGTTCACGGGCGTCTTGACCGGCGATTTCGGGCCCTCGCTGCAGTACCGCGACGCGAGCGTGAACGACGTGCTGGCGCAGTCGCTGCCGATCTCGGTCGCGCTGGGACTGCTGGCGCTGTCGTGGGCGGTCGTCGCCGGCGTCGGAGCGGGCATCGTGTCCGCGCTGCGGCGCGGCACGGCGCTCGACGTGACCTTGCGCGTCGCGGCGACGACGGGCATCGCGCTGCCGAACTTCGCGGTCGCGGGCTTCCTCGTGATTCTCTTCGCGTTCGCGTGGCCGATCCTGCCGGTCGCGGGGCACGGCTCGTGGCGCCACATGGTGCTCCCGGCGCTGGCGCTGGGCGCGCCGTTCGCGGCCTACATCGCGCGCCTCACGCGCACGGGCATGCTCGAGGCGCTGTCGCAGGACTGGATCCGCACGGCGCACGCCAAGGGCCTGCCGCCGCGGCTTGTCGTGATGCGCCACGCGTTGCGCGCCGGCATCCTGCCCGTCGTCTCGTACCTCGGGCCGGCGGCGGCGGGCATCCTGACCGGCTCGCTCGTGATCGAGCGCATCTTCGCGATCCCGGGCACGGGCTCGCACTTCGTGAACAGCGCGTTGAACCGCGACTACACGATGGCGATGGGCGTCACGATCCTCTACACGGCGCTCGTCTGCGGCCTCAACCTGCTCGTCGACGTGGCCTACGCGGCGCTCGATCCGCGCATTCAGCTCGAGGAGGACGCGTGATCGGGCGCGGGCGGGACGACGCGCGCCGGATCGAGGCAGCGCTGGCTTCGCCCGGACCGTGGCGCCGCGCGTGGCAGGAGCTGCGCGACAACCGCGTCGCGTTCGTCTGCCTCGTGTTCCTGGCGCTCGTCGGCCTCGGCAGCCTGCTCGCGCCGCTCTGGCCGCTGCCCTCGCCGATCGCGCTCGCGCTGGCCGACCAGCCCGGGCCGCCGGTCGCGCCCTGGAATGCGTTCCTGGTGCACGGTTTCGTGCCCGATTACTGGCAGCTCGGACCGGTCGACCGCGCGCTCGTCGCGGCGCGGCAGTGGCTCTTCGGCGACCTGCAGACAGGCGCGTGGCTCGGCACGGATGCGAAGGGCCGCGATCTGCTGGCGCGCGTCGTGTGGGGCAGCCGCACGTCGCTCGCGGTCGGGCTCTTGGCGACGCTGACGAGCCTCGTCGTCGGCGTGACCTGGGGCGCGATCGCGGGCCTCGCCGGCGGCAAGGTCGACGAGCTGATGATGCGCATCGTCGATGCGCTCTACTCGCTGCCCTTCATCTTCGTCGTGATCTTCCTGATCACCGTGCTCGACGGCTGGCGCGAGGAGCTGCGCGACAACCTGGGCCTCGACCGCGAGTCGCTCTTCTACGTGACGATCGGCCTCTTCTACTGGCTGACGATGGCGCGCGTCGTGCGCGGGCAGGTGCTCGCGTTGCGCGGGTCCGAATTCCTCGCTGCTGCGCGCCTGGCTGGAGCGCGCTGGCCTTGGCTGCTGCGCGTGCACGTGCTGCCCAACGTGCTGGGCATCGTGCTCGTGTACCTGACGCTCTCGATCCCCTCGATCCTCCTGTTCGAGTCGTTCCTCTCGTTCCTCGGCCTCGGCCTCGAGCCGCCCAAGGTCAGTTGGGGCCTGCTCGCCGTCGACGGCGCCGACGCCGTGAACCCACTGGCGATCGACTGGTGGCTCGTCGCAGCGCCGGCGGTGGCGATGGGCAGCGTGCTGCTCGCGCTCAACGTGCTCGGCGACGGCCTGCGCGACGCGCTCGACCCGAAGGGCGGCCGCGCTTGAGCC
>Ga0163153_10008644_pt1 | contig 10510 bp, 8 predicted proteins | sample OliLakLV19MP6IB1_FD_148629 | JGI IMG/M metagenome (GOLD analysis project Ga0163153, IMG submission 148629) | Freshwater microbial mat bacterial communities from Lake Vanda, McMurdo Dry Valleys, Antarctica - Oligotrophic Lake LV.19.MP6.IB-1 | ecosystem: Environmental > Aquatic > Freshwater > Lake...
ACCGTGATTAGCACGATGAGAATGAACAAAAGTCGAGACAAAGATAGCCCGTACCAGTCTGGCACGGGCTATCTTTGTCTCGACTTTTGCTAGTTGAAACTTTTTATTTTAAGGGCTTAACGCAAAAGAAAGAGCACACGACGCCAGTTTAGAGCGCATGATCGTGGCGGTAGAGTTGGTCGAAATTGTTTTGATAGCGAGCGTGAAGTTGGGAAACCATGCCCATAGTAGATGGCCGGCAAAAAAGCTGGTTGCATTTTTTCTACAATAAACAATACACAGATGAGTAGTTGGAGCATTTGATAGACTATTCTTAGAAATGAAAAGATCATGGGTGTATATTCTCCTTTTTCGTACCTTATAACTACAAGCTAACGCTGTTTACATTCCTAGCGTTTACGATATTTCACATACATTTCCTGATTACGCTCATTCGGTTGTAGGCGAAAGGTGGCGATCGGACCTACATCGCGGCCGGTCGAGTCGATCAGTTGCACTTCCCAAAGTCCAGCAGGGCTAACATTGGGAAATTCCAATTTTAGATTTGTATGACGCTGGCGATCAGTGGGAATCGGCCAAGTGATGCCGGGCATGCCGGCTACCGTTTTCTGCGTCACAGGCAAATCGTGCCCATCCTTACGGACGCGCACCGTGTATCCATCGAGACCTTCCAGCGTTTGATAAACATAGAGAAAAATCCGCGGTGTAATCTGCTCTTCAAATTGCGCTTGCTCGGCCAGCAAGAATTCGTACTGCGGTGCCGGCGTGGCAGTGGGCAATGGTAGGGCGATGGTAGGCGTTGGTGCGATGGCCGCAGGTGGACTAGTTTGTTGTCCAACGGGAATCTGCTGTTCGACAGCGGGGATTCCACTGAGATTCCCGGTTACATAGACCACTTCATGGTAGACCCAGCGTGGTTGTCCTTGATCACAACAGACAAGCCACCAAGTATTGGTGCGGTTGCGCCCAACAATGGCAAATTCTTGACCACGCTGGGCAGTGCTCATCACAGCGCCGGTTAGAGCTGGGCCGTTGCGCAGATTAACCGTTGGCTCATTCACAACGGCCTTGGGGGCAGCCAGTAGATCGCTGGGCAGGTTGGAAAATGGTTGCGTTGTCGGTTGTAGAATTGGTTGGGACCAACTCGTTATTTCTGGCGCCTTCATATAGGCAGCCGACCGCCCATCACCCTCGCCTTCTGTACTTGTCTTCACTTCGGTGTTGCCTGGGCCAAGGGCGCGCGCCTCAGCACTGGCATTGCCACGGGTATGGACTTCGACTTCGACCTGTACATTGGCATCGTTGTTTTTGCTGGTTGTCACATCTTGGTTTTGCGGTGCAGCCGAACTATTCGCCATACCTACCCCTCCCCATGATGATGCGGGTGCAGCAACAATCGGTTGTGCAAATCCCGTAAAAATAGCGCTGGTCAACGATGGGAGTCGCTGGCCTAACATACCCAAACAAGCGCCCAATAGCAACGCGGTTAGGATCAGTTGATAGACTGTTTGTAAATTGATGGTTCGCATACTCTGCATCCCCCCTACACCCCAAAAACGCTCATCAAAAAAAAATAACCGGCACTGTCTAAAATCCTTCAGACAGGCCGGTTATTCACGTGCCTAGTATATAAAAGGGGTTCTGTAATTCAGACGCCCCTAGCGTTATCAGTTTGATCCATTACGACGAATGGGTAAGCAATATTATTTATAAGTACATAAGTAAATTTCGTTTATTTTGTTACTAAATCAGGTATTTAACGATTAAGAAAGAAGTTGACTGCTTCGCTTAGCATTCGCAGTTGCCATTCTATACTGAGCAATGCCATAGATGATAAAGATATACAGGCATTTACACTGAAGTACATTATCATCTATGAGCTATTGCGGTATATCAATGCAGTGACATGGGTAGCGATCATTATGCTTTAGGACCTAATGACCCACTACCCATGTTGCAACTTAATACTACGCACAAAGGTAATTTTGAACTTGTCGGCATAGCGCCGCACCATTACCTTTTCATCTTCACGACGGCTTGTTACAATACGCGAGATCTGATCGACAGCTTTGCTGGGCACGAGACATTCAGTAATGATCGAAACTGTGTTCGTCACTGGGTCATACTCTAACGCTTGGAATGGCTTGAGACCCAGGCAGATTTGAGCAATTTTCTCAGATAAGGTAGTTGATTGGCTACTGGTGCTCATAGGGCTTTATTCTCCACATTTGGTAGGATTTACCACAAATTTGCAGCGATATGGTACGAAGGGAGTCAACTTATACTATCACGCATGATAGCCAGTGGTAGCGACTCCTCTTATCTCTTTCGTAACCATCAACGAACGTAATTGGCTACCTAAAGATTGAATTACATTCGCTGTCGCTACTCGTCCAACCGGAGAAAGCCTTTCTTTGATCATTAGCTTCAACAGATCACGGAGACATCGATTATGCTCTAAAACCTGTATCGGAGTCATTGCGTCATCATCAAGCATCTGGTTTAGTTCGTCATACTGTTCCATGATGAGCAACATTCCTTCAGAAATCATTTCGATAACACCGGGTGATTGTTCACCGAGTAACTCTGAAGAAAAAATTCGATAGACCGCGTCGGCATCCTCAATGGCGTTCTTGATGAAGCGCAAATCTTTGTCTTTCCCCGGTCTGGGTTTGTCCGACATCGTTCATCCCTTTTCTGCGTGCTTTACTAGCACGGGCAAGTGCTACCGCAACTTCTTGTTTATACTCCAGGTGACGAGTCGTATCCCCTAGTACCATCGGTAGACCAGAAGATACAAAGCCGGCTGCAATCTTCAGTGTATTGATCGCGCCAATGCGGGTGCTTAGCGCTGCCATGGTGGCGAAGACACCAAAGACAACAAAAAGTGAGGTATAGCCGTGTTGCCCATATTTGCCATTCATGTGTGCAATGAGTTTGTTATAGGCAATGCCAAAGCCAAATAGACCAGCGTAGATCAACAAATCCTTCCCTAATTCGAGTTCTTGAGAATTTCCTCTTTCCTCAATTTTCTCGGTGGTTTTCTCGATAGCCATAGCGCTTCAACCTTTCATGGATGTCTGCTTAGTTTAGAGATTAGTCTAACTATTGTCAGGCGCTGAAGTGAATCCATCTTACCTCCTTGCGAACTCTCACAAATCAGCTTAACTTTTCTTTAACTCGTGCCTTGGTTGCATAGTAGCACTATGGCATCTTGATGTCAATAGGTTTTCACTTGATTTCGGTCTAATTACGTAGAAAATTAGAGCTTTTTGCCGGCTTTCTTGCAGAAAACTAACAAAGGATCGAGGGCCAATTGCCCAAATTCTTATCCAATTCTGCTGCTATTCCAGTGTAATCGTTCAGATAAACGCTATCCTAAAAGATTCAATTGATGCTTATAAATCGCATAATAGAAGCAATCAAATAGGCTCAATAGAGCGCCCAACGGACGCATTTTTATCCATAAGACGCCCTAAAAAAGGCAAAATTGCAGAATTATCTCTGCTGATTTCCTGCAAAAAGCTCGCAAATAGCCGACAAATCGGCAAAGACCCAGCGTAGTCATCAGGTGATCATGTAGCGAAGCCGCCTTAAACAATTGTCGTAAAACAGTGGGATGCAGAACAGTACGACAGCTTCAATAAGGAGTAAATTCATTTAATTTACATAGATGGGAGGGGGTGACACCCCCTCCCTAGGGGGTTATCGGGTTATAGTAGCAGTCAAAACGTGTAAAATCTCACGTTTACGCCTTGTTTTTCTTTTTATTAGCTATAATTATGTTTTTTAACAGCTTTTTACTAGCTTTTTTCATCAATTTAGCTATTAACCCTAATTAGAACGGAAATTATAGCTTTTCAATTGCTAAATCTAAGCTTTTTTATAGCTTTTTATTTATGCGATAATGGCTATCATGAAGGAATTTGATGTTGATATTGCAGCAGCGCTCTAGGGCAACCGATTTTCGCCTACTCTGCAAACATGCTATACTCATGGTAGTTACTCACCCACCAAATAGAGAACTTGGCAATGAAAGATGCGGCGCGTCTATGGAAACTGTAACCTATAAAGCCGCCGGTGTAGATATTGATGCCGGCCAGCGCGCCGTAGAGTTGATGAAGGATGCCGTGCGCAGTACCTTTACGGCCAATGTACTGGCGGATGTAGGCGCTTTCGGAGGGCTGTATGCGCTGGGAAAGTTGCCACGACAACCCGTGTTGGTTGCCTCAACTGATGGCGTTGGCACCAAAGTCAAGCTGGCGGCGCAACTCAACCGCTGGGAGGGCATTGGTCATGATATTGTTAACCACTGTGTCAACGATATCCTTGTCCAAAATGCCCGCCCACTCTTCTTTCTGGACTATGTGGCAACCAGTAAACTTGTCCCGGAAACCGTAGCCGCCGTTGTTACGGGCATCGCTCACGCTTGTCGGGCGGTAGGGTGCGTATTGCTGGGAGGTGAGACAGCCGAAATGCCTGGCGTTTATGTGGAAGGAGCCTTTGATTTGGCCGGTACCGTTGTGGGCTTGGTAGATCGAGAAGGTCTGCTGCCGCAAACAAGCGCCATGCAAGCCGGTGATTTGCTGATTGGGCTGCCCAGTAGCGGTCCCCACACCAACGGCTATTCCCTAATTCGTCAATTGGTGGCGGATCGAGATCTCATGGCAAGGTTGGAAGATGGTCAGACGCTGGCCGATGCGTTGTTGGCGCCCCATCGTTGCTATGTGACGGAGATTGATCAAGTGCAGGCAGCCGGCATCCCGTTATTGGGCATGGCGCATCTCACCGGCGGGGGTTTGCTTGAAAATCTACCCCGTGTATTGCCGCCACATCTGTGTGGGGTAGTCGAGGTAAGACGCTGGGTTTTCCCGCCCCTCTTTCAACACCTTGTCAAGTGGGGCAATCTCGCAGAAGCAGAGATGTTTCGGGTCTTTAATCTGGGAATCGGCATGGTTCTGATCATGCCGGCAACGGCTGAAGCGGCAGTCTATGATCTTCTACCCGAAGCAACACTTCTCGGTCGGCTAGAAAAGCGCACAGACGGGCAAGCAGCAGTTCACTTAGTTCGATAAGGGTTATCCCAATTTTCGTGCTGCGTGTTTTCACAAATCACGCAGCACGAATCACGAAACACGGTAATTACCTATGTCCACACGACTTGCAGTTTTGATTTCCGGCAACGGTTCTAATCTACAAGCAATGATTGATGCCATTCGTATGCGTCTCCTGGCAGCCGAAATTGTGGTTGTCGTATCCAATCGTAAAACTGCCTTTGGCCTGGAGCGGGCCACGAAGGCTGGTATTCCCACGCACTATCATCCGCTAAAACCATTGCTGGAGGCGGGTCAGGAACGCGCCGACTATGACACCGCCTTAGCCGAGATGATAGCAGCCTATAAACCAAACTGGATTGTGTTGGCAGGATGGATGCATATTCTAAGCGATGCCTTTCTTCAACGCTACCCCTATCGAGTTATCAATCTACATCCAGCGCTACCTGGTCAATTTCCTGGCGTCAACGCCATTGAGCGCGCCTATGAAGCCTACCAAGCCGGAAAAATTAAGAAGACCGGTGTTATGGTTCACCTAGTATCAGATGAAGGTGTAGACAATGGCCCGATCCTGGCAACGCGTGAGGCGCTGATCTATCGGAGTGACACATTGGAGATGCTTCAACAGCGCGTCCATCAAACCGAACACCAGGTGCTGCTAGAAGCACTGCACCGCGTGATTGAAGGCGATGAATAAGAGACAAGGTGACAAGGTGACGGAAAGACAAGAAGATAGGAAGACAAGGGGACAAATGTACATTTCCTATGGTGCGGTCGAGGTAAGACAATTCACAATCTAGAACCTCCTGAGCGATCTCCTGTCCCGTAGGGACACCTGACTTTAGCAACGCGCCCCACGAATCACTCTTCCACGAGAATGGAGGATAATCCTAAAGTCAGGTGTCCCTACGGGACGGGACGACAATGTCTTATCTTCCTGGCTTCTTGTCTTTCCGTCTCCTTGTCTCCCTGTCCTCACGACCACTGCTTTTTACTTAACACAAAATTCCCCCACCATTGTCGAGTTTGCCCTACCAATTGTTCTTGTGAAAAGTACATGATGTAGATGGGAAGTGCGGAGAGGAGCATGCCTTTCCAACCAAACGTGGTATAGACGATGGCAAAACACAAACCAATCAACGCCAGCAGCAGATAGTGCCACGGGAGATCCTGATACTCTTCACGCCAAACTTCGCCAAACCCTTGGCCGGTGACAGAAATATGGGCTAAGGCCGTTAAACCGACGGTGGTATAACTATAGGCAAGGGCAACAATGATAAAAGGCGCGCCAAAGAGTAAAGCATAGGTTACATGCAGTGGTAGCGCCAGGATCGTTATAAGCAGCGCCGGAGGCGCACAAGCAATCACATCCGTCGCCCACTGATAAAGAACAGCACTGTTGCAGCGGTCGCGCCAGGGAAAGCTGCTTTGCGCCAAGATGGAGGCAAGTGCAATGGCTGCACTAACCAGTGTCACCCCAGGCAGCCCAGTTAACAATCCCGTCGTAAACAGCACAGCGGAAGCCACGGACAATCGTTCAACCGAGAAGAGCCGAACACACAAATATTGGGTTATGCCCGCCAATATCATTAACCCCATGATGGCATCCCAGGCAATCGGCTGCTGCCATACATTCCCCCACCACGCAAGACAAAAAGCCAAGAGAATAACACCACTTTTGATGACAAAGGGTGACAACCGTTGTAGCCAAGGTGATATTACTAAGATTTGTGAAGAAAACTCAGTATCGCTTTCCACAACGGGTAAGGCGCGCTTTAGCAGTATGTCGCTTGAAGGTATACCATGACGCGCCTCTGGCCCGCAGAGCATCTGACTATCTTCACTTTTCAAGCGATAAAAGAGATCACCCGCAGTTACGCTCCGATTACGTCCTTCCAGCTTGGCCTGATAGACAGCAATATCGGCTTGATGAATCAGATCGGTCACGGTCTTTGCGTCATAGGGATAAGAAGCAATGCCAAGCGACATCGTTATTTTTATGGATGCTTGACTAGTGGGAACCTCAAAAAAACTATCTTCTATGGCTACGCGAATTCTTTCTGCAATAATATAGGCTTCTTCCGGATCAATGTCCGGCAATAAAATGGCGAACTCTTCACCGCCAAAACGTCCCACCGCATCAGCATGGCGCACAGAACGTTGGAGAATACGGCTGACCCCAATCAGCACCATATCACCAGCCAGATGTCCATAATTGTTGTTGATCCGCCGCAGAAAATCTAGATCAGCCATAATCACTGAAAATGGGCGATCCGTTTGCTTGGCGTGCGTCAAGGCATCGGCCATGAGGCGATTGAAATAGCGTATGTTCAGTAACCCCGTTTTGCTGTCAGTTTGCGCTTCATGTTTAAGCTTTGGCAACATCAGCGCCTTTTGAATCAACACTAGCACTCCAAACATGGGCAGAATCATCACCGGGTTTACAAACCAGAGCACAGCAACGATATAACCCAGGTAAGCCATCACAAATTCGGTCCACAAATTATCCGCCATCCACAAGCCGGATTCACGCCAACTTGTCGTGTTGATCACCACATCCGCCATGCGAAAAAGCGTATGATTGCCCATCACATAGACCGAAGCCGCCACTAGGGCAGCAAAGACCTGTCCAATCTCTACCATTTCATTCAGATGGCTATTCAGCGCAAAATAGAGCCAATGCGCGCTGCTACCCATCAAGATTTGCACTGCCACATTCAGCACCAAATCGCACCAGTAGCAGCCGATATAGGCACCCTCTTTGTTAGCACGAATCATTGCCAGCCAGAGTGGAATCGCCACCAGAGGAATTAATAAAAAGGGAGGCAGCAGCAGAACGCCGGCGAAAAAAAAGACGCTATGCGGGTAATAGGAGCGGTCATCATGAAAGCGCACTTCAAAAAACTGCGAAACTGTAGCCATTGAGAGCAAGACACATAAACTCGCCAATTGCCCAGCCGTTGGCATCGTTGGAAAGCTAACGCTGAGATTAATCAATAGTGCAAACGCTGCAAAGCCGCCAATATAGATTTGATCGCGAAGTTTCATTGTTGTAATCTTCTGTGCCTCATAAACCGCAGTAGCTAGTTTTCCCTTGTACTACAAGTTTTGTCACATTGACACTCCTTCTGAATGACATTGTAACATTTGTGCATTCTACGTCAATAAGCAGGGATTTCGATTTGATGACAAACTATCTGGATTATTCTATAGCACTTTGCAATTCTAGGAGAAGGGATAGAAGAAGGAAAATTCGAGTTATCAACTGGCTTACGCCACCAGTCCAGAGTCCAGAGTCCATAGTCTCGACTCAGTACCCGGGACTAAGTCATCGGCCAAAAATAAAGTCAACGGTATTAGGTATTGGATATTGGATATTCCTAGTGGTTCGACCCTTTAATTTTTGGAAAACGCGGAGTCTGCACGCCTGCGTGCAGCTCGTGCGCACGTGGCGGGTGCCCTCTGGGCGCGCACTGAACGATTTCTAAAAATTAACTGGACTGACTACTAGGGTGCAATACCCAATATCCAATACCTACAAGTTATTGCTTGACCATTACTTAGGACTCTAAACTAATGATGCTTAGTGGTTGCGCCGTCGTAGCCACCAGAGTGAACCGACGCATACGCCTGCACCACTGAAACTCAGCATACCAAGCATGAGTAGACCGGTAGGATAAAGACGCTGCGCCACATCGACAAATTGCGTCTGCACTACCATTGGATCGAGCGCCAGCGCATTCAGCGCCAGCGAACCAGATGCGGGATCAGAAGTAGCCATTGGCCATGGTGTCCAGGTTGGTGTCTGGGTAGGGGTAGGGGTTGCCGATGGCGTAGGCGTGTTTGTCGCCGTCGGGGTAGCGGTGGGGGTGGGCGTTTCTGTGGCTGTCGGTGGGATGAGAGTTGCGGCTGGCGGCGCCGCAGCGAGAGCCACGGCTTGTTCAGCCACTGGGGGCGCGGCCGGCGCTTCGATTGGCACTTCTTTGGCAACCGGGGCCGCAGCGGGTGGCGCGCTCTCGTCTGGGTAAAGGGCAATGGCGTCAATATAGATTAGATTATCACCTGTACTGGTGGGATGATCAGTGACAAAAAAGACCGTGACCGTCCCATCGATCGCACGCGCCCGCACATCGATATTGGGGCCTTGGCCAGGTGGATAGTTCAAGAGCCGCCCATCACCAAAGTGAACAGGTCCCCAAATGACATTGGGACTGTTGGGATCACTCCCGCCCGTGGGATCAATTCCCAACTGCCGGCCAAAGGTATCAGGCGCATTGGGCGCGCCCCAGCCAATGCTGGCCCGATAGCCGGCGCCGGGCGTTACCGCCACCTGGGTGTAAATCCCCGCTTTGAAGGTGCCGCCACTGCTCCAAATGCGCAAGGTGCCACTGCCAAAAAACGAATGGGGATCATTCATAAAAGCCGGGTCACCATAGAGCACAAACTCAGTCCACCCATCTGGAATCTGACGCGGGGGGTCGCCATGAAACGAGTCCATATCACAATGGGGCTGGGGAATCTGGTTGGGTGGATTGCAGGGTTCAGAAGCATAAATCGGCATCTGGTTCAGGGTCAAAACGAGGCCAATCGCCAATAGACAAAGCCAGCTAGTTCTATAAAGATAGATTGACAAATGGATGAACCACCGAAAAAAATGTGAGACCAATGCCGCGTTCCTTTTATCATCAAACACTCAAATTCGTTTAATCCACGTTTAATTTTTGCGCCTTATACTTGGGGAGCGCTGTTGTGTGGATGCTGTTGACCCTTCTCAATAGTATTCACAACCTTGCGGCGGTCTCTGCCAAAGGCGTCAAATGGATTGCTATCGCCCGATAGAGGCCATTTTTACCACCTTCTGGCACACCGCTTGCTTACCCTGGTGTGATGCGCCCCATCACATCAGGGTTTTTTTATCATAAAATCCAGCAGTAATCCGCGTTATCCGCGTTTCATAGGTGTCAATTGATGACGAATTTGGGCAACTTCCTGTAAAATCATCAATGTCTCGCTGGGCTCAGCATAGCGTAGGCGACTCTTACGCAGCGCCAACTCGACATAGAGATGCATCCGATTCGCTTGGCTGTGCGCTACCTTGCCCTGTTTACGCAATGGATTATACCAGCGTTCAGTTAATTGGGCATAGTCACTGGCCGAAAGTAGCACACCTACTTCTTCACCCAATTCATGTCGAATAGAAGCGCGTTCATGCCGCCAAGCCAGTAGCACCGTCACCACGATCAAGCCGACGCCAGCCACCGCCACCACAAGACTCAAGGCCAAACCCATAAGATCGACCGCCGCCAGGCTCGCGCCCAAATTGTGCAGGCTATGGGTGATCATAGCGGCCAGCAAACCGAAAATAGCCCACCCGACCCGGACACCCGTCGAACGAAAACCACGCGCCAAACCCAGGCCGATGCCCGTTAGCCCGGTGTAGAAAGCATGATTTAGAC
>Ga0163153_10008645_pt1 | contig 10510 bp, 10 predicted proteins | sample OliLakLV19MP6IB1_FD_148629 | JGI IMG/M metagenome (GOLD analysis project Ga0163153, IMG submission 148629) | Freshwater microbial mat bacterial communities from Lake Vanda, McMurdo Dry Valleys, Antarctica - Oligotrophic Lake LV.19.MP6.IB-1 | ecosystem: Environmental > Aquatic > Freshwater >...
TGCCCACCGCATTCATGGCGACCTGCATGCTGGCCAGTTCTTGCGTGCAGGTGATCAGTTGTTGGTCACCGATTTCGACGGCAACCCGCTTGCGAACAACGCGGCCCGACTGCTCCCGCAATCACCGTTGCTCGATGTCGCATCGATGTTGCAATCAATCGATCATGTGGGCCGCATCGTCGTCAAGCGTCGTCACCCCGACCGGCTCGCCGAAGTCGAAAGTCTCGTCGACGACGCGGTCGCCGCTGCACTCGCTTCCTATCGCGAAATTCATTCAGTCGCGGACGAACTGTTGCATGCCTTGCGAGTCGCACAGGAGCTGCACGAGTACTGCTACGCGGCAAGTCACTTGCTGCGCTGGCTCTACGTCCCCGACGCTGCTCTGGCAGCGCTGCTGCGTTGATCGCTTGAGGTCATGTGCGAGGCTCGGGCGATGAAGGCCGCGGAGTTTCTTGCTGATCTGAGGGCGAAGCCGGCGGCCCTGCGCTATCTCGCCGCCATCATCGACGACGAGCGATGGCCGGTGGTGGACGGTGGTCGGCTGCTGCTGGTCGGCATGGGCTCGTCGTTGTTCGCCGCGGAAACGAGCGCCCGCCGTCTACGACGGGCGGGCGTACATGCGGTCGCGGAACTGGCCTCGGTTGAAGCGTCATACCCGGCCGATCCATCACTCACTGTCATCGCCGTCACTGCTTCGGGCAGCAGTAAAGAGACGTTGCAACTACTTGCCGCGCATCACGGCAGCAGCCGCACGGTCGTACTCACCAACAATCCAAAGGTGGCGCTGCCCGCTGATCACATCATGCAGATGCACGCCGGCGACGAGCTTGGCGGCGTCGCCTGTCGTAGTTACACCCACACGTTGGCGATGTTGTTGCAGTTGGAACATCAGCTCAGGGGCTCAGTCCCCGGACTGGCGAAGAAACTGGAAGCAGCGGCCGACGCCACTGAGTCGTTGCTGGAGGGATGCAACACATGGATGCCCGAGGCTCGCTCGGCGCTCTCTGGCCAACACGGCTGCTGGCTGCTGGCGCCCGCTGAACGATGGGGAAACGCGCTGCAGGGTGCGCTGATGCTTCGTGAAGGCCCGCGGCTGGCTGCCGACGGTTGTGAAACGGGCGACTGGAATCACGTCGACGTCTACCTCACCAAGTCGCTGGACTATCGCGCCTTGCTGTTCGCTGGTAGCCGCTTCGACGCTGATGCAGTGAGGTGGATGCGCGAGCGGCGCAGCCACCTCGTGGTCGTCGGTGGCCACTACCCGGGCGCGACGGTCGAGCTGCGCTACCCCGGCGACGACGATCCGATCGTGGCACTGCTCACGGAAGTGTTGGTGGCCGAGTTGATCGCAGCGGATTGCTGGCTGCACCCAGTAGGCCGCGCCCGCACCTGATGTAGCGTCAGCAGCCGTGACCGATACCGGAAAATCAACACGAACGACAACCAAACCGGCTTACGCATTCGACCGGTTTCTGCGCTACGAGGAAATGACGCAGTGGCTGCAGGCGACGACGGCAGCGCATCCGAATCTGATGACCCTCGAGTCGTACGGCCACTCGCATGAAGGTCGGGAACTGTGGGTGGCCACGATCACCGAAACCGCAACCGGTACCCACGACTCGAAGCCTGCCCATTGGGTCGACGCCAACATTCATGCAATCGAGGTCACTGGTGGGGTAGCCGCGCTGCATCTCATCAACTACCTAGTCAACGGCTTCGGCAACGACCCCACAGTCACCGAAGCAGTGCGCACGCGAACGTTCTACGTTGCGCCGCGCGTGAACCCTGATGGTGTGGAGTGGACGTTGGCCGATTCGCCACAGTTTCGGCGCAGCAGTGTTCGTGCTTGGCCATGGGCAGGCGCCCATGAAGCGCCCGGGCTACACACTCGCGACATCAACGGCGACGGGCGCGTACTCACGATGCGTATTCCCGATGCGACCGGCAACTGGATGGTGTCGGTCGACGAACCACGTCTCTTAGTACGCATACCGCCCATCGGCGCCCCCGTTGGTAGTACGTGCTATCGATTGCTGTCCGAGGGTGACGTCGTCGATCACGACGGTTTCACGGTGCCAACCCCGCCACCGCCGCAGAGCCTCGATCTCAACCGCAACTTCCCCGCTGGGTGGGGAACAACGGTGACAGGTAGCGGTGATCATCCGATGAGCGAGCCAGAGATCGATGGCTTGGTGCGTGCGATCGTCGCGCGCCCGAACATCTGCGGGTACAACGCGTATCACACGGCCGGCGGTGTCATCCTGCGACCCAGCAGCGTCTACAGCGACAGCGCGCTGCCGCCAGTCGACCTTTGGGCATTCAAACAACTGGGCGAGAAGGGTGCAGCGCTGACCGGTTACCCGGTGCACTCAGTTTTCGAGGACTTCACCTTCGACAAGAGCGACACGATGAGCGGCGCTGCCGACGACTGGATCTATGAGCACCTCGGTGTTTATGGGTGGACGACTGAGTTTTGGGACGTCGTGCAACAGGCGACCGGCAAGAAGACAAGCACATTCGCCTGGTACACGGGCCCAACGGCCGACGAAGAACTGGCGGTCTATCGCTGGGTAGTCGCCAATCACCCCGAGGCGTACGGCGACTGGGTGCCGTTCGATCACCCGCAACTCGGTGCTGTCGAGGTCGGCGGATGGGACGAGGTTTTCTTGTGGGCCAACGCGCCAGCGTCACGGCTGCTGGCCGAGGTTCGTCCGCACGCCGAGTTCGCTGTCTATCAAGCAATGTGTTCGCCGCGCTTGGAGGTGCTACTCACCCGCGCGGTTCACCTCGATGGCGGCACCTACAGAGTCGAAGCAGGCATCGCTAACACTGGCTGGCTGCCGACCGAAATCTCGCGTAAGGCGCGCAAGGATCGGATGGTCCTTCCAATAGTCGCGGAGCTGACCGGTGCGAAGGTGATCTCGGGCGGAACGACCGGCGCACGGCAGGAACTCGGTCAACTCGATGGTCGTATGGACATGAACTTCAACGGTATGAACGACGGAACACCCGAGCGAGTGCTCGCCACGTGGATCGTCAGCGCCAGCAGTGGCACGCAGGTCACTATCAACGTCTCGCACCAGCGCGCCGGTCGCTGCACGGCGACTGTGACGCTCTAACGACTGTGACGCTCTAACGACTGTGACGCTCTAACGACTGTGACGCTCTAACTGGCGCTTGGTAGTTCGACGGTCGCAATAAGACCGGTGCGGTCGGAACGGTTCCGCAGTTCCACTGATCCACCGCTGAGTTGTGCGAGATGGTGCGCCACCGCCAAACCGATACCCGAGCCTCCATGCGCTGCATCAGGCGCGCGCCAGAAGCGATCGAAGGCGCGGGCGAGGTGTTCGGATGGCATGCCGGGCCCCTCATCAATCACGCGGACGAAGACCGAGCGAACGCCGGGGTTCGCTGACAGCGTGATGGTGTCGCCCGCTGCGGCGGCGTTCATCGCGTTGTCGACGTAGTTATCGATGATCTGTTCCAGCGCGCTCGGCACGGCCATCGCTGCTAGCCCCTCTGTGCACTCGACAGACAGGTGGACTCCGTGCTCCTCTGCGAACTGCGCCCAAACATCAGCGCGCTCGCGGACAACTGTGCTGATATCGACGCGCTCCAATACGGGACTGCTGCCATCGGAGCGGGCGATCATCAGCAAACCTTCAACCAGTCGCTGCAAGCGCTCGGTCTCTTCGCCAGCAGCTTCCAGTCGCTCAAGCGCACCCGATGGATCGTGACCGATCATTGAGGCAGCGCGTTCGAGTTGCAGGCGCAGCGCCGTCAGTGGTGTGCGTAGCTGATGCGATGCGTTGCCGACAAACGCCCGCTGAGCGCCAACCAGCGTGGCAATGCGTTCGGTCATCGTATTGAACGAGCGCGCAAGACTGCGCACCTCGGGAGGGCCTTCGTTGTCAACCGCGCGCTGAGTGAAATCGCCCGAGGCCAGCTGTTCAGTGCTGCGCTGCAGGCGTCGCAGCGGTGACGCAATGGTGTTCGCGATGACGATCGCCGCCAGCGCGGCGGCGAGCATCGAGATCAGTCCGACCAAGAAAAGGCCGCGTACCTTCTCATCGGAACGCTCGTCGATGACAGCGGCTGAGTAGGTGATGCGAACAGCGCCGACAACATCGGGCCCTGAACGCACGGGGACTGCGACGAACACGATGTCACCACCGGCGTCCTGCGATGTTCGGTTGCCGCTGTTCGGCTCGCCACCGAGGGCTATAGCGAACTCGGGTCGGTTCGGATTGGCGAACGGCAGTCCGATTTCGTCGTTTGGGTCCGATGATTCGACCAGCAGTCCGTCAGCGCTGACGATCACCACGTAGGCACCGTTGCGGGCGGCATAGACCTGGACAGTCGTACGCAAATCTGACGCGCTGCCAGAACTCTCGCCGGAGAGAATATCCTCAGCGGCACCGGCGAGTAAGAACGCTTGGCTTTGCAGTTCCGCAAGCAACCGTTCGCTCTCGACACGCCGCAGGTAGCTCGCGAGCGGAACGTCCTGTGCGACCAGCACCATCGCAATCAAGCCTGCGAATGCCAACATCAGCCGCCACTTCATTGTGTCGCTACGCCGTCAACTCAAGGCGGAAGCCGACGCCGCGTACGGCCTGAATCCACTCGGGGTGCCCCAGCTTCTTGCGCAGCGACGCGACGTGCGCATCGACCGTTTTCGTGGGGCCATACCAATGCGCGTCCCACACGTTCTCCAGTATCTCAGTTCGTGTACTGACCGCTCCTGCATCAAGTGCAAGGTACGCGAGGAGATCGAACTCCTTGGCGGTGAGGGAAATCTCCTCCTCACCAACGTGGACTCGCCGTGTACGGCGATCGACGGTCAGCGAGAAAATCGTTTGCACCTCCGGCGTAGTGGCGATCGCATTTATTGCGGGGTCGGCACTGGATCCGAGTGTTCGACGACTAACGGCGCGCACACGCGCGACGAGCTCGCGGAAGCTGAACGGTTTAGTGATGTAGTCATCGGCCCCCAATTCCAGACCAAGTACGCGATCGAACTCTTCGGCCCGAGCAGTCAGCATGATGATGGGCGTCGCGCCGCGAGTCCGCAGTTGACGGAACAGATCGCGTCCGTCCATGTCCGGTAGGCCGAGGTCGAGCAGCACCATGTCGTAGTCAGCAGCGGCCAGGGCAGCAACTCCAGTTGCCGCGTGCTCGATTGAGTAACCCTCGGCGGTGAGTCCTTCGATCAGCGAGGCAGCGATCGACCGGTCGTCCTCCACCACCAGGATCTTCACTTCGCCATTCTGACCGGCGGTAGACGCGTTCCGCCACGCGAAGCATCGACGTTGTGCAATTTGGACAGATCTTGGATATTGGCAAGCCGTCCCTTGGGCGATGACTTCGTACGGTGTGCAACACATCAGCGGCTTCCGCCCCCCGGCAGCCGACCGACGAAAGGAACCACACATGAAGGGTCGAATCACTACAGTGCTCTCGCTCACAGGAGTGCTTGTTGCCGGGTCCGCTGCGGCAATGGTCAACACTCAGGTGCTGCAAAGCGCCGGGTCCAACTCCAGCGATGCCGTGACGGTCGGGTCGGGCAACGACTCGATCCCAACGACACCAGTCGTGATAGTTGCGGACGACAGCACCAAAATCTCTTCGAACGTCCTGACTGCAACACAGGCGATCTATCAGGTCGGCGATGCGGGCTTGGTCACGCTTGACACCGCCGGCGACCGTCTCACGGTCGTGGCAGTCACGCCCAACTCGGGCTGGACCGTCGTGAAGGCCGAAAACTATGGGTCGGCCGACATTGAGGTGAAGCTGCAGAGTGGCAACACGCTTGTTGAGTTCAAGGCCAGCCTTCAGCTTGGTGTGATCACCACTTCGGTGGAATCGAAGATCATCGGCACCGGCGGCAACAACGGCACAACGCCCGGTAGCGGCAGCATCGATGACAAGGCCACTCCCGGGAGCGGCACCATCGACGACGACGACGATGATGATTTCACGCCTCGCACCGGCAGCATCGATGACGATGACGATCACGAAGATGACAGCGACCATGACAGCGACCATGGCGGCGACGATGACTGATATGGCCAACGCAACGCAGCGCTCCGGGCGGCCAAGTGCCGCTCGGGCGTTGCCCGCTCGTCCGGCACAGCGCCCGGCTCACGCTGCCAAAATTTTGACAGCTGGCATCAGCACGTCGCTGCTGTTGGGCATCGTGACCTACCTCGGTAATGCTGCAGCAGCAGCGCAGCCGTCGGCGACAACCGTGGCGACCGTTCCAACGCCTGTCCCCGCGGCAGTGCCAACGCTGGTTCCAACGGCGTTTCCCGCAGTGCCCAATGGCCAGTCGGCCGTTCCGCAAGTCGTCGCAGTACCCGGTGCCCAGCCGGCGCTTCCGCAAGTCATCGCAGTCGCCGTGCCGGTGCCGGTGCCGGTGCCGCCGCCCGTTGCTGCCCCACCACCGGCAGCGCCACCAGCGGTCACGTCCGGCACAACATCGGCATCTGGCTGACGTGAGCGACTCATGCCCCTAAATGTTCACGGCGACGAGTTTCGGGCGATGGGTTGCACCGTGCGGCTCGAGGTCGTCGGTGACGGTGAAGCCGATACCGTCACCGGCGTCTCGATTGCACGAGCGCGTATCGCTGAGCTTGAACGGGTGTGGAGCCGGTTTCTGCCCGAAAGTGACATCAGCAGGCTGAACGCAGCGCAGGGTGCGATGGTGCCGGTACATCCGGCGACGATCGAACTTCTGCAAGCGATGGTGCAAGGCTTTGCGGCAACCGATGGTTGCTTCGACCCCACGATGCTGGCGCCACTTGTAGCGCTTGGCTACGACGCCAGCTGGTCGGACCCTCGAATGTCCGTGTCGCTTCCTGTGGGTGCCGCAGCAAGGGGCGACGTACGCGAAATCGCCGTCGATCGGATCGCCATGGTTGCTCAGCTGCCGTCGGGAACTGTTCTGGATGCGGGCGGGGTCGGCAAGGGACTGGCGGCCGACATGGTTGTCACCGAGTTGCTGGGCGCTGGCCTCGCAGGGGCAATGGTTTCAATCGGTGGTGACCTTCGCGTTGCGGGTGTTGGCCCGCACGAAGGTGCTTGGGTGATCGGCGTCGCTGATGCGTTCGATGACGGTGGTTCTGGTCCCGACGTTGTGCAGTTGTCGCTGGCGAACGCCGGGGTCGCGACATCCGGCACTCTGCGCCGCGCCTGGCGCGACCCCAATGGTGTCGCCGTTCACCATCTGCTCGATCCCGCCTCGTGCCGTCCCGTGCAGGAAACTGTTCAGGCAACTGTCGTGGCGGGTACGGCCGCGTGGGCCGAGGTCTTCACGAAACTTTTGATGGTGCGTGGCGTCTCCGCACTAGCGAGCCTCGACGAGCTGCGGCTGGCAGCGCGTGTTGTGCTCACCGATAGCTCCTCACACTGCAACGATGCCTGGCGCGCGCTGGAGTTGTCATGCATCCGCAGCTGATGTGGTGGGTGTCGCGCTCCGCTGGCATGGTCGCCGCGATACTTCTAGTCGCCAGCCTTGTTTGGGGTGTGCTGCTCGCTACCCGTGCGTTGAAGCCCGTCGATCGTCCGGCCTGGTTGCTCGCGATGCATCGCTGGTTCAGCGCCCTGGCGTGTATCGGAGTGCTGATACACGTAGTCGCCTTAGTCGGCGACAACTACGTGTACTTCGGGTGGAAGGAAGTGTTCGTTCCGCAGGCGTCGAGTTGGAAGCGCCTGCCGGTCACGCTGGGAGTCATCGCGATGTATCTGTTGATTGTGGTGCAGGGCACATCGCTGATCATGAAGAAGTTGCCGCGCAAGTTGTGGAAGTTCGTTCACTACTTCAGTTATGCAGCGGTGTGGCTAGGCATCGTGCACGCCGCGCTGGCGGGAACGGATGTCTCGAATCGCCTGTATCAGGCCGTTGCGCTGGTGCTCACCATCACGGCAGTGACCGCCGCGGTGATCCGCATCATTGTTGGTACGACACGCGCGCAGGTTGCGTCACGCCGCGGATCAGTCGAGTAACGCTTGCGACACCAGTTGTCGGAGTTGGCTTCTAATGGGGTGCGTGCTACTCGGCAGCAGCTGCGTGAAGAATTGCGCGGTCACTCGGTCGACGGGGTCGACCCAGAATGTCGTGCTCGCGGCACCGCCCCACCCGTACTCGCCCGGGTTCCCGGGAACCCACGCTTTCAGCGGGTCGATCACAACTCTGACGCCCAGCCCAAAGCCGACGCCATCGGGATTTCTTTCCGAGGACAGCGGCCGCCAAAACGCGGCTAGGTCGACTGCACCCGGAAGGTGATTGCTTGCCATGAAGCGCACACTGCGGGGCGACAGGATGCGCGCGCCGTCCAGTTCGCCTTCGTTGACGAGCATCTGCGTGAATCTGTGGAAGTCGAGGGCTGTGCTCTGCAAGCCACCGCCGCCACCGAAGACGCGAGGCGGTTGCAGTGCCGCTTCGCCCATCACGTCGAGCGGCACGGCGACGAGGGTCCCGGGCCGCGCGCCATACAGCGTGGCAACCCTCGCATGGTTCTCTTCGGGAACGTGCCAGGTGGTCTCGTGCATGCCCAACGGCGCGAGCAGGCGCGTGCGCATCAGTTCGTCGAGTGGTTGCCCGGTGATGACCTCCAGAACTCGACCGATGACGTCGAAGGCGACGGAGTAGTTCCATTCGGTTCCGGGTTGGAACAACAGCGGCAGCGCGGCGATCCTGTCGCACATGCCTGCCAAGTCGACCCCGTCGGGTACTCCGAAGTCGAAGCCCGCCTCGCGGTACAGCGCGTCAACGGGATGCGCTCGCATGAAGCCGTACGTGAGTCCGCTCGTGTGCGTCAGCAGATGCCACAGCCGAATCGGCTCGGCAAGCGGCTCGAGCTCGGGCGCTTCAACGGTGCCCGACTTCCACACTTTGGCGTCGCGAAACGCTGGCAAAAATCGGTGCAGCGGATCGTTGAGTTCGAATGCGCCTTCCTCCCACAGCTGGAGGGCAAGCACGGCCGTGATCGGTTTGGTCATCGAGAAGATGCGCCAGATCGTGTCGGGCTCGACTGGCGTGCCGGCAGCCATATCGCGCGCACCGGCAAGCGCGTGGTACACGACCTTGTTGTGGCGGGCGACGCTGATCTGCCAACCGGCCAGACGACCGTCGTCGATGTAGTGCTGGAAGTGGGTTGCGATGCGCGCCAATCGCTCGCTTGACATGCCGACCGATTCCGGTTCCGCGTCAACAATCACAGGACCTCCTCCAAACCGATGACCCGAGCAATCGCCATTAGGTCCGTGTCAGCGTGCAGCAATGCGAGGCCGGAACGCTCGGTGACAGCGGCGATGAGGCAGTCCATCAATCCCCTCGGCGTTACGCCCACGGTGCGACACCGCAAATGGATCTCGACCGCGCGGTCGAAGTCGTCGCGCGGGCGAATCAGTTCAATGTCGAGGCCGTCGACTAATCGGTGCAATTCTCGAAGTTCGGCGTTCGTTCGAGCGCCGACCAACAGTTCAGCCTTGACTGGCTCAATCAGTGTCACGCCGCCAGCGTCAACGGCCGCTGTAAGAGCCAGATCCACCGGCGATTCAGTCCGACGCAGATACTCGATCCACGCCGAGGTATCAGCGACCAGCACGCGTGTCGCGGATCATGCCGTCGGGATGGTTGAAGTCTTCGTCGGGGCGATCGGCCCAGAAGCCACGCATCGCTAGTTGCTCTTCGATCGTCATCGGCTCAACCGCCAACTTGCGCAGGGCGAGGTTGATGGCTTCGCGCTTGGTTTCTAGTTGATACATGCGCATCACCCGCTCGCAAGCTTCGTCGTCGATATCGATATTGGTGCGTGACATACACCTATCGTACACCAGTTGTGCGACTGCGGAAATTGCGTATTGTCGGGCAGATGCGCACCGGACTGCTCGCCGACCTTGCGCAACGAACGGCCGCGCTGGTTACTGACGGGCTGTTCAAATCCGAGCGCGTCATTGCCTCGGCCCAGGCGGCGCACATCACCCTTGCTGCGGGCGACGCGACCGTCTTGAACCTGTGCGCCAACAACTATCTCGGGTTGGCGAACGACCCGGTACTGGTCGAAGCCGCCCACGCAGCACTTGATCAATACGGCTACGGCATGGCTTCGGTGCGGTTCATCTGTGGCACGCAGACCGTCCACAAGGAACTGGAAATGGCACTCAGCAGCTTCCTCGGGACAGACGACACGATCCTGTATTCATCGTGCTTCGACGCCAACGGTGGACTGTTCGAGACGATCCTCGACGAGCAGGACTGCGTGATCTCCGATGCGCTGAACCACGCCTCGATCATCGACGGCATCCGGCTGTGCAAGGCGCAGCGCATGCGCTACGACAACAACGACATGGCGCAGCTCGAACAATGCCTGCGCGACGCTGCTTCCGCGCGCTATCGATTGATCGCCACCGACGGGGTCTTCTCGATGGATGGCGTCATCGCCAACCTGTCGGCCATCTGCGATCTGGCCGAGCGCTACGACGCGATGGTGATGGTCGCCGACTCGCA
>Ga0163153_10008651_pt1 | contig 10502 bp, 7 predicted proteins | sample OliLakLV19MP6IB1_FD_148629 | JGI IMG/M metagenome (GOLD analysis project Ga0163153, IMG submission 148629) | Freshwater microbial mat bacterial communities from Lake Vanda, McMurdo Dry Valleys, Antarctica - Oligotrophic Lake LV.19.MP6.IB-1 | ecosystem: Environmental > Aquatic > Freshwater > Lake...
GTAGTATGTCGTATATAGTATGAAAATCCAATCTTACAAAGACTTAATAGCTTGGCAGGAATCTCATAAACTTGTTCTTGCCATCTATAAAGTCACAAAGACATTTCCAAGAGAAGAGCAATTCGGCTTAGTAAACCAGTTAAGACGAGCTGCTGTATCGATTACATCAAACATCGCAGAAGGATTCTCTCGTAATACGTTTAAGGAAAAGCAGCAGTTCTATCAGATTTCAAAAGGTTCACTATTGGAAGTAGATAGTCAAATGTTAATAGCTAGAGATATAGGATATTTGTCGAGAGACGTACACTTGCAAATCGAATCGCAAATTAATGTTATCGGTAGGTTGATCACTGGCCTGATAAGGTCGGCGAAGTTATTAGTGCGTTGACCCATACCATATACAACATACAAAATACTAAATACATAAACATATGAAAAAGATTCTTCTTCTTGGGAGCGGAGCTTTGAAAATTGGACAAGCAGGCGAGTTCGATTACTCTGGTTCACAAGCTATAAAAGCTTTTAAAGAAGAGGGAATGAATGTGGTTTTGATCAATCCCAATATAGCTACCTACCAGACATCTAAAGGTCTAGCAGACAAAATATATTACTTACCAATCACAGACTACTTCGTAGAGGAGATAATCAAGAAGGAAAAGGTAGATGCAGTAGCGCTGTCATTTGGCGGTCAGACAGCTCTCAACTGTGCCCTTAGCTTAGAAAGACAGGGAATCTTTAAGAAGCATGGGGTAACTGTTCTTGGTACCTCTGTTGAGTCAATTCGCATTTCGGAGGACCGCAAACTATTCTCACAACATCTCCGCAAGATGAAAGTTCCTACCCCACACAGTATTGCTGCTACCTCAATAGAGTCATCATTTAAGGCAGTCAAACAAATTGGATATCCGGTAATGATTCGGGCAGGTTTTGCTTTAGGAGGTCAGAAATCGGGTGTTGCGCAAAATAGAAATGAGTTTCTGCAAATTGTAAAAGAAGCTCTCGCATTTTTTCCTCAGGTCTTGATCGAAAAGTATCTACATCACTTTAAAGAAATAGAGTATGAGATTGTAAGGGATGTCAATGACAACTGTATCGCGGTTTGTAATATGGAGAACATGGATCCACTAGGGATTCATACAGGCGACTCAATAGTGGTAGCTCCGAGTCAAACGCTTACTAACTTTGAATACCATCAATTAAGAGCGGAAGCGATTAAGATAGTTAGGAGCTTGGATATTGTCGGAGAATGCAATGTGCAGTTTGCGCTAAATCCTAAGGCAGTTAAAAATAAGCAAATTGACTTTTACGTAATTGAGCTGAATCCACGTTTGTCTCGATCTTCTGCTCTAGCATCTAAAGCTACCGGATATCCACTCGCCTACATCGCTGCAAAACTCATATTGGGGAAGTCACTCGTTGAGATTGAGAACAAAGTTACAAAAGTGACTAAAGCTTTTTTTGAGCCAGCTCTTGACTATATCGTAGTAAAGCTTCCTCGCTGGGATCTGGAGAAGTTCAGGGGTGTGGAGAACAAGCTAGGGTCAAGTATGAAGTCTGTAGGAGAGGTCATGGCGATAGGGCGAAAGTTCGAAGAGGCAATTCAAAAAGCAGTGCGAATGCTGGATCTTGGGAGGGACGGCATCACGCATTACCGTTCTCCAAAAACAAGTCAGGAGCTTATTCATCATCTGACAACGCCTACTACTCGGAGACTGTTTGCAATCGTTGAAGCTTTTAAAAAGGGCTACTCCGTGAATAAAATAAATGCCCTTACTGGCATTGATCCATGGTTTTTATTCCGAATTGAACACATCGTAAAGCAAGAGGAGCAGCTCAAGAAAAATCCCGAGAAGATTAAAAATAAGAGGGATCTCCACTCTTTGAAGGAACTTGGATTTTCTGACAGTAGGATAGGTAAAGTTACTCATAGGACGGAAAATGAGGTAAGGGCGCTTCGAAAGAAATTAGAAATCTTCCCATCTATATTTCAGATTGACACTCTTGCAGGAGAGGTGCCTGCAAAGACCAACTATCTATATCTCACCTATAACGGCAGGCATAATGACGTACAGCCATTGGGGAAGACTGGAGTCATGGTGCTGGGGTCAGGGCCTTATAGAATTGGGTCGTCTGTTGAGTTCGACTGGACATGCGTAAATACGGCACTTGCTTTAAAAAGGTACAAAAGGAAGTCAATCATTATTAACTGTAATCCCGAAACAGTGTCCACAGACTACGATATGTCAGACAGACTGTACTTTGAAGAATTGACATTTGAGAGTGTTTCGGATATTTATGAATTCGAACGCTCAAGAGGAGTTATTGTTTCTGTAGGAGGCCAGGCTCCACATAACATTGTTAGAAAGCTTGATCTGTACAACGTTCCGATTATTGGAACGCAACCAAAGCAGATTGATATGGTTGAGGATAGAACAAAGTTTTCTGCACTTTGCGACGAGTTGGGAATTCAACAGCCCAAGTGGAGGAGAGTTAACTCAATGCGAGACGCGATATCGTTTGCCAAAAAAGTACGTTACCCAGTTTTAATCAGACCTTCATACGTTCTGTCCGGTGCGGCAATGAGCGTTTGCAACTCAGAATCAGAACTAGAGACCTATATTCAGAAGGCAACGCTGGTAAGCGAGGACCAGCCCATTACTATTTCAAAGTTTTTTACACATGCAAAGGAAATTGAGCTTGATGGAGTAGCTCAAGACGGAAAAATTCTCATCTCAGCGATGAGTGAGCACGTTGAGGACGCAGGTGTACACTCTGGTGACGCCACTATCATTTACCCAGCTCAAAGAGTCTATTTATTAACTGAGAAAAAGATTCTTGACGGTGCAGAGAAACTCATAAAAAAATTTAACATCACAGGACCGTTCAACATGCAGTTTTTAGGGTTAAGTAGTGATGTATTTATCATAGAGATGAATGCTCGTGCTTCTCGTACATTCCCGTTCATATCACGAGCGACCGGGCACAACTTCGCGCAGATGATTGTCGATTCATACCATAAGACAGGGCGCAAGGTGGAGCTTGAGTACCCAGAGCATGTGCTTATTAAAGCGGCCCAGTTTTCATTTTCTAAACTAAACGGTGCTGACCCTGCGCTACATGTAGAAATGTCCTCAACGGGAGAAGCAGCATGTTTTGGAGACGATGTATATGAAGCCTTTTATAAATCAATACTAAGTGTCGGTGAAAAAACTCCAAGAAAAGGCGCGTTTTTAACGGTACACGGAATTGAAAACAAGATGTCCCTGTTCGCGACTGCGTTTAGATTAAGACAGCTTGGAATACCGCTTTATGCAACAGAGAATACACATAAATTCTTGGTAGCCAGCGGAATCAAAACAAACCTACTGCATAAGATTCAGGAAAAGCGTACGCCAAATATTTTGACGCTGTTTGAGAATAAAAAGGTTGATCTAGTAATAAGCATAACGGACATCAATATTAAAAAAGATTTGGACGATCATACGATTATGAGGCGAGCGGCCATAGATTTTAATGTGCACATAATGACAAATCTTCGAAAAGCACAGCTGTTCATTAAGTCGATACATTCAAAAAAATTAGAAGATTTGCAGATTAAGTCAGCCGACCAATATGAAAGCTAAGCCTAACGTTCTACGACTGCCTGGCCTAATCGATGTTCATGTTCACTTTAGAGATCCTGGACAGACGTACAAAGAAGACTTCAGGACCGGAACAAAAGCCGCACTTGCCGGTGGTTACACAGTGGTGTTGGATATGCCGAATAACAAAGTGCCAATAACCAATCTTCAGTTACTTAAAGAAAAACAAAAAAGCGCAAACTCAAAGGCTCTTTGTGATGTTGGTTTTCACTTCGGGTCTTTGGGAAATAACTTAAGTGAGTTTAAGAAGGTCTACAAAAAGGTAACAGGACTCAAACTTTATCTCAATCAGACGACCGGTGGATTCATAATTGATGTTCCAGCAATGACCAGAATCTATAAAGCATGGCACGCGCTCACAAAGACTAAGCCAATCCTGCTTCATGCTGAGGAGGATGTAATGGGTGAGGTGACCAAAGTCTTAAAGTTAGTAAAACACCCGACACACATCTGTCATGTCTCGTCACAAGCAGAACTGCAACCAATAATTAGAGCCAAGAAGAAAGGATTACCAATTACCTGCGGAGTTTCCCCTCACCATTTGTTCTTAACTAAGTCGGATGTCAAAAAATTAGGAGCATTTGGATTGATGAAACCATCGTTAAAGACAAAAAAGGATCAACGGTTTCTTTGGAAGAATATGAAATATATTGATGTCATTGAGTCAGATCATGCCCCTCACACAATTGAAGAGAAGAAATCAGACAGTCCACCATTTGGCGTTCCTGGTCTAGAGACCACGTTACCGTTACTCCTGCAAGCAGTTCATGAAAAACGACTTACTCTAGATGACGTTATAGAAAAGTGTTATACCAGCCCTAAGAAGATATTCCATCTCCCAATGCAAAGGAACACATACGTTGAGGTTTTGAATATCGAATATCGAATATCGAATATCGATTTGAAGACCAAATGTAAGTGGTCACCTTTCGACGGCTGGAAAGTAAGAGGCAAAGTGGTAAAGGTAGTCCTACGTGGCAAGACAGTTTTAAGAAACGGAAAGATTGTTTAACGCGAGGATTGTTCCATTTCTTTTATTTGTGCCGAAAGGAATGGATTCCACATCGCGCCTGTCGCACTCATCACAACATCTGCTCCGGCCTTTTTATATTCAAAGTAATCTTTAGCTATCGTGACTCCACCAACTCCCGTTATAGTGAATTTGAAATTTTTCCTATCTCTAATTTCTCTCAATTTTTTGACTGTCTCCAGTCCTGCCCACTTGATCGCATGTCCACAAACACCGCTTTTTAATCTATTTGGTCCTGGTAGTGCTTGCTCTCCTTTTGCGTTTACAACCTCAGCAGGAATTGTATTGATTCCAGCAATGTCATTTGCGTACTCATTTACTATTTCAGAAAGCTTTTCTAAATCACCTGTCTCCTTATAATAACCAACCTTAACCACAAGCGGTCGATTTCCAATTTTTTTACGAATTGCTTTAAGAACTTTTGCAGTGACACCAAGGTTGTAGCAGACCAAACCCTCATTGCCTACATTGGGACACGATAAATTAACTTCTAATATCTTTGCGCCGGTCTCATACGACATCCGCGCCGCCATAGCAAAATCGCTAATGAACTCTCTTTCTGTTTGGTCTTTCATTACGGTTCCCATAAAACTGAGCACCATAACCTGACCAATTCCTGCATAGCTCATTGCTCTTTTTGCATCTGCCTGCCAGAAATAAGGGTCTTTAGATGGAACTCCAAATGAGTTGGTTATTGAAAGTGGCTCAGAGTAGTTCTTTTTGGTCTTCAGTTTTACAGAAGCTTTTTTAATAGTTAGTGATCCAGCAAGATTGATAGGAACAACATTTGGGTAGGGATGACACGGGTAGAAACCACTACGTATTGTCTTATAAACGACAATATCGAAACCCTTCTCAAAAGCGCTTTTGACATATCTGCTATTTAGAATTGGTCCAGCAGGGATTCCAAAGGGAAGAAATACTTTCCGCTTCAAGAAATCAACTTTGGGTTTCCCCTTCTGATTGAAAACCTTACCATCGGCAAATGCACCAAAAGGCCCTTTATCATAGTTATCTTCGTACGAAATCGTAGGATCGTAGAAGGGTATGCGTAACATAACGCAAATGCTACATCATTGTGTACAATATCTCAATGATATTTTTAAAAAAGCTAGATAAGGCCGTAAGTGAGAACAACTCCTTAGTTTGCGTGGGGCTTGATCCTGTGAAAACTCCTTTGTTTTCGTTTAATAAAAAAATTATTGACCAAACTCACGATCTTGTCTGCGCCTTCAAGCCAAACTCTGCGTTCTATGAGGCCTTTGGAGCAAAAGGAATAGAAGAGCTTAAGAAGACTGTCGACTACATTCACAAAGCGCATCCTCTTATTCCCGTCATCTTAGATTTTAAGAGGGGAGACATTGGAAGTACAAATGAGGGTTATGTCAAATATGCATTTGAGTACCTCAAGGTGGATGCGGTAACGGTTCAACCCTATCTTGGACAGGAGGCAATGCAGAACTTCCTAGACAGAAAGGAAAAGGGAATAATTGTTTTGTGCAAGACCTCCAACAAAGGTTCGGATGAATTTCAAAATCAATTTCTTAAATCTGGGAAACAACTTTACAAGCACGTTGCAAAAACAGTTGTCAAAAGTTGGAACAAAAATAAAAACTGCTTAATGGTAGTAGGCGCCACTTATCCAAAGGAATTAAAGGATGTTAGAAAGATAGCGGGAGATATGGTATTTCTTATTCCAGGTGTTGGAGCGCAGGGCGGAGACGTTAAGACAACGGTCAAGGCATGTCTTAACTCTAAAAGACGGGGCCTTATCATTAGCTCTTCAAGAGGGATTATCTTTTCTAAGAATCCCAGAGCGGAGGCAATTAAACTAAGAGATGAAATCAACAAATATCGATAATGTTTCGATTAATAGAAACAATCAGGTTTCAGTAACGATTCCTACCTGTTCTACAGTGCCACCGCAGTATTTGACAATGATGTCGATTGTTTCCTGTAGGACTTTTTCTACTTGCTTAGGTGAGATGTCGAAAACTCCCTCGGTATTAATTAATAAATCCTTAGTTGTCTCTGTTACGACTGAGCGCTTTGAGTCTCGGTAGTTGAAATCAATGTTATAACCACCGACTTGATCAAAGTAGGCCAGCTCTCCCGCTTTGTACATCGTTGGCTCGGCATCACCAAGCAGATGAATTTCCTCACCTTCTTTGGCAAACCTGAGCATTGTTGGAAGGTTTATCTTATCTAGATCAAATGCTCCAACGGAAATTCTATGTGTCATAACGATCAGATTGTAAGCGTCTACACACGAATTTATGGAGTAAAGACCTTTCTTCAGAGCGATTCTGCGTAGAAGCGCTTCTGGTGAAGGGCGCCTAGAGTGCCAGTCAACTCCAGTCTCTTTATATAGTTTTCTATAACTTTTAATCTCGGGATATGTGCTAATTTGCTCGGTTGTAAGAGCTCCTTGTAGCTCTAAGAAGCTATCGATCTCTGCCTGTAGCTCGGGTGGCGTTTTACCGATCGTAACTCCTTTTATTATCGCTACCCCAACAGTTATTGAGGAGAACTTACTTTTCACTTCATCGCCAATCGAGAAAAGAGCGGAGTCGGTAATCATTGGGAACTTGGTATCGGGTTTTTCCGGTTCCTCTTCCGACTTATCCTCAAAGACTTTATCGATTCTGCCAATTACTGTTTTGATGCCAAACTCAAGTATGAGGTCAGAGGCTTTCGGTCCAAACTCTTTACCAATGAGAATCTGATAAAAAGCCTTAAAAACATCCTTTGCCTGTAAATTATTCTGTTTTAGAATAGAGAATACTATCTCCTGAATTTGATCTCTATCTTCGTTCTTGATTTTTTTTAACTCTTCTGAGAGCTTTCGTAAAAATGCTTTTTGGGTCTGGGAAAGAGCTAGACCGTCAGGAAGGCTCTCAAGCAACTCGATTTTATCCGCATTCTCTGCATACGTTTTAATATAGCCTTCTGCATAAATAATTCTTTCCTCAAGCAGCTCTCGCTCATAGCCATTCAACGCGCTCCCTTTTTGTTTTTCAAAGAATTCTAATATATTTGTTCGAGTTTTGAGTAGATTAACGATAGTTCTGAACCTTGGTAGGTACATCCGAACTGTTGGAAGTGGTCTTACCTGTGAGAGTTCTGCGATTCTTGCAAAGTCTTCGATCACCTCTCCTTGTTTTCCATCTGGAACTTTGCTTTCAAGTTTGGCGAAGTAGGCTGTAAAACAACGATCATAGTCGTCAAAAAGATTTGGGATGGCTTCTCCAAATGGATTGAAGTCTAGCGCTCTTTCAATTGGCGTTCTCACTAGGAGAAATCTCAACATATCGGCCGGTAAAATATTTGCCGCTTCCTTTGCTGAGGTACCCACGCCTTTAGAAGAAGACATTTTCTTGCCGCCTATAATGAAAAACTCATACCCAAGGGGAAATGGCGCTGGATGGTTAAATACTTCTTCACAAACCACTTTAGCCATATCAAACGACCCCCCAGCGGACATGTGGTCCTTTCCACCTCCCTCAATAGTCACACCTATAACTTTCCACTTGGCCGGCCACTCAATTCTCCATGGCATCTTGGCGTTTCCGTTGAACGGACTTACTTTACCTTCATTTCCACAGCCTTCTGCCCAGGCCACCATTTCTAGATTGCATTTATAATAAACAAACTCCCCGTCCCATTTGTGAACACTTGTAGTGCCAATTTTGCCACATTTTTCACAGACCACATTAAGTGGATACCAATCATTTGCTTTTTTTACCTTAGTAATTCGTAGATATATTTCCCGTATTTGTTCAACCTTATCAAGAGCAGTTCTGACAACGTCGTTCATTCTTCCGGATTTGTAAACCTCAGACATCCAAATAATTTCAGGGTGGCAGTTGATGGACTCAAAAACCTTAATAAATTCTTTTCCATAGAACTCACCGAAGTTTGCAAAGCCTGGTTCTGGAGAAGGTATTTTGAAAAGCTGCTTTCCCGCGTATGGTTCCCATTTATCATAGTCTAGATATGAAGGTATGGCATCCATCGGGTCGTGATCCTCGATTACGTAAGTAAACTTGGTGTCTTTGTCATTTTCGAGCAGTGCACGATAAACAAGATCATGAATCACAACTCCACGCAATGATCCCACATGAATTCTTCCCGAAGGAGTCTTCATGTCATCGACCCATTCAAGTTTATTGTTTCGTTCTAGAATTTTTTTTACTTCTCTATCTACCCAAATCATATTTAATGAAATATAAAAAAATAACTACGATAAATATCTATAAATTTAAACCAGTATAAAACAATTGTTTATATTTTGCGATGTTACCATCATTCGAATGATGGTAACGCCGGTTCCTGGCTAAAAAAAATCGCCCACAAAATAGTAAAAATACTATTTCAAGGACGTCGAGGGCTTCGACTGAGCTCAGCCGATGTCTTAATCGAGACGTGGTACCACCTTGCTTTGTCCGACACTGAATCGGACCTTCATATTGCTGTTACGGGCTTACCCGGCTGGTTCTACTGCGTCCTCCGAAGCTCTTAAGAGCGAAGGAGGATGGTTCTTCCTGCTACGGCCCGATCAGCCAGCTGGCGGAACATCGAGCAATGTGAGTCTTAATTCACTACGTAATTAAAATGAGTATAACAAACAGTTAGTTAATTGCAACTACTGTGTACGTCTTTTTCCCAGCTGGAGCAGTAACTTCGATTGTTTCTCCCACATTTCTTCCCATTAATGCTTGGCCAAGAGGGGAGGTTGATGATAATTTTTTTTCAATTGGATTTGCCTCAAACTCTCCCACGATATCATACATTTCTTTTCCATCAACTGATTTCAGCTCGACCTTGGAGCCGAGCGCTACAACAGTAGAAGACTTATTGGTTTCAACCACCTCTGCCTGCTTAAGAATTGCTTCGACTTCACGAACCCGACCATCAGCAAAGGCGAGTTCTTCTTTCGCGGCGTGATACTCACTGTTCTCAGCCAGATCGCCCATTGAGCGCGCCTTTGAAAGTCGTAATACTGCCGCGGGACGCTTGATGGTGGTAAGCTCCTCAAGTTCAGCCTTTAGTTCCTTGTGACCCTCTGTAGTTAACTGTATTTTCATAATAAAAAAGAATCCCCAGACTAACCTCGGGGATATGCTAAAATACTACTAGATAAAGAGGATTTTGTCAATCTTTAACATTAAGTTTGGCCCCATCATTGCCGATTGCAATAATGGTGTCGGTATTAAAAAGACGGCCCCATCGTCTAGTGGCCTAGGACAATAGGTTCTCATCCTATAAACACGGGTTCGACTCCCGTTGGGGTCACACTTCGACAAGCTCAGTGTTTACAACTGAGATTGTTGAAGATTCTAAGGGAAGAGAAGTTTACCCTGTTTACCCTGAGTTATATCGAAGGGAGCGAAGTTGAAGGAATTCCCGTTGGGGTCACACATAAACAAGCCAATTTTTCACACTCGGGACAAACAGCTTTGTAAAAGCAGACTGGGTTTCAATGAATAAGCTGAGAACGACTCAATTCCCTATAGGTATTTGTAAGACTAGATTAGAGATTGCCATTCTGGAATAGAAGCCAGCACTGCTCCGTTGTTCGCAGTCCATATTGGTGAGGATAGACCCCAATAAAAGAAATAAGAGGTTGTTCCGTCCGAATTTAATTTTTCTGACGTTATGCCTGATTTGGTATATAAAATAACTTTGTCGCCTGCTTTAACAAATTTGTCAGGAAACCAGTACGTATTATTAACTTTGCTGTTAATAATTTTTTTCCCTTCTGTATTGTTTATCCCAGTTTCAAATATAGTAAACCTTCCTATGTCTGCATTGTTTACAACATCAATTAC
>Ga0163153_10008652_pt1 | contig 10501 bp, 6 predicted proteins | sample OliLakLV19MP6IB1_FD_148629 | JGI IMG/M metagenome (GOLD analysis project Ga0163153, IMG submission 148629) | Freshwater microbial mat bacterial communities from Lake Vanda, McMurdo Dry Valleys, Antarctica - Oligotrophic Lake LV.19.MP6.IB-1 | ecosystem: Environmental > Aquatic > Freshwater > Lake...
GCCATCCATGACGCAAGAATCCGCAAAAAGATTCAACACCTTTCAAGCGGCACTGGGGCTTCGTTTAATCCTGGTCGAAGAGAAGGGGGCGCAGTGCCCCGCGCACTCCAGCAGACGGACCGCGAGCCGTCCCCGTCTCGCAGCAGGTCGTCGTTGAGACGGTGCACGGAGTTTTCCACGCCTTCGTGCCTTTCACCCGGTGCGACCGGGGACCGGTCGTGGTCCGCTGCCACGTTGAAAAGATGCACCTCAAGCAGAAGCGCGCCCGTAAATCTCCTTGTCGGTTTTCGACGAGGAAGGTAGGAAACTCCCATGCCTAAGCTGTCCTTCCACTGCGAAAGCCGCCGTGACCTCTTCAAGTCCACGTCGCTTCTCGCCAGCGCAGCCGCGCAGTTCGTGCTGCGCCGGAACCACCAAGGCCCGGAGATTTAGTTTTTAATCCAACTCATGAAAAATCATTTATCGAAAACCCTGCTGTTCGCCGCCGGCGCGTCCGTCCTTTTTACGAACTCCCTTCCCGCACAGGACGCCAAGCCCACCGTGCCATTGGTCCTGGACCTTCCCCTGCACACGCTCAAAGGCACTCCAGAAGATTTGCCGGGCGGACCAAACATCGAACCGCTCACCGACGCTCCACCCACGCCGGTTCAAGTGCCCAAGGGCGTCAAGAACATCGCCGCCGGCCTGACCGCCACCAGCAGCGTCCCGCCGTTCTTGGGCGAACTCAGCCGCATCACGGATGGCAAGAAAGAGGCCGTCGATGATGACGCCGTGGAATTCCGGAAGGGCACGCACTGGGTGCAGCTCGACCTCGGCCAGTCCTATCCCATCCACGCCATCGCCATGTGGCACGACCACCGTTACGTCCAAGCCATGCACGACGTCATCCTGCAAATCTCCGACGATGCCGAATTCAAGGCCGGCGTGACCACCCTCTTCAACAACGACACGGACAACTCCTCCGGGCTGGGTGTCGGGACGGATCGCGAATACTTTGAAATGCAGTTCGGACGCGTCGTGGCCGTGAAGGGCATCAAGGCCCGCTACGTGCGCGGCTACACGCGGGGCAGCAACCAGAGCGTGCTCAACTGCTGGCAGGAGATTGAAGTTTACGCGGTGCCGGCCAAATGAATCGCTGGAGCGCACTGGCGCTGCTGCTGGCCATCGCCGGCGCGCTCGCGCTGCGCGTTCCACATCTCGCCAAGCGGCCGCTTCATAACGACGAGGCGGTCAACGCAATCAAAGTCAGCGAACTGTGGCAGCACGGTCGCTACGCCTACGATCCCGACGAGTATCACGGCCCGACGCTCCATTACGCCACGCTCCCCTTTCTATGGCTGAGCGGCGCGCAGAACCGCGATGAACTCGATGACGCAACCCTGCGTCTCGCGCCCGTCGCGTTCGGTGTCGGACTGATTCTCCTGCTTCTGCTCTTCACAGGCGGACTTGGCCGGACTGCCATTGCGTGGGCCGCCATCTTCATCGCCGTCTCACCGGCGATGGTTTTCTACAGCCGCTATTTCATCCATGAAATGCTGCTGGTGTTCTTTACCGCGCTGACCACAGGCGCAGGCTGGCGTTACGTCCAGGCAAGGTCAGGGCTCCGCGTCCTCTCCCTCTCCCCTCAACGGGGAGAGGGCCGGGGACAGGGGTGGGAAAGCCAGGACCGCATGGCCGCCGAGAGCCACAGACATCCTCACCCCTCACCCTCAATCCCTCTCCCCGTTGAGGGGAGAGGGAAGTCAGCAGGCGGCTGGGCGGTGATGACAGGCGTGGGTCTCGGCTTGATGTTCACGACGAAAGAAACCTTCGTCCTCACTCTCACGGCGATGGGACTCGCCGCACTCATCACCATCTGGTGGACGCTTCCGCAGCCTCGCCGCATCCAAGGTCTGCTCGCGCTCTGGAACTGGAAGCACGCCGCGCTCGCACTGGGATCGACCTTCGTCATCTGGCTGCTCCTGTTCAGTTCCTTCTTCACCAACTTCGCGGGCCTGCTGGATTCGGCGCTCACCTATCTTCCCTGGCTCAAGCGCGCCGGAGGACACTCGCCACACATTCATCCGTGGAACTTTTATCTCGAACGCCTCGCCTGGTTTCATCCCGCCAAAAGCCCGGTCTGGAGCGAAGGACTGATTCTGATTCTGGCAGCCGTCGGCGCCGTGGTGTCGTTCGTCGGCAAGAAATCTCCCCTGCTCCGCTTCCTCACGCTCTACACGATCATCCTCACCGCGATCTACTCGGTGATCTCCTACAAGACGCCGTGGTGCCTGCTCAATTTCTACCTCGGCATGCTCCTGCTCGCCGGAGTGGGCGCGGCGACGCTGGTGGAACTCTGTCGCAAGCGCATCTGGAAGGCCGTGCTCATCGCGCTGCTGCTCGGCCTGACGTTGCAGCTCTCATGGCAGTCTTGGCGCGCCAACTCCGTGTATGCCGCCGACCGCAAGAATCCTTACGTGTATGCGCAGACTGTCCCTGACTTGTTGAACCTCGTGCAACGCATCGAAGGAGTCGCACGCGTGTCACCGGCGGGCTTTGGAACCGTCGTCAAAACCATCGCGCCAGACAGCGATTACTGGCCGTTGCCGTGGTATCTGCGCCGGTTCCAGCACCTCGGCTGGTATGAGAAGCTGCCCACCGATCCGTTTGCGCCCATTGTGGTGGTGTCATCGAAGTTGAACGCGCGCCTCGACGAAAAGTCGGACAAGAAATGGATCATGGTCGGGTATTCGGAACTGCGGCCCGGAAACTTCTTCGAGCTCTACGTCGAGCTGGAGCTTTGGAAAAAGCATGTCGAGACCCTGCCGAAGGATCGCGACTGAAGGGCGTGCTCAGCGCGCTGCGCCGCCCGTTTTCATTCCCATTCACACTCCCAATCACATCACTGAGAGCGGGAGTAGGAATGGGGGGGTGAGAGTGAGAACAGAAACGGCCTCCATCATCAGCATTTCAGCCCTTGATTCCGCCAAACCGACGCATATCCTCCACTCTTATCATGCTGAAAACTGAAGTCGTTTCGGCCCTTGCACGGGCCGTTTTTGTTTGTGGACTCATCGCGGCGGCTCCCCTGCCCGCCGCCGAATACGCCCCCGGCAAAGCGGGCTATCCACCAGCCGTCCAGCCCGCCTCTGACGAAGCCGAGCTGACGCTGAAACGCTTCCGCGTCGCCAAGGGGCTCAAGGTCGAACTCGCCGCCGCCGAGCCGCTCCTCGCGAATCCCGTCGCGTTTTGCATCGACGAGCAAGGTCGCTTCTACGTCGCCGAAACATTTCGTCTGCACGCGGGCGCGACGGACATTCGCGGCCACATGGACTGGCTCGACGAAGAGCTTGCCGTGAAGACAGTCGAAGAACGCGTCGCCTACATGACAAAGCACGAGGGCAAACGCATCGCCGACTATACGAACCACTCCGACCGCGTGCGGCTCGTCTGGGACAGCGACGGCGATGGCAAGTCGGACAAGGCCACCGTCTTCGCCGACGGCTTTAACGGTGTCGCGGACGGCATCGCCGCCGGCGTGCTGGCGCGCAAGGGCGAAGTTTACTTCGCGAACATTCCGAACCTCTGGGCCTTGCGCGACACGAACAACGACGGCGTGGCTGACGTGAAGAAATCGTTGAGCTACGGCTACGGCGTGCGCGTTGGGTTCCTCGGTCATGACCTGCACGGGCTGCGCTTCGGGCCGGATGGCAAACTGTATTTCAGCATCGGCGACCGCGGTTCCTACATCAAAAACAAGGAAGGCAAAACCGTGGAGAACCGCGAGACCGGCGTGGTCTATCGCTGCGATCCGAACGGCGCGAACCTCGAAATCTTCGCGACCGGCCTGCGCAATCCTCAGGAACTGGCGTTCGACCAGTATGGCAATCTCTGGACCGGCGACAACAACTCCGACGGCGGTGATCCGGCGCGCTGGGTTTACGTCGTGGAAGGCGGCGACAGCGGCTGGCGCATCGGGTGGCAGTTCATCAACTCGCCGAACGCGCGCGGCCCGTGGCTTGCGGAACGCATGTGCTATCCCCATTTTGAAGGACAGGCCGCCTACCTTCTCCCGCCGCTGGCGAACATCGGCAACGGCCCGTCCGGCCTCAGCTATTATCCGGGCACCGGCCTGAACGACAGCTTCAAGGATCGCTTCTTCCTCTGCGACTTTCGCGGCGGCACCGGCAGCGGCATCCACAGCATTGCGGTGAAGCAGAAGGGCGCGGGCTTTGAAGTCACCGACCGCAGCGACTTCATCTGGGACGTGCTCGTGACGGACGGCGACTTCGGCCCCGACGGCAGCTTCTATCTTACCGACTGGGTCAACGGCTGGAACCAAACCGGCAAAGGCCGCATCTATCGCGTGTTCGATCCCGAGACGCGCAACAGCCCCCTCGTGCTCGAAACCAAGAAGCTGATCGCGGAAGGCTTCGACCAACGCTCCCCGGATGAACTCGCCAGGCTCCTCGCCCACGCCGACCAACGCGTTCGTCAGGAAGCCCAGTTCTCCCTCGCGGCGAAAGGCGCAGGCAGCATCAAGACGTTCGCCGGCGTGCTGGCTGGCTCGCATCCCATCGCCAGGCTTCACGCCATCTGGGGTCTCGGCCAGATTGCCCGCACCACGCCCATCGCCATCAATGCCCTGCTCCCTCTCCTGGGCGATGCGGATGCGGAAGTGCGTTCTCAGGCGGCCAAGACGCTCGGCGATGTCCGCGCCACGAAAGCCTATGAAGGTCTGGTGAAGCTGCTCACCGATGCGGAGCCGCGTCCGCGATTCTTCGCAGCGATCTCGCTGAGCAAACTCGGCCGCAAGGAAGCCGTTCCTGCCGTGCTCGAAATGGTGCGCGCGAACAACGAGAAAGATCGTTACCTCCGCCACGCCGGCGTCGTGGCGCTCACGGCTCTGGCTGACGCGAAGACGCTTCAACAGCTCGCGAGCGACAAGTTCTCCAGCGTTCGACTCGCCGCCGTCATCGCGCTGCGCCGTCAGGAAAGCCCGGCGGTTGCCGACTTCTTGAAGGATCAGAACCCGTGGATCGTGCTCGAAGCCGCACGTGCCATCAATGACCTGCCCATCCCCGCCGCGCTGCCGAAGCTCGCGGCGCTGATCGAGGACAAGGCGCTCTTCACCCGTGCGGAAGCCGCTTCCACCGGACAGCGCGCCACCCTCGCCAGCGCGAAGAACGCGAAGAAGCCCGCGCCGGATCAAGAGCCGGACGTGCTCGTCGCGCCGCTCTATCGCCGCATCGTGAACGCGCAGTTCCGCCTTGGAAATTCTGCCAATGCCGCCGCTTTGGTTGCCTTCGCCAATCAGTCCGCCGCGCCGAGCGCCGTCCGTGCTGAAGCGGTGAGCGCGTTCGGCGACTGGTCGAAGCCTTCTGGACGCGACCGCGTCACCGGTCTCTGGCGTCCGCTCGACAAGCGCGACGGCGCAGTCGCCATGAAGGCAGTTCAGCAAAACGTCGATGCGCTGCTGCAAAATTCTTCCACCACGGTGAAGCTTGCCGCCATCAAGGTCGCGACGAAGCTCGGCATCAAGGAAGGCGCGAACGCCGCCTTCGCATTGCTCGCAGACGAGAACCAGCGCGGCGATGTGCGCCTGGAAGCGCTCAAGTCCCTTTCCTCCCTCAAGGCGGCGAAGCTGGCGGACGCCGTGAAGCTGGCGCTCGCTGCGAATGACGAAGCTCTGCGCAACGAAGCCAACAAAATCCAGGCGCGTCTCAAGCCCAGCGATGCGACGGCGAAGATCCGCACGTCGCTGGAGAGCGGCACGACGGGCGAGAAGCAGAGCGCGTTTGCCACGCTGGCCACGGTGCCTGGCACGGCGGCGGACGAAATTTTCTCCGCGTGGCTCGACAAGCTGCTGGCGCAACAGGTTCCCGCCGAGCTTCAGCTCGACCTCATCACGGCGGCACAGCAACGGCAGGCGCCCACCGTGAAGGACAAGCTGACGAAGTTCGAGCGCAGCCGCCCGGCGGATGATGACCTCCGCGCCTATCGCGAATGTCTCTCTGGCGGGAATGCGGAGGAGGGTAAAAAGATCTTCGTGGAGCGCGCCGAAGTTTCGTGCGTGCGCTGTCACAAGGCGGGCGGCGAAGGCGGCGAAGTGGGGCCGGAGCTGACCAGCATCGGTGCAGCCAAGACGCGGGAATACCTCCTCGAATCCATCGTGCATCCGAACAAGCACATCGCCGCCGGCTTTGACAACGTGCTGTTGACGATGAAGGACGGCGCCATCTATGCCGGCTTGATCAAGAACGAGACGGACACGGAGATCGAAGTGAATTCGCCCGAGGACGGCATTCTGAAACTTCAGAAGACGGACATCAAAGAGCGTCAGCGCGGCTTGAGCGGCATGCCGGAAGAGCTGCGTCAGGTGCTCACCAAGCAGGATCTCCGCAACCTCATCGAGTTCTTGAGCGGCTTGAAGTGAACGGGCGTTAACGCCGCCTCCATCGTCATGAGACATCTCACTAGAACGCAACTTGCCGCTCTGTGGGGCTGCCTCGTTTAATCCGCTGTGGTGCTCACAGTCATTGGCCTTCGTGCCTCGTTTGGGTTTCTACGGCTTGGTTCTTAATATCGCGGAGCCCAAGTCCCACGGGAGGTTCTGCTCGGCGTCGCGGATGGCGCTTCACGGGATTTCCGTTTGCACGCTCTGTTGGTTGCCGTTGGCGTTGTCATGCTGGGTCTTAGTTGTTGCATGGCTTACCAAGAGTCGGAGAGCATGAGACGACGTTCAATCAGCGAGTGAGTCAAAGAACTTCGACCGCTACAGCTTCAATAAATCCACATCCAGGGCTGGCTCTGACAGCGGTCCCAGACGGATGTCTCGCAGGCACGTTAAACGATGTTGTTGAGAGGCGAACAGCGCATCATCGGATTCCTCGAAAAAGGCGGCGGCCACTTCTGTCCAGACAGACAGCCCCGTCCCATCGCGACCACCAAGTTGGAGCAAAATAAATCCTCAGCAAAATGAGAGGCGTGCCGATTGCTGAGTTTGTAGTGAACTCGACATTGAACAAAGAACGAGTCCGGTTAGCGGCAGGAGCGATGAGTAGTCGTTTGCTGCGGCCAGCCATCAACCGCAACACGAACATGAAAAAGATCCAAACATCCCTGGTCCTCGGCCTGCTGTTGACGCTGGCTGCAGATCTCACACCAAGCGCTCAAGCAGCGGTCAACAGGACGGAACTCAGAGCTCAAATCAGGACCCGGCTCTTGGCGGCTATCTCCCGCTTCAGCAGCCCGCCCGGCAAAGTCGCCGCCGCCGTCAACGAAGTTTCTGAATCCCAAAAGGTGAAGAACGCCGTCACTGCCGCCGCTGCGCAGAGTGGTGCCACTGCCGAATCCGTCGCCAAGGCCGCGTTTGTCGCTGCCGGTGGTGATGCCGCAAGCTCCGAGACGATTGCTGACATTGTTGAGGCCGCCACGACGGCCGCTCCGGAATCCGCTGCGGCCATCGCTGCAGTTGCCGCCGCCGCCTTCCCCTCCCAGTCTGCTGCCATCATCGCAGCCGCCATCGCTGGTGCTCCTAACGCCCAGGCTGCCATCCAGGCCGCCGTGCAAAGCCAGACAGCGGAGGCTCAAGGACATCCTGGCAACAGCGGCCCCGGCAAAGGCAAAAAGCACAAAAATGGCAATGGTCCCTTCGGCAACACTCCTCCGAACAACTCAAACATCGATGGCAAGCCTCGGACTTCACCTCACTGAGTTGTCCTGAAGGCCGTGCTCGCAGGGATTGCGGGCGCCTCGGTCAAACGAATTTGCCGTAGAACGAATCACACCGCCCCGCCGGCTCACACCGCACGGGGCGTTTTGATTTTGTGCGGTTCATTGGGTTTGAACCTTAATCTGACGGTTGGAACTGAGGGGGAAGTCGGAAACCACGGATGGACACGGATGCACACGAATTCAGAATTCCTCCTGCGTGCCAATTGGTGAAATTCGTGTCTCACCTCGCATCCGTGTCCATCTGTGGTTGAAGGCCTGGTTCTGTTCCTCCTGCACATCCTGTCTGCCGGGCCTTCAGGGAGTTGGCCTGAATCTGGCTAAACGAACATCGAATGAGAATAAGCCAGATGTTCCAATCGATACTGTTGACCGCCGGGACCGCATCCATCGTGCTGATGCTTCCGTTGCACGCCGCTGAGAAGGCTTCGCCGCCTCCGGTGGCGGTCGTTACGGCGGCGCACACCTACCGGCTTTCACCCAATGATCTCGTGCGGATCAAAGTGTTTCAGGAGGACGATCTCACCACGGAAATCCGTCTGGCCAAGGATGGCTCTGCGACGTTCCCGCTGCTGGGCGGCATCAACTTGGGCGGCAAAACGGTGGACGAAGCTGCCGCCACCGTCCGGGATTTGCTCGGCAAGGATTACCTCGTCAACCCGCAGGTAACGCTGACCGTCGTGGAATACTCGAAGCGCCGCTTCACGGTGCTCGGGCAAGTGCAGAAGCCGGGATCGTTCGACATCCCCAGCGAAGAATCCGTGACGCTTCTCCAGGCGATTGCGATGGCTGGCGGCTTCACCCGGCTGGCGGTGCAGAGCAAGCTGACGATCACGCGGACGAGCGGCGGGAAGAAAACCATATCGGTGGACGTGAGGTCCGCTGCGAATGATCCCGACACGAAGCCGTTCGAGATTCTGCCCGACGACACCATCATTGTCTCGGAACGCGTCTTTTAACGGCTGCCCGAAACCACGTAATCCATCATGTCACGGACCGACCAGACCTTCCTTTGCAGCAAGTCCCGGCTCGCTGCCCGTCACCCTAGCGTTCTCTGAATCTTTCCCAGCCTATGCCTACAAACCCGAACAACCGTCCCAGCTCCCGTCCGAACCACCGTCCCTCGCCAAGCGCCGGGGACGCGGCTCCGCCCATCGACTTCCGGATGCTGTATTACACGCTCCGCGAGCGCGCGTGGATGATTGCCCTGTGCCTGCTCATCACCGGCCTGGCCACGACCGCCTATCTGATCCGGACGCCGAAGATTTACGAGGGCAAGCTCATCCTTCAAGTCGAGCAGGAGGAGCAGAAGATTCTCAACATCCAGCGCGTGCAGCATGAGGATGCCGCGAGCGTTGAGTTCCTAAAAACCATCGAGCAAAGCCTGGAAAGCCGGACGCTGTTCGAACGCGTGCTGGACACCAACAGCCTCGCCACGAACGGGCGTTTCGTGCGGCTCGATCCGGGTGCGCCGAAACCTACCCGCGAACAGCTTGTCACGCGGCTGGCCAAGATGGTCGAGGTGAAGCTGCGCAAAGGTTCCCGTCTCATCGACGTCACGGTCGAGCACACGGACCCCGAACTCGCGGCGCAGATCGCCAACTCGCTCGTGAATGAATTCCTCGGACAAAACTACGAGTACAGCTCGTCCTCGTCCGACCTTGCCTTCAGCTTCCTCAAGAACGAAGAAATCCGCCTCAAGGCGAAGCTCGAACAGTCCGAACTCGCGATGCAGGACTACAAGGAGCAGACCAAGTCGGTGTCCTTGGAAGACCGGCAAAACGTCGTCGTGGAAAAGCTCAAGGAATTGAACCAGAAGGTGACCGAGGCGAAGTCGGTCCGCATCACGCACGAGACGGCTTACAATCAGGCCAAGAAGCTGGGAAGTGATGCCACCGCGCTGATGTTCCTTCCTGCCGTGACGGGTGATCCCACGGTGGCGGACATTCGCGTGAACATCGGCAAGCTCGAATCTGAACTGGCCAACCTGCGCCAGCGCTACAAGGAAAGGCATCCGCGCTACATCCAGGTGGCGAGCCAGTTGTCCGAGTGGAAAAACAGCCTGACAAACGCGATCCTCAACATTCCGCAAGGCATCCGCTCCCAGTATGAAAGCGCGAAGGCCGCCGAGGTCGCTCTTGAAGCGGCGCTGGTGGAGCAGGAGACCGCTGCGCTTGCGCTGAACAAGCGCTCCATCGTTTACAACAAGCTGGCGCGCGAGGTGGACTCGGATCGCACGCTTTACGAATCCGTCATCAACCGCCTCAAGGAGACGACGCTCACGAAGGAGATCAAGCCGAGCAAGATTCGTGTCGTGCAGCAGGCCCAGGTGCCGGAGCTGCCGATCAAGCCGAACAAGCTCAAGGTGATTCTCCTGAGCCTGGTAGCCGGAATAGGCGGCGGCATTCTCCTCGCGCTGTTCCTCAGCTCGCTGGATCGTTCGCTCAAGACGGTGGATCAGACCGAGGAATTCCTCGGCGTGCCGGTGGTCAGCGCCATCCCGAAATTCACCGGAGCGCCCAAGGGCAAGCGCAAGCTCATCAGTTCGGACGACGCCGATTCCTGCGAGGCGGAAGCCTTCCGCACGCTGCGCACCGCGCTCTCGATGCTGGGCCGCAAGGACGAACGCCGCGTCACTCTCTTCACCAGCGCCGTGCCTTCTGAAGGCAAGACGTTCTGCTCGGTCAACTACGCGATCAGCCTCGCCCAGCAAGGTCTGCGGACGTTGATCGTGGACTGCGATCTCCGCCGTCCGATGGTTGAAAATACGCTCATCAACAACAACAAG
>Ga0163153_10008657_pt1 | contig 10496 bp, 9 predicted proteins | sample OliLakLV19MP6IB1_FD_148629 | JGI IMG/M metagenome (GOLD analysis project Ga0163153, IMG submission 148629) | Freshwater microbial mat bacterial communities from Lake Vanda, McMurdo Dry Valleys, Antarctica - Oligotrophic Lake LV.19.MP6.IB-1 | ecosystem: Environmental > Aquatic > Freshwater > Lake...
CCGTTGGAGTCGTCACTACGATGAATGAAGCTTTTGTACTCAACGCTTTGAAAAAATCATCAGGATTATCATATTCCTGACCCATATTTTCGGCAGTATCTACAGTCCAGCTTAATTTGTCATAGATAAGTTTTTCATCTTGAGAAACTGATGTCGATTGGTGTTCAGAGGGCAATGCTTCGGTGATTTCCACCGTTGGTTCAGTTTCCTCCTGAATTTTCACTGAATTACTAACCACACCGGACAAACTCACCTGTAATGCTATGTTCACTGTAAGCGGAACGGTTGCGGTGACAGTCGTACCATTGTCTAATGGCAAAATTACATCTGCAACGATTGGCACTACCTGCTGTACATCTACAACTAAAGGACGCACAAATGCTGCGACTCCATCTTGGGCAAAGGCTGCAATTGAGATGAATATTGTAGTTGTTAAAACAATGCCTGTGAGAATACCTAAAACTAATCCTTTCATAAGGGAAAGCTCCTTGAGTTTTTGGATTGATAATCAAAATATACACGCTCAACTACGGAATGTGTGAGTTTCGCCACGATCATACCTGACAGTGTTCACGCATTCGGTAGTTGGGCGAATATTCATTGAACAGTAAGTTCGTGTCATCTATACTAAAAACGGAATCCAACAAAAGGGTTTATTATTAGTCAAAGGACCCCGTCGTTATAGATGCAAACTACATCAGTGCCTGCTACCTGCAATATAATTTACACCTATATTGCAATTTATGTTGCTTACAAAATTGACAGTATACCGGCTATGCCTGCTTCATTTGCAAGTGCTTTGATGTACCGGCAACTTGTGCCTGTAGGGAATTGCCGTCACCACAAAGGAGAGGAATGAGGATCATCTGAAGGAAGTTTTTTCTGTTGGCGAATGTTACAACAAAAAAGGCGCACTGTTATTCCCCTACTTGGGGCAGTGCGCCTTCAATAAACAAGTCTTGCTACTCATCATCACAGTTAGACTGGAACCGTTTCTGCTGTTTTTGGTTTGGCTGGCTCTTTTTGCCGTTTTGCATAAGCCGGTGAATAGCATTGTAGCTTTCGGAGCGCCTCGCGATCGAAAATTCGTTCTTGGCAAACAGGACATTCATAGAATTCTAAATCGGGCACTGTGTAGCTTAGCCCTTTGTGTTGGCCTGTCCAGGGTTGACATACTTTTTGAATCTCATCGCTGCCACAATTGGGACAGTGTTTGATTTGTAGTTCCATTTTATATTTTGTCACCAAGCTTTCTTGGATGAAACTAAAAAATAGTGCGTTTCTACACAATATCACCACTCATATACCCATACAATTCACTTAAAGATGATCAATGTGCCAACTATCTTATCACAGTCAGTCAAAAAAACAACTACCATTGAGACCATAGCTACAGATATGCCACATTTGCGACTTCTTGACTTCTGTGCCGTTTGACCAAATCGTCACCCACCTGGCTGCGTGATGAACACTTTTTCTAACCCCGCACTATCCAACGTAGGCGCATTCCCCTGATAAAGATAGCAGCTTACCACCCGGTGCTCTTCCGTCTGATAGAGGGGCGGTTGCTGAGTCCGACAAACATCCATCACCTGCGGACAGCGGTCGGCAAATTTACAGCCTTGAAAATCGGCGGCGGGTTTGGTGGGGGACGAGGTGGTCGTGTCACGATGCCACATCCGTTCCGGTACAGCCAGCGGGATCGAGTTCATCAGCAACTGGGTGTAGGGGTGTTGCGGCGCCTTGACGACCCGCGCCACAGCGCCGGCTTCCGAGACGGCCCCGTGATAGAGCACGATCATATTGTGGCTGATCTGAAAGCCAGTGGCTAGGTCATGCGTGATGTAGATGATCGAAATGCCAAATTTCTCGTTAAGCTCTTGCAGGTTGCCCAGGATCGTGGCGCGCAAGGACGCATCGACCATCGAAACCGGTTCATCGGCAATGATCAGCTTGGGCTTGAGCAGCAAGGCGCGCGCCACCATGACGCGCTGGCGTTGACCACCGCTCATCTGGTGGGGATAGCGTCCCAGCGTTTCTTCGGCGCGCAAACCGACCGTCTCCAATACATTCTCGATCAATTTGCGTGCTTCCTGGCGCGAACTGGCCAACTTGAACTTGGCAATCGGCTTGGTTAAGACATGATCGACCTTGTAGAAAGGGTTGTAGACGCCATAGGGGTCTTGGAAGACAAATTGTACATCATGTAGGAATTGACGACGCTCGCTTCCGTTCATCGTATGGATATTGCGCCCACGATAGAGAACTTCGCCTTGGGTAGGCGTTTCTAATCCCAGCAACAGGCGCGCCAGTGTCGTCTTGCCACTGCCGCTTTCCCCCACCACCGCCGTAATCAAGGGCGGATCCTCATGCAAGGACATCGAAAAATTTTCTAAAGCAATCGTGCGTTTTTTATCAAACAAACCGCCACCAAAGATTTTGGAGACGTTACGAAATTCGAGTAAAGGCGTCATGCAGATTCCTCAGGATAATTGGGAGATTAGGTGATTAGATGATTGGGGGATTGAGCTTGTCGAAATCACCAATCACCTAATTATCTAATTACTGACTTCCAACAAATGGCAGGCGGCCCAACGGTGCGGTGCGGCTTCGATCAGGTGCGGCGTTTCGAGTGTGCAGCGTTCAAAGGCATGGGGGCAGCGGGGGTGAAAGGCGCAGCCCGATGGTAAATTTAACAATTGTGGAGCCAGACCAGGAATGCCACGCAGCGGTTTTTTCTCCGTGGCCGAAGGCAGGCTCTCGATCAACAGGCGTGTGTAGGGGTGTTTGGGATCAACGAGGGTTTTACCAATATCACCAATCTCGGCTAGACGCCCGGCATACATGACGCCCAGGCGATCGACCGTCTGCGCCATGAGACCCATATCATGACCGACTAGGATAATGGACGCCCCTAGTTCGGCCTGCACATCTTGCAGGGTCTCAATTACGCGTTTTTGCACCACCACATCGAGTGCGCTGGTTGGCTCATCAGCGATGATAATCTTGGGTTTCATGCTGATGGCAATCGCCATGGCCACCCGCTGTTTCATGCCACCGCTCAATTCGTGAGCGTACATGTTGGCTACTTCGCCGCGTAGCCCGACGCGTTCCAGCAGACTTTGTAGATGTTGTTCGGCTTCGGCGCGCGTCAAGATTACCCCATGATCACGCAACCCATCAAGAATCTGCTCACGAATGCGCGTCACTGGGTTGAGCGAATTCATCGCGCCCTGGGGGATGAGGGCAATTTCAGCCAAGCGCACCTTTTTGTAGGCATCTTCCGACAAACCAGCCAGATTGCGCCCATTGAGCAGAATCTCCCCACCCACGACACGCCCCGGCGAACGAATCAGACCCACCAGTGCCATACCCATGGTCGTCTTACCCGAACCGGATTCTCCGACTAGGCCCAAAATTTCGCCTTTACGCAGGTCAAAGCTGACATCATTGACGGCTTTAACCGGACCGCGTGGGGTAGCATAATTGACTTGTAGATTGCGGACTTGTAAGACCACATCACTCATAAGCTGCGCCTCACGCGTGGATTGGCGATTTCATCCAGACCCATCGATAATAGATAGAGGCCGTTAAAGAGAAGCGAGATGACAAGGATCGGCGGCGCCCACCACCACCACCAGCGGTTAATGACGGCACCATTCAAAATTGCCCAGTAGATCGTCATCCCTAGCGTGGGGGAATCAACCGGGCCAAGACCGAGGGCTTCCAACCCGATCGAGGCCAGGATGGCGGACGAGATGGCGCCGACCAGCGAAGCAGCGAGGTAGGGCAACAGATTGGGCATCAGTTCGAGAAAGATAATTTCTAGCCCGCTCATGCCGGTGAGCCGCGCGACTTCGACAAAAGGTCGCTGTTTGAGGGTCAACACTTGTGAGCGAATCACGCGCGCCGGGTAGAGCCAGGCGAGAACCGCAACGATCAACGCCATGTTGTTGACATTGAGTCGTCCACTAAACGAAATGGCGAGGATAATCAGCACCATCAACCCCGGCACAGTTAGCCCCACATCGACCACACCCCGGATAATGGTATCCACCCAGCCGCCGTAATAGGCCGAGACAAACCCAAGGGTAGTCCCAATGCCTAGCCCAATCAGTCCTGCCAACAAGCCAATGCGCAGGGTCAGCGGGATGCCAGCGATAATGGTGGCAAAGAGATCGCGGCCTAACTTGTCAGTGCCAAAGGGATAGTCCGCTGACGGTTTGAGCAAAGGTTTGGCCGCCAGCGGTTGGGCATCGTTGGCATCGGTAACATAGGCGCCAATCACGGCAAATAAAAAGAGTACTGTCAACAGCACCAATCCGAGTACCAAAGCAGGATTGCGCCGTAGAAAGCGCCCGATGCCGCGCACTCGCTCGCGCCCTACGCTTTCGGCGACCGGCGCTGCCAGCCCGATTTGGGCATTGGGCAAAATACGACTCGAACTCATGAACGATTTGCCTCACTTTTCATAGGAAATTCTTGGATCAAGCACGGGGTAGAAGAGGTCTAACAACAGGGTGGCAAGGCCAATGGTAACAATCGAGAAAAAGACGACCCCCTGAACCACAAAGTAATCAGTCTCGCGGATCGCGCGCCACAACAAGGAACCAATGCCTGGGTATTGAAAGACGACTTCTACTAAAACCGCACCCGAGATCAGTTGTCCCAAAACGAGCGCCAAGCCGGTAACCTGGGGCAAAATGGCGTTGCGGACGGCATAGCGCAGAAAGAGGGTGCGTTCGCTCAACCCTTTGGCGTCGGCAAAGACCATGTAATCTTCTCCCTGGGTCGTCACCATCATGGCGCGCATGCCCAAGGCCCACCCACCTAGTTGCGCCAACAGGATCGAGAGCGCGGGCAAAATCGCATGGTAGGCGATATCTAAGGCGAAAGGCCAACTCAATGTCGGGAGCGTGCCCCGTTCATAGCCACCGCCCGAGGGTAACCATTTGACGGCAAAGGCCAGGAGATAGAGCAGTACTAATCCTAATAGAAAATAGGGGATGGCACTGAGGGAAAGCAACGGGCCAAAGAGCCACTTGATATAGCGCGGCGCACGGGGCCAACCAAAGAGCGCCCCCAGAAAAGTGCCGATAAAAAATGAGAGCAGAAACGAGACGCTCAAAAGTCCCACCGTCCACGGCAGCGCATCCATTAACATATCGATCACGCGATTGGGATAGTGGGCAATCGAATAGTTAAAATCGAAGCGTGCGACATCGCCTAGATAGCTGAGATATTGCAGAATGAGCGGGCGATCCAGACCAAATTTGACTTCATAGGTCTTGATAATCTGCTCCATACCTGACTGTGCTGCACCGCCAAGCATGGCTTCGCGCATCAACTTTTCGCGAATCGGGTCCTGACCGGTGAGGCGCGGCAAAAAGAAGTTCACCGACGCTGCGAGCCAAACAATGATCAGAAAAAAGCCGACGCGCCGGATTAGATAATTGAATCGCAAAAATTAGTCTCCTATCAGTTACTACATTAGGCTTACAACTACTTTTACTTTACCAATACAATAAGATAATTTAGTTACTTTCGTTTCTTTGCATTGTTCTGGTTAGGAACGATAAATATAGCGATAGCCAAGCTCATATACCAATTTAGAACTCTATTTCCCCAGTTTTTATTTTTCAAGTATTCTTTCACTTTTTCTCGTCTATGAACAGGTGTTAAACTATAAAAATCAGTTCGACAAACTCGGCTATATAAGATTGAAAAGCACCGTCGAGAGAGAAAAACTGTGATTAGTAAGGGCAAAAACACAATGGGCAGGAGTGATAAATCATTTGAACTTAAGAAAGCAACCAAGGCTATGCCAATTATCTGCATACTTAACAAAATTACGATTATCAGAGCAGCAAGTGGAAATAAGGATTTGATACGATGTAAAACCCCGTTTTCTAACTGAGTTTTTACACGCTGTTCTGCTTGTTCCGCTTTTGATAAAGGCGGCATTGCCGAAGGTGAGCTTACCTTTTTACTTGATTTACCTTCTTTTCTCCCTGATATTGTAGATGATTCGAGATCCTTGCCTGTAAATAGGAGTTTCTTTTCTTCGTCTAATTTTCGTCTTTCGTCATTGAATTCCTAGGTAACTCGTGTCGTAAAGCTGACGTGTTCCATCCGGAAGTAGTTGATCGCCAACACCAATAATCAAGAATCCAGCGTCTTTGACTGTACCAAAGTTACCGTTTGTAAGTGCCAGAATATCTTTAATGAATTCATCCCACTGGCCCTTAACAAACTGCTTCCATTCTTGTGGATTAACACCTTCTGGTGGTTTCGGTTGTAGCTTATATTCTCGTTTGAAATCCAGCTTTAATCCTTCTTCTTTGCCGATTAAACTGCGAAGTTCTTCAGGGGTCATGATTTTTCTAAATTATGCTCAAAAACAAAAATTTGTAGAGGTTTCCTAGTCATTGGCTGGCAAATCCAACCTTTCATCAATCCACTCACGTAACAACACACTGACTGATTTCTGTTCAGCCAATGCTTCAGCGTGCAAGATACCTTTCATGATCTCATCAAGATGAACAGTAACTTGTCGATCGGTTGTTTTAGGCGCATTAGTATTTTCTACCGGCTCAAAATAATCAGCCGGATAAAGATAATCTTCACCCTCATTATCAATCACGCGCAGCATTTCGCCATCATGTTCGGCAGGTGGGGCCACCTTGTAAATCTGCCCAAGCGTCAAACTTACCAACTGATAGTCTGGCAGCGATTGACCTTTATAAGCAATATAAGCTTGATTGCTGACGCAACGCACATAGCGACTGCGCGTTGTTTGTTTCTTCATTTGAGTCTCCTGATTTTATATTTATCCTTTTCATCGCGCCGCCCAATGCCATGTGCTTCAAACCAGTGCAATTCTACTAACCAAATTTCTCCATCATTATATTCAATTACAGCCTGGCCCTTTAATTTTCGCCAGTTGCTCGTCCATAAGCACGATTGAGATAGTGACGAATTTGGACACTGGTTCCCCGAGCAATAATTTCAACATCGGTGATTTCGCTAATAATTTCAAAATTACGTGCCATTATACCATAAACGCAGATCAATCATAGCTTACAGCTTTGTCTAAATACTTGGCTGAGGATAGTTCAGTAGATAGGGAAACCGCTGTCAAATACCTGTCTACCGATTTACCTATCTACTGAGCTATCTCAGTGGCCGCTGAACAAACAACCTGTCTTACTTCTCTACTGCCTTCAAATTCCACAGCACCATCTCAAAGGTCAAGTGCCAGGAGGCACCATTGACGTAGGGATTTTCGGCGGTGGGCCAGTTGGTCCAATAAGTCTCATTGTAGCCGATGCGATGATAAAGCTCGGTTAATGGGATATCGGGCAAGTTGGGCAGCCAGATCGCCATGGCGTCGTGAAAGAGTTGTTCCAACTTAGGATAATCCGTCATGGGCGTCACATAGACTTCATCCACAATCTGATCGTAATCGGGATTGCTCCAACGCGAGAAGTTGGATTGATGATCGCCTGGAACGGCTTTGCTGGAACCCTGATAGAGGCGCAGGGTGAAGTAAGGATCATTTACGCTACCACCATGCCCAAAGAACGCCGCTTGATAATCGCCCTGGGTAAAGCGATCAAACATATCGGGTGGATTGCTGGGGTTGACTTCGATCCCTTGATCTTTCAACTGCTGCACAACCACCATGCCCATGCCATTGAGGAAGTCTGGCACAAAGGCATCTAATGTCAAGGGTTCACCAGCGGCATCGACCCACTTGCCTTCGCCATTCTTGGTGAAGCCAGCTTTTTCGAGCAGCTTACCGCCTTTATCGGGGTTGAATTCTGAAGTGTCATATTGCTTTAGCAAATCCCCGACGGCATCGAAATAGCGCTGCAACGGCGGATAGGGCGGCATAGGCAACTTTGAAACCGTATTGGCACCCGACCAACCCACTTCAACGACCTGTGCACGGTCGATAAAGAGACTCAACGCCCACCGTACATCTGGATTATCAAAGGGAGGAACTGTGGTATTCACATACATCGAAACCGGCCACCAATCCAGGTAACCATAGGGTGCCTGACGGCCGGCATGGGTCGTGATCTTCTCATTTTGTTCAAAAATGGTGGCGAAGGTTTCGGGGGCAAGCGTGAAGCCCATATCAATCTCGTTTGTAATGAGCGATTGAGCTTGTTGTTGTTCCTGCGCATCAGGCAACTGCACAATACGTTCCATCTCTGGCATAGGGGCAAGACCCTGTTCCGCAGCCCACCAGGTGTCGCGTCGATCATAGATCTTCTGTTCCGGCGACGAAGCCACAACTTGGAACGGTCCAGTTGTGACCGGCCACCCTTTTTCTAGATCAAAGGCTTTAAAGGTCGTCCAATCTTGTCCCTCAAAAATATGCTTGGGTACAATATAGACACCAATATCAAATTTGTAGCTGACCAGATTGAAGAAGCGTGGCGCAGGCACATTGAACTTAACCAGCACAGTCTGTTCATCGACGGCCTCAGCGCTTTCGACAAATTGCTGCACGTCGACGCCCCAACGCACTTGGGAACCAAGCTCCTTGAGCGATTCGAAGGTAAACGCCACATCTTCTGCTGAAAAGGGTTGTCCATCGCTCCAGGTAATGCCCTGACGGGTCTTGATCGTTAACTCAGTGCTGTCTTCGTTATAGCTGTAGCTCTCGGCCAACCACATGAGTTCCTCATCCGCAAAGGCGCTATAAAAAGCTAGCGGTTCGTACATGATATTGGCACCGTTTTGGTGGTTGGAACCAATGGCATAGGGGTTCCACAACTCATGGTCCACATGTTGTCCACTGACACCACCCCGCATCATCTTAAAGGTGCGGTTGCGCGGCACCTCCGTGAGACCGGCCACCGGCGCGGCGGCGGCCGCGCCACTATCAGCCGCTGCGGCTGGTTCACTACCGGTTGGCGCAGCCGGCGCGCCACAAGCAGCCAGCACTAATGACAGCAGTAACAGCAACGTCACTGCGAGGAGTTGATGCGTTCTTCTGGATCGTTTCAACGTCATACCATACGCTCCTTTGCTATTGGGTTATCGGCTGGGCGCTGGGCAACTGCTAACTATGGGGCGAGCTCTTTGCAGTAAGCCATGACGCCTGCGTGACAACCTGATTTGGGAAAAGTGAAATGTAAAGGGGTCATTCAATTGCATTGGTGGTGCGGCTAAATTGTACCTGATAACCTTTATATCTTGCAAACTGCATATTATCGTGAGGCAATTGTCCCCAGGTACAATCTTAATTTCAATTTGGTTGCTCACGGCGCTCTATAGTAGAATCAATTTGATTGCTTCTAATTCCTCAGGCAGAAGGGACAGCCACTCTTCCTGGAAGAGGCAACAATCGCTCCGTCAGACAGAATAGTTCTTGCCTCTTCCAGGAAGAGTGGCCCAGGCTGAATATTATCACGATTGCTTTATGAACCAACAAACTATCACTACTATGCGTAAGTCAATTTATGCCATCACCTTTACGGCCCGTGAACAAGCCGAATTGTTGCCTGTACCGGATGAAACACTTGAACCAAGCCCCCATGAAATTGCTGGGCGCACCCTGGTGACGCTGGCCAGCCCTGGCACTGAACTCAACGGTGCGTATATTGGTCAGCAGTTTCCGCGTTATCCGGGCTATGCCGCGATTTTTGAAGTAGAACGCGTGGGTACGGAAGTGGAAGGCGTGGCGGTAGGCGAACTGCGCTTTTGCATGGGAAAACATCGCTCCTACCAACGTTTCCCCGTGGCCGACACGGTCGCCGTGCCAACCGGACTAGCCCCAGAGCGGGCGGTCTTTACGCGGTTGATGGGCGTCACGATGGCGACCTTGACGACGACGATGGCGCGTCCTCCGGCGCTGGTCATGGTAACAGGGCTGGGGCCGGTTGGGAATCTAGGCGCGCAAATCTTTCAATCCTGTGGCTATCAGGTGTTAGTCGTCGATCCCGACCCAACGCGGCAGGAATTGGCCAATCATGTCGGACTGACCCGCGTCTATGCCAGCGTACCCAAAGCTGACCCGGCCATCGCCAAACAAGTGGCGCTCCAGTTGGAGTGTTCCGGTCATGAACAAGCGGCGGTTGACGGCTGTCATGTCCTACAACAGTATGGCGAACTGAGCCAAATTGGTGCGCCCTGGTCGCAACGCAACGACGCCACCGCCCATGAGTTGCTGCGGCTGATCTTCTTCAACTATCTCACCGTGCGCAGCGGCTGGGAGTGGCAATTGCCTGATCACCCTACCGCGTTCCGCCGCGGCAGTATCTTTGCGAACTTTGCCGCTGGTTTACAATGGTTGCATGAAGAGCGCGTCAAGGTCGATGGGCTATATGAGTTGATCAATCCACACAAGGCGCAGCAAGCCTACCAGGACATCCTCCATCGTCGCCTCACCTGCCTGGCGCCGATGTTTGATTGGCGTGGGATGTAGTTGAACCCTATTCCTTTCAGTCCATCAGAACTGGCGCGCTAACATGCTTGTAAGC
>Ga0163153_10008658_pt1 | contig 10495 bp, 7 predicted proteins | sample OliLakLV19MP6IB1_FD_148629 | JGI IMG/M metagenome (GOLD analysis project Ga0163153, IMG submission 148629) | Freshwater microbial mat bacterial communities from Lake Vanda, McMurdo Dry Valleys, Antarctica - Oligotrophic Lake LV.19.MP6.IB-1 | ecosystem: Environmental > Aquatic > Freshwater > Lake...
GGCAAGTCCCCTAGCTTGTAATTCACGCGAGGCCTAATTCCTTATTTCCCGCTACGGACATTGAGACGCGGTCGACAGTCGCGGGAACCTTTCGCGGTAGCTCGAAGGGCCGCCGAAACGGGGGTTCGAAGATACTTGCGGTCGCTGATGCAGCAAATGAGAATGGCAGTCGACGCGGGAGTTGCAGGCCAGTTCATTTTTGCCAGGGGCCGATTCGATGAACGCCATTCGTTGCTTGCTGATCCTGGTTGTGGTGGCTGGCCTGTCGGGCATTAGCCGTGCCGACATCTACCGCTGGGACAACGGCGAGGTAATTCCAGGGACGGAGGGGATCACAATGGGTCCTGGCGTGCAACTCGATCATCGCGAGTTGGCCTTCGCTGCACTGGACGGAGACCTGACGAACGCAAACTTCTCCGGATCAAATCTGGCCAATGCGCAGATTTGCTGTTCACTTCAAGACGCCGATTTTTCCGGCACTATTGTCCGCGGTTCCATTTTATATGGAATTCAAAGTGAGCAACTCTATTCAACGCAAAGCTACAAAGATCGGGACTTAAGCGGCGTCTACTTCGCAGGATTCGGCCTGGCTGGCTTGGATCTAAGCCACCAGAACCTTTCCAACTCTGTTTTGCGTTTCGCAAATTTTACCAATTTGGAAATGGTCAATGCTGATCTTACCGGCGCCGATCTACGAAGATCCCTGGGAACACCTGATCCGTCGGTGAATTTGCGTAACGCAATTCACTCTGATGGCGAGATTCGTGGGTTGAATTTGCTCGCCGGCGATACACTGACGTTGCTCACTGCAGACTTGTGCTCCATGGAATGCGGGAGGGTCGGAGTAAAAGTGTCGCAGTCATTTGTAGTTGCCGAAGGCGCTCAGCTGGAGGTCCTGATCCAACAAGGAAAGGGCATCGGATTCCACACGCCGATCGAAATACACGACTCGACCTCAGTGACATTGGGGGGCACGCTCAAAATCGTAGACAGTAAGTGGGGACTTGGACGGCCGATTTCTGGCACTATTGACCTTTTCGATTGGCCGGACCCACTCGACGTCGCGAATCGCTTTGATGCGGTTGTTGCTCCACGCGGTTTACTTGTGGATACCAGCCAACTCTACTCAACGGGCGAAGTCACGCTCTTTCAACCTGACACTAATCTTGATGGTAAGGTCGACATTATTGATTTAAACGACGTCCGAAACAATTTCGGACTATCCGGCGACAGCATTGTTGGGGGGGACACAAACTTCGACCGGCAAGTCGATATCACGGACCTCAACAATGTCCGGAACTTCTTTGGCGCGACTACGCCGCAGGCCGTGCCCGAGCCGTCAACTTTCGCCATCGGTTGCGTGGCGATGGCATCCATCGCGATCGTCTTCCGGAGCGGCAAGACATCTGCCGCACGGTTGTGATGACCGCCCACCGGACGACATGCCACCGCCCCCTCGACTGTGCCCCCGGGGGGTCTACAATGGGCGTTCGATGATGAGTGAATTGACGCATTTCGATGCGGACGGCGCTAGCCGGATGGTGGACGTCGGCCAGAAGCCGGTGACTGCGCGGATGGCCCGAGCGACGGGGCTTGTGCGGATGCAAGTGGCGACGTGGGAACGGATTCGCTCTGGACCGACGGCCAAGGGGGACGTGTTCGAGGTGGCGCGGTTGGCGGGCATCATGGCGGCCAAGAAGACGGCCGAGTTGATTCCGCTGTGCCATCCGCTGCCCCTGGATAGCGTGGAGATTGCCTTTGCGCAGCCCGAGCCGGAAGTGGTTGAGATTTCCGCTACGGTCCGCTGCACGGCGAGAACCGGAGTGGAAATGGAAGCCCTGGTCGCGGTTTCGGCCGCCGCCTTGACGATTTACGACATGGTGAAGGCGATCGACAAGGATTTGGTGATTGGCGAGATCCGGTTGGAGGAGAAGTCCGGTGGGCGGAGCGGGCATTACGTTCGCGGCGCCGGTTAAGTTTGGGTGGGACTCGACGGTTTGTAGATCGTAGATTGGGTGGCGGAATGCTAGGCTCTGTTTGAAGAAACGCTTCGGGTGCCACTGGCGGCTCGTCCGCCAGTGTGCCGCAACGTCAACTCCGGCACTGGCGGACGAGCCGCCAGTGGCACCCAAGCACCGAACGTGGTTTCAGGCGGAGCACAGGCCGACGCGACCCGAGATTGGTTTTGTTTTGGTCAAGATTTGCAGGAAAGCTCGATGACGCCCGTCGCCGCTGTTCGGCCGGAAACTCGCCAGCAACTGGATTTGCTTTACGCCCCGATCCGTGAGGAATTGGCGCGGGTCGAGCAGATTTTGAAGACCGAGCTGCGCAGCGATTACCCGTACGTCGATGAGTTGGTCAAGCATGGCTTCCGCCTGGGTGGTAAGCGGCTGCGGCCGGCGCTGTTGCTCTTGGCGGCGCAAGCCTGCGGACGCGTGACGAAGGATCATCACGTGTTGGCCGCCGTGGTGGAGATGATTCACACGGCCACGCTAGTGCATGACGACGTGCTGGACGAAGCGGCGATGCGTCGGCATTTGGAGACCGTGAACGCTCGGTGGGATAACCAGGCCAGCGTGCTATTGGGCGACTTCCTGTTTACCCATTCGTTCTATTTGGCCAGCACGCTGGAAACCACCTACGCGTGCCAGGTCATCGGCCGGGCGACGAATATCGTCTGCGAAGGGGAACTGCGGCAGATCGATAGCCGGGCGAAGTATTCGCTCACGGAAGCCGAGTACCTGGGCATCATCGAGGCCAAGACCGCCGAGTTGACGGCGTGCTCCTGTTTGCTCGGCGCGCACTACGCTGGCGCCGACAAGCAACTCACCGCTGCGATGGGCCGCTACGGCCGTGCGCTCGGCATTGCCTTCCAGATCGTCGACGACTTGCTGGACCTCGAGGGAGACGAGGCGACGACCGGGAAGTCACTGGGGACCGACCTGGAGCAGCAGAAGCCGACGCTACCGTTGATCCGGCTGCTGGAACAAGTCTCGGCGAGCGAAAAGCCGTCGATCCTGGAAATCCTGACGCGCTCCGGCAACCATCGCCGCGAGGCGCTGCAGCCGTGGTTCACGCAGTGCGACGCACTTGGTTATGCCCGCACGCGGGCGGAGGAATTCGCGACGCAAGCGCGTGCCGAAATTGCGCAGCTTCCCGAAAGCGCGGCGAAGATGGTGCTGGAGGGGTTAACGTACTTTGTGGTGGCGCGGCAGCAGTAGTCGCGTAAATCGCTTAGCCGGACGATGCGTTTACTCGTTCAAGCGATTCTTCCGCTTGTTTCAACGAGCGTTCACGTCGGGGAAGGAACACGTTCGTCACCCAGTCCGGGTGAGGCGGCAGTGCCCTTCCATCTTTCTCCTTGGCCGCAAATAAAGGCCGAAACCCTGCCCATTGCGCATGTGCGCCGGAGTTCAAATACTCATGTCCCTTTGCGATCGCGTCCTCGAGGTGCTTGATGCGATCAAGAATGGACTTTTTCTTCGAATTCAAGGCCGTCGCTCCCACACCGCAATTCTAACTACATGGAGCCACTAAGACACTGCGAGCCACGACACGTTCGCTTTCGAAAAACAATTACCGCACTTTCAGGCGGATGGTTTGGGCGGTGTCGTCCGAGACGGGGACTTTTAGCCGTACCGTTTTCGCGGTCTCGCCGGGTTGCGGCTTGTTGAACTCCAGGCAGTCGATGAGGGTTTCGTCGGCGTTGCCGAAGCGTGAGGCTTGTTCTTCTTCGAGCGTGAAGGCGACGACGACCTGGCGGCCGGCGGGGCCGACTAGGAGGTAGTAACGCCATTCGATCGGCAGGTCGGAGACTACGCCGTGGACCACGACGCGATGCGTAGTGACGCCGAGGCTGTTTTCTGAGGTGGTGGATTCCACGAACTGGCCGAACTCCTCTTCCAGCGACTTTTGGATCTCTTGCTGGAAGGCTTGGATCGTGGCCGTTTGCGTGTGCGAAGCGCCGACGGGCGTGGAGACTTTGGCTTGGGCCAGCAGTTCGCCGCGATCGACCAGCCGCATCGAGACGAGGTTCGGTTCGTCGGTCATGACGTGCCAGCGGCGATCGTAGAGCAGGCGGTAATAGCCCTGCGGCGGCTCGTACTCGAGCATCGCGTGCTCGGGCGCCAGTTCTTGGAGCGCTCCGGCGTCGTTCATGGCGGCGAGTTTCTCGTGCTTCGCGCCGGGTTGGATCGTGATCTGGAGTTTCGCGGTGACTTCCATGCCGGGGCCGACGTGTCCAATGGAGCGGTCTTCTTTCAGTAACAAGCCGACCCAGGTGACGCGTTTTGATTTGAGGTCGAACTTGTAACGGGCTTTGACGTCGATCTTCGTGGTCACGCCTTTGATGGCGCCTTGGATCTGGCCGTTCAGCTCGATCGTGGCGGCATTTCCTTCCACTTTCATGAGCTTACTTTTCAAATCCGAAACGCCGGCGGCGTCGAGGCCGAAGAGCGCGGCGGTGAGTTCGGCGGAATGTTCCCAGGTATCACCGGCGGCGACGGGTTTTGCAGGCAACAGCTCGTCCAGAATGGCCGTGTTGCAGGGCAATTCGATCAGTTCCAGTTCGTCGCGCGTCAGCGGGCCGTCGACGCCGAAAAGTTGCAACACCTTTTCTTGTCCAGCGACGACGATCGAAGCCCGGTCGGGGCGCAGCGTCGGCGTGGTGGTGCGCTGTTCGACTTGGATGGTGGCCGCGCAGGCTTCGTATTCGCGCAACGCGCGCAGCTTGACCCAATCGGGCGTGGCGCGTTGGAAGAGTTTTTCGTGATACTTGGCCGTGCCGGAGGCCGTCATCTTGAGCTTCTCGACGCCGGACTCCCCCACCATTTTGAGGGTGCCGCCGATTTCGAGCGTGGCTTCGACCTTATCGGTATCGCCTGCCTTGCGAGCGCTGGTGAGCGCCTGACCGGCCCCCTTGGCCGTGGTCGTCAACGCGAGCGTCGCCAGCAGGCAGGTCGCGGCAACCGATCGCCGTAGCAGGTGAAACTTCATAGGAAAGGGCTCTTTTTCAGTTCGGAACGGAATGTGCAGATAAGGGCGATCGCAACGGCCACTTTGGCAGCATCGTCTAGGAATTGGGGAAAGTTCAATCCAAAGCGTGCCTCGCGGTCGTCCTGTGCTCCAAGAATCGGGCATAATTCAGTTGGGACTTCGCAATCCATTGTCTGGCAAAGTGTTACGGCAAGTCAAAGCTTGCGGTTGCGGCGAGGCAAAGGAACGGCCAGTCGAGGCGAAATAGAGGTGGGTCGCGGCGGAGCCAGGCTGGGGGAAGTTGGTGAGCAAAAATGCCGCAGTTGCATCAAAATCGAACAACTTCGCGAATGTTGGAAACCTTTGCCCTGGGACTTGAATCAAAAGCAGTGAACTTTTATTCGACGAAACGGCACTTGAATACGTAGAAGGGTTGACGCGAACGGCAAGGGGAACGCGAGTTCTCGAAGGCACTTCGAAAACGAGGACTCAAGCGCCACGAAAATCGTTAACATTTGCGGGTCCTAACGGCCACGATGGGGTGAGGAACCGCGGGACATCTTGGGAACACAGCTTTGTCGGGCGATGGGATCGCATGGAACACCGTCAAGGTTCAGCGCGAAAGAGGTAGCATCATGCACATCACTTACAAGAATCCTGGACTCCGTCAGCTCCGCGACCAGCAGGTCAAGTTCGCGCCGCGCGAACGGCGGATGGAGCAGATCGAGCGCGCCGAACACTTGCTGTCGGAGATCGATCCGAAGCGCACGTATACCTACGAGTATCTGTGCTACCGGATCACCGACTTCCGGCCGAACACGTATCCGGATCTGAAGATCACGGGGCGCGAAGCTCAGCACGACTTGCCGTTGTTTGTCGAGGACCTGTCGGACTCGGCCGACATTCCCGTCAACGATGCGGGCGAGCGGGTGCTGAGCGTCGAGGAATTGGGCCGCATGCTGAACGTCTCGACCAAGACGATTTCGCGTTGGCGCCGCCAGGGTCTGGTCGGCCGCCGCTTTATGGTCGATGGGCGCAAGCGGGTCGGATTCTTGCAGAGCTCGGTCGATCGCTTTGTGCAGGATCATGCGGAGCGCGTCGAGCGGGGCGGCAAGTTCAGCCAGCTCACGCAGATCGACCGCGAACAAATCATTCTTAATGCCCGGCGATTGGCCCGGGACGGAGGCAGTACGTCAGAGATTACCAAGCGGCTGGCCAAGGAAATGGGGCGCAGCGTGGAAACGGTGCGCTACACCTTGCGGCAGTTCGATAAGGATCACCCGGACGCCGCGGTGTTTCCGGATCACACCGGACCGCTGACCGACGAGGGGAAGGAAAAGATCTTCCAGCTCTATCGTCGCGGCACGCCCGTCGAGACGTTGGTCAAGAAGTATGGGCGGACCAAGACCAGCATTTACCGGATCATCAACGAGATGCGGGCGGCGCGGCTGATGGCCCTGCCGATGGACTGCATCACGAACACGTTGTTCGACGAGGCGCATGCCGAGTCGGTGATCATGGGACCGATGCCGGCCGCGGAAGAGGCGCCGCGGAAGACACGATTGCCGGCCGGGTTGCCGCCGTATTTGGCCAGCTTGTACGAGGTGCCGTTGTTGAATCGCGAGCAGGAAATGCACCTCTTTCGCCAGTTCAACTACCTCAAGCACTATGCGGCCAAGCTGCGTGCGGAGATCGATCCGACCCATGCCCGCAGTGCGGACATGGACAAAATCGAACAGCTGCACGATGCGTCGGTGGACGTGAAGAACAAGATCATCCGGGCGAACTTGCGGTTGGTGGTTTCGATCGCCAAGCGGCACGTCGGCATGTCGGACAACTTCTTCGAGTTGGTCAGCGACGGAAACATGTCGTTGATCCGTGCGGTGGAGAAGTTCGACTACGCTCGCGGCAACAAGTTCAGCACGTACGCCTCGTGGGCGATCATGAAGAACTTCGCCCGGACGATTCCGGATTCGCTCAAGCATCGCGACCGCTTTCGCACGACACAGCAGGAGATGTTCCTGGCGGCCGAGGATCAGCGGGCCGATCAGTACGAGCAGGAAAGCGGGCAGCGCCTGCGAGAATTCCAGGTGGGCCGTATTCTGGACAAACTGGACGAGCGGGAGCAGCAGATCATCAAGAGCCGTTATGGGCTGGATGGTCGAAACGAACCGCTGACCTTGAAGGAGGTCGGGGCCGAGATGGGAGTGACCAAGGAGCGGATTCGCCAGATCGAAGCCCGGGCCTTGGACAAGCTCCGCCGGGCGGCCGAAGAGGAAAAGATCGACGATCCGGGCGAGTAATCGCCGGGGACGTCGAATTTGATGCCAGAAAACAGCCCGCGGCGAACCTCGCCGCGGGTTTTTGTTTCCTTGCAGTTGGCACACCCAATAGCGCTGCGTCAGCGTCAGAAGTTCGGGTCTTCAAAACACACGGGTGGCTGGGGTCGAATGTACTCATTCGCCCCCAGGTCAAGCGCGCTGGGGGCGAATGAGTACATTCGACCCCAGCCACCCGCGCTTTTGAGACACCCGAAAAGCAGGATTTGACGAAGCACTAGCCCGACGCGCCAGCGAGGGGGAGTAGACGCCGAACACCGAACGGAGTTTACTCCCCCTCGCTGGCGCGTCGGGCTAGTGGAATCGCCTTGGCGGGTGCGCCCGGGTGGAGATGCCAAAAATGTTGTTCTTGCGCCCCCTCGCCAGCGGGCGGGGGAAATTGTCTAATCGGACCTTCCCCTGGTGCGGGCGGAGTGGATTGAGCGATCACCACCACGGATCGTTTTTCCGCGAGTCTCGTATTGCAGGTCGTCGTTTGTTGGTTATATTTATTGGTTTTCGTGGTGGATCGAATGGGCTAGCGTAGCTCAACTGGCAGAGCAGCTGATTTGTAATCAGCAGGTTGTGGGTTCAAGTCCCTCCGCTAGCTGGTTGAGTGTTCGCGAGACTTCTGGTTGTTGTTTTTTCGGGCGCAACGCCTGAGGGGGCAACAGGTTGCCGCGAAATGAAGCAATAGCGGTCAACGAGGGAGTCGTCCCCCCTGGCTCGCGTGAAACGGATTTCGGTTCCAAGAAAGATCTGGGGGAGTTTCCCGAGCGGTCAAAGGGGTCAGACTGTAAATCTGATGACTTCGGTCTTCGCAGGTTCGAATCCTGCACTCCCCATTGAATGCGGGTGTAGCTCAATGGTAGAGCAGTAGCCTTCCAAGCTTCATACGAGGGTTCGATTCCCTTCACCCGCTTAGGAGAAGTCAACGAGAGAACATGAATTGACGACGGTTTGCGAAGCGGCTGAAGAAGCACGCGTTTCGCGGGCCGCGGCGTGCAGCGTGGGCGGCGAGAAAGTTCATCGCTGCTGTAGCTCAGCTGGTAGAGCGCGTCCTTGGTAAGGACGAGGTCAAGGGTTCAAGTCCCTTCAGCAGCTCTCGGCAGTCGCTCGCGAATGCCCGCGGCAAGCAGGAATACATGCGACCAAGACAGCCAAGTTGTGTGATCGCACGCGCGAGGCCGCCGGTGTGGGATTGAACTCCCGCTGGCCCGCCTGTTGAAACGTCAGTCCGCGGCGCGGGCGATTGAAAATACTTTCCAAAGAGACTGCCAGGTTCGAATCAACGCAGGGAGAAATATCAGAAATGGCCAAGGAAACGTTTGCAAGAACTAAGCCCCACTGCAACGTCGGCACGATCGGTCACATCGATCACGGCAAGACGACGACGACCGGTGCGCTCTTGGCGGTGCAGGCCGCGAAGGGATTGGCCCACTTCAAGTCTTATTCGGATATCGCCAAGGGCGGTACCGTTCGCGACGCCACGAAGACGGTGACGATTGCCGTCTCGCACGTCGAATACGAGACCGAAAAGCGTCACTACGCCCACATCGACTGCCCGGGCCACGCGGACTTCATCAAGAACATGATCACTGGGGCCGCCCAAATGGACGGCGCGATCCTGGTCGTGTCGGCCGCTGACGGTCCGATGCCGCAAACCCGCGAGCACATCCTGTTGGCCCGCCAAGTCGGCGTGCCGGCGTTGGTGGTGTTCCTGAACAAGATCGACCTGGTCGACGATCCGGAATTGCTGGAGTTGGTGGAGCTGGAGCTCCGCGAGCTGCTCACGCACTACGGCTTCCCGGGCGAAGAGATTCCGATCATTCGTGGCGCTTCGAAGCCGGCGTACGACAATCCGAAGGATCCCGAGAAGACGAAGTGCATCTCGGACCTGCTGGACGCGGTCGACGCCTACATCCCGCAGCCGCCGCGTGAAGTCGACAAGCCGTTCCTGATGGCGGTCGAAGACGTGTTCTCGATCGAAGGTCGCGGAACCGTGGCCACGGGCCGAATCGAGCGCGGCGTCGTCAAGGTCGGCGACGAAATCGAAATCGTCGGTTTCACCAAGGAAGGTCGCAAGACCACGGTGACCGGCGTGGAAATGTTCAACAAGACGATGGATCGCGGCGAAGCGGGCGACAATGTCGGCTGCTTGCTCCGTGGCGTCCGTCGCGAAGACATCGAGCGCGGCCAGGTGCTGGCCAAGCCGGGCTCGATCACGCCGCACTTGAAGTTCGAAGCCGAGGTTTACGTCTTGTCGAAGGAAGAAGGCGGCCGTCACACGCCGTTCTTCAGCGGCTACCGGCCGCAGTTCTACTTCCGCACGACGGACGTGACCGGCACCGCGAACCTGGTCGGCGACGCGGAAATGTGCATGCCGGGCGACAACGCGAAGGTGTCGGTCGAGCTGATGAGCCCGATCGCCATGGACGAGGGTGTTCGCTTCGCGATTCGCGAAGGCGGCCGCACCGTCGGCTCGGGCGTCGTCACGAAGATTTTGCAGTAACGCGACGCCCTCGGGCGAAGCGGGAAATGACGTTAAATTTCGCGCGGCGCGGGTCCCCTGGGACTCGTGCCGCCGGATTGTTAGGGGCGTAGCTCAATTGGCAGAGCGCTGGTCTCCAAAACCAGAGGTTGCGAGTTCGATTCCCGCCGCCCCTGCTTGGCTGTTGGCCGCCGCCTGGGCGCGGCCCTGGAAGTCGAAGAAACAGAAATCGGCGAGCGAAAGATCGAGAAACCGTCCTGAACGCCGTGGCACGGTCGGGAGACCGTGCCGCAACGAGGGCTTGGTGAGGCGGCTTTCAAGGTTTGTTCGTTCGTCGGCGGCGTAGCAGCCTTCTGCATCGCATGGACCGCGGTGGCGAAAGGAAATGGAACTCATGGCGACAGAAAAACAATCGAGCGTCGGACTGCTGTTGCGGGAAGTGTTCCGCGCGGACGTGTACAAGCGCAGCCAGGGGCGGATCGCCCGGCAGGTGACGTTCGCCGTGCTGGCGTTGTTCGTGCTGGCGGGGATCTGGTCGTTGAATAACGCCCTCGTTTCGATCGGCGCATTCAGCTTCCTCGAACGCAATGCGACGGCTGTCCGGTACGCTTTGAACGCATTCTTGTTGGTCGCAGGCTTGTGGATTTGCTACCGAATCGTTAACTTTTCACGTTTCGCCGACTTCTTGATTTCGGTCGAAGTGGAGATGAAC
>Ga0163153_10008661_pt1 | contig 10492 bp, 7 predicted proteins | sample OliLakLV19MP6IB1_FD_148629 | JGI IMG/M metagenome (GOLD analysis project Ga0163153, IMG submission 148629) | Freshwater microbial mat bacterial communities from Lake Vanda, McMurdo Dry Valleys, Antarctica - Oligotrophic Lake LV.19.MP6.IB-1 | ecosystem: Environmental > Aquatic > Freshwater > Lake...
CGGCAGGCCCTCACCGTCTCGAGCAATCGCGCCGCCGTGCGGGTCATGCAACTGGTCGGCATCACGACGACCCAGACCTACGCGCGCAGGCTAGGCATCTCGTCGTCGCTCCCCTCAGTGCCGTCGCTGGCGCTCGGGACCGGCGAAGTCACGCTGCTCGATCTCACCTCGGCATACAGCGCCTTTGCGAACAACGGCATCATCGCGCCCCACACGCTCATCAGGCGCATCGAAGATTCGGAGGGCCACCTCATCTGGCAGGGCTCTCTCGACCGGCATCCGTATCGCGCCGTGCGGCCGGGCACCGCGTATCTGATGTCGAGCATGATGGCGGACGTGATGAACCGCGGCACGGGGAGCCGCGCGCGAACCGAGGGCTTCACGCTGCCGGCGGCGGGCAAGACCGGCACCACCGACGACTACGGCGACGCGTGGTTCGTGGGATATACGCCGACGCTCGTGGCCGGCGTGTGGTTCGGGCACGACGAGAAGAAGACGATCATGAAACGGGGCTTCGCGGGCACCGTCGCCGTTCCGGCATGGGCTGACTTCATGAAGAAGGCCACCGAGGGACAACAGCCGGCATGGTTCACCCCGCCGTCAGATGTGGAACGCATCAGCGTCTGCCGCAAGAGCACGATGCGGGCAACCGCGGCGTGCAGAACCGTCCATGCAGAGGGTGGCGGGGCCAACGTGTACGACGATTACTTTCTCAACGGCACGGGACCCTATGAAACCTGCACGGGCACTCATACGGAGCCGTCCATCGAACGGCTTCCCACCGCGGCAGACGCGCCTGTGGCAACGGCGGTGTCTGCCGTGTTTTGAGCAACCCGTCTACTTCACCTGAAGGTTGTCCTCGGTATCCACGGTGAACCTGCGGTAGTTACTGTAGGTGGCTTCGCCTGACGACACCGTCACAAGATTCCTATTGGTGTACTTCTCCAGCATTTTTGACGGGACGGCGAACCCCATGCGCGCGTCGTACTCGAACGTCACGTCGAGCGTGCCGAGAAAATTGCCCGCGCCAAATCCGGGCTGCACGGTGGCCTCGACGCGGTGGATGTGTCCAGTCGCAGGCTCGATCCACGCACGCCCCTGCGCCGGCTGATCCTTGCGGTCGCGGGTCCGGATGATCGTCGGACGTCCGGTCTCCTGAAACTTGACGATCCAGAACGGCCGTTCCCCGATAGCGGTTTCTCCGCTCTTCGAAAAACGCATGCGGTGACTGTTGCGCGCGTCGAGCAGTTCCAGCACGAACGCCGGGTCGTTGATGGTACGGAAAATCGGTCCGATGTTGTAGCGCGCGCTTTCTTCGGCGATACGGCGCGCCTGCTGGATCGCCAGGGCTGACGGCCTGGCGAACAACTGCGCGAGCCGATGCGCGGAGTCGGGGACCGGCTTGCCGTCAACCGTCAGCACCTGGCGAAAGCCGAGCCATTCGAGATCGCCCGGCACCTGGATGAAGCCGTAGTCGGATTCGAGTTGCCGCCGCAACGCCCGGACACCGGAGCCGGCGCGCTGCTGGTACTGTTCCGTCGCAATAACCGCAGGAAGGTGGCGCACGTACTCGGTCAGGTACGCCCTCATCCGAACGAGCACGTCATCCAGCGCAGGCGGCGCCTGCGCGTGCGGCACTCCGCCCAGAACAGCAACGACCGTTGCTGCTCCTAATCCCCAATCCCGAATCCCCAATCCCAATGTCATTTCACCCTGAAGGCCATCGTGCGCATCGCCGACACCGGCTCCGGTGTGGCGGATCGCGCCTCGATGGTCGCGACATACGATCCCACGCCAAGCTCTGTCAGGGGAATGCGCCCGAGATGTCCGAACTGCACGGGCGCAGGCTCGAACGGCGTCTGATAGACGAGCTTTCCGTCCGTTGAGGTCACGGTCACGCTGGCCGTCACGTCTCCGGCACCAGACCGGTGATCGTAAATTTCGCCGTAGATCCACAGATCGCTGTCCACCGCGAACTCGCGATGCGCCACAGGCGGCGCTCCAAGCACATCGTCCAGCAGATCGTCGGTCCGCGCCGTGTACATCCGGGTAGCTGCACTGGTCGTCACGGCGATGCCACTGAGCGCCAGAGGATGGCGATCGAAATCGGGAACCTCAATCTCGGTGACGACGCTGCCGCGCAGGCCGCTCGGGGTCTGCACCGCACCAACCCACATCTGATACGTGCCGGGCGGCACGCGAATGCGGGAGACGAGGCGCACGCCCTGCGCCATGATCTTGTGGCCTGCGGCCGACGGCACGCTCAGCTCGATGTTCGGCTCGTCGCTCGCGACCGACTTGCCGTCGCGATCGGCCAGAACCACCGCAAGTCCGACGTTGAGCCGATACCAGCCGTCTTCGTCGGTTGGCCTCAAGCCTTCCGGCGGCATCTCCACAACGACGGCCACGCGCGACGTCCCGCCGGCCGACAGGAACGGCGCGGCTGCGACCCGAAGCGGCATGGCGCTGACAGGCAGACCAAGCCCGCTCGCGGCGAGGCGGCGCAGCTGCTCATCCACGCTCGCAGCCACGGGCGGCTCTGCGGATGTGGGGACGGCCGGTGCCACATAACCTCCGCGGTGGACGACCTGCAGGCCCCGTCGCGCAACCGTGACGCCGTTCTTGCGCATCCTGCCGTCGGCGATGGGATTCGTCGAGTAGTACCCGAGCAGGTAATACGAGCTGTTCTCGCGCACGATACGCTCGAACCCGGCTGACAGGTTGTTGGTGTTCGCGATAGCGAAGCCGCCGCTCGCATCGGCAAGATAGCGCGCCCCGTCGAGCGGGCCACTGGTGATGGCCGGGGAAAACGCGGCCGGCCGGTCCGATTCCTCCGCCGGCGCCCCCTGCGTCGCCACGAGGCCGCGCGGGTCCACGGTGTAGATGCTGACGTCCGACTGTACCGCCATCCGCAGCGCGTGCCTGAGCCCTTCGTTGCACTCCGGATCGCTCAACGCGCAGATCTGCCCCGGCGTCACCAGCACCAGCGCCTTGCGCCGGCCCTGAATCGAGCCCATCCATTCGGCGGTGTTGGCAATGACGTTCAGAACGCCGTGGACGCCACTTTCTGGCTGCGGGTCCGAGATGAAGCGGTCGACCGCGTCCCGAAGCAGTCTGCGGTTTCGCGTGAAGGTCTGCCCGCGCCCTGCGCCGGTCATGGTGACCGCGGCGAGGTCGTTCGCGCTCAATCGATCGCTGATGAAGCCGCGAACGACCTGTCTGACCTTGAGTGTGGCGGACTCGGAGCCTGCCCGGTTGTCGAGCACGAAGAGATACACGCGGCCGTCAACCTGCGTCGCATCGTTCGACGCGACAGGATCGACCGCGGCAAGAGGGACATCGGGGGCAGGATCGCCGGGGAGAATCGGAATGCTGACGGCGCTGAAGGCCGTAATCGTCTGAGGCCTGCCGTCTTCGAGTAACTGAAAATCGGATTGAGTAAGGCCGCTCACGAACTCCCCGCGCGCGTCGAGAACGCGTACGGGCAGCTGCACGTAGCTGGCTTCGGATCGGAAGGTCGGTGTGGGCTGTTGCGCATCCTGGGCGACAACGACAGCCGCTGCTGCGCACAAGGCCGCGATCGCTATCGCCAGTCGCATGGCAGCCCTGCTTCCCCTCTCCCCTCTTCCCTCGCCCTTCTCCCCTTCTACTGCGACTTCCCTCTGGCGGTAACGGGCCACACGATTTCGACGCGATCTTTGCGGACGCCGTAAAACACGTCGTACTCGTTCACGACCGGGTCGCAGTGCGGCACGATGAGCTCGAGTTTGTCCCCGACCTTATAGGCCTTATTGGCGGTCTCGTATTGAATCGTGCCGAATTCGTCCGACCCTGCCGTGTACCGGAATCCGGGCTCGCCGATGACGATGGGATCGGGCTTGTTCAGCGTGAGCGCCTTCGTGCCGGCATCGGTTGTCAGCCGGTTCGGAAAATACGTATTGAGCACCGTCGTCATGACCGTCAGCGACGACGCGAAGTCGGTGAAGATGTCGCCACGCTCGTTGCCGATCTCGAGATACTGCGCGTCCATGAACACGTAGCTGCCCACCTGGACGTCAGTGTAGCCACGCAGCTTCGTCATGATGTTGTAGGTGCCGGTCCCGCCCCCGCTGAAGATCTCTGTGTTCAGGCCCGACGCTTTCATCCGTTCGAAGGTTTTGGCGGCGTCCTCCGAGCGAGCGAGCGACTGATCGTGGCGTGCCTTGTAGCCCTTGATGTGCTGGGCGCCGCCGTCGTAGGCCAGCATCCCGCGGAATTTCAGGTTCGGCAGCGTGTCGATGAGCTGAGCGAGCGCGAGCGCCAGATCCCCGGCCGGCACGCCGCTGCGCGTGCCGACGGCGACGTCCACGACCACGTCCGCGGTCACGCCGGCGGCCTTGGCCGCGTCCGACAGATCGCGCGCGTTCTGCGGATAATCGACAGCCTGGATGAACTCGCGATTTTTCTTGCGGATGTTCATCGCGCGCAGAATCTTCGACCGCGACAGGTTCGCCGTGGTCATCAGAATCTTCTGCACGCCGTCGGCATAGAGCGCTTCGGCTTCGCTGATCTTCGCCGCGCAGATACCGACCGCGCCGGCCGCGAGCTGCAGCCTGGCGATGTCGCCGCTCTTGTGTGTCTTCGCGTGCGGCCGCATCCCCACGCCCGTCCCCGCCAGGCTTGTGCGCATCTGCGCGATGTTCTGTTCGAGCTTGTCGAGATCCAGCACGAGCGCCGGCGTGTCGAGCTCCCACTTCGAGATGCCCTTGCTCAGCTTCGTGTCGGTGACATGCGCGAGCAGCTCGGGCTTGCCGTACCCGTACACCTTTTTCGGCACCCAGAACGTGGCGGCCGTCGTGCCAGAGGCAGTGGTCAGAAAGTCCCGGCGGGTAGGCTTTTTCATACGGGGATTATAGCCCTACCGTCCCCCATAAAACGACGGGATTGGCAGGTCCTTCATCGTCTGCAGGCCCGGGCGGGACGCCAGCACCTTCGGAATGGAATTCACGACGATGGACGCCGTGGCCATGTCCCCCGGCACCCCCCCGGGAATGCGCAGCGTCAGGTTGGGCACCCCGGCAATGTGCACCTCATCGTAGGACTCCGCCGCGCCAAGGTACGCCTCCATGTGCATCGTGATGACAGGCGAGCCGTGCCGGTATCCGAGGCCGTCCTGGATGATGCCACTGACATACCCGGCATCGACCGCGAGGAAGTCGCTCGACACGGTGGCCTCGGCAATCTTCGGCTTCACCTCGTCGGTAATGCGATCGAGCTGCCAGCCGAAGGCGTCGGCAATCATCGAGATCGATTCCGCGAGCCCCACATGCCGGATCGAGCCCCGCTCGACTTCGCGGTGAAATTGCTCGGGGGAAAGCCCCGCGCCGATCTTCTGCTGAAACGGGAGCCGCCGGGTGCGCGCGTCCTGGATGCGATGAACCGTGACCGATTCGATGCGCTCGCACGCCACGCTCAGCGTGATGGGCAGCGCGTCCATCACGAAGCCCGGATTGACCCCGGTCGAGAGCACGGCGACTTTCGCCTTTTTGGCCATCGCGTCGATCTTTTTCGCCAGTGGGGCGTTGCGCCTGACGGGATAGCTGAGCTCTTCGGTGGTCGTGACGATGGGCACCCTCGCCTTGAGCACGTCTTCGATCTGCGGCATGACCGTGCGGACGGACGAAGACGTGCAAAGCACCACGATATCGGGCTTGGTCTGCTTGATGGTTTTGCGCGCGTCGGGATTGACTTTCACGCGAAGCGGCCGCGGCAACCCGGCGATGTCGCCGGCGTCTCGACCGACCTTGGCGGGATCGACATCGACGGCTCCCACGATGCGAAAACCGTCGCGGGTCGCCAGCTGGCGCCCGACCATCACGCCGATGGGACCCAGGCCATAGAGGAGTACACGAATCATTTCAGCAGTATACGATGGTAGGATTCTGCAGTGATTCTGCGCCGGAACTTGACGCTCAGCGTCCCTGCGCTGCTTTTGATGCTCGCGCCGGTCGCGGCGCAGGGGCTCTCACCTCGAAACGCCAACTACACCATCGACGTTCGCCTCGACCCGAAGGCCCGCACGCTGATCGGACGGGAGACGCTGGTGTGGACGAACATCACGAGCGCCTCGACGGCCGAGCTCCAGTTCCACCTCTACTACAACGGCTGGCGCAACGCCGACTCGACCTGGATGCGCGAACACAGCCTCACCACATGGTGGGGACAGGTCGGTGCGCGGCGAACGGAGGACTTCGCCGCGATCGATGTGTCGAGCGTCCGCCTGACCGGCGGAGCGATCGCGGCCGTCGATCTCACCAGGGGCATGCGGTTCATCGCACCGGACGACGGCAATGCCGATGACCGGACCGTGATGGCCGTCGCACTGCCCGCGCCCGTCGGGCCTGGCCAGTCCATCACGCTCGAGGTCGCCTGGACGGCGAAGATCCCGCGTCCCTTCGCGCGCACCGGCGCCATCGGCAACTATTTCTTCATCGCTCAGTGGTTTCCCAAGATCGGCGTGCTCGATCCGGCCGGCCAATGGAATTGCCACCAGTTTCATGTGGGCACGGAATTTTTCGCCGATTACGGTGTGTACGATGTCCGGATGACCGTGCCGCGCGGGTGGCCGCTGGCCGCAACCGGACGCGAGCGCGCGCGCACGGACAATGCCGACGGCACGACCACACACCGCTACTACCAGGAAGACGTCCACGACTTCGCATGGACGACGAGCCCCGACTTCATCGAACTCCGCGACCGCTTCGAGCACGCGGGTCTGCCTTCGGTCGACATGCGTGTGATGCTGCAGCCCGAGCACGCCGCGCAGGCCGCCCGGCACTTCGACGCGACGCGCGCGGCGCTCCGCCTCTACGGCGAATGGATCGGACCCTATCCGTACGGCCACATCACCATCGTCGACCCGGTCTGGCAAAGCGAGACCGACGGCATGGAGTATCCGACGCTGTTCACGGCAGGCACACGGTGGCTGATGCCTCGCGAAGATACCTACTTCGAGGACACGGTGATTCACGAGGTCGGCCACCAGTGGTGGTACGCCATGGTCGGCACAAATGAGTTCGAAGACGCGTGGATGGACGAAGGCATCAATCAGTACGTCAACGCGCGGGCGATGGCCGACGCGTTTCCTGACGGACGCGAAGTGCCGCGATTCTTCGGCGGGTTCGTGCCATGGGCGCTCGAAGACGTGCGGTGGGATCGCGTGATCTTCGGCGATTACCTCGCCGGCTATCGCCGCGGCGCGACCACCGACGTGCCCTCGACCGTGTCGTTCCGGTACTGGCCTCGCACGTCGACGCCGAACACCTACGCGAAGCCGGCGCTGTGGCTGCATACGCTCGAGCGCGCGCTTGGCTGGACGACGATGCAGCAGATTCTCTCGACGTTTTTCGAACGATGGAAGTTCAAGCACCCGAGGCCGGGCGATCTGTTCCAGGTGGCGAACGAAATCAGCCGCCGCGATCTGACGCCCTTCTTCGATCAGGTCTATCGCGGGTCGGCGACCTTCGACTACGGCGTGGAGAGCGTGTCGAGCGAAGAGGCCAGCGAGGCGGATGACGACGTCTTCCGCAGCCACATCGTCGTCCGGCGCCACGGCGACGGCATCTTCCCCGTGACGATCCTCGTCACGCTGGGGAACGGAGAACAGCGGAGATTTGCCTGGGACGGCGGCGGACGCTGGCATCGGGTCGTGGTCGAGCACGCGAGCCGCGCCGTGTCGGCGCAGGTCGATCCCGATCAGACGCTCCTGCTCGACACGAACTTCACCAACAACAGCTTCACGACAGAGCCGAAGAGTGCCCGCGCGGCGACGAAGTGGGCCGCCACGTGGATGGTGTGGCTGCAGGATCAGCTCCTGACGTGGGCATTCTTCATCTGAACATGCGCAGCGCTGACGCACTCCGAGACGGCATCCGGCAGGTCAACCGCGCGCCCGTCGTGCTGGCGTGCGTGTTCGCCCTGACCCTGCTGACCGCGCTGCCGTTCTCGCTGATCATGCGCGATTCGCTCAGGGCCCACCTCGGCAGCAGCATGGCCGCCGATCGCGCCGCCCTCGGCGTGGACCATCAATGGTGGACGGAGTTCACGGCGCAGGCCGGCCCGCTGGGCCGGACATTCGCGACGACGATCATCGGATTCGCGGCCGTCCTGGACAACCTGAGCACGCTGGTCGACGCGGAGTCACGGACGCCCGCCATCCTGTGGCTGGGAGCGGGCTATCTCCTCCTGTGGTTGTTTCTCTCCGGCGGCATTCTCGATCGGTACGCGCGCGCGCGTCCCACGCGCACCCATGAATTCTTTGCGGCCTGCGGGATCTATTTCATCCGATTTCTGCGTCTGGCGCCGTTCATCGCGCTGACGTACTACGCGCTCTTCGCCTACGTGCACCCGCTCCTGTTCGGCACCCTCTACGACAACCTGACGCGCGATGTCACGGTCGAACGCACGGCATTTCTCTGGCGCCTGGCGCTCTACGTGATCTTCGGCTCGATGCTCGCGCTCGCGAGCATCGTATTCGACTACGCAAAGGTGAGGGCTGTTGTGGAAGATCGCCGCAGCATGATCGGCGCGCTCGCTGCCGGCCAGCGGTTCGTGCGGCGCAACGCCGGAGCGGTCGCCGGGCTGTTTCTCCTGAACGGCTTCATGTTCGCCGGCGTGCTCATGCTGTATGCCTTCGTCGCCCCAGGCGCGGGTTGGAACGGGCCCCTGATGTGGGCGGGATTCGTCATCAGCCAGATGTACCTGCTGGCCCGGCTCTGGGTCAGGCTCGTGTTTTTTGCGTCCGAGACAGCGCTCTTCCAAGGGCGCCTGGCGCACGCCGGCTACGTGGCGAACGCCGCTGCCCCACTCCTCGAACCGCCCGTGGTGGAGCGGCTGATCGCTCCCCAATCCCCTCGGTGATGACGCGCGCGCTGGACGCGTGTCAGCCTCGTGACACGCCCCCGGTGCTCGGCCACATCCTGGTTGTGGTATCGAAATTGCTCTGAATCCGTGGCAACGAGATAAGAGTGAATCAGAAACTTACCCTTCTCCGTGGTGGGGAGCCGCTCCCGGACGAGGTTGTCGCGACGGAAGCCCAGCTGACGGGCTCCGTCCGCTACCTCTTTGACTACGTGCGCCGGATGCTGCAGCTCACCCCGCCGCAGCTCGATCTGATTCGGCCCGGCTTCGAAACCCTCGACCTGGCCATCGGCGACAAGATCGAAGACTGGAATCAGGTCTTCCTGCACATCCTCGAAGAGCTCCGGCAGAAAGGCGTCGAGCTCGAGCAGCGGGAGGCCCTTCTCGGCCGCATGCGCCGCGACGGCCGGACGCTGCTCTTTCGCCGCGAGATGGGCGAAGAGCGGTTGCTGACCACGCTGCGCGAAGAGCACCGCGGCAACGGCTTTGGCATCGAAATGGTCGACCACGACCGCTTCAAGCACTACAACGACACGTACGGTCACGAGGTCGGCGATCTCGTGCTTAGCACGACCGGCCGGCTTTTCCGCATGCACCGCGAAGGCGACATCGGCGTGCGCTGGGGCGGCGACGAGTACCTGCGGATCGTCCGGAACCTCGTCACCGAAACGCAGCTCGGCATGGTGGCGGGCCGCGACGCCGAGCTCGTCGACTCGTTCGCCTGGGAGTCGCTCGACGAACGGTTCAAGGAGCACCCCCCTCGCCTCAGCATCGGCCTCGTGTACTGCGAGCAGCCGTCTGCAGAAGAGCGCGCCCGCATGACGCGCTGCGACGCCGACGCGATCGTCACACCAGAGCAGCGATTCGATCCGTCGGTGGCCGTACCGGTCGGCTCGTCGTTCGACATCGCGCGCAAGCTGGTGGCGCTCGCCGATCAGAAGATGTACGAGGCGAAGCGCGCATTTGCCGACAGTGCGGATCCTCACATCGCGCAGGCGAACGTGCGCATCGTCGGCGGCAAGCTCGTCACGATCTAGCCCGCGCCGCTGGAACCGTCACACCTCACGCAACGCGACCTCTTCCACCTCGTTGATCTCCACGACACCGTCGCTGACACCGGTGATGCGAAAGCGATAAAGGCCGCGCGGCGTTTCGCCCGACACACGGGCGCCATCCTGCCCTGCATCGAAGACGCTGGAATGACACCCGCACTCGAAGAGCGGGTGCGTCGCCGCTCCGCCGGTCATGGCCGCGAGCCGGATGGAGTCGGTGATGAGGTCGACCTGACATTGCTCATGAGGACAGGTGAGGCAGAGCGCGCTGAGGTCGTCAGGCGATCGTCGAAACAACACCCCGCTGATCAGCACCCGCCGACTGGCAGCCGTTGCGGTGGCAGGCGCCATCGCCTCTGCCGTAAACGTCACCGGGTGCCACGAAGTCATGACGGCGTCGAGCGGAATCCTGACCGGACGGCTGAGCCGTGCGTACGGGGGAGACACGTGTGCGACTTGAGCCCACGCCCCCACCTCAACGCGGCTGCCGCGCTGGTGGCCCAGGGCCCAGCGGCTGAAGCCGACGAGCATGAGCCCACGTC